>Ga0079224_100003031_pt1 | contig 20866 bp, 15 predicted proteins | sample Stecom2015_FD_80414 | JGI IMG/M metagenome (GOLD analysis project Ga0079224, IMG submission 80414) | Agricultural soil microbial communities from Utah to study Nitrogen management - Steer compost 2015 | ecosystem: Environmental > Terrestrial > Soil > Agricultural land | place: USA: Utah...
GAGAGTCCCCACTCGCGCTCGAGGTCGAGCGGCGTGACGACCTGCCGGTGCAGGATGATGTCTTTGATGTTCGGCGCGTGCTCGGCGATGGTCTCGATGACCGTGTCGCCGAACGCCTCGCGCTGTTCGTCCCACGTGCCTTCGGCCAGGTGATACGGCGCGTACTGCACGAAGCACGACATGACGTGCTTGCCGGGTGGCGCGACGCTCGGGTCGGTAAGACTCGGGATGACGATGTCCATGTACGGCCGGCGTGAAAACCGTCCGTACTTCGCATCGTCGTACGCGCGCTCCATGTAGTCGATGCTCGGCGAGATGGAGATGGCCCCGCGCAGGTGCGCGCCTTCGCCCGGCAGGCTCTTGAAGTTCGGCAGCGCGTCGAGCGCAAGGTTGACCTTGCCGGACGAGCCGCGGAACTTGTAGCGCGTGATGTCCTCGACGAAGTCGTCCGGCAGATGTTCGGTGCCCGTCATCTTGAGGAACGTCAGGCGGGGGTCGACGCTCGAGGCGACGACATCGGCAATCAGGTAGTCGCCGTTCTCGAGGATGACGCCCGTGGCCGCGCCGTCCGCGACGATGATCTTTGCGACGGGCGTCTCCGTGCGGATCTCCACACCGGCCGCGCGCGCCGCCGATGCGATCGACTCGGACACCATGCCCGTGCCGCCGCGCGAGAAGCCCCACGAGCGGTACGCGCCGTCGATTTCGCCCATGTAGTGGTGCAGCAGCACGTACGCGGTGCCCGGTGAGCGGACGCCGAGGAACGTGCCGATGATGCCCGACGCCGACATCGTGGCTTTGAGGACGTCGGTCTCGAACCACTGGTCGAGAAAGTCGACAGCGCTCATCGTCATCAGTTGCAGCTGGTTGTAGCGGTCGCGCGTCGAGAGGTTCCGGAAGCGGTTGCCGAGCGCCGCGAGGTCGCGCAGCCCGGCGAACCCCGGGCGGGTCGGATCGGGCGGCGTCATCGCCATGATGGGCTTGACGAACCGACCCATCTCGACCATCGCCTGCGAGTACTCGTCGTAGGCTTCGGCGTCGAGCCGCGAGTGCCGCGCAATCTCGCGCCGCGTCTGCCCGTGGTCGTTCGTGCGCCACAGGTAGTTGCCGTCGGGCATCGGCGTAAACGTGCCGTCGAGCGGCAGAATCTCGAGCCCATGCTTCGCGAGTTCCAGCTCGCGGATGATCTCGGGCCGCAGCAGCGACACGACGTACGAGCAGACCGAGAACTTGAAGCCGGGGAAGATCTCTTCGGTGACCGCGGCGCCGCCGAGCACATGGCGCCGTTCGAGCACCAGCACCTTCCGCCCGGCCCGCCCCAGGTACGCGGCCGTCGTCAGCCCGTTATGGCCACCGCCGATGATGATGGCGTCGTATTTGGTGGGCATTCGCCACTAACGATAGCCGATTGCAGGACCGGAGATCGGGAGATTGTTGCCCCCTCCCGGATTCACGATCCTGCTATCCTACTCTCGCCCATGCCCGTCCCCACCCCCCTGCACGAACGCACGTTCCCGCTCTGTACGAGCCTGAACTATCGCGACTGGGCGGGCTACTACGCGGTGAGCGCGTACGAGACGCATCACGAGCACGAGTACAACGCGATCCGGAACGGGGCCGCGCTGATCGACATCTCGCCGCTCTTCAAATACATGCTGCGCGGGCCCGATGCGACGCGGCTGGTGGACCGGATCATCACACGCAGCGCCGCGAAGATGAAGATCGGGCAGGTCTACTACACGCCGTGGTGCGACGAACGCGGCCACGTCATCGACGATGGGACGGTGACGCGGCTCGATGAGCAGTGGTACCGCTGGACGGCCGCCGAGCCGAACCTGCGATGGATTTCTGAGAACGCGCGCGGGCTCGACGTCGAGATCGAAGACGCGTCCGAACGCATTGCGGCCGTGGCCCTGCAGGGACCGACATCGGCCGCGCTGCTGTTCGACGTCGCGGATGCCGACATTGCATCGCTGAAGTACTTCCGCATGACGTCTGGCACGATCGCCGGCGCGCGGGTCGACATCTCACGCACCGGCTATACCGGCGACCTCGGGTTCGAGATCTGGAGCGCGGCCGCCGACGCGACGACGGTGTGGGATGCGTTGATGGAGAAGGGCCGCGCACATGGCGTCAAGCCGGCTGGGATGCTCGCGCTCGACGTGGCGCGCATCGAAGCGGGCCTGCTGCTCATCGACGTCGACTTCTTCAGCTCGCGGCGCGCGCAGATCGCCTCGCAGCTGTACTCGCCTTTCGAGATGAGCCTCGACCGGCTGGTCGATCTGTCCAAGGAGCGTTTCGTCGGCCGCGCCGCGCTGGCGGCTGAAGCCGCCCGCGGTCCGAAGCGCCGCATCGTCGGCCTGGATTTCGTGTGGTCAGAGGTCGAGGCGATCTACGAACACGTCGGGCTGCCGCCTATGACGACTGCCACGGCATCACGCGTCGCGGTGCCCGTTTACGACGGACGTTCGCAGGTGGGCCGCGCCACCTCGACGACCTGGTCCCCCGTGCTGAAGCGGATGATTGCGCTCGCGACGATCGACGCCGCGCACGCGTCGCCGGGCACGCGCGTCGAAGTCGAACACACGGTCGACGCGGTGCGCCACCGCGTCGGTGCGGTCGTCACGCAGCCGCCCTTCTACAATCCGCCCCAGAAGACCGCTGCTTTAGTCCGGCCTTAGCCACCGTCTGAGCGTCCGTCGCGTGGCGCCCCTTTCCGAGAGCTGAGAGCCCATGCCCTGAGTCGGAGGCCGCCCACGACCCGCCCGCGCGGCTCGCGCCGCATCGGTCAGGCCGAGCGATCTTCGCCGAGGACGACGCAGATGAACTGGTCGAAGGCGTAGAGCAGATCTTCGCGGTCGGAGTAGGGGCCGGGCTGATAGCCGCGTGAGGCGATGCCGGCCTGCGACAGCTCGCAGACGTGCCAGTCCTGCCGGTTCGTCAGGTCCCAGAAGTCGATCACGTCGCGCGGATTGAACCCGGGCTTCGCCAGTTCCTCGGGCGCGAAGAGCCACTCGCACGTGAGGCGTGTGCGATCGGGCGCCAGCGGCTCGGTGCGATGCACCATGACGTAGTCGGGGTGCAGGCTGAGGAACGTGTTCGGAAAGAGCGCGTAGTAGTAGACACCACGTTTCTGCGCGTCCGAGAGGCCGGGCAACAGGTCGCGCGGACACGTGCCGTCCATCGACATCGTCATCACGCCGGGACGCAGGTCCATGCGGCCGCCCATATACGTCGGACGGAGCGGCTCGTTCTCGCCGCTCATGTAGTGCGACAGTTTGTTGAGCGCCGGATGCACGTTCGGGCAGTGCAGACACTCGTTGAAGTTCTGGATGATCAGCTTCCAGTTGGCTGCGATGTCATAGACGATGCGGTGCCCGCGACGGAGTCGGCCCATCTGCCACGGCGCGAACTTGGCAGGAAGGTCGGCAAGATGATCGGCCAGCGGATCGGGGTCGTCGACGAGATTGACGAACACGAACCCGTCCCACACCTCAGTGGCGACGGCATTGAGTCGGATGTTCTTCTTGTCGAAGCCGGCGGTGCCGTCCATGTGCGGCGCGCCGATGAGTTGCCCAGACAGGTCGTACGTCCACGAGTGATACGGACACTGGATGGCGCCCTGGAAGTGTCCTTCCTTCTCGGTGCAGATCCGCGTGCCCCGGTGGCGGCAGGTGTTGTAGTAGGCGCGCACCGAGTCGTCGGCGTCGCCGGTGCGAGTAACGATGAGGCTGTCGCCTGCGATGTCGCGGAGCACGAAGTCGCCGCGCCGCGGGACTTCCTCGGCGCGTCCCGCCAGCACCCATGTCGATCGAAAGAACAGGTCGAGTTCGCGCTCGAAGATGCCGCGTCCTGTATAGAAGCGGGCGGGCAGCGTCGTCGCCCCTTCCGGCATCGGCGCGCGCGGCTTGATGTGCGAGACCGGGAAGTCGGAGGCTGACTCGCTCACCCGGGCATGATACAACCTCGTCACTTGGATACGGGCCCTTCGCTCAGGCGCGCTCTCGGTCCGTGGGATCTGACTGCCATCGGCGTCAATCAGGTCATCGGTACGGCCGTGTTCCTGATGCCGGCGCTCGTCGCGGCGGAGGTCGGCACCTGGAGCATTGCTGCGGTCATCGCCGTCGGCGGCCTCTCCATGCTGATCGCGCTCTGCTTTGCGGAAGCGTCCAGCCGCGTGGAGGCAACGGGCGGCGCCTATCTCTACACGCGCGAGGCGTTCGGCCGCTTCATCGGATTCGAAGTCGGCTGGATGACGTGGTTCACTCGCGTCGCGAGCTGGGCAGGCGTGGCCTATGGCCTGACGATCTATCTCGCGCGCTACTGGCCGGCGCTTGGCGATGGCGTCGGCCGAGGGCTGTTCCTGACGGCGGTGTTCGGCACGCTGACGATCATCAACATCCGCGGCATTCGTCAGAGCTCGTGGGTCGTGAACTTTCTGACCATCGGCAAACTGCTGCCGCTCGCGGTGTTCATCGTGGGCGGGATGGCGTTCGTCGAGTGGGGACGTCTGCGCCCCGCTCCGCCGCTGCCGATCGAGGCGGCCCCTGCCGCGCTGTTGTATCTCATCTTCGCGTTCGGCGGCTATGAGGTCGTGCCGGTGCCGGCTGGCGAAGCGAAGCGTCCCGGGCGAGACGTGCCGTTCGCGATGATCATGACGATCGTCATCGTGACGGCCATCACGATCCTCGTGCAGGTCGTTGCGCAGGGCGTGTTGCCGGATGTCGCGGCGTCAGAGGCGCCGCTGGCCGAAGCCGCGTTGTTGTTCCTGGGTGGTGGCGGGGCCGTGCTGCTGACCATCGGCGCGGTCATCTCGACGACCGGCAACAACATGGGCCAGACCATTTCGGGATCGCGCAGCCTCTTCGCGCTGGCCGAGCAGGGCGATCTGCCGTCGCCACTCGCGCGCGTGCATCCCCGGTGGCGCACGCCTGTGCCCGCGATTCTCGTGACATCGGGTGTCGCGCTGGCGCTCGCGCTGTCGGGCACCTTCGCGGCGCTCGCCCTGGCGAGTGCGGTAAGTCGCCTGCTGGTCTACGCCGGCACCGCGGCGTCGGTGCTGGCCCTCAGGCGCCGCGGACCCGCGCCCTTCACGATTCCCGGCGGACCCATCGTCCCCATCGCGGCGCTCGGCATCTGCCTCGCCCTCGTCGCCAGCGCCACTGCCGCGCAGTTCCGCATCGGCATCATTGCCCTCACCGCCGGGGCCCTTCTGTATGCCATCGCCCGCCGCCGACCCCTCAGCAATTCTTGACTCTCAATTCACCAATTCTCAATTCCCGTTCCCCTCTCAGTTCCCCGAAACGTAGTCCTGCCCGTGTCTCTCGAGCAGCCGATGCTTCGACGCGGCCAGGAAGAAGAACAGCGGCAGCAGCAGTTCGCCAGCGGTGGCGAGGGTGTTGACGGTCCAGATCGCGTAACGGTGCTCGACGCCGAACACGAGGCCGAACATCACGCCGAGCAGCAGCGACACCGTCATCGACGCGATCATCCCCACGAGCACGCCAAGCACGGGCACGCGATACGTCCGCCGCTCGTCGGCCGTCATCTCGCGATAGCTGCGATAGATGGCCACGCAGGCGGTGATGGACGCGATCAGCACGAGCGGCCCCACCAGCATCAGCACGGCATGAACGACGTCGCGCACGGCCGGCCGCGCGTCGACCAACGTCACTGCCGCCGAGATCACGCCCACGACGACGGCCGCGGAGTAGAGGCTCGTCATGTATCCGCGTCTGAGCCATGGGCGCGCATGTGGAAACGACAGGCCGAAGTGGAGGAACAGCGCGGCCGACAGCAGCCCGATCGTCACGAGCAGGCCGTCAGTCGCGGCCGCGCCGAGCGGCGTTCGCGGAATGTTGAGGCTCAGCAGCAAGGGGAGTCCGAAGGCGAGTTCGGATACCGCCAGGGCGAGGAAGAGACGCGCGCGTCGATCCGCGCGATGCCGGCGCCAGACGATCAGGCCAATGACGAGTGCGATGAGCGCCGGGGCCGTATCGATCGGGTCGAATCCGGCGGCGAACGAGCTGAGGCCCTGCATCGCGATGATTCTAGACCGTCGCGGGACAGTAGAATGGCAGCATCATGCCGCTGCCGCTTCGGGCCGCCGCGGCGGTGTCGGTACTGCTGGCTGGCGCATGCGCCGCACGCACCGCCCCGCCGCCGGCGCTGTCGACGCCCGCCGGTCCTTCAACGCCGGTACTCACCGCTTTCTGGGACGCGCATCACGTCTCGACGCCCTATTCACCGCTCGTCGATCACGCAGACGTCGAGCGCCGGGTTCAGGCGCTGCCATCTGACCTGTTCACGGTGCGGACGCTCGGTACGTCAGTCGAAGGACGCGCTATCTATCACGTGCGCGCCGGCACGGGCTCGGCGCACGTGCTGCTCTGGTCGCAGATGCACGGCGACGAGCCGACGGCGACGTCGGCGCTGTTCGATCTGTTCGAGTTCCTCCGCAGGCACGAGACGGAACCAGTCGCCGCGCGTATCCTCGACCGGCTGACGGTCCATGCCGTGCCGATGCTCAACCCCGACGGCGCCGAGCGGTTTCAGCGCCGCAACGCGCAGGGCGTCGACATCAATCGCGACGCACGCCGCCTGGTCACGCCCGAAGCGCGCATCCTCAAGCAGCTGCGCGACGAGATTCAGCCGGTCGTCGGTTTCAACCTGCACAACCAGAACTGGCGCACCCGCGCCGGCGACCAGCCCGCGTCGATCTCCCTGCTGGCCGTGGCGTTCGATGAAGCGCGCACGGTCGATGCCGGTCGCCTGCTGACGATGCGGCTCGGGACGACGATTCGGGATGCGCTGCAGCCGCTGGCCGAGGGCCGCATCGGGCGATACGACGACAGCTTCGAGCCGCGCGCGTTCGGCGACAACATCACGCTCTGGGGGACGCCCGTCCTGCTGATCGAGACGGGACCGTGGCCCGAGGTGAACCCCGACCCCGCTCTCGTCCGCTTGAACTTCGTCGCTCTCGTCGCCGCGCTCGACTCGCTTGCCGCCGGACGCGTGCACACCGCGAACCCGCGACGCTACGAGGCGCTGCCGATGAACGACTCGGGACTGTTCTATCGCGCCATCCGCGGCGGCGACGTGCTGCGTGGCGACGGCCAGCCTCCCTTCAGGGCCGACGTCGGCATTGCGGCGCGGCGCGGTGTGCGCGTGAAGGACGGCGTCCGTGAGTTGTGGGAGAGCGAGAGCATCGAGGACATCGGTGACCTCAGCACGTCGCCCGCGTTGTTCGACATCGATGCCACCGGCCTTATCGTGGCTCCCTTCGTGAACGGGGCTACGGTCGGCAACGACCTGTCGCTGCCGGACTGGACGGCGGGCAGTCCGTCGCAGCCGCTGGTCCAGCAGGGATCGCCCGCCTCGCTCATGCTGCTGCGCCCGCTCGACGGCGGCCGGTATCGTGTTGAACGCGTGATCGCGCCGCAGCGGCGTGTTGCGTGCAACGGTCAGGGCTGCTGACCATGCGCGTGGCGATTCTCGGCTCGGGTGCGGTCGGCGGCTACTACGGCGCGCTGCTCGCGCGGGCGGGCCACGACGTCGCATTCGTCGCGCGAGGTGCGCATCTCGAGGCGATCCGGGCACACGGTCTCCGGGTGCGGAGCGCGGCAGTCGGCGACTTCGCCGCGCATGGCCGCGCCGACAGCGATCCATCCACGCTTGGCGAAGCCGATCTGGTCATCGTCGCCGTCAAGACCTATGACAACGGCACGGCGCTGCCGTTGCTGATGCCGCTGCTGGGTGCCGAGACGACCGTGCTCACGCTCCAGAACGGCGTCGACGGTGCCGACGAGGTGGCGGCCGTGGCCGGGAAGGAGCGCGTGCTGGCTGGCGCGACGTACATCGCGACGGCGATTGCCGAGCCCGGTGTCATCGAACAGACAGGGGAACATCGCCGCATCGTCTTCGGCGAAGTCTTCGAGGCGGCGAGTGAGCCGACGCCGCGCGTGCGCGCCATCGACGCCGCCATGCGCGAAGCCGACATCCACGCCGAGGCCGTGCCCGACGCGCGGCCCGCGCTGTGGGAGAAGTTCGTCTACCTGGCGGCATTTGCGGGATTGACCGGAGCGGCGCGTCTGCCGATCGGTCCGCTGCGCGAACTGCCCGGCTTTCTCGACATCGCGCTTGCCGCGTGCGGCGAAATCGCCGCGGTGGCCCGTGCGGAAGGCATCACCCTGCCGGACGATCTCACTGCACGGCTGCAGGCCTACATCGAGGCGCTGCCGGCGTCGACACGCTCGTCGTTGTTGATCGACCTGCAGAGCGGCAAGCCGATCGAGGTCGAGAGTCTGCCCGGCTCGGTTGTACGTCGCGCCGAGGCAGTCGGGGTCGACGTGCCGATCATGCGGACGCTCTATACCGTGCTGCGTCCGTGGGCGACACCGCGTGAAGTCACGCCGGGGGTGACGTCACGGGCGTGACCGCGCTCGTCTTCGTCACCGTCGCCGCGGGAGCGGCAGCGGGCTGCCTGGGCGTCATGCTCGGCGTCGGCGGCGGCATCTTCCTGGTGCCGTTTCTCAATCTCGTCGTCGGTCTCGACTACCAGTCGGCTGCCGCCGTGAGTCTGGTGACGATCATCGCGACGTCGAGTATCACGGCTGCCAGTCCGCAGCAGCGCCGCCTCGCGAACCTGAAACTCGGCATGCTGATGGAGGCGTTCAGCGCCCCTGCCGCGCTCATGGCCGCCTACTGGGCCCAGTCGATTTCCGAACCGACCTTGCGCAAGGTGTTTGCGTTCTCGGCCATCGGCATTGCAATCATCATGCTCTTCCGCATCAACAAGCGGAACATCGTCATCGACCCGCTCTTCAATCCGGGCCTGCTGGGCGGCCACTTCTATGAAAAGGAAAGCGACGCCGTCGTCTCGTACCGCGTGCGGCGCGTGCCGCTGGCGTGCGGGGCGTCCGCGCTGGCCGGCCTGCTGTCGGGACTGATTGGCATCGGCGGCGGCATCGTGAAAGTGCCGGTGCTCAATGCGTGGTGCGGTGTGCCCATGCGTGCGGCTGCGGCGACGAGCGCCTTCATGCTGGGCGTGACGGTGGTGGCGAGTGCGATTCCGTACTATCTGCGCGGCTATCTCATTCCGCACTTCGCGGCTGCGACGGTGCTCGGCGTACTGGCGGGTGGTCAGCTGGGCATCTGGCTCTCGGCACGCGTTCACGTGAAGGGACTCAAGCTGCTCATGATCGCGATGCTGCTCGTCGTCGCGATCGTGATGCTGGTCAAAGGAGCACGCGGATGATCGAGCGCACCTTTCGCGCGGCCGTCTGGGTGGCGGCGGCGCTGCTCGCGCTGGGACTGCTCTTGTGGCTGGGCGGCCAAGCCCGTGCGGATGCCGTGATGCACGCGGGGCTGTGGCTGCTGATTGCCGTGCCGATTGCGCGCGTGCTGACGGCGCTCGTGACCTGGGCGCGCGCGCGCGACTGGCTGTTCGCGGCGCTGACGCTGATCGTCCTGGGGTCGCTGCTGGTGCCGCTCGTCAGGGCTCTTGCCGCCGGTCGCTGACCGATCCCTCGCGGGGCACGTTTCCCTGCACCTTCTCGGCAATCTCGCGAAGCCGCTCCTGCGCGGCAACACGCATGCGCTCGAGCAGATCCTGGATGCGCAGCGCCTGCTGTGTGATCACGGCGACGTCGCGGCGCAGCGCGGGATCCGGATGCGAGCGATCGAGCAGGTCGCAGTGCCCGATGATCGTCTGCAGCGCGCTCTGAATCTCGCTGGCGATCGACAGCGTCAGTTCGGCCATCGCCTCCATCGTCCGGAAGCGCGTGAGTGACTGCTGCAACTGCTGGGCGACGTACGCGACGGCCAGAATCTCGGCAATCGGTTCGAGCGCTTCGACGTGTTCCTGGCTGAACGTCTTTTCACGTCGTGAGACGACGTTGAGCGTGCCCACGGGTCTGCCCTTCGACAGCAGCGGCAGCACGAGGCCCGACTGAAAACCGGTCTGGTGCAGCACGTTCGCATCGAGGTACTCGGCCGCCTGTGCGGCGAAGCTCTCGACGATGAGCGGTTGGCCCGAGCGGACGACTTCGCCGATGTGCGTCCTGTCGAGATTGAACTCGAGGTCGACGCGTGGACGGGCGCGCCGCTCCGGTTCGGTTACACGCGCGGTGTAGGTCTGAAACTCCTGGCCGCCATCCTTCAGCAGCGCGAGACCCACGCGGTCGCAGGGCACGATGCGTGCGACCCGGCGGGCGAGGGCGTGGAAGGCAAGCGTGACGTCGGTCGAGCGCGCGAGGGTCTGCAGCATCTCGTTGTGCGCTTCGAGCTGCTCGAGCTGCGCCCGCGTTTCGCGGTTGACCCGATCGCGCTCGATCAGTTCGACGCGCAGCGAGCGCGAGGTCGACCGTTCGGCGAGGATGAAGCTGCAGGCGGCCAGCACGCCGCCGATGCCCATGAACAGCCCCGTGAGGTAGAGCGGAAGTTCGATCGCGCCGCGGCTGAAGGCACTCCAGAGCGGCACCTGGACGCCGACGGCGGTCAGCGCGAGCGTCAGGATGGCAGCCAGCGTCCAGCCGCGGGCGGGGGAGCTCATGGCTCGGTAATGTTATACGCCTCGCGTGCCGGCCGCAGCGGCCGGTCGAACCAGAGGGGCCGCCGCAGCCCGTCGGGACCAGGCGCCGGCCGCGTTTTCGCCAGCCATTCGCGATAGAGGGCGTGCGACTTCGCGGTGTCGACCTCGATGTCGCCGTAGGCGTCGTCCGGGCCGGCCTTTTCGACGGTCACGCGCTGGTGCCAGCAGTGCATCCCGCTCACGGGATCGGGCTGCACCGGGAACGTGATGTTCTGGTGGACGCCGACCTCGCTCCACCAGATGCGTCGGCTGTCAGGGTCGGCGCTCTCGAACGGCACCGCGCCGTGCACCTGCTTCATCGCGTAGCGCCCGTCCTTCGAGCGTTCGATGCGGACGAGCGAGGAGGCGTTGCGGGCGCCGCCTTCGTCTTCGTGCAGCCGCCAGCGGCCAAGGTGATGCGACATGGCCACGATGCCCGGCCGGAGGCCCTCGGTGACCCATGCGCGCGTCACGAAGTAGCCGATCGCGGTCTTCACCTTCACGAGGTCGCCGGATGCGACACCGAGACGCGTGGCGTCGGCCGTCGCAATCCAGAGTGGGTTCGAGTGCGAGATCTCGTACGACCACTTCACGGCGCCGCGCGTGTGGATGAGCGTCGGCAGGCGGAAGTTCGGCAGAAGATCGAACTCGTTCGCCTCGCGCTTCAGTTCTTTCCAGTGCACGTGCCCGGGTACGTAGCGCGGGATTGCGTGTTCGCGCCAGCCCCAGTCGGCGAGCGTCTTCGAGTAGAACTCGAGCTTCTTCGACGGCGTGTTGAAGCCGTCCTGTTCGTGCGGACGGCTGTAGGCGTCGTCAGCGACCTTGAAGACGCCGTACTTGCGCATGTACTCGAGCGGCGTGAGCTGCTCACGTGCGGCGGCCTCGGGAAGGCCCGGCACCGAGTTCTCGAAGATCCAGCCGTAGTACTCGTCCATTGTGATGCGCTCGCCCGGACGGTACGGCGATTCCCAGAACCGGCGGATGCCGAGCGAACCATCGGGATCGATGTGCCACGAGAGTTCGGCCCAGAACTCGCTCTCTTCCCACACCTCGCCCGGGTTGGCGTCTTTGGTGTCGGCCGCCGGGTTGCCGGCCTTGTCACGCGCCACGCGCAGCACCGGCTGACGGAAGCCGAGCCACCGGCCGGCGTGCGTCTCCTGACTCATCGTGTCGTGCCGCTCGGTGCCAAGACCCATCGGCAGTACGTAGTCGGCGAACCACGCCGTCTCACTCCACGTCGGCGTGAGCGCGACGTGCAGGCCGATCTTCGATTCGTCCTCGAGGACTTCCATCCACGAGAAGCCGTCCGGGTTCGTCCAGAGCGGGTTGTAGACGCGCGTGAAGTACACGTCGAGCTTGCCGCGGCCTTCCTTGAGGAAGTGCGGCAGCAGGAAGCTCATCTCGTGGAACGACAGCGGGAACTCGCGCGGGAAGAGCAGTTCGTTCCAGTACCCGGGCGCCGGCGGCGGGTTCGGGTGCTTCGGGACGAATTTGTTCGTCGTGTGCAGATTGACGCCGCCCTTTGCGCCGATGGCGCCGGTGAGCACGACGAGCAGATAGACGCAGCGGGTGATCTGCCAGCCCCACAGGTTGCCCGCCGCAGCGGCGCGCCAGCTGTGCGTCGAGAACGCCGTGCCGGCGTCGGCTACGGCCCGGGCGGCCTCTGCGATGCGATCGGCGGACACGCCGGTCTCGGCAGCCGCGTACTCGAACGTGAACGGCGCGTACTCTTCTTTCAAGGCGTCGACGAAGGCCTGGAAGGTCGCGGGCGTGCCGGGCCGTTCCGCCGCGAGGTATTCCTCCCAGTTGACCCACTTCTCGACGAACTCGCGATTGAAGCGATCCTCGTAGAGCAGGTAGCGCGCTATCGCAAGCAGGATGGCGCTCTCGGTGCCCGAGTACGCGGGCAGCCACAGGTCGGACTTCGCCGAGGTGTTCGACAGGCGCGGATCGATGACAATCAGCTTCGCGCCCTTCTGCTGGCCTTCGATGATGCGCTGCGCGTGCGGGTTGAAGTAGTGGCCCGACTCGAGATGCGACGACAGCAGCAGAATCGTCTTTGCGTTCGCATGATCGGGCGACGGGCGATCCGATCCGCACCAGAGGAAATGGCCCAGGCGCGCGGACGACGAGCAGACGTTCGTATGGCTGTTGTGTCCGTCGATGCCCCACGTCTGCAGCGTGCGGTTCGCGTAGCCGTCTTCCCCAGGACGGCCGACGTGGTACATCAGCTCGTGCCGGCGTCCTTCGACGATGGCCCGGCGGATGCGGCCGCCGATGTCTTCGAGGGCCTCTTCCCAGCTCACGCGTTCCCAGCGGCCTTCCCCGCGCGCACCGGTGCGCTTGAGTGGATAGAGGATGCGATCGGGATCCTCCAGCTGATTGGGCGTGACGACGCCCTTGGCGCACGTGCGGCCGCGGCTGCCGGGGTGCACCGGGTTGCCCTCGATCTTGCGCACGTCGAGCGTGTCCTTGTCGACGTAGGCGAGCACGCCGCACGCCGACTCGCAGTTGAAGCAGATCGACGGAATGATCCAGTAGCGCCGCCGGTCCTTCTTCGGCCACGACGTCGACTCGTAGTCGACGTAGTTGTCCCATTCGGAGGGGTCGGGGTGAGTACGGAAGCCTTGGTCTGGTCTCATGTCTGTCGTTGCCAGCCTCAAGAAATCGGCACGCACTGTCCTGCGTCGACCCAGATGTACTCCCAGGCGAAGGCGCCGGCCAGCGCGAGCAGCGCGGCAGCGGTCGTCAGCACGGCCGCCGGAGAGCCGGGCACGTCGAGCATGAGCAGCAGGGCGAGCGGCAGTACACCGCCGGCCCCCAGGGCGACGCCCCAGAACAGACGCGAGTATGCGCCGCGGCGGATCGCCTGCAGCGCAAGTTCATGATGCCTCGTGGGACTGGGCGTCAGGATGTTCTCGAACGTCAGGAACACCAGATGCACGACCAGCGCGCCGAACAGCACGCGCGCGAGCATGGCTGGCGCTGCGCCCGCGTCGACGAATGCCGACACGACCAGGAGTATCGCGGACGCCTCGATGATGGCCTGCGCGATGAGATCGACGGCCGCGTATGGTCCCTGCCAGAGATCGCGCGCCAGGCCCTGCGCAAAGAGGAATCCCGTGTACGACGTCGCGGCCAGCGCGACGAGCGCAGTCGGCGCGGCGATGACCGTGATGAGCTCCGGCAGATCGAGCAGCGCGAAGAGCAGCCAGAGCGACGACAGTGCGCCGTGCGCGGTCAGGAAGTAGGCGCCCCACGCCATCCACGAGCGCCAATTGGGACGAATCAGGATGTAGTAGAAGCGCTCGGGCCGCTCGAGGTCGACGATGAGCACCGCGGCCGTGATGACAGAGAAGACGAGCGACACGATCGGCGCCACGAGCGTCGACATCGCGCCGCGGTCACCCGTGAACCACAGCAGCACGGCCAGCAGCATCGCGCCGGTCGCGATGCCCTTCGTGAGGAGATAGAGCGCCATGTCGAGGCCCCACGCCTTGCGGTGCGGCACGTCGTAGTCCACGCGCGGTGCGCCCGGCTTCGTCGCATCCTCTTCGACGGCGCCGAGCGGGCGCATGAGGACCTGGCCTTCCTTGTACATGAACGGCCGGGCTGCGACTTCGGGCTGAATTGCCGCCTCTTCGGCGCCCACATAGAAGATCTTCGGCTGCGTGCCCTTCTCGGGCCGCCGCACCGTGACCGCTTCGCGCGCGACGATCTGCGCGACCTCACTCGACGGGTCGTCGAGGTCGCCGAAGATGCGGCACTCGGTCGGGCACACACTCACGCATGCTGGCTGCAGCTTGTTCTCGATGCGGTTCGCGCAGAAGTTGCACTTCTCGGCCGTGCGCGTGTTGGGGTCGATGAACAGCTGATCGTACGGACACGCCGCCATGCACGCGCGGCAGCCGATGCACGACTCGCTGTTGAAGTCGACGATGCCGTCGCGCCGTTTGAACAGCGTGTTCGTCGGACAGATCGCCACGCACGGCGCATCGTCGCATTGATTGCAGAGGACGGGGAAGAAGAAGCGCGTCGTGTCGGGGAAACGCCCCTTCTCGACGGTCTTGACCCAGCAGCGGTTCACGCCGACAGGAATCTCGTGCTCCGACTTGCAGGCGATCGTGCAGGCATGACAGCCGATGCACTTGCGAAGGTCTATGGCAAAACCGTAGTTGGCCACGCGTAAGCGGACTATACCGCAGGTCGTTCGCCGGAACGCACCAACTCGCGCTCGTCGGACGTCAGGCCGTAGAGCCGCGCGACGATTCGCTCGACCCCGGGGCCGGACGACGCGACGTCGCCCAGCGCCGCGACGGCCGCGGCACGGCCGGGCACGGGGAGCCAGGCGATCAGGGCGGTCGTGATGTGGGCGCCGACGAAGAGCCGGACCAGGAAGTTCGCGACCGTGCTGTTGAGGATGACGCAGAGCGCGCGCTGGACCTCTGCCGGGTAGTGACCTCTGAGGCAGAACAGGCTATGACCTGTGACGCAGCCGGCCGGTACGATCGCCGCGATCAGGGTCTGCCGGTTGCCCTGGGCCGTGACGTCGCGATAGGCGAGACGAGCGCGATCGAAGGGCCGTTGCGGGAGCAGCCGCTTGGCACAAGCCCGGTGCACATGGTGCCGTGCGCCGGCCACGTCGACGCTGAATGGTCCAATGTGTTTGCCCTCGAGAACCGGAAGCGTCGATCGGCCGCGGAGCACGAAGTGTTCACGATCGTCGGTCAGGTTGAGCTCGCGTCCGAATGACGCGCCCCAGCCCTCCGGGTCGCCAAGCGCCCGATGCGTCGACGCCAGCTTCACCGCGAGCGCAAGGTCACGCGCGTTCGCGGCATCGGGCACGCGGAGTGCGGGTCCCCCAAGTATTGTGAGTCCTGCCCGCGTGATGACGGCGCCGTCGCCCGGCGCTCCCGCATCCGGGATGCCATCGAGCGACGCCGCGCCATGCGCGCGCACCACGTGCAACGACGCCGTGCTGCGGCCGTTCGTCGTCGTCAGCGCCGCGAACCTGATGCTGCGATGGGCCTCGAACAGGGCGGCCGCGTTGTCGAGCCTGACGCACGTATCGATCGCCGTGCCGTCGATGAGCCGCTGTCGCAGGCTCGCCGCGCCTTCATCGCACATCACCCCCCAGGGAAGCACCAGCCCGACGCGCCCGCCCGGGCGTACGATCTGCAGCGCGCGTTCGATGAACAGTTGATAGAGGTTGAGGTGCCCGCCCGTGCCGATGGAGAAGACGCCAGATGACCGCGCGAACGTCTTGATGCCGTCGCGTCCGTGCGAGCCACCCCCGGCGCGCAGCATTTCCCATGGCGGATTGCCGATGACGGCGTCGAAGCCCTCGGGGAATACGTCGGGGAACTCGAGCGGCCAGTGAAAGAAGACGTGGGTTCCACTCGCATCGCGTACGGCCTGGAGACGATGGTTCACACGCCGTGAGGGCAGTGCCGACGTGCGTCGCGTGAGGGCATCGGCGAGTGCGGAGAACTCGCGCGCATCGGGCCGCGTCGCTTGCGGCAGAAACCACCACGCGCACCATGCGTCGCAGAGCGCCTGCAGCCGCGCCAGCGCCGAGCGGTCGCTCGCCAGGGTCGCATACATCCGCTCCTTCCGCCGCACATCATCCAGGGAGTGTTCCGGCATGGAGGCGAGCTCTGTGCTGCCGGTTGCCGCTGCACGGGCGACGTCGCGGCACACGTCCGGATCGAAGAGCGGTAGCCGTCGTACGGTGCGAAGGCCAGGCGGACGGGCTGCGCGGTACGGATCGACCCCGATGAGACTGTTGCCACGCTTGAGTCGATGGTCGAGAAACGTCAGCGGACGTCCCGAGGACAACGTCGCGAGCCAGAGCGACAGCTTCGCCAGCATGACGGCAGTGGGATTCAGATCGACGCCGAACAGACAACGCTGCGCAATCAGCCTGCGGAGGTCGCGCCGGTCGGCATCGGTCACGTCGGCCTCGGGCAGCCGGCCCTCTGCGACCAAAGCTCGTTCGAGGGCGTCTGCCAGATAGCGAAGCGCCGCCACCAGGAACGCGCCGCTGCCCATGGCCGGATCGACGATGCGAAGCGCCAGGATTCGGTCGGACGTCGCACCGTCGACGAGCGGCGCCAGCGTGCGCCTGACGAGAAACATCGTGAGGCTGCGGGGCGTGTAGAAGCTTCCGGACTCTTTCCGTGCGCGTCCCTGTGCGCTCGGATCGCGATCCATCACGCGTTCGTAGATGGCGCCGAGTTCCTCGACGCCGAGGTCCGCGTACTGCACGCGCCGCGCACCGCCGCGTCCGGGTCGATAGGTGGCCAGCGCCATGAGCGCCGCGTGCGCAGGCTCGTCGAGCGGAGAGTCGAGAGCCGCCGAGCGCGCCCAGCGGCGGACACCGGATGGCGCAAAGAGGCGGCCATTGAAAGCCGGCACGTCCAGCGTTCCCGCACGGCAGCCTTCCCCCAGCAGTCGGCGTCCGGCTTCGAGCGCGGCCCAGGTGCCGCGCGCGGGGACGTCGCCGCGCGCCGCGACGAGCGACGCGAGTGCGTAGTGATCGCGGTACGTCGCGTGCCAGGTCGGCACCAGCGCGCGCGCCTCGGCGAACAGTACGAACAGCAGGCGGAAGAGCACGTGCACGCCGGCCTCGAACGGGAGTGCCCTGCAGAGTGCGGTGAGCGCTTCATCGACGCCCGTGCGAAGGCCGCGCTGCATGGCCAGACTCGACTCGTCCGATGCCGACACTGCATCGGCGATGCGCGAGACACATCCGTGCGGCTCGAACAGCGCACCCGTCAGGGCGGCGGCGTCGGCGCGCGCCGCCAGATCGTCGAGGGCGATGATGGCCGTACGGCGTGATGAGCCAGCGCGTGCGTCGGTCAGCGCGAGTGATTGACCGTTGAACGTCACTACCCACGGCACGCGCGCGTCCATACACGCCGCGAGAACCGCGCGCGATGGACCAGGACGCCGGCCGTACCGCGTCGCCGCCAGTCCGATCACGTCATCGTCATTGGTCGCGGCCAGCGCCCACGTGCCGAACGGGCGCACATCGAAGCCGCACGATTCGAACAGGCCGACGAGTGCGTCGAGCAGACGACGTTCGCTGGACGAGGGGCCGAGGGTGGCCGATGCGGCTGCCCAGCGCGCGACGGTGGCTGATGTGCTGGTTGCGTCCATGCCGCGAAGCCATTCGGCTGCTGCGCCAGGTGCGAGCAGCGATCCGCGAAGGCCTGGCAGCGCGCTCATGCGAGCACGACCTCCTCGTCCAGCCCGACCCGGCGCGTTTCGCGCCGGCCGCTGATGGTTGCGACATGGCGAAGGCGCGCGCCTGCGATAGCACTGCCCGCGTCGTGACGCGCGAGCGCATCGCGGCACTCGCGCGTGACCTGTGCTCTGAACGCCGCATCAGCGGCGCGCGCCCGTCCGGTGCGCCGATCGAACAGGCCGTCCTGCCGCAGGTGAGGCGACATCGGTTCGAGTATCGCGACCGCGACGGCGTGTTCGCGACGCATGCGGCGTCTCGCGCGAGCTCTGAGTGAACGTGCCAGTGCACGCGACCGGCGTCGCACCCATAGTTCCGCCCAGCGAGTGGCCGCGTCTTCGGTCGCCGTGATGGCGATGCCCCGACGTTCGACCGTGGCCCCGGCGCGGTCGAACAGCGCGATGTCGATGATGTGAGTCTGGTCGTCGGGAAGCGGAAGGGCTGAGATTGGGTCGGGTGGCTCGCGCCGCGCGCGTGCGCGCCTGACCTCGGCGTCGGCCAGGATGCGCCACCGACGCGCGGTGCGCGGCTCGTCGACGGCCATACGGTCGCTCAGTGCGCGCACGGCGGTGTACGCCGCATGCGCCGCAGCGACATCGTCCATCAGGAGCGTCGAGTGCGGTTGGCGCGCCTGGCCGAGCCGGTCGACGCGGCCGTTTCTCTGCTGCAGCGTCGACGGGCGCCAGGGAAGGTCGTAGTGGATGACACGGCGGCAGCGCGCGTGCAGGTTGAGTCCTTCGGCGGCGATGTCGGTGGCGATCAACACACGCAGCGATCCGCTGGTGAACGCACGCACGGTGGCGTCGATGGTGGCCGGCGGCTGCTGGCCGTGAATGGCGCACGCGCTGCGCTCCGCCAGACGATCGGCAAGCCACAGGGCCGTGTCGGCGTAGCAGGTGAACACCAGCGCGGGTTCGTCAGTCCGATCGAGCAGCCGTTCGAGCATGCGCGGGCGCCGTTCGTGTGCTTCGGCTTGCCGCGCGAGGTCGATGAGTTGGGCGATCGCCACTTGTTCGTCGTCTTGTGCCAGGCCGCTCGGCGCGGCAAGCGTGGCGTCGACGTCTTCATCGAAGAGAGAGGTTTGGGAGAAGCGCAGCGCACCGTCCATCAACGCCAGGCGTCGTGCGAGCGAGAGCCGTAGTGCGTGCACCGACGACAGCAGCCGGCGCGTGAACAGCGACGTCAGCAGATGCATGCCCGGCGTGTTGCCGCGTGGGCCGCCGACGAGCATGGCTGCGTAGTCCGTGAGCGCGTCGTGCAGCGCGACGAGTGAGGGATCTGGACGGACGCGCAGCCGCCGATCCCTGACGGCACTGCCTGAGGGACACCCCGCATGACGGAGCATGACGAGCGGCTCGCTGCCGCCAAGGTGGTGCAGTACGGCGAAGCGCGCGCCGGTGCCGTCCGACGGCGTGGCCGTCATGAGCAGCACCTGTCGTGCCCGCCGCGCGAGCGCGTCGCATGCCTTGTGTCGCTCGCTGTCACCGCAGGCGTTGTGGGCCTCGTCGATGACGAGCAGGTCCCAGGTGAGCCGGCTCAGGCCGGGCAGCACGTGCGGCTGCTTGACGTAGTCGAGCGGCGCGACGAGGCAACCGCTCATCGACCACGCCTGACGACCCGCTGGCAGCGTGCGCTCGAGCCGGCGGACGCCGGCGGCGTCACAGACGATGGGTTCGACGGAGACGCGTCGCTCGAGCTCGTGGCACCACTGCGTGATGAGGTGTGCCGGGACGAGTACCAGGCAGCGGCTGTCGGCCGTTGCCAGAGACTCGGCAATGGCGAGGGCAGCCGTGACGGTCTTGCCGGTGCCGGCGGCATCGGCCACGAGCACGCGGCTATGTCCGCGGGCCAGCGCGAGTGCGGCCGTGAGCTGCCATGGGTGAAGGCGGCCGTTGAGCCGATGCACGGCGCGCAGGCCGAATGCGCGGCGCTCACGCTCGAGCAGCCGGCGCGCCGCGTCGAGGGGATCGCGTGGCGAAGCCAGCCGCGAAGGCGCGACGCCGCGGGCCAGGGGCTCGGCCGGAGCGATGGCGACGAGCGCGGCGGCCTCGTCGGCGAGACGTGACAAATGCACGATCGTCGCGCGACGACCGGCACGCTCAATCTGCTCGACGTCCCACCAGCGTCCGCGCGCACCTATCCTGTCCTTGTCCGTGTGCAGAAGCTGCATCACCGACTCCTGTCGCGGATTTCAGAAACCGCTACGAAAGGGGAGTGTGGCGGGCGCTGGTCGGTGACCAGGCAATTTACGGGCCGGGGTAGCTGGCGACGACCGTCGTGGTGATGCCGCCGCGTGCCGAGAAGGCGCCCGTGACGGTCATACGCCTGGGGGCGCAGGCGCCGACGAGGTCGTCGAGGATCTGGTTGGTGACGGCCTCGTAGAAGATGCCCTTGTTCCGGAACTCGAGCATGTAGTACTTGAGGGCCTTGAGTTCGATACAGCGATCGGCCGGGACATACTGGATGCGGATCTCGCCGAAATCGGGCAGCCCCGTCTTCGGGCAGACCGACGTAAACTCAGGGCAGCGGATATCGATCTCGTACTCGCGGCCTGGACGGGGGTTGGGGAAGGTCTCGATCTCGACAGCCACAAGGCGATTGTATATCCGACGATTAATTCAGTAGGATACGACCCGCTTCGGGACGACCACTGTGATTCCGCCTCGGCCGGCTCGCGCGCGCGGCCGCGGAATGGAGAATGAGGAGCGCGCCGATGTCAGGAGTTGACCCCATGTCCGACGCCCGCCGAATGGGCAAGTCCGAGCTGTTTGCGCACTTCGCGGAGCGGTTCGACATGAAGCGCACCCAGGTTCGCGACTTCTTCGACGAGCTGACGATGCTGGCCGAAAAAGAGCTGAAGCGGTCTGGCGAGTTTCAGCTCCCCGGCATGGTGAAGCTGGTGCTGCAGAAGCGCAAGGCGCGCACGGGCCGCAACCCTGCGACGGGTGCCGAGATCGAGATCCCGGCGAAGACCGTCGTCAAGGCGCGCATCGTCAAGCAGATGAAGGACGCGGTTCTACCAAAGTAGGGACAGGCTTCAGCCTGTCCAA
>Ga0079224_100003032_pt1 | contig 20866 bp, 18 predicted proteins | sample Stecom2015_FD_80414 | JGI IMG/M metagenome (GOLD analysis project Ga0079224, IMG submission 80414) | Agricultural soil microbial communities from Utah to study Nitrogen management - Steer compost 2015 | ecosystem: Environmental > Terrestrial > Soil > Agricultural land | place: USA: Utah...
ACGTGCTGCGCGGCTCCAAGACCTTCATCACCAACGGCCCCGGCGCGGACCTCTTCGTCGTCTACGCCCGCATCGACCGCGGCGAGGCGCGCCCGGAGCAGGGCGTCGGCGCGTTCGTGGTCGAGCGAGGCGCGCCCGGCTTCACGGTCGGGCCGCCGTTCAAGAAGATGGGCATGCGCGACTCGCCGACCTCGGAGATCTTCCTCGAGGACGTGCGCGTGCCGGCCGATCACCTGCTCGGCGGCAGCGAGGGCAGGGGCGGCGGCCGCGACGGCACCCGCCAGAGCCTGGCCTCAGAGCGCTCGGCGGTGCCGGCCATGGCCTGGGGCATCATCGAGCGCTGCTACGAGGAGAGCCTGCGCTACGCGCGCGAGCGGGTGCAGTTCGGCCGGCCGATCGGCGAGTTCCAGGCGATCCAGCTCAAGCTGGTCGACATCTTCATCAAGCTGAAGAACGTCGAGAACATGGTGTTCCGCACCGCGTGGATGCAGCGCAAGGGCAAGCGGGACCTGGCCTTCACCAGCGCGAGCAAGGCCTACGCCGCCCAGGCCGCGGTGGACGCCGCGCTCACCGCGATCCAGATCCACGGCGGCTACGGCTACATGGAGGAGCTCGGCCTCGAGAAGCTGGCGCGCGACGCCAAGCTCCTCGAGCTCGGCGCCGGCACCACCGACATCAACTTGCTGGCCGCGGCGCGGGCGGAGCTGGCGCGCGCCGGAAGTTGACATAACTCGCCGACCGCGTTTCATTCGCCCGCTGACCGCGCGGGTCAGAAGGAGAGCCTCATGCGCCTGGTTGCCACTCATCTCATGACCTTGCCCGCCTTGCTCGCCCTCGGGCTCGCCGCCGCCTGCGGCGACGACCTCGCCGGCGCGCCGGACGGCGGCGGCGGCGGCGACACCGACACCGACGCCGGCCCGCCGCTTGACGTCCCGGAGCGCGAGTGGGCGTGGCTGCCGGTCGAGGGCAACCGCTGCATGGACGGCAGCGGCACCGGCATCGGCGTCAACGTCGACTTCTCCTCGCGCGAGCTGATGATCTTCCTCGAGGGCGGCGGCGCCTGCTTCAACGGCCTGAGCTGCAGCGGCGTCGCCCACCAGGACGGCTTCGGCGCGGCGGATCTGGACGCCTTCGTCGCCAGCGGCGCGGGCGGCATCCTCGATCGCGACGACCCGGCCAACCCGGTGGCCGGCTGGAGCTACGTCTTCGTTCCGTACTGCACCGGCGACATCCACGCCGGCGACACCGAGGACGGCGTCGGCGGCCGCGACCAGGTCGGCTACCGCAACGTGCGCAACGCGGCGACCCTGATCGCCGAGCGGCTGGCCGGCCGGCTCGACCGCGTGCTCCTGATCGGCCAGAGCGCCGGCGGCTTCGGCGCCGGCTACAACTACGACCAGGTCGCCGCGATCTTCGGCGACGTGCCGGTGGATCTCATCGACGACTCCGGACCGCCGCTGTCGAACACCTACCTCACGCCGTGCCTGCAGGAGCAGCTCCGCACGGTGTGGAACCTCGAGGCCACGCTGCCGGAGGACTGCGCCGACTGCATCGACGAGGAGGGCGGCGGGTTCGCCAACCTCCTGCCGTTCGTGGCCGCCAAGTACCCGGAGCGGCGCTTCGGGCTTGTCAGCTCGACCGAGGACGCGACCATCCGCCAGTTCATCGGCTTTGGCTACCCGAGCTGCGACAACCCGACCGTGCCCATGCCGGCCGGGCCGTTTTCCGACGGCATCGCGGAGCTGCGCGAGGACATCCTCGGCCCGATCGAGAACGCCTCGATGTTCGTGCTCGAGGGCGACGGCCACGTCTGGACCAACAAGCCGCTCGGCGAGGTCGAAGCCGGCGACCAGACGCTGGCCGCGTGGGTCGAGTCGATCCTGTTCTGAGCCCGAGGGCGACGGCCACGGTGGGTCGAGTCGATCCGGTTCTGAGCCCGAGGGCGACGGCGACGTCTGGACCAACAAGCCGCCCGGCCGCGTGGGTCGAGTACGCTGGCCGCGTGGGTCGAGTCGCTCCGGTTCTGAGCCAGGCCGGGCAAGCGCAACGCCGGCCCGCAACCCCGAAGCGGGCCGGGCCGGCCGGACCGGAAACCGGCGCGGCTTCGCGGAGATCCATGGCCGGGCGGGCTCATCCCGTCAGGCCCCGCCCATCCTGAACGTCGCATAATCGATGTTATGTCAACTTTGCGGGATCCTCGATCCGCGTGGGCCTGCCGCGGCGTAGAGTCAGCCTGATGAGCCCGGCCCGGAACCCGGCCCCGCCCCGCGCCCGCCGCGCGAGCGCCCGCCGGGCCGCCGCCGCCTGGCTGGCGCTGGCGATCTGGATCGCCGGGTTCGAGCTGGCGCCCGGGCTCCACGTCGCGCTCCACGCGCTCTGGGATCACCACGCGCACGGCGCCGGCGGCGCGGTCCGGGTCGAGCGCTCGCGGCGCGCGCGCGACCAGCTCGCGGACGAGCGCGCCGGACGCGACCGCGGACGCGGCGACCACGGACGCGACCGCGCGCGCCACCCGCACGCGGCCGGCCCCGGTCACGTCCACGACCACGCCCGCGGCGGCGACCACGACCACGATCACGGCGAGACCCGCCCCCGGCGCAATCGCCGCCCGCCGTCCGGAGACGACGCGGTCCGCGCGGTGGCCTCCCGCGGCGGCGACCACCTCCACCGGGGCCTGGCCGCCCTCGATCCGCCCCCGCCGCCGGCCCTCGCCCTCGCCCGCCCGCTCCGCCGCGCGGTGCGGGCCTGCGCGCCGCTCCAGGCGCCCCGCAGCGCGCGCCCGCTGGTCACCCGCGGCCGCGGCCCGCCGCCGCCTCCGCTCGCCTGACTCCCACGACGACGGCCGAGCGCGCGGTCAGCGAGACCGCGCCAGGAGGCACCCATGCGCGCACGATGCGTGGTGGCCGCCGCGGCGCTCGCGTGCATCGCCCCGTCGGCATCCGCCGCTCCGGCAAGCGCCGGGCCCGCGCCGGATCCGGCTGGCGATCGCGCGGCCCCGCCAGAGCCACCCGAGGTCGCGGGCCTGCACCCGCCCGCACCCCCAGACGACGACCAGGTAGACATCGAGAGCGACCTCGCCGCCGGCGGCGAGGTCACCGGCGCGCTCGCGCCCGGCGAGGTGATCGTCGTCGAGCCGCGCCCCCGGCGCGGCCCCGGCACCGCCGCCACCCGCGAGATCGACGCGGCCACCATCGCCACCACGCCGCGTCGCTCCGCCGACGACCTCCTGCGCCTGGTGCCCGGCCTCCACATCAGCCAGCACGGCAGCGAGGGCAAGGGCGTGCAGATGTTCTTGCGCGGCTTCGACGCCGTGCACGGCTCCGACATCGAGGTCGACCTCGCCGGCGTCCCGCTCAACGAGGCGTCCAACATTCACGGCCACGGCTACGTCGACCTGGGCCTGGTCATCCCGGAGGTGGTGCGCTCGCTGCACGGCCACAAGAGCTCCTTCGAGCTCGCCCAGGGCCCGTTCGCCACCGCCGGCTCGCTCTCCTTCGAGCTCGGCGCCGAGCAGCGCGGCCACCGGGTCGGCTACGAGATCGGCACCACCAACCGACACCGGCTCGCCGCGGTGATCGCGCCGCCCGGCCAGCCGGCCGCCTCGTTCACGGCGATCGAGGCGCTGTCCGACGACGGCTACGGCACCAACCGCGCCGCCCGCCGGCTAATCGCCGTCACCCAGCAGCGGTTCGAGCGATCGGGCGGCGACGCCGCGATCGAGATCCTCGGCGCCGCGCACGCCGCCCGCTTCGGCGAGCCCGGCCCGGTGCCGCTGGCCGACGTCGAGCGCGGCGCGGTCGATCATTTCGAGACCTACGACCCGCTCTCGCGCGGCCGCTCGCGCCGCGCCCTGGCCGCCGTGCGCGCCGAGCGCGAGCTTCGGCGCGGCTCCCTGTCCGGCCAGGCGCACGTCGCCTTCCGCGACTTCCACCTGACCGAGAACTACACCGGCTACCTCCTGTTCCCGGACGCCGGCGACCGGCGCGCCCAGGCCCACCGATCGATCTCCGGCGGCCTGTCCGGCCGCGCCGAGCGCGCCGTCGGCGAGCGGGTCACGCTGCTGGTCGGCGCCGAGGGGCTGATCGATCGCTTCAGCCAGAGCGACGACCGGATCGATCCGATGGGCGTCCCCTGGCGGCCGGTCCGCGCGCTGTCCGGGACCCAGCTCCACGGCGGCCTGTTCGCCGGCGCCCGCGCGCGCGGCGGGCCGGTCGAGGTCGAGACCGGCGTCCGCGCCGACCTGGTCGCGGTGTCCGCCGACGACCTCCTCGACGACACCGCCGGCCGCAGCGGCGCCGCCACCGGGATCCTGTCGCCGCGGCTCACCGCCGGCTGGCGCCTGGGCGACGGCTGGCGCCTGCTGGCCGGCTACGGCCGCGGCCTGCGCCCGCCCGAGGCGCGCGCGATGATCGGCGCCGCGCCGCCGCCCGGCGAGATGCCCGGCGCGGCCGCCCCGCCGCCCGACTTCACCACCTCCGACGCGGTCGACCTCGGCCTCCTGATCCACCGGCCGGCCCGCTACACCGTGCAGGCCTCGCTCTTCGGCGTGTGGATCTCCGACGAGATGATCTTCGATCACGCCGCCGGCACCAGCCTGCTGGTCAACGCCACCCGCCGCCTCGGCGCCGAGCTCGGCGCCGAGCTCCACCCGGCCGAGTGGCTCCGCCTGCGCGCCGACCTCACCGCGACCAGCGCGCGCTTCACCGACAGCGGCGCGCCGGTGCCGTCGGTGCCGCGCCTCCTGGCCTCGGCCGAGGTCGGGCTCCTCCACCCGGACGGCTGGCGCGCCGGCGCCCAGGCGATCTACCTCGCGCCGCGCCCGCTCGCCCACGGCGCCACCGCCAGCGCCACCGGCGTGGTCAACCTCGTCGCCGCGCGCCGGCTCGGCCGCTTCGAGCTGTCGCTGTCGGTCGACAACGCCCTGGGCACCCGCTGGCGCGAGGCCGAGTACCACTACGCGAGCTGGTTCGACCGCTCGCAGCCGCGCAGCTCGCTGCCCCGCATCCACTACGTGGCCGGCCGCCCGTTCGGCGTCCGCGCCGAGCTCACCGCCACCTTCTGACGAGGTCTCGCCATGTCGACGTGCTCCGCCCGCCCCGCGCTCCTCCTCGCCGCCGCCTGCGCCGCGGCATGCGGCTCCGGCCAGGAGGCGGCCGAGGTGCCGCTCCCGGTGGTCGTCTCGACCCGCGGCGCCGCCGCGCCGGCCACCTCCGACCTCGGCTACCAGGTAACCCTCGTCCGCGCGCGCCTCGCCCTGCGCGACCTCGAGCTCACCGTCGGCGGCGAGGTCCACGGAAGCGCCCTGGCCCGCGCCTGGGGCTGGCTGGTCCCGTCCGCCCACGCCCACCCCGGCCACGCCAGCGGCGGCGAGGTGACCGGCGTGCTCCCCGGGCCGCTCCTGGTCGACTGGAGCGAGGACGGCGCGCCGCTCGGCACCGCGATCCTGCTCGAGGGCGACTACCAGGGGGCCAACTTCACCTTCCGCCGCGCCGGCGCCGAGGACGACCTCGCCCCGTCCGACCCGCTCCTCGGCCACACCATCGAGCTCGAGGCGATCGCGACCCGGGACGGCGACACCATCTGGCTGTCCGCCGTGCTCGACATCGACGAGGACACCCCGCTCATCGGCGCGCCGTTCTCGCTGGAGGTACGCGAGGGGATCCAGGCCACCCTCGCCCTCGCCCTCTTGCCAGCCGAAAAAATCGAGGGGAAGACCGTGTGGGACGGCGTCGACCTCGCCGCGCTCGACGGCGACGGCGACGGCCGGGTGGCGATCCGCCCCGGCGAGGACGCCCACAACGTCCTGCGCCGCGCCTTCCAGGTCCACGACTTCTACCAGATCGACGTCCGCTGACCCCGACCACGAGGAGAGCCGATATGAAGCCGCACGCGTTGCCCGCCACCCTCGTCGCCCTGGCCCTCGGTGCCGCCTGCGGCGGAGACGACCTCGCCGGCGGCGCCCTGTCGGTCCGCGTCCACGGCGAGGCGTTCGCCGAGGAGGGCATCCCGGCCGACGTCTTCGTCGACGGCTGGGCGGTCACCTTCGACCGCGTCCTGATCGCGCTCGGCGACGTCACCGCCGCCGCCGGCCACGAGCCGGTCGCCCTCGAGGCGCCGGAGGTCCGGATCTGGGATCTGGCGGCCAGCTCCGGCGGCGCCGGCTTCGAGGTCGCCTCCGCCGAGGTGCCCGGCGGCGCCTACGACCACATCGCCTTCCGCGTGGCCCCGGCGGCGGACGCCACCGCCGGCAACGCGAGCGCCGAGGACGTCGAGCTCATGACCGGCGGCGGCCTGTCGCTCTACGTCGAGGGCGCGGCGGAGCGCGGCGGCGAGCGCAAGAGCTTCCGCTGGGGCTTCTCCGGCGCGACCTCCTACCGCCACTGCGAGGGGACCGCGGTGATCGACGGCGGCCCGGCGACCACCACGCTCACCATGCACCTCGACCACCTGTTCTACGACGACCTGGTCGCCGCCGAGCCGAACGTCGCGTTCGACCTCATCGCCGCCGCCGACGACGCCGGCGACCGCGACGGCGAGGTGACCGCCCTCGAGCTGGCCGCGGTCGACCTGGCGACCGAGGAGCGCTACCAGGTCGGCTCGACCGGGGTCGAGGACCTGTGGTCCTTCATCGATCACCAGACCGCCACGATCGGCCACATCGACGGCGAGGGGCACTGCGGCGAGGCCGAGCGCGAGTAGCCCGGGGCGCGGCCGCCGTGGCACGTCGCCTGCACCCGTCCCCTGCTGAATGCGGAGCGACCTGGCCGAGAAGATCCGCTCGCATCTCTGGATCGGGCCTCTGGCCGGGCTCGTCCTCGCCCTCGGCGCCGGGCTCGCCAGCCTCTACCTCGACCGCACCTACCGGTTCGACTGGCTCGCCACGCTGATCACCGGCGACGCCGATTCCGCCCGCAGCGTCCTCACGGCGATCGCCAGCGCGATGATCGCGCTCACCGTGTTCACGTTCAGCATCACGATGGTCGTGATCCAGCTCGCCAGCATGCAGTACTCGCCGCGGGTGCTGCGCTCGATCCTGCGCGACCGGCCGACCAAGGTGGCGCTGGCGCTGTTCCTCGCCACCTTCGTGTTCGCCATCATCGCCCTGCGCGGCGTCGACACCGGCGCCGACCAGGCGGTCCCGACCCTGTCCCTGGCCCTCACCTACCTGCTGTCCTGGGCCACCTTGCTCGGCTTCGTCATGTACATCGACCACGTCGCCCACACGGTGCGGGTCGGCTGGCTGATCGGCCGGCTCGGGCGCGACGGCGCCTCCCTGATCGCCGAGATGGAGCGGGACAGCGCCCGGCTGCGCCGCTGCCCGCGCCCGCGCCTGCCGCCGCACGACCGCGGCGAGGTGGTCCTCTGCTGCGGCGACCGCGGCGGCGCGGTCAGCCACATCGAGCAGGAGGCGCTGGTGCGCGACGCCGCCCGCGCCGACGTCCTGGTCGAGGTGCTGCCGCGGGTCGGCGACTTCGTCCCGCGCCTGAGCCCGGTCATGCGGGTCTACGGCGGCGAGCTCGACGAGGCCACCTCGCGCCGCCTGGTCGCCACCCTCGGCTTCGCCCCGGAGCGGACCCTGCAGCAGGACATCGCCTACGCGCTGCGCCAGCTCTGCGACATCGGCTGCCGCGCGCTGTCGCCGTCGATCAACGACCCGACCACCGCGGTCCAGGTGATCGACCAGCTCCACGAGCTCCTCCGCATGCTGGCGCCGCTGCCCGACCCGCCGGAGGCGCTGGCCGACGACGACGGCGTGCCGCGGGTCATCATCCCGCGCATCGGCTGGGGCGACCTGATCTCCCTCGCGGTGACCGAGATCCGCATCTTCGGCGCCCGCTCGCCGCAGATCCCGCGGCGCCTGCGCGCCATGCTGCTCGACCTGCGCGAGGTGGCGCCGGCGGAGCGCCAGCCGGCGCTCGCCACCCAGCTCGAGATCCTCGACGCCACCATCGAGCGGGTCGACGAGCTGGAGGTCGACCGCCGCTTCAGCGCGCGCTCCGACGACCAGGGGATCGGCGCCGGAGCGCACTAGGCGCCGCCGCGCTCAGGTGAGCCGGATCGGCAGCCGGCGGATGCGCTTGCCGGTCAGCGCGAAGATCGCGTTGCACACCGCCGGCGCGATCGGCGGCACGCCCGGCTCGCCGACCCCGCCGAGCTCACCGCCCGGCGGCACCTCGACCACGTGGGTCTCGACCACCGGCATGTCGCGCATGCGGACGACCTTGTAGTCGTCGAAGTTGCCCTGCGCCGCGCGGCCCTTCTCGATGGTGATCTCGCCGTGCAGCGCGGCCGACAGGCCGAACGCCACGCCGCTGTCCATCTGCGCGCGCACCGCGTCCGGCAGGATGACCGGCCCGCAGTCGATGGCGCACACCACCCGGTGCACCCGCACCTTGCCGTCCTCGACCGACACCTCGGCGACCTGGCCGACCACGCTGCCGAAGGACTCGAACAGCGCGATCCCGCGGCCGCGCCCGCGCGGCAGCGGGGTGCCCCAGCCGGACTTCCGGGCCACCAGGTCGAGGACGCGCAGGTGGCGCTCCTTGCCTGCCAAGAGCGCCCGGCGCAGCTCGACCGGATCCTTCTTGCCGCGCGCCGCCAGCTCGTCGAGGAAGCACTCGGTGACGAACGCGTTCTGCGAGGCGCCGACCGAGCGCCAGAACCAGAGCGTGATCGGCACATCGACGTCGGCGTAGCTCACCTTGAGGGACGGGATGGCGTACGGCAGCGACTCCGCCCCCTCGAGCGCGGTCCGGTCCAGGCCCCGTTCGAGCGGGCCGAACTGCTTGAGCAGCGACGGGCTGGCGATCTCGTGGCGCCAGGCGACCGGCATGCCGTCCTTGCCCAGCGCCGCCGCCAACCGGCTGAGCGACATCGGGCGGTAGTAGCCGCCGCGCACGTCGTCCTCGCGACTCCACACCACCTGCACCGGCGCGCCGGCCGCCATCGCCACGTGCACCGCCTCGGCCACGAAGTCGGTCTGCGCGCGCCGGCCGAAGCCGCCGCCCAGCATCGTGGTGTGGATGGTCACCTTGTCGAGCGGCAGCCCGGTGACCTTGGCCGCCGCCTCCTGGCTGGGACCGGGCGCCTGGGTCGCCGCCCACACCTCGCAGCGCCCGTCGGCCACCCGGGCCGTGGCGCCGAGCGGCTCCATCGGCGCGTGGGCGAGGAACGGCACCTCGTACTCCGCCTCGATCACGCGGCCGCGCCCGGCGGCGCGCAGCGCCTTCGCGACGTCGCCCTCGGCGCGCGCCACCGCCGCCTTGCGCAGCGCGCGGCGGCAGGCCGCCCGGATGGAGCCCGACGACATCGCGCCGTTGCCGCGCTCGTCCCACTCGATCTCGAGCGCCTCCACCCCCTTCATCGCCGCCCAGGTGTGGTCGGCGATCACGGCCACGCCGGACGGCACCTGCACCACCTTGCGCACGCCCGGGACCGCCTTCGCCCTGGAGTCGTCGAACGACCGCACCGCGCCGCCGAACACCGGGCAGCGCGCCACCTGGGCGAACTTCATCCCGGGCAGGCGCACGTCGAGCCCGAACACCGCGGTCCCGTCGGTCTTGGCCGGGGTGTCGAGCCGCGCCATCCCCTTGCCGATCACCCGGAACGCCTCCGGCTCGGTGAGCGGCGGCTCGGCCGGCGCCTCGAGCGCCGCCGCCTCCGCCGCCAGCTCGCCGTAGCGCGCCCTCTGGCCGGTCCGCTCGCACACCACCTCGCCGGCGTCCGCCCGGCACTCGCCCGGGTCGACGCCGAACCGCCGGGCGGCCGCCGCGATCAGCATCTCGCGCGCCGCCGCGCCGGCCGCGCGCAGCCGGTCGAAGTTGCCGCGCACGCTGGTCGAGCCGCCGGTCACCTGGTGGCCGTACAGGGCGCGGTTGGCCGGCGCGTGCTCGGCCTGGATGCCCTTGTTCCAGTCCGGCCGCAGCTCCTCGCCGAGGATGACCGCGAAGGAGGTGAGCACCCCCTGCCCCATCTCGCTCTCGTGCACCAGGAAGGTGATCGTGTCGTCCGGCGCGATCCGGATCCACGCGTTGAGATCCGCCGGCGGGCCGCCCGGCGCCGCGGTGGTCGCCGCCGCGCCGGCCGCCTCGGTCGCGCCGCCGGTCGCCGGCGCCGCGGGCCTCTTGCCGCCGCAGCCGAGGAGGTCGAAGCCGATCAGGAGGCCGCCGCCGGCCGCCGCGCCGACGCCGAGGAACCCGCGCCGCGTGATCGCCCCGCGGATCATCGCCCCACCTCCCCCGCCGCCCGGTGGATCGCCTTGCGGATGCGCGCGTAGGTGCCGCAGCGGCAGATGTTCTTCATCGCGCGGTCGATCTGCTCGTCGCTCGGCGCCGGCGTCTCGGCCAGCAGCGCCGCCGCCGCCATGATCTGGCCCGGCTGGCAGTAGCCGCACTGCGGCACCTCCTCGGCCATCCACGCGCGCTTGAGCGCGGCCACCCGCGCGTCCGCCTCCCCCTCGATCGTCGTCACCGGCCGGTCGCCGACGTCCTCGACGGCGATCTGGCAGGACGGCACCGCCTCGCCGCCGAGGTGGACGGTGCAGGCGCGGCACTGGGCGATGCCGCAGCCGAACTTGGTGCCGCACATCGACAGGAGGTCGCGCAGGACCCAGAGGAGCGGCATGTCGGGCGGCGCCTCGACCTCGCGGGCCTGCCCGTTGACCACGATGCGGTAGGTCGGCATGGCCGCCAGTATACGCGGAGGCCCGCGGCGCTTGGAGCCGCGCGTGGCCGCGTGGTATCGATGGCCGGTGCGCGCCGCGATCCTCGCCGCTGTCTTGTGCCTGGCGGCGGCCGCCGTCCTCCCGGCGGCGCGTCCCGCGCGGGACGCGCCGGCGCAGGACGCCTGCGGCGCATCCGGAGAGGCGATCCCGCCGGCGCGGGCCGGGCAGCGGGGCAAGCGCACCAAGCGGATCGAGCGAGAGGTCAGCGGCGCGGCGCAGCTGCCCGGGCTGGCGGCGCACGGATGGGCGCCCCTGGCCGCCGCCTGCGGCCTGACGGTGCCGGCCGGGCGTGCCCTGCCGGCCTGCTCCGATCGGGCCGCCCCCGCCCTGCTCGCGCCCCGCGGCCCGCGCGTCGCCCGGTCGCCGCCGCCGCTCCCCGCCTGAGGTGACCTCCCGTCTTGCCCGCGCGGCAGGGCGGATCCACACACCACCAGCGGGAGCTCTGTATTGATGCGCACCACCCTGATGCGCCGCGGCCTGGCCGTCGCGCGTCGTTCCTTCACTCCTGGAGCCGTGCCGTGAAGGACGCCCACACCTTCATCGAGGCGATCGCCGTCGTGCTGTGCACGGCGGGTGTCACCACCGTGCTGTTCCACCGGCTGCGCCAGCCGGTCGTGCTCGGCTACATCCTGGCCGGCTTCATCGTCGGGCCGAACGTGCCGGTGCCGCTGGTCGCCGACCGCGACGCGGTCCACACCATGTCCGAGCTGGGCGTCATCCTGCTGATGTTTGCCCTCGGGCTGGAGTTCAGCCTGCGAAAGCTCATCAAGGTGGGGCCGTCGGCCGGGCTCACCGCGGTGATCCAGTCGAGCTTCATGGTGTGGCTCGGCTACCTGGTCGGCCAGGCGTTCGGCTGGACCACCATGGAGAGCCTGTTCGCCGGCGCGGTGATCGCCATCTCGAGCACGACGATCATCGCCAAGGCGTTCGACGAGCAGGGCATCCGCGGCCCCCTGCGCGAGCTGGTGGTCGGCATCCTCATCGTCGAGGACCTCATCGGCATCCTGCTCATGGCCATCCTCACCGCGCTGGCGGCGGGCGGCGGCCTGTCGTCGGCCACCCTCCTGCGCTCGAGCGGCGAGCTGGCCGCGTTCTTGATCGGCCTGCTGGTGGTGGGGCTCCTGGTGGTGCCCCGGGTGGTGCGCGCGGTCGAGCGGATCCAGCGGCCGGAGATGACCGTCGTGGTCAGCATCGGGATCTGCTTCGCCAGCGCGCTCTTGGCCCACTCGTTCGGCTACTCGGTCGCCCTCGGCGCGTTCCTCGCCGGCTCGCTGGTCGCCGAGTCCGGCGTCGAGCACGAGGTGGAGCGGCTGATCCTGCCGATCCGCGACATGTTCGCCGCCGTCTTCTTCGTCTCGGTCGGCATGCTGATCGACCCGGCGCTGATCGAGGAGCACTGGATCGCGATCGCGGTGATCGCGGCCGTGGTGGTCGCCGGCAAGCTCACCGGCGTCGCGCTCGGCGCGTTCCTCGCCGGCAACGGCACCCGCACCTCGGTGCGCGCCGGCATGAGCCTGGCGCAGATCGGCGAGTTCTCCTTCATCATCGCCGCGCTCGGCACCTCGCTCGGCGTGGTCGGCGACTTCCTCTACCCGGTGGCGGCGGCGGTGTCGGCCATCACCACCCTCACCACCCCGTGGCTGATCCGGGTGTCCGACCGCACCGCCAGCCTCATCGATCGCAAGCTGCCGCGCCCGGTGCAGACCTTCACCAGCCTGTACGGGAGCTGGCTCGAGCAGATCAAGGCGGCGAGCCGGCGCGCCACCACCCGGGCGCGCACCCGCTCGCTGGTCCGGCTGCTCCTCCTCGACGCCGTCCTCCTGGCGGCGGTGGTGATCGGCGGCGCCGTCGCCTTCGACCGCGCCGCCCCGGCGGTCGCCGACAGGCTCGGCCTCTCGATCGGCGTGGCGCAGATGCTGCTGGTGGCCGGGACCATCCTCTTGGCCTCGCCGTTCGGCATCGGCGTCTTCCGCATCACCCGCGGGCTCGGCGTCCACCTGGCCGACAGCGCCCTGCCGCGCGCGGAGGACGGCGCGCTCGACCTCGCGGCGGCGCCGCGCCGCGCGCTGGTGGTCACCATCCAGCTCGCGGTGGCGCTGGTGGTGCTCCTGCCGCTGTTCGCCCTGACCCAGCCGTTTCTGCCCGGCTACGCCTCGGCCCTGGTGCTGGTCGCGCTGCTCTTGGTCTTCGGCGTCGCGTTCTGGCGGACGACCGCCAACCTGCACGGCCACGTGCGGGCCGGCGCCGAGGTGGTGGTCGAGGCGCTGGCGGCGAGCACCCGCGAGAGCCGGCCGCCGACCCGGCGCCCGCTGTCGGAGGTGGAGGAGCTCCTGCCCGGGCTCGGCAAGCCGGTCTCCATCACCCTCGGAAGCGGCAGCGCCGGGATCGGCAAGTCGCTCGCCGAGCTCAACCTGCGCGGGCAGACCGGCGCCATGGTCATCGCCATCACCCGCAGCGACCAGAGCGTGATGATCCCGCAGGCCGGCGAGGTGCTCCGCCCCGGCGACGTCCTGGCGATCACCGGCACCGAGGGCGCGATCGCGGCGGCCGAGGCGCTCCTGCGCGGCGGGCAGCAGGAGGGGGCCGGCTGATCAGAGGAGCCAGATCGCGGCGCCGATGCCGCCGAGCAGGAAGCTCGACCAGAACAGCGCCGTCACCGTGACGAGCAGCCAGCTCACGCGCGCGTGGTGCGGCGCCAGCGGGCACTGGGCGCCGAAGGCGACCTTCCAGGCCACCACCGGGCGCGCGCAGCGGCGGCACACCACCTCGACCTGCGGCCGGTAGAGCGCGCCGGAGACGATCAGCGCGGCGGCGGCCAGCGCCAGCACGCCCGCCGCGACCAGCCCGACCACGTCGATCTCGTCGGGCAGCTTCGGCAGGACGCCGATGAGCACCGCGAGAGCCAAAAGCGCGGTCGCGGCGCCGAACGCGATGCGCGCCCGGCTCCGCGCGATCGGCGCCCGCACCGGCCCCCGGTGATGCGGCGGCCCCGACACCGACGGCGCCCGCCCGTACGCCGGCCCCCCGTGCCCCTCCGCCTGCGGCCCCGGATACGCCTGCGGACCCGGCCCCGGATACGGCCCCGGCCCCGGATACGGATCCGGACCCGGATGCGGCCCCGGCCCCGGATGCGGCCCCGGCCCCGGCTACGGATCCGGCCCCGGATGCGGCCCCGGCCCCGGGTAGGGCTGCCGCCCGGCCTGCGGCCCCGGCTCGGCCCGCGGACCCGGCTGCGCCTGCGCCCGCGGACCCGGCTGCGCCTGCGCCCGCGGACCCGGCTGCGCCTGCGCCCGCGGACCCGGCTGCGCCTGCGCCCGCGGACCCGGCTGCGCCTGCGCCTGCGGACCCGGCTCGGCCTGCGGATTCGGCTGCGCCTGCCCCTGCCCCTGCGCCTGCCGACCCGGCTCGGCCTGCGGCCCCGGCTCGGCCTGCGGCTCGGGGCCCGCCCCCGCCTCCTCCACCGCCCTGGCCCCGCACATCGGGCAGAACTTCGAGTCGAGCGGGATCGCCGTCCTGCAGCGGGTGCACACCATCGCGCTGGCCCAAGCATAGTCCCAGAGCGCGAGAGTGGAACCACCCATACCTCTGCAACGACCGGCCGGACCCGGTCATTTCCGCCCCGGGAATTCCCTTCGTGCCGCGCCCGCCTGCCGCTATGCTCCGCGCGTGCTGCGCCCGGCCCTCCTCCTCCTCTGCATCGCCGCCGCCGCCTGCCGCGGCGGCGCCGGCGAGGACCCGGGGACCCCCGACGCCGGCCAGGCCTCCCCGCCGGACGCCGGGCCCGATTACCCGCCCCCGCGCGCCGATCTGGTCCCCCCGGTCGGCAGCCCGGACGCCATCGACATCGCCACCTGGAACATCGAGAACTTCCCGGCCACCGCGGACACCCCGCGCCTGATGGCCGACCTCATCACCTCGCTCGGCCTCGATCTCGTCGCGGTCCAGGAGATCGCCGACGAGGCCGCCTTCGACGAGCTGGTCGCCCGCCTGCCGCGCCACGGCGGCGTCCTGTCGAGCCACACCTACGGCAACGGCGAGTACCAGAAGGTCGGCTTCGTCTACCGCGAGGATCTCCTCCGGGTGGACGGCGGCGCCCTCCTGTTCCAGAGCCAGGGCTACGACTTCCCGCGGCCGCCGCTCCAGGTCCGGGTCGCGGTGCTCGGCCCAGGCGGCGAGCCCACCCTCGAGCTGGCCGCCATCACCGTCCACCTCAAGGCCGGCACCGGCAGCGACGATCGCGAGCGCCGCCGCGCCGCCATGGTCACCCTGGAGGCCCACGTCCGCGACCTGGTCGACTCCGGCACCGAGACCGAGGTCGTCCTGCTCGGCGACTTCAACGAGCACCCAGTGGAGGAGTACGCGCGCGAGGTCTTCGCGCCGTTTCTCGACGCGCCGGCCGACTACCAGGTCCGCACCGACGCCCTGCCGGAGTCGGCCCGCACCTTCATCCCGAGCGGCCGCGTGGTCGACCACGTCATCACCACCGCGGCGCTCGGCGACGACATGAGCGGCGCGGCCCCGGTCATCCCGCCGCTCGACAGCCAGCTCGGCGGCTACGTCGACACGGTGAGCGACCACCTCCCGGTGGTCGCCGCCATGCCGCTCGACTGAGCGCGGCGCGCGCAGGTGCGGGCGGCGGCAGGTCGCGCTCAGATGAGCGGCCCGGCCATGACCACCTCGGTCGGCCGGTCGGAGCCGCCCTTGGGCTCGAGCGAGATCGCCGCGCCCTTGATCTCGGTCAGGTCGGGCGGCAGCTCGGTGAGGGTGTGCTGCGTCTTTCCCGGCCCGGCGTGGAGCAGCCCGGCCGGCACCGGGTCGCCCTTGTCCGGCATGAACCAGAGCTGGTAGTCCTTGCCGGCCGGCGCCGGCGGCAGCTCGAAGGCGAGCACGAACCAGCGGCGGTGATCCGGCGCCACCAGGATCTTCATGAGCCCGCCCTCGGCCTGCTTGACCGTCGCCAGCCGCAGCTCCGGCGTGGCCACGGTCTGCACCACGGCCTGGAGCTGATCGATGGTGCGCTGCGCCTCGACCAGGCCGCGCGCCGCCAGCCGCTCATCGGCCCGCGCCTGGTCGCGCTCCTCCTCGAGCTGCGCCACGGCGGAGGCGAGCTCCTGGCGCTCGGCCCGCTCCTGCCACCACAGGAGCGCCATCGCCGCCGCCGCCGCCGCGAGCGGCAGCGCGACGAGCGCCAGGCCGCGCCCGCGGCGCCGGCCGCGCTCGATCGGGATGACCGGCGCGCCCGCCTCGGGCGCCGCGCCCTCCCCTGCCCCGCCGCCCTCGCCCGGCGCGTCCGCCTCGACCGGCGCCGAGACGATGTCGTCGAGCGGCGGCGGCGCCGCGCTGACCCGGCCGGCCCGCCCGGTGATGCGGGCGCGCACCGCGTCGATCACGGCGGGCGGCGCCGCCGGCTGCTCGACCGCGACGGCCATGAGCGCGGCGGCGTCGGCGTACTCGCGCGCCAGGGCGCGCGCCGGCCCGTCCGCCGCCAGGAGCGAGTCGAGCTCCGCCCGCTCGGTCGGCGTCGCCGCCCCGGCCGCCGCCAGCGCGGCGAGCTCCTCGATGCGGTTCCGCCCGCTCATGTCGGCTCCTTCCCGAGCGAGGCCAGCCCCCCGCGCAGGACCTTCATCGCGGCCAGGATGCGCGACTTCACCGTGCCGAGCGGCAGCGACAGCCGCTCGGCGATCTCGCTGTGCGACATCCCCTCGTAGTAGGCCAGCTCGAGCGCCTGGCGCTGCTCGTCGCTCAGCCGGGTCAGCGCGCGGCGCACCGCGGCGCGCCGCTGGGCGCTCGCCGCCTGCTCGTCGGGCCGCTCGGCCGCCGGCGCCGGCCCCAGCGCCTGCTCGCTCGCCTCGCCGGCGGCCTGCCCGGCCGGGCGGCGGGCGCGGGCGCGCCGCGCGTCGAGCGCCCGGCTGCGGGCCACGGTCGCCACCCAGGTGGTGACCGACGCTCGCTCCGGGTCGTACTGGGGCGCCCGCCGCCACAGCTCGAAGAAGATCTCCTGCAGCACCTCCTCTGCCTCCGCCCGGCTGGCCAGGATGCGCTCGGCCAGGCCGAGGACCAGGCCGCCGAAGCGCCGGTAGAACGCCTCGAGGGCCGCGCCGCTGTCTCCGGCCGCCATGGCGGCGACCAGCTCGGCGTCGCCGGACGGCTCATGACGCGCCGCCCCGGCTCTGGGTGGCACGGCGCCTAGTGATAGAATGCCGAACATGCCGATCGGGGCGGTCGGTGACCACGAGAGTGAGGCAGCGAGATGATCGCCGTACGTCCAGGATCGCGGGGCGGATCGCCCGAGCGCCCGCGGGGAGACGATCTCGCAGCTCCGCCCACCGTGCAAGCGCACCCGGCCGGCGATCCGGACGCGCTGGCGTGACGTAGCCCCGGGGACAGGGACAGAGGCCATGCAGATCGAGAAGTTCATCAAGCACTCGCGCCGTGTCGAGGTGGACGATTTGGACTGGGACGAGGCCGCCCGTGTCGGGCTGTCCGGCGACGAACCGTTCATCCTGAGCTACTTCACCGACATCGAGGGGCAGACGGTCTTCTACTTCCGCGAGCTCCTCAACACGCACGCGGCGCGCAACCCGGATGTGGTCGCCTTCATGACCACGTGGAACTACGAGGAGTACTTCCACGCCGAGTCGCTCGCCAAGGTGCTCGAGGTGTGCGGCCACGGGCTCGGCGGCGATCGCCGCACCGCGGTGCGCGACGGCGCCACCACCATGGCGCGCATCGAGAACCTGGTGCAGCTATCCCTCTCGCGCCTCTTGCCCGACGGCTTCCTCGCCCTCTTCATGACCTGGGGCGCCAGCCAGGAGCTGCTCACCTCTCGCTGCTACGAGCGGCTGGAGGAGACCACCCGGAACCCGGTCCTGCGCGAGCTCGCCCGCCGGATCGCCAAGCAGGAGCGGCGCCACTTCGCGTACTACTTCAACAGCGCGCGCCACTACCTCGGCGCCTCGCGGGTCGGCCAGCGGCTCACCCGCACCTTCTACGAGCGCTTCTGGACCCCGGTGGGATCCGGCGTCAAGACCCGCAGCGAGGTCTACCGCCTGGTCGACGCGCTGTTCCCCGGCACCGTGATCGACGAGGTGATGGGGGACATCGCCAGCCGGATCTCGACGCTGCCCGGAATGGCCGGCGCCGCGGCGCCGCTTCGCTTCGCCGATCGGGTGTGGCGCAACCGGGCCGCGAACAATCCGCTGCTGGCGCGATCGCGCCCTGCAGGCGCCAGCGCGCAGCCGCAATCCGCCTGACCGCGGGCGCCGCGGATCCCGCCCGGGCCCCGCGGCGCGCGGCGGCGCGCTCGGCTATGCTGGCCCGCGGATGAGAGACACACCGCTTTTGCTCGCCGGCCCCGGCGACGACGAGGCGGCCGCCGCGCTCGCGCGCGCCTCCGGCGGCGAGCTGGCCGCCTGCCAGGTGCGCCGCTTCCCCGACGGCGAGCTGTACGTCCGCATCGACGGGCCGGTCGCCGGCCGCGCGGTGTGGATCGTCTGCACCCTGCACCCGGCGAGCGACAAGATCCTGCCGCTCTACTTCCTGGCCAGCACCGCGCGCGATCTCGGCGCCGGTGCGGTCTACCTGGTGGCGCCGTACCTGGCGTACATGCGGCAGGACTCCCGCTTCCACGACGGCGAGGGGGTCACCTCGGTCTACGTCGGGCGCCTGGTGTCGAGCGCGGTCGACGGCGTGGTCACGGTCGACCCGCACCTGCACCGCTACGGCGGCCTCGAGGAGGTCTACAGCGTGCCGACCCGCGTGGTGCACGCGGCGCCGCGCATCGCCGACTGGATCCGCGGCCACGTCGAGCGCCCGGCGATCATCGGGCCGGACGCCGAGAGCGAGCAGTGGGCGCGCGCGGTGGCCGAGGACCTCGGCTGCCCGTGGCTGGTCCTGCGCAAGGTGCGGCGCGGCGATCGCGACGTGTCGATCTCGCCGGTCGAGGCGGCGGTCGACGGGGGCGCGGCGATCGACTGGGACCGGTGCACGCCGGTCCTGGTCGACGACATCGTGTCGACCGCGCGCACCATGATCGAGACCGTCGGCCAGCTCCGCCGGGCCGGCGCCCGGGCGCCGGTCTGCGTCGGGGTGCACGCCGTCTTCGCCGGCTCGGCCCACGATGACCTCTGCGCCGCCGGCGCCGCCCGCGTCGTCACCTGCAACACGATCCCGCACCCCTCGAACGAGATCGACGTTCACGAGCTCTTGGCCGCCGCCATGACCCCGCTGGGCCGCTGATCGCCTCCGGATTCAAAAATTGCGGGCGCGATCTGCATTCAACGTATAATCCGTTACCGTTCGCCCTCGGCGTTTCGACTAGTATCGATCTCGCACGGCGGGGGAAGGGGGACGCGCGCGGATCACTGCGGGCCGTGGTCAGTCCTACACAGCTTTCTCACAGTGAGCGCACAGAGAGCCCCACAGGATGGTCCACAGGCCGGACCCCTCGTCCTCGAGGTGAGTCCGGCCACCCCCGGCGACGCGAGCGAGCCGATCGAGAGCTGGCTGCCGGTCGGCACGCCCGGCGCCGCGCCGGCGCCGCGCCGCCCCCCGCGGCCCGCCTCCGAGGTCCCGCTCGATCTCCTCGAGGCCACCTTCGAGTCGGCGCTCGGTGAGCTGCGCCTGGCGTTCCAGCCGATCGTCGTGGCGGACACGCTCGCCCCGTTCGGCCACGAGGCGCTGATGCGCTCGGGCCACGAGACGCTGTCCGGACCGAGCGCGATGCTCGACGCCGCCGAGCGGCTGCACCGGGTCGACCGGCTCGGCCGCGCGATCCGCCGCAAGGTGGCCGCCCAGATGCGCGCGACCGACGGCGAGGGGCTGGTGTTCGTCAACCTGCACGCCCTCGAGCTGCTCGACCGCTCGCTCTGGTCGCCCTACTCGCCGCTCGGCAAGCTGCGCCGGCGCATCGTCCTCGAGATCACCGAGCGCGCCTCGCTCGAGGTGGTGGACGACGCCCGCTACCGGGTCGCCGAGCTGCGCGAGATGGGCTACCGGATCGCCATCGACGACCTCGGCGCCGGCCACTCGCGGATGAACCGCTTCACCCTGCGCGACACCGACTTCGTCAAGCTCGACATGTCGCTGGTGCGCGATCTCGACAAGCACCCGCGCCGCCGCCGGCTGGTCGCCACCATCATCTCGATGTGCCGCGACCAGAACATCCGGGTGGTCGGCGAGGGGGTCGAGACCCGCGCCGAGCGCGACGTCCTGGTCGAGCTCGGCTGCGATCTCCTCCAGGGCTTCCTCATCGCCCGCCCCGGCCCCGATCTGCAGGGCACGCAGACCACGCCCCGCTGAGCCGCCGCTTACCGAAGCGGTTCGAGAAGTGCCGCCGGCCGCGAAAACGGCCGCCCCGCGGTCCATGGCGGCCGCAGGACTGAGGTACGATGAGCCGCACTCTTCCGGAGAGGCCCTATGGACATGCTGAGCTCGGTCGCGGCGCTGGGGATGGGAGCACCGCTCTTCTTCGCGTTCACCTACTTCTTCCTGTTCTGGGACTCCCGTCGTCCCGATAGCCCGACGAAGGACGACGGGCAGATCCTGCTCAAGAGCGTCCTTTTCACCCTGCTCATCGTGGGCGTCGGCATCGCGGCCGGCGGCCTGCAGACGCTCCTGCACTACCTGCTCTCCGGCGCCAATCTCGGCACGCCGGCGCTCAAGCAGGGCCTGGCCGGCCTGATCGCCGGCGCCATCCCGGTGCTCGCGGTGCTGTTCATGTTCCTGCCGCGGACCAACGCCTCGCAGCACCAGAAGGCGACCCGCTTCGCGATGAGCTACCTCGCGGTGGTCGGCGGCTCGATCGGCTTCTACGCGCTGAGCCAGACCATCGAGGGGCTCATCATGTCGGCCGGATGGCAGAAGGTGGCCGGCGCGGTGGCGCTGTTCTTGGTCGCGACCGGGATCGGCGTGTTCGCGCTGTTCAAGCTGGGCGCGCTGTCGAGCTGGAGCATGCCGGTGCGTCCGCAGCCGCAGATGCCGGCGCAGCACCAGGGCGGCTACCAGCAGGGCGGCTACCAGCAGGGCGGCTACCCGCAGCAGGGCGGCTATCCGCCGCAGGGCGGCTACCCGCCGCAGGGCGGCTACGGCGGCGGCGGCTACGGCGGCGGAATGCCGCAGGGCGGCGGCGGCTATCCGCCGGGC
>Ga0079224_100003034_pt1 | contig 20862 bp, 19 predicted proteins | sample Stecom2015_FD_80414 | JGI IMG/M metagenome (GOLD analysis project Ga0079224, IMG submission 80414) | Agricultural soil microbial communities from Utah to study Nitrogen management - Steer compost 2015 | ecosystem: Environmental > Terrestrial > Soil > Agricultural land | place: USA: Utah...
GCAAGTTTATCAACATCGACTTTTTTGTATTGATAAAAGAGAAATGCCAAACCAATTCCGCCTAATGCCATAAGCAGTGAAATTATGATTGCAGGATTATGAGCTGAGTGTACTGCTTCAGAATATTTTTCAGAATAAACAATTTCATAGAAAGATGATTCTCCTGGTGATACAACATGATCAGCAACCATAAAATCATATCTTGCATTATCGGGAACGAAAATTTCAGGAGCTTTCACCCAATCCCGTAAAAATATACCTGCATCGGCATTAAATGGATTTGGTGTAAACCAAATAAACAAAGATAGTACTGCAAGAACAACAAGCGGAACTACCATCAGCTTAGGTGATTCATGAGCATGTTCATATTTATGTTCATCAACAGGTTTACCATGAAATGTAATGATTATTAATCTGAACATATAGAATGCTGTAAGTCCTGCGACTAAAAAACCGGCAATAGGGAAGAGCCAGTGCCCGGTTAATGAAGCAAAAGCTGTTGCGCCTGCAAGTATTCCATCTTTGCTTAAAAATCCTGATGTTAAGGGAATTCCAGCTAATGCAAGTGTGGCAATAAGGAATGTATAATATGTTAACGGAAGTTTCTTTCTTAATCCTCCCATCCTGGTTATATCCTGCTCGTGGTGCATTGCATGTATAACCGAACCTGAACCAAGAAATAAACAAGCTTTAAAAAATGCGTGTGTAATCAAATGCATAAATGCAAAAGTAAATGCTCCTACACCAAGAGCCATTATCATATAGCCAAGCTGACTAACAGTTGAGTATGCAAGAACTTTTTTAATATCATTTTGTGTTAATGCAATTGTTGCCGGTATGAATGCTGAGATCATTCCGATAAGTGCAATTATAAATAATGCATCACCGGTTAACATTCCGAATACTCTTGCAACAAGATAAACACCTGCAGCAACCATTGTTGCAGCATGAATTAATGCACTTACAGGAGTAGGACCTTCCATTGCATCAGGCAACCAAACGTGAAGAGGGAATTGTGCTGATTTACCTACTGCACCGCAGAAGATTAATAATCCTGCAATAGTTAATCCTGTTTCGGTTCCAAATGGTAAAACGCCAGATGCTATCTGTGAAAAGATTGAATCGAATGAGAATGTTCCATAAGTGATAAACAAAAGTAAAATCCCCAGGAACATTCCGAAATCACCGACTCTGTTTACAATGAAAGCTTTTTTGCCGGCATCTGATGCGGATTTCTTTTCATACCAGAATCCGATTAATAGATAAGATGATATACCTACAAGCTCCCAGAAAATGTACATCATCAAAAGGTTATGAGTAAAAACAATTCCTGTCATTGAAAAAGTAAACAACCCAAGGTAAGCAAAGTACCTGCTGAATCTTATATCTCCCTTCATATAAGCAACTGAATAGATATGAACAAGGAAGCTTATAAGTGTAACAGTAAATATCATTATAACAGAAAGATTATCCAGCAACATACCGAGTTTTATTTCTGTTGAACCAAAAGTTATCCAGGTGAACTCGGATACAATTTCATTATCAACATAAGAAGATAATTTTGTAAACATCAGGAATGCAGAAAGAAGAAAAGCAATTCCAACAGTTGCTATCTCAAGTATGTAAGTATATTTAATCTTCTTTCCGAAAAAGATTGTAAATGTAAAACCAATCAGCGGTAAGAAGAGGATAACGATTGCTAATTTTATTAAGGATGATTCTGTCATAATAATTTCTATTATTTAATTGTTTAATTGCTCAATTGCTAAATTGTTTAAGACAATTAAACAATTTAACAGTTAAACAATTTTTTATTCTTTCAACCTGTCAATTTCATCAACATTAACTGTTGCAAAAGTTTTATAGATATTTAATACGATAGCCAGTGCAATTGCAGCTTCGGCGGCGGCAAGTATTATTACGAACAATGCCATCAACTGTCCGTTGTAGCCAAAGTTGCCGTATCTGGAAAAAGCAACAAAATTTATATTTGCTGCATTAAGAATCAGTTCTATTCCCATCAAAACCATAACTGCATTTTTTCTTGTAACAATTCCAAAAATTCCCAAACAGAAAAGAATTGAACTGACTATTAAAAAATGATTTAAACCTACTGTTAACATTACATTAAATTGCTTAATTGTTAAATTGTTAAATTGCTGTCAAAGTATTCCAATATTTCAATATTCAAACTTCCATTTTCCATCAACCATCTTCAATCTACTACTTTCTTCTCGCCATTGAAGCTGCACCTACAAGAGCAACAAGCAAAAGCACTCCCAGTAATTCAAAAACGAGTATATATTCATTCATTAATAAATTACCAAGGCTGTAAGCTGTCGTTATTGGAATTTCAGTATCAAACATTTTCCAGTCTGTGCTTAGGAGAGATGAAGTTAAAATTCCTGCAAATAAACCGACTGCAATTGCTGCAGGAAGAATCTGGAATGTACCTGATTTAATCTGTACACTTGTAATTTTATTTGTGAGCATCACACCAAAGAGAAGAAGAATAAGTATTCCTCCCACATAAACCACTAGCTGAACAATAGCTATAAAATCTGCAGCAAGCAAAACATATAACCCAACAACACCAAAGAAAGTAAATAACAGGAAGAATGCTGAGTAAACAATATTTCTTATTGTTACAACACAGAATGCAGATACTACTGTAAGTGCTGCAAACAAATAGAACATGAAATCATAAATTGTCATACTAATTTTCCTTCTTTGGTTGCACTGCTTCAGTGTTTTTTTCTGCAGCCAGCTTGGCTGCTTCAGCTTTCTTTGCAGCTTCTTCTGCCTTCAACCTTGCTTTCTCTGCTTCAAACTTTGCAAAGTTTTCTTTTTTCTCTACAATCTCTTCAGGAGTAAGAGTTGAAAAATTATATTTTAAATTATCCCTGTTGTATTCGGAGAATTCAAATACATCTGTCATATAAATACATTCAGTAGGGCAGGGGAATACACAAAGCTGGCAGTAGCAGCATTTTGCAAAATCTATTTCAAACTCTGTTACCCATAAAACTTTTTTCTTGCCGTTTGATGTTTTACCAAGGTCTTCAGTCGGTAAGCTTTTTACTGTTTCGATTGTTATGCAGTTTACCGGGCATGCTCTTGCACACTGATCGCATCCTATGCAGTCATCCATATTAACATAGAGACGGTTGCGTTCACGTTCAGGTAAGGTTAGTCTTACATCAGGATATTGAATTGTAACTGCAGGCTCAAACAAATGTTTGAGTGTTACTTTCATACCGGTAAAAATAGTGCTTAAACTTTGATATATATTTCTGAAATATTGCATTACAGGACCGTTATTAATCCAACAATTAAAAGATTTACAAATGATATCGGGATAAGATATTTCCAGCACAAAGCCATTAGCTGGTCAACTCTTAATCTGGGTAGTGTCCATCTTAACCACATTTGTACAAAGATGAAGAATAAACCTTTTGCAGTGAACCAGAAGAATTGTTCAATTGGAATTAACCATTCAATTCCTAATGTATTACCTAAATATCCGAAAGGTGACTGGTACCCGCCAAAGAAAACTGCAGATACAATGGCAGAGACAGCAAACATATTTGCATACTCTGCTAAGAAGAACATGGCGAACTTCATTCCTGAATATTCTGTATGATAACCTGCAACAAGCTCTGATTCTGCTTCGGGAATATCAAACGGAGTTCTGTTTACTTCTGCAAGTGTGCTTATGTAAAGAATAAAAAATGCAATTATCATTAATGGTATGAAGAGGAATTTATCCACACCAAAACCAGGTCCGCCGAATATCATCCAGTTCCAGAAGTAGCCTGTCTGCATTTCACTTAAAGTGTAAAGATTTAAGGTGCCTGTTATCATTACTATTGTAACAACAACAATCATTGTGGGAATTTCGTAACTGATAATTTGTGCAGCAGACCTCATTGCACCAAGCAATGAATATTTATTGTTTGATGCCCAGCCAGCCATTAGAATAGATGCAACAACAATTCCCGAAACAGCAACTATATAAAAAAGTCCTAAGTCTATATTTGAACCGATGAAAGCACCTGAGAAGGGAATAGCAGCAAACACTGCATAAGAACCCATAAAGACTAATACAGGTGCAAGATTGAAAAGTGGTTTATCAACATCTCTCGGAACAATATCTTCTTTCTGTAAAAGCTTGAGAATATCAGCTATTGTTTGTAACCAGCCATGCCAGCCAACTCTCATCGGACCTAATCTATCCTGCATATGCGCAGAAATTTTTCTTTCCCACCATACAGCAAAAAGAGCAAAAGGAAGAATAAATAAAAATAGTGGAAGTAAGCTCTGGATTAATCCAGCTAAGAATTCACTTCCGGTTAATTCAAAAAGAAAATCGTAGATCATCTGTCCACCTCTCCCAAAACTATATCCACACTTCCGAGAATTGCAATTACATCGGCAACCATGTGTCCCCGGCAAAGTTCATCCATAACTGCAAGGTTAACAAAGGAAGGTGGTCTTACTTTTACTCTGAAAGGATTGGTTGTACCATCACTTATAATATAATAGCCTAATTCGCCGCGGGGATTTTCAATTCTTGCATAAACTTCTCCGACCGGCGGTTTTATTCTTTTGGGAATTGCTTCCGAAACGTTTCCTTCTGGAATCTGCTCAATAGCCTGTTCAATTATTTTTAAACTCTCTTCCATTTCAAGAACACGAACATAATATCTGTCCCATGAATCACCGACAGTTCCCATCAAACCTTGTCCGACAGGAATATCGAAATCAAAACGATCATAAATTGAATAAGGATCATTTCTCCTGATATCCCATTTAAAACCGCTGCCTCTTAACATTGGGCCGGATACACCATAATTTATAGCAACATCAACAGGAAGAATCCCAATGTTTGCTGTACGTTCAATAAATATTTTGTTATTTGTTAAAAGTTCGTTTAGTTCAACAACCTTAGGTCTGAAATATTGAATAAATTCTTTTGTTAATCTTATAAAATCGGGATGAAGATCGTGTGAAAGACCACCAACCCACATATAGTTGTATAATAATCTTGCACCGCAGGTAATTTCAAAAAGATGAAGAATTTTTTCTCTGTCTCTGAAACAGAAAAGGAAAGGAGTCATTGCACCGATATCGGCACCATAAGTACCAAGAGCAACAAGATGAGAAGCAATTCTTTGCAGCTCAGCCATAATAACTCTTATATATTCAACTCTCTCAGGAACTTTAATATCAAGCAATTTTTCAACAGCAACAACATAACCAAATTCATTTCCCATTGAAGCAAGGTAATCCATTCTGTCAACATAAGGAACTACCTGGGGATAGGTCATTGCTTCGGCATGCTTTTCAAAACATCTGTGCAGGTAACCAATGTGTGGAGTAACTTTTTTAATTATTTCACCTTCAAGCAGAAGCTCAAGCCTAAGCACACCATGTGTTGAAGGATGCTGCGGACCCATATTGAGGATCATTTCCTCAGTCGCAACACCATTTGATTCGGTAATTTTATTTTCTATTATTTCTTGCATTTATTATTCATTTAAATATTACAATTGTCATTTGACTTCGTCATCATTTGTTGTCATTCACTTCGTTGAAATTCTTTAACAAAAATGACCAACGAATGACAATGAATGACTATTGAATGACATTATTTCAATAAGGCACCTTCATTCCATGATAGAATTCAGGATTCTTATAATCTTTTCTTAGAGGATATCCTGCTTCCCAATCGTAAGGCATTAATATTCTTCTTAAATCTGGATGATTGAGAAATTTAATTCCGAACATGTCATAAGCTTCCCGCTCGTGCCAATCTGCACATCTCCATACTTCAGAAACAGATTCAACTTCAGGATTTTCTCTTGGAGTGAAAACTTTAAGTGTAAGTTTGTGTTTAAGAATTGTTGATTCAATATGATAAACTACACTTAATGTTCCGCCGACAATTGTTGTACTGCCATCAGCTTCAGTTTTCTTTTCACCATTGGCATTATCCACTCCAGATAAAAGCATTAAGTTGTTGAATTGTAATTGATTATCATCTCTCAGGTAAAAACAAACTTTGTGTATAGATAAGGGATCAACAACTATGAAAGGATCAACCGGAGTGGAAGTATTTAGTTCGATTATTTTATCGTTAAATTTTTCTTTTAACAGATTAAAGATTTCTTCAGGTTTCATGCAGATTTCTTTACCATAGTGTGATTACGAATTTTTTCCTGTAATTTCATTAAACCTTCGAGAAGAGCTTCGGGTCTTGGCGGGCAGCCCGGAACATAAACATCAACAGGTATAATTCTGTCAACCCCTTTAAGCACATGATAACCATGCTCCCAGTAAGGACCGCCACAGTTAGAACAGCTTCCCATTGATATTACATATTTAGGATCCGGCATTTGTTCATAAAGTCTTTTTACTCTCAAAGCCATTTTTAATGTTACTGTTCCTGATACAATTATTACATCAGATTGTCTTGGAGAAGGACGGGGAATAACACCGAATCTGTCAAAATCATAATGTGAAGCAGATGTAGCCATCATTTCAATTGCGCAGCATGCCAGACCAAATCCAACCTGCCAGAGTGATGACAACCTTGACCAGTTGAGTAAATCTTCAAATGATGTTATTACAATGTTGCCGTCTGAAAATTGTTTATCTAAAAAACCCATGTATTACTCTCAAATTTCTTCAACATTAGTTAATTCCGATTCGGTAATAACTTTCTTTTTAAGCACAGGAGGTACAGGTTTAACTCTTTCCCATTCAAGATCGCCTTTTCTCCATTCGTAAGCCATACCCAATCCCAGCAGTACCAAGAAAACAAAACCAATCAGATAACCGGCTACTCCATAATCCTGATAAACCAAAGCCCAGGGGATAAGAAGAACAACTTCAACATCAAAGATTAAAAAGATAAGTGCAACAACATAAAAACGAATATTGAATTTAACCCATGGAGAACCGATTGCATCTTCACCACATTCATAAGTAAGAAGTTTTTCATAGGTAGGGCGGGAAGGTCTTAGTAAGCGGGCAGCAAAGATTGCTACAATAGTAAACAGAACAGCAGTAAGCATAAAAATAAATATCTTACCAAACTCTGTCAGCATAAAAGCCCTCTGTAAAGTTTTTGCGAAAATATATATATCGTACAGGCAATGTCAAGAAAATTAAACCAACGATAATCATTTGTATATATCCATCTTATCCAAAAATAGCAAGTCAATTGCCTTTTTCAATATATATGCCACCAAATCAAAATATTTCATATTTATGAATAAAGCCTGTTTATTGTAATGTTATTTGCAGATTATCAAAAATTATTTTGATTTTTCTCTTATTTGAGAAATGATTTTCTGTTTTCAGAGAATTAAAATTTAATTGCTTAATTGTCTAACTGTTAAATTGTTTAAAAAGTTTTGTTCTATTCCAAAGATTGAAGTCTAATCTTGCGTTTCGCACTAAGAGTAATAATCTTTTAATCTTGTAATCTTGCAATTTGATTCTAATTGATTCTCACTCATCATCAAACTATTTTTGCACAATTCTAAATAATGAAATAATTAATGCATTCCTCTTTTGCTCTTATTCATCTGGCTAATTTAAAATATAATCTGCTTCAGATAAGAAAGAAGATTGGTAAAACAAAGTTCATGGCAGTAGTTAAAGCTGATGCGTATGGACATGGTGCAGTTGAGGTTGTTAAGTATTTATCTTCTCTTGGTAAAATAAAACCCCATTATTATGCTGTTGCATTAGCCAAAGAAGCTGTTGAACTTCGCAGGGAAGGAATAAAAGTTCCGATTCTTGTTTTCGATCCTTTTGAACAAATAAATGCATCGGCTTGTATTGATTATAATCTAATAGCTACCGTATTTACAGAAAAACATCTGCAGATATTAAAGAAAGCTTTAAAAAATTCTTCAAAGAAAATTAAGGTTCATATAAAAATTGATACCGGTATGAACAGGTTAGGAATTGATTGTGATAAAGCTTTTGGTTTTGTAAAGAAAGTTTCTGAAGATAAAACCTTTATTATAGATGGTTTCTATACTCACTTTGCAACTGCAGATTCAAAAGATAAATCATTTGCTTTGCTGCAGCTTAAAAGATTTAAAGAGCTTATTGCAAAACTTAAAGCAGAAAATATTAAATTAGGAATAATTCACGCAGCAAACAGTGGGGCTATACTCGATTTACCGGAAACTTATTTTGATATGGTGCGTTGCGGTATTTCTCTTTATGGTTATTATCCTTCATTCGAAACAAGTGAATCGGTAAAACTAAAACCTGTTATGTCTGTTGTTTCAAAAGTATCAACTGTTAAAGAAGTAAAACCCGGCGATACTATTAGCTATGGAAGAAGATATACAGTTAAAAGAAAATCAAAAATCTTTACTGTACCTGTTGGTTATGCTGATGGGTACAGGAGAGGTTTAACAAACAAAGGTAAAGCAATTGTTAACGGTAAGTTATATAACCAGGTAGGGACCGTTACTATGGACAGGATTATGTTTGATGCCGGTAACGATAATATAAAACCCGGCGATAAAGTTATTCTTTTGGGAAAAGAAAAAAATCTTTCTGTAACTGCATGGGACTGGGCAAAAATTCTAGGTACCATCCCTTATGAAATCACCTGCGGTATTTCGAAGCGATTAGCGAGAGTATATAAATGATTGAATTTGTAAAACAGTATCTCGTACAAATTATCTCTTATACTGCAGGTAACCTGCGTCTTAATTCCACACAAATTGAAGCAATGGCTCTCTTCAAAGAATTAATTCTTAAATCGGATAATCTTGAAGAAGACCTTAAAAGGATGAAGAAGGTAACTGAATTTTCAACCCTTGCTATAAAGCTGTATGATTTTTATTCTGTTTTAACAAATAATACAATTGATATATCTACTGTATCAGATAAATTCAGGCAGCAGAGCCAATTAATTATAAAAGATGTTAACCAGTTTCTTTATTATGCAGGTAATTCAAATTTAAAACATTTATTTGATAAGGTAAGAGGAGAGAAGCAACAGGAAGAAGTTAAACCCGAAGAAGAAGCAGAGAAGATAAGAAAGAATGAAAATTCTTTTTCACATTTTGAAGAAACAATTCTTAATCCTATTAAACCTTTGGATTCTTTTTTGAATGAGCTTATTGATAAAGATGAAATTCCGGAAAAGATTGATGAATATATAGAAACAATGAAAACAAATTCAGAATTGTCAAAGAAAAATGGTTTTGAAATTTTATCTGGAATGAATTCCATTGTAGCAGATACATTTACTCTTTTAAAGAATAAAGAATTAAAACCCGATAAGGAAACTATTGAATCTCTAAGAGCATGTTTAATTGTTATTGCTGCTGTTGTAAGAGGTAAAGAAGTCAATATTTCTGATTATCTTACGAGGGCAGGAAATTTCGGAAAAAAAATAAATTCTATAAAAAATAAGGATGTGAAATGAAAGTTTACGCTGTAATAATGGCTGGTGGTGTCGGTTCAAGATTCTGGCCAAGCAGCAGAGAAAAATCCCCAAAACAGCTCCTCAAAATATTCGGTGAAAAAACCATGATACAGGATACCGTGGAGCGTTTAAATGGAATAGTTGAAACTGAAAATATTTATATAGTAACAAACAAACTGCAGAAACCTGAAATTCAAAAACAGCTTCCTTCACTTCCATCAAAAAATATTATCGAAGAACCTTTCGGAAGAAATACTGCAGCGTGCATTGGTCTCTCGGCAGTTATTCTTAAAGCATGCAGTGAAGATGCTGTTATGATTACTCTTCCTGCAGACCATCTCATCCGTGATTTAAATTCTTTCCATAAAACTATTAAAGATGCTGTTGAGTTTGCTTATGAATCAAGAGGGCTTGTTACAATTGGCATTACACCGTCAAGGCCTGAGACAGGTTACGGCTATATTCAAATAGATGAGAATGAAGTAAAAAATAATATTTATAAAGTATATACCTTTGCTGAAAAACCTAACTATGCAACCGCGGTAAGATTCCTTGAAAGCGGAGATTTTTTCTGGAACAGCGGTATGTTTATTTGGAGGGTAGACACAATTCTTGAAGAGATGAGAATTCATATGCCTGATTTATACGATGGTCTTTTAAAGATTGAAAAAGATTTAAACACATCTGAGTTTGAAAAAACTCTTGTTAAAGTTTATGGCCAGTTGAGAAATATTTCAATTGATTATGGTATAATGGAAAAAACAAACCGTGTGTATTTAACCAAAGGGAATTTTATCTGGAGTGATGTAGGAAGCTGGGAAGAAGTTTACCAGTTATCTGATAAAGATGATAACGGCAATGCAATTAAAGGCAATGCATTTACTGATATGACAGTTGATACGCTTATTTACTCCCCGAATAAATTTACTGCAGCAATTGGTGTGGAAAGTTTAATAATTGTAAACACCGATGATGCAGTCCTTGTTTGCAGAAGGGACCACAGCCAGGATGTAAAAAAAGTCGTTGACTATCTCAAACTAAACAAACTCACTGAACATTTGTAATTTTTATGTCTCCTCCCGGAAGGGAAAAGGGGGTGGGTTAATACAAATGGATTGGCTCAGGTTCATCAGAAAAAATGGTATTTTTCCAAGATAGGATTACGACTGAAAGATAATCATCATTAATATGAAATTATCTCTTATTCAAAAACTCATCTATCGCAGCAGCAGCTTTTCTTCCTGCACCCATTGCTAAAATAACAGTTGCACCTCCGGTTACAATATCGCCGCCCGCAAAAACACCTTCTTTACTTGTCTTCATTGTTGCTTCATCAACAATAATGTTTCCCCATTTGTTGTATTGAATATCCGGTGTCGTTTTTTGAATGATTGGGTTTGAACCGTTGCCAATTGCTATTACAGCCATATCAATCTGCAGTATATATTCTGAACCGGGTATGGGTACAGGTCTTCTTCTTCCTGAAGCATCCGGTTCACCAAGTTCCATCTTCTGAAGTTTTACTCCATTAAGCCAGCCGTTCTCGTCTCCCAAAAACTCTGTTGGATTTGAGAGGAAGATAAATTCTATCCCTTCCTCTTTTGCATGATGTATTTCCTCTTTACGTGCCGGCATTTCAGCATCCGACCTGCGGTAAATAATGTATGCATTCTTTGCACCAAGACGCTTCGATGTCCTTACTGCGTCCATTGCAGTATTGCCTCCGCCAAACACAGCAACATTTTTATCTTTGCAATTAAAAACAGGAGTATCAAATTCGGGAAAGCAGTATGCTTTCATAAGATTTACTCTTGTAAGAAACTCATTTGATGAATAAACTCCATTTAAATTTTCACCTGGGATATTCAGAAAATAGGGGAGTCCGGCACCAACCGCAATGAATACAGCATCAAAACCATTATTCAGTAATTCATCAACTGTATCTGTTAAACCAATAATTGCATTTGTCTCAAATACAACACCTAATTTTTTTAATGCATCAATTTCTTTTTTAACAATTTCTTTGGGAAGTCTGAATTCAGGAATACCATATATTAAAACTCCACCTGGTTCATGCAGTGCTTCAAATACAGTTACACCATGCCCCATCCTGATTAAATCACCTGCACAACTTAAACCGGCAGGACCACTTCCAACAATTGCTACTTTTTTTCCTGTCTTCTTTTTGATCTGCTCAGTCTTTATTCCTAAAACTTCTCTTTCATAATCGGCGGCAAATCTTTCCAGTCTTCCGATTGCAACAGGTTCACCTTTTTTACCAAGCACACATTTTGCTTCGCATTGTTCCTCCTGCGGGCAAACCCTTCCGCATACTGCGGGAAGCAGATTATCCTCTTTTATTTTAAATGCAGCACCTGCAAAATCACCTTCAGTAATAAGTTTTATAAACTCATTAATTTTAACACCTACAGGGCAACCGGAAATACAAACGGGCTTGGGGCACTGGATGCATCTCATTGCCTCCATCTTTGCAAGCTCTTCTGTAAAACCAAGGTTAACTTCATTAAAGTTTGATCTTCTTATAAAAGGATCCTGTTCAGGCATTTGCTGCCTTGGTATTTTCATTCGTTCTTTTGCTGTTAATGTATCTGGCATTTTAAATCTGTTAATTTTTTATGCTTAGTATATCTTTTGGCCTTTATTTTCTAAAGGATAAGAAAGTGCCACAAAGGCATGAAGACACTAAGTTACACTAAGATATTCACTTAAACTTTTACAATGATATGTGTTTAATGATTCTTTCTCCTGCATAAGGTAAGTTCTATTTCTTCTTATCAGAGTATCAAAATCTACTTTATGTGCATCGAATTCAGGACCATCAACACAAACAAAAACTGTTTTATTATCTACAGTAGCTCTGCAGCCTCCGCACATTCCGGTTCCGTCAACCATAACAGGATTAAGAGAAACAACAGTTTTAATTCCTTTTTCTCTTGTTACCTCTGCAACTGCTTTCATCATTGGAACAGGACCTATGGCAAGTACAAAATCTATTTTTCTTTTTTCAATTAATTCTTTTAGCTGATCTGTAACTAATCCATGTTTGCCGTAACTTCCATCATCTGTTGTAATAAAAACTTCATCGCAAACTTTTTTCATTTCATCTTCAAGAATTACAAACTCTTTAGATCTTCCCCCGATAATTGATATTGTATAATTGCCGGCATTCTTTAATGCGACTGCTGTTGGATATGCAATTGCAGTTCCTACACCTCCGCCTATACTTACTGCTGTTCCAAAATTTTCTATATGGGAAGGCTGACCTAATGGTCCGGCAATATCCGAAATATAATCTCCTGCTTTCAGTTGATTTAATTTCATGGTAGTACAGCCTACACCCTGAACAATAATTGTTATTGTCCCTTCATTAATATCTGAATCAGCAATTGTTAACGGGATACGCTCACCGTTTTCATCTAATCTTATTATTACAAATTGTCCAGCTTTCCTTTTAGCAGCAATCTTTGGAGCTTCAATTTTGAATCGTTTGATGGAAGGAGCAATAAACTCTGCTGAAATTATTTTATGCATATATTATCCGAAATTCTTCAAGTCATATCACTTTACCATAAAATATGCCACCAAAAAAAATTCCCCATATATAAAAATTATTTTATTTCAATCGATAAATAATAATAGGAACACATCACCAAAGTTTCATTCAAACATATATTCTTATTATTTGAAAAATGATTTTTACTATTGAGAATAATTCTGAATGATACAACAAAATAATTGTTCATTAATATTTGCAGAATGAAAAATTATATCACATACTTATCAATCTTACAATCTCCATATTGCTCATTTTTTTCTTATTTTTGCATTCATTAATGATAAACTTTAACCGGAGGATTTTTGGAAGAGAATATTCAACAGGAATTAAATGTTCTTATTAAAAGAAGATATGAAGAACTTGAAGAACTTAAATCAAAGGGTATAGAACCATTTGCATATTCGTTTGAAGTTAATTCTGATTCTGAAGATATAAAAAAGAATTACAAGGACACCGACCCTTCCGACCCCGCTGCAGAAAAAAGAAATGTAAGTATTGCCGGAAGAATAATGGCAATACGAAGAATGGGTAAAGCATCATTCGCACATATACAGGATGATAAAGGAAGAATTCAGATTTATTTAAAGAAAGATGAACTCGGCGATATTTACGATGCTTTTAAACTTATGGATATAGGTGATATCATTGGTGTGGAAGGTTTTGTATTCAAAACAAAAACAGGTGAGATTTCTGTTCATGCTACTTCCTTAAAACTATTAGCAAAATCTTTACGTCCTCTGCCCATACCAAAAGAAACAACTGATGAGCAAGGAAATAAAATTATTCACGATCAGTTTTCTGATAAGGAATTAAGATACAGGCAGAGATATGTTGATCTTATAGTTAACCCTCATGTAAAAGAAGCATTTTATAAAAGAAGTAAAATCATTACAACTATGAGATCGTTTCTTGATTCTCATGGTTATCTTGAAGTTGAAACTCCCGTCCTTCAGCCCATTTACGGAGGTGCTGCCGCAAAACCTTTTGTAACACATCATAATACTCTTGATATGAAATTATATCTACGTATTGCCGATGAACTTTATCTAAAAAGATTAATTGTCGGCGGCTTTAACGGCGTTTATGAGATAAGTAAGGATTTCAGAAATGAAGGAATGGATAAAACTCATAACCCTGAATTTACAATGATGGAGTTATACGTTCCATACAAAGATTATGAGTGGATGATGAACTTTGTTGAAGAGATGATTGAAAAAATTTGTCTTGAAGTAAACGGAACTCTCGAAATAACTTATGAAGGGAAAACTATAAATTTCTCCCGTCCCTGGAAAAGATTATCAATGGTTGATGCCTTAAATGAAAAAACAGGTATGGATATCCTTTCCGCTGATTATAAAGATTTAAAGGAATTTGCAAAGAAAAATAATATTGAAGTTAAAGAAGGTAAACCAAAACAGATCGACGAAATATTCAGTGTGCTTATTCAACCCGAATTAATTAATCCTACTTTTGTTGTAGATTATCCTGTTGAACTTTCTCCGCTTGCAAAGAAGCACAGATCAAAACCGGGACTGGTTGAAAGGTTTGAAGGATATGTTGGCGGAAGAGAAATTGCAAATGCATTCAGTGAATTGAATGACCCGATTGATCAGCGGAAAAGATTTGAAGAGCAGGCTAAATTACGTGAGGCTGGTGATGAAGAAGCCCACCAGGTTGATGAAGATTTTCTCCGTGCACTTGAATATGGAATGCCCCCGACTGCAGGGCTTGGAATCGGTATAGACAGGCTTGTAATGCTTCTTACTGATCAATCTTCAATCCGGGATGTAATATTCTTTCCGCAGATGAAACCTGAAGTTAAGAATCCCTGATATAGAGTGAATGATTAATGGTTTGAATCTAAGGCAGGAAAAAGAAAATATTCTTTATGAAATATCTTTTAAACTTATTAATAATAATTGCTCTTAATGCTGCATTTGCTCAGGACAGTACAGATCAAAAGGATATTTCATCTGCCTTAACAAATCATTTTATCACTGAAATTAATTATCGCCCGGTAAGTTCTCCTTATAAATTAAAATTAAACTCATTGAATAATTTATCTCTGAATAATCCTGGTTCGATCCATCCTGTAAAAGAATATGATCCATTCAAAACTGAAATTGATTATCCAACACTTTATGGAATTGGTGCATTGTATCTTGGTGCCGGAATAGGTGTTCATATTTACCAAAGTAATGCATGGTGGAGAGATAACCGTACAAGTTTTCATTTTCAAAATGATTGGCCTTATGCTTTATGGCTTGATAAGGTGGGACATTTTTATGCGGCTAATTTGCTTGTACATACTTTTTCTGCAGGACTTGAAGCTGCAAATTTCCAGACCGAAGACGCAATGATTTACGGAACCATTGCAGCACTTGCTTTTCAATATTATGTTGAAGTGGAAGATGGGTTTGGTGCCAACTGGGGGTTTAGTCCCGGTGATGCAATTGCCAATACACTTGGTGCAGGTTATGCTCTTGCACAATATTATTTTCCTTATCTGCAGAATTTTCAATTTAAATACAGCTACTTTCCTTCAAAAAAAATGAGAGATGGAAATCATCCGGGAAATATTTTTGATGATTATGAAGGACAGAAATACTGGCTTACATTCAGAATGAAAAATCTTTTACCAGATGATTTAAGTAATGTATGGCCTGCGTTCTTAAACTTAGCTGTTGGCATGGGTGTTAAAGATCTCGATGGTGTGGGAGGTGGAAGAAGAGAATTTTTTGTCGGCTTTGATTTTAATGTTCTTGAAGTTCCCTTAAATGGCAGGATAGGGAATTTCATTAAAAATACTCTTAATTATTTTCATCTGCCTATGCCGGGAATAAGAGTTTCACCTGACTCAGCATTTTTTGTTTTTCTATTTTAGTTTTATGAATATAAATTCTTACAATCAAAATCTTTCTTCCAAATCTTACCTTTCCTCATAAACATGAAGCCCCAACCTAAATACAGTATAATAATTCCAACTTTAAATGAAGAGAGACTTCTGCCCGGTTTAATTAATCAACTGGGGGGGAGTGAATTAAAAGAAAAATATAATTATGAAATAATAATCTCCGATGGTGGAAGCACAGATAAAACAATTGAATCAATAATTGATAAAACAGATGTTATAAAAGTCCATATTGATGAACAAAGACAAAATATAGCCCAGGGCAGAAATGAGGGTGCACGCTTTGCAAACGGTGAGATTTTAATTTTTCTTAATGGAGATATTTTACTTCCTGATGCTAATTTATTCTTTTCTTATATTGAAAAATATTTTGCGCGCTCTGATTATGCTGCAATGACTTGCAAAGTAAATGTCTTTAAAGATGAAGAAAAAATATCAGATCTGCTTTTTCACTCAGTTTATAATTTTTACTTCTATCTTTTGAACATAATTGGTGTAGGAATGGGTCGTGGCGAATGCCAGATTATTAAGAAAAAATATTTTGATTTGGTTGGAGGAAATAATCCTGAATTGACAGCAGGAGAAGATTTCGATCTCTTTAAAAGAATAAGCAAACATGGCAAAATTCTTTTTGCAAAAGATCTTTGTGTTTATGAATCACCAAGACGTTACAGAAAAATCGGTTATACAGGTGTTACCTGGCTGTGGATAAAAAATTCAATCTCAATAATTCTAAAGAACAAATCTTTATCAAAAGAATGGGAACAGGTTAGGTAGGGAGGTAAATGGAAAATGGAAGATGGAAAATTTATCCGGTCAAGTTTACGAAGACGGATGGTAAATGGAAAATGGAAGTTTTATCTGGCAGAGTTTACATATGGAATATGTTATTCTGAATTTATTTCAGAATCTTTCTATTTTATTAAATAAAATTAAAACCAAATGATTAAAAAATTTTTATTCTTATTATTTCTTCCAACTGTACTTTGGGGACAAGCTGAATATGTTACTGCAGGTAACCCTGTTTATGAATTTCTTGAGAGAATGGATGCACTTCAGGTAATTTCAAATTACAATTCCTTTGAGGTACCAAAAAGCAGAGGGGAGATTGGAAAATATCTTAAAGAAATAATCAGCAAAGAAAATAAACTTGATGATGTTGATAAGAAAATCTTAAATGATTTTAAAACTGAGTTTGAATATGAAATCTATGGAACTCTCAACTCCTCTCAAAAATTAATTGGTGAAGGTTCGTATAATCTCTTCTCTCAGAATGAAAGATATCTTTTTTTTCATAATGATGAGAAAGCAAATTTGTTCATTAACCTTCTTGCTGACGGCGAATTAATATACAGGGATAACCCCGATCTAAATATTAATTCAGGTACATCACTTGGTGCTTACGGCGGTGAGATAAGAGGTACTCTTCTTAACAAATTCGGTTTTTTTATTAGGGGCTACCAGGGACAGGTTTTCGGCAACAGACAAACTGCAAGATTAAAAAAAGAAGTTGAGTATAATTTCAAATATAATCTTGAACCTGATGAAGGCTACTTTGATGAAACATCAGGATATCTCTCGGCAGATTTTGATCTGCTGAAAATGAAATTCGGAAGAGACAGGCTTTTAATTGGTTATGGCAATATTAAACCTTTTGTTGCAGATAATTCCCCAATGTTCGATTATCTCTCATTCAATATTAATTATGAGTTTCTGAATTTCTCATATTTTCATGGAAAACTCCTTGGCAATTCTGTTTTTGCCGGTGACAGCATAACCGGAGGAACACAGGTTATTGATGAAAAATATATTGGTTATCACCGCTTAAGTTTTAATTTATCTCCTTTTACTTTCAGTGCAGGAGAATTAATTATTTACAGCAACAGAGGAATTGATCTTTCATATTTAAATCCTTTTACTTTTTATAAATCCGTTGAGCATTCAAACCAGGATAGAGATAATTCAATGCTCTTCTTTGATTTTAATGTTAAACCAATTAAAGGTTTTAAAATATTTTCATCAATATTAATAGATGATATTTCTTTTGGTAAAATAGGTTCAGGCTGGTATGGAAATCAGACTTTGCTGCATGCAGGTGTTCAATCATTTAATCTTTACAAAATCATTCCTCTCGATCTTGGTTTTGAATATATTCGAGTTGAACCTTACACTTTAACTCACAGACTGCCAGGTAATAATTTTACACATAACGGTTATAATCTCTCTGCAGATTTACATCCAAATAGTGAATTGTTTTTTTCACAAATAAATTATAGGTTTAATAGCAGGTTAAGGTGCTCAGCATCATTTTTGTTTGCCGTACATGGCGCTAATCCTGTTAATGATGATGGAAGTATTAAAAATGTTGGCGGTGATTTAAATCTTGGACATCGTGTTAATGATTCAGAAACAGTTGAATTTTTAGATGGAGATAAAGAGTATTTCAGAAAATTTTCTTTCATCATTTTATATGAACCTTTTAACCGTATTGATTTTTCTCTTTATGTAAATTATCTGAATAATTCTCTTCAGAATTCAATCAGGTACAAAGAAACTCAGGTATTTTTTTCAATCAAAACAAGAATTTAATAAATAGGAGTATTGATGTTTCAGAATATAAAATTTCCTCTCCTTGCTCTTGTTCTAACAATAGGAATTGTTTTAGGTTTTCAAATTGATAAAGTTTTTTCTGACGATAACCTTCGAAACAGCATTATTAAATTTAATGATGTTCTGACCTTCACAGAAAAATATTACATAGAAGAAGTTGATACACAGGTCTTGGTTGAAGCAGCAATAAACGGAATGTTAAGTAAACTCGATCCGCATTCGGTTTATATTCCTGCTTCACAAATGCAGTCTGTTGAAGAAAATTTCAGGGGAGATTTTGAAGGCATAGGCATCGAGTTCCAGGTAGTTAATGATACTCTTATTGTTGTATCACCAATAACCGGAGGACCAAGTGAAGAACTTGGAATTCAGTCTGGTGACAGAATCGTAAAGATAAATGGTGAAGAGGCAATTGGTTTAACAAATGAAGAAGTAAGAAACAAGCTCCGCGGCAAAAAAGGTACTAAAGTAAATGTCACAATAGTAAGGCATGGTGTTGATGAACCAATTGAATATGAAATTACCCGTGATAAAATTCCTCTTTATTCGGTTGATACTTATTTTATGATAAACAATAACACAGGTTACATTAGCGTATCAAGATTTGCCGAAACAACTTACGATGAAGTATTATCGGCACTGAATGATCTTAGTGAACAGGGAATGAAACAGTTAGTGCTTGATCTCAGAAGCAATCCCGGCGGCTATCTTAACCAGGCATTTAAAATTGCCGATCTCTTTATTGATGGTGAAAAGAAAATTGTTTATACACGCGGCAGAAAAAAAGAATTTAATGAAGATTATTATGCAGAAGAATTTTCTAAATATGAAAAAATTCCTCTTGTAATTCTTGTTAATGAGGGAAGCGCATCGGCAAGTGAAATCGTTGCAGGTGCTGTGCAGGATTGGGATAGAGGTCTTATTGTAGGCGAAACTACTTTTGGTAAAGGTCTTGTTCAAAGACAATTTACCTTACCAGATAATTCAGCTATAAGATTAACTATTTCGGAATATTACACTCCATCGGGAAGATTAATTCAGAGAAATTATAAAGATTTAAAAAGTAAAGAAGATTATTATTCTGCTGTACATAACAGGGAAGAGGTGGAGGGAGATAATCTTGAACATAATATTGAAACTGATTCTACCAAACCTGTTTACAAAACAAACGGCGGCAGAGTTGTGTATGGCGGCGGAGGAATCACTCCCGATTATATAATTAAGTCTGAGAAAATCTCCGGTTTAACAACCGATCTTTTACGAAATAATATTTTCTACCAGTATACTTTATCTTATCTCGATTATCATTCAGATGAAATTAAAAACAGGTTTGGAGATGATCTTAAGAAATTCAGAAATGAATTTGAAATAGATAATGAAATGATTAAAGATTTTAAAGCATTCGCTGAATCAAAAAATATAAAATTCGTTGATGAAGATTTTGAGAAAGATAAAGAATATATCCTTGCAAGATTAAAAGCACAGATAGCAAGAAACTTCTGGAAAAATGAAGGATGGTTTTCTGTTTTGCTCACAACCGATAACCAGGTATCAAAAGCTCTTACTCTTTTTAATGAAGCAAAGGATCTGGCTAAACTAAAATGATTTATTTAACTTTGTGTATCCTGGTGAAATCATTATAAGTAATTGATATACACCGGGATACATTAAGTTATTATTAATTTATTTAATGAAATCTCTTTACACTATTTTACTTTTTTTTCTCCCTCTCTCTTTTTTTCTTCCAACTTTTTCATTCCAGCCTGACAGCGTACTTAAACCGGGTGAAGAACTTACATACCTCGTTAGCTACTCATTTATAAAACTTGGTGAAGTAAAAATAAAAGTGAAAGATAAAAAAACTGTAAATGGTAAAACTTATTACAGCACTATTGCTTATATAGATTCGTATGATGGAATTCCTTTCGTCAATGTTCACCAGACATATGAAAGCAATGTAAGTACAGAACAGCATTCACTTTTCTTCAGAGGTATTAACAGGGAGAAAGAGCCTTTTAGTTATACAGAGTATTATTTCAATTATGATATTAATAGTGTAAGAGTAAAGAAAGGAAGATTTTCTCCTTCAAAAGTATGGACAGACAGTGTTGGTCTTATAGATACTTTTTACCAGGATGGTCTTTCTATTTTTTATTATGCAAGAATGAATTCCGGTAAGAATTTTTCTGTTAATGTTCCCTGTATTGTTAATGAAGAAAAAGTAAAAACAAGAATTAATTTTTACAATGAAACCGAAAGCATTTCAATTGATGCAGTTGATTATGATATTGCATGCAC
>Ga0079224_100003036_pt1 | contig 20854 bp, 20 predicted proteins | sample Stecom2015_FD_80414 | JGI IMG/M metagenome (GOLD analysis project Ga0079224, IMG submission 80414) | Agricultural soil microbial communities from Utah to study Nitrogen management - Steer compost 2015 | ecosystem: Environmental > Terrestrial > Soil > Agricultural land | place: USA: Utah...
AAGGAGCCATCCGCGGCGACGACCTCGCCACCGCGCTTCTGCTTGCGCAGCGTGAGCATCACGAACATGCCCACACCCACGAGGACCATGAGCAGGGCGACGAGGGTGTGGATGCGCAGCGGCCCCACCATGAGCACGGGCTCGGTGCGGATCGCGTCGATCCAGGCGCGGCCGGTGGAGTAGATCGCGACGTAGGCCCAGAACACGCGCCCGCCCGCCCAGGCGAAGCGACTCGAGAGGAGCAGCAGCACAGCGATCCCGGCGAGGTTCCACAGCTGCTCGTAGAGGAAGGTGGGGTGGTACGTGCCGGGCACGCAGCCGCCGATCGTCATCCCGTTGGTCTCGCAGGTGACGTCCCAGGCCCACCAGGCGTCCAGCGGCGGGCCATACAGCTCCTGGTTGAACCAGTTGCCGAAGCGGCCGATGACCTGCGCGAGCATGATCGTGGGCGCGAGGGTGTCCGCGAGCGCGGTGAAGGACACGCCCTTGTAGCGGGCCATGAGCCAGGCCGCGAGCGCGCCGCCGGCGACGCCGCCGTAGATCGCGAGGCCGCCCTGCCAGATGTAGAAGACGGCCAGTGGGTCCCCGCCGGGGCCGAAGAACGGCTCGGGCGAGGTGAGGACGTGCCAGATGCGGGAGCCGATGATCCCGCCGATCACCGCGACGAACACGATGTCGAACAGCGCGTCGCCGTCACCGCCGCGTGCCTCCCACCGCTTGGTGGCCCACCACAGGGCCACGCCGATGCCGGTGAGGATGCACAGCGCGTAGAAGTGGATCGTGAGCGGCCCGAGGGAGAGGGCGGAGATGCTGGGGCTGGGGATCATCCGCTCCTCCTTCCAAGGGGCGGGGCCCGGCGCGGTGCAGGGCCCGGTGGATCAGGCGGTGTCAGTCAGGCGGGGTCGAACATTCAGCGTCGTGCACGCAGGGTCGCGGGCGCAGGACCGGTCAGGCGCGGGCCCGCTCCACACCGGAGCGGAGGTCCGTCGCGACAGCAGCGAGGGCCGTGCGGGCCGCCGCGTCGTCGCCCTCGTGCTCGAGGAGCGCGCGCACGAAGGCGGAGCCGACGATCACTCCATCAGCGTACGCGCCCACCTGCGCGGCCTGCTCACCGTTCGAGACGCCAAGACCCACGCAGACGTTCTGGGCCCCGGCGGCGCGGGTGCGCTCCACGAGGCCCTCCGTCGCAGTCGAGACGCTGGCCCGGGTGCCGGTGACGCCCATCGTGCTCGCCGCGTAGACGAATCCGCGCGTGTGCGAGACCACATGTTCGAGGCGGTCCCGCGGGGAGCTGGGAGCGACGAGGAACACACGATCCACGCCGTGCTCCTCGCTCGCCGCGATCCACTGCCCGCCCTCATCGGGGATGAGGTCCGGAGTGATCACGCCGGCGCCGCCGGCAGCGGCGAGGTCGCGGGCGAAGGCGTCCGGGCCGTAGGCCAGGACGGGGTTCCAGTAGCTCATGACGAGGATCGCGCCGCCGCGGCCGGAGAGCGCCTCAACGGCCTCGAGGACGTGACGGGTGCGGGTGCCGGCCTGCAGCGCGGTCGAGGCGGCCTGCTGGATGACGGCACCGTCCATGACGGGGTCGGAGTAGGGCAGGCCCAGCTCGATCATGTCGGCGCCGTGGTCGATGAGGATCCGGGCCGCCTCGATCGAGCGGGAGAGGTCCGGATAGCCGACGGGCAGGTAGCCGATGAGGGCGGCGCGGTTCTCGGCGCGGGCGCGGTCCAGCACCTCGCCGGAGCGCAGGCGGTGGGTGTCGGCGGTGGTCATCGACCCTCCTCGGAGGTGGCAGGGGCGGCGGATGCGGCAGCGGGGTCGGTGGTGCCGGCTGCTGCTGCGGGGACGGCGGGGGCGGGCGCGGTGCTGCGCGCCTGCTCCCGCAGTGCGGCGAGGTCGGCGCGGGCGGGCTCGTCCCCGACGAGGCCGAACCAGCGCGAGGCGGTGTCCACGTCCTTGTCTCCGCGGCCCGAGAGGCTCACGAGGATCACGGCGTCCTCCCCCAGCTCGCGGCCCAGCTCGAGGGCGCCGGCGAGGGCGTGGGCGGATTCGATCGCGGGCATGATTCCCTCGGTCATGGACAGCAGCGCGAAGGCCTCCATGGCGGGGCCGTCATCGATCGCGCGGTACTCGGCGCGGCCGATGTCCGCGAGCCAGGCGTGCTCAGGGCCGACGCTCGGGTAGTCCAGCCCCGCGGAGACGGAGTGGGACTCGATGGTCTGGCCGTCCTCGTCCTGCATGACGAAGCTGCGAGAGCCGTGGAGCACCCCGGCGGTGCCGCCGGTGATGGTCGCGGAATGGCGGCCGGAGGCGATCCCGTCGCCGCCCGCCTCGCAGCCGATGAGGCGCACCGTCGGGTCGGTGTCGTCGAGGAAGGCGTGGAAGATGCCCATGGCGTTGGAGCCGCCGCCGACGCAGGCCACGACCGCATCGGGCAGGCGGCCGACGCGCTCGATCGTCTGGGCGCGAGCCTCCTCGCCGATGATGCGGTGGAAGTCGCGGACCATCGCCGGGAAGGGGTGGGGTCCGGCGACGGTGCCGAGGAGGTAGTGGGTGGTCTCCACGTTCGCGACCCAGTCGCGGAAGGCTTCGTTGATCGCGTCCTTGAGAGTGCGCGAGCCCTGCTCGACGGCGACGACCTCTGCGCCCAGCAGGCGCATGCGGGCGACGTTCAGCGCCTGGCGCTCGGTGTCCTCGGCGCCCATGTAGATCGTGCAGTCCAGACCGAACAGAGCGGCGGCGGTCGCGGTCGCGACGCCGTGCTGGCCCGCGCCGGTCTCGGCGATCAGGCGGGTCTTGCCCATGCGCCGGGTGAGCAGCGCCTGGCCGAGGACGTTGTTGATCTTGTGGGAGCCGGTGTGGTTGAGGTCCTCGCGCTTGAGCAGGATGCGGGCACCGCCGGCGAGGGCGGAGAAGCGCGGGGCGTCGCTCAGCAGCGAGGGGCGGCCGGTGTACTGGGCGGCGAGGTGCTGCAGCTCGGCGGTGAACTCGGGGTCCAGGATCGCCTTCTCGTACACCTCGATGAGCTCGTTCAGCGCTGGGACGAGCGCCTCGGGCAGGAAGCGCCCTCCGAAGTCCCCGAAGTAGGGGCCGGTCGCGGAGCGCAGCGCACCCTCGGGGCGGCTGAGGTCAGGGAAGGGGATGCTCATGCCTGGGCTCCTTCGGTCTGAGGACGGCCGGTCTGCGTGGAGCCGGTCCGGGGGCGGCCGCGGCGGGCGACGCCGCGGAAGGAGGCGACGGAGGCGGCGGGGTCGCCGGAGGTCACGAGCGCTTCGCCGACGAGGACGGCGTCGGCGCCCGCGGCGGCGTAGGCCTCGACGTCGGCGACGGAGGCGACGGCGGACTCGCCGATCGCGAGCGGGCCGACGGGGATCCGGGCGAGCAGCGCGGCGGCCCGGTCCAGGTCGACGCTGAGGTCCTTGAGGTTGCGGGCGTTGACACCGATGAGGTCGGCGCCGAGGGCGAGGGCGCGCTCGAGCTCCTCCTCGGTGTGGGTCTCGACGAGGGCCTGCATGCCGTGCTCATGGATGAGCTGGTACAGCGAGCGGAGGGTCTCGTCGTCGAGCGCGGCGACGATGAGCAGGACCAGGTCGGCGCCGTGGGCGCGGGCCTCGAGCACCTGGTAGGGCTCGACCACGAAGTCCTTGCGCAGCACGGGCACACGGACACGCTCGCGGACGGCGTCGAGGTCGGCGAGGGTGCCGCGGAAGCGGCGCTCCTCGGTGAGGACGCTGATCGCGCTCGCGCCGGAGCCGGCGTAGGTGGCGGCGAGCTCGGCGGGCTCGGGGATCTCGGCCAGCGCGCCCTTGGACGGGCTGGAGCGCTTGACCTCGGCGATCAGGCCCATGGTGGTGCCATCGCTCTCGAGGAAGGCGCGCGCGTCGAGCGCGGGCGTGGCCTCGCGGGCACGGCGCAGCATCTCGGCCTCGGGCACGGCCTCGCGGCGTCGAGCGAGGTCCTCGCGCACGCCCTCGATGATGTCGTCGAGCACGGTTCCGGTGGTTCTCACGCGAGCCTCCTGCGGCGGTCGGGCGGGGCGTGCACGGCACGCTCTCCCGCGGGGTCGGGGCTCAGCCTCCGACGTACGAGATCGGGGCGAGGAAGGAGAAGGCCGGCAGGTTCCGCAGCACGGTGAACACCAGCACCACGCCCAGGAGCACGATAACCGCGCCCCGCGAGACGGGGAGGGCGGTGTTCAGCCCTCGGACCCGCAGCACGGTCCACCGCACACCGAGGACGACGAGGACCGGAAGGGCGGCGACGAGCAGCAGATTGCTGCGCATCGCGAGCAGCAGATCGCCGGCGAGCAGGGCGTGCACGCAGCGGATCATTCCGCAGCCGGGGCACTCGATCCCCGTCAGCGCGTTCACGAGGCACAGCGGGATGTGCTGGCGGAACGGGTCGAAGACGAGCTGCACGCCGACGGCCAGTGCGAGGCCGCCGGCGGCGAGGCCGAGCGGCAGGACCGCTCGGCGGAGGCCGGGGGCGGGGGCGCCGGGGTCAGCGCCCTCGCGGGTCCCCGGCGCCGCAGAGGTCACCGTGCGTCGACCTCGGCGGGACGCTCGGCGCGGACGGGCTCGGCGTAGGTCTTGGGCTGGCCGAGGCCGGCCATGGACAGCACGATGCCGATGATGATCGAGACGACCACGACACCGGCGCCGACCCAGAGCAGCACCGTCAGGGCGGGCACGACCAGGGCAAGGCAGATGAGGGTCGCACCTGCGACGATGCCGAGGTTCATCGTCCACGCGGCGATGGTCTTGCCCTCGTTGTGGTGCGGGGGCGGCGGCACGGCATAGGTCTTCGGCATGATCCTTCTCCAGTCAGGGTCCCGGTCGAGGCCATTGTGCCACGCCGGAGGGGTGCAGGCGGTCATCGACCGCTGGTCGGGGCAGGTTGTCGCGGGCAGGGGTGAGAGGCGTCACCGCTCGGGGGCGGCGTCGTCCTCGTCGGCCCCCAGGGTGGGATCCTCGCCACGGCTGAGCGCGTCCCAGGCGGCGGCCGGATCATCGGCCGGGTCCGCGGTCGCGACGACAGCGGCGCTGCGGTATCGGGTGCGGCGCGGCCAGCGCCCGCCGACGGCGAGCATGAGCACGCCGATAGCGAGGACCAGCGCGGCGGGCACGAGGCTGAGCAGAGGCCAGACCGTGGAGCTCGCCTCGACCGCCGTGCCCGCGACACCGGTCGCAGAGGTGACGGCGGAGCGGGAGGCCTCAGCGGGCTCCCGGTAGGCGCCGAGCGCGGAGAGCGCCGCGCCGAGTCCCGCGAGGATGAGCACGGGGCCCGTGAGCAGGCGCAGCCAGGCGGCGGACAGAGAGGTCAGCAGCGCTGCGGCGAGGGCGACGAGCGCGAGGGCCATCACCGCGGGGGCGGCCTCGGCGCCGGTGACGGGTACCTGCTGGAGGTTGCCGGTGAGGTCCGGTGCACTCGCGGTGAGCCAGACGGGACGGGTGCTGCCGGCGAGGGCTGCGGCCGCGGCGATGCCGAGGAGCACGACGGTGCGCCGTGCGGGCACGCGCGAACGCGCACCTGCACCGGCAGCCTCCAGGGACTCTGCCTCCAGGGATGCTGCTTCCGACGGCTCTGCGCCGGTGGGAACCTGCGGGGTCTCGCTCATGCCGGGCGGAGCGTCTCTGCTGCGGCGGCGGCACGCAGGGCGGCGGCGGCCTTGGCCTGGCTCTCGCGGTGCTCCATCGTGGCGTCGGAGTCGGCGACCACTCCCCCGCCGGCCTGGACGTGCGCGGTGCCGTCCTTGAGCACGGCGGTGCGGATCGCGATCGCCATGTCCATGTCGCCGGCGAAGTCGATGTAGCCGACCGTGCCGCCGTAGACGCCGCGGCGCACCGGCTCGAGCCGGTCGATGATCCGCATCGCGGAGGGCTTGGGCGCCCCGGAGAGGGTCCCGGCGGGGAAGGTCGCGCGCAGCGCGTCGTAGGCGTTCGCGCCCTCCTGGAGGGTGCCGGTGACGGTCGAGACGATGTGCTGGATGTGGCTGAACCGCTCGATGTGCATGAAGTCGCGGACCACCACGGTGCCGGGTGCGCAGAACTTCTGCAGGTCGTTGCGGGCGAGGTCCACGAGCATGAGGTGCTCGGAGCGCTCCTTCGGGTCCGCGAGGAGCTCGGCGGCCAGGGCCGCATCCCCCTCGGGGCTCTGCCCTCGCGGACGGGAGCCGGCGATCGGGTGCGTGGTCGCGGTGGTGCCGCGCACGGTGACGAGCGACTCGGGGCTCGCGCCCACGATATCCAGCGGCGTGCCGTCAGCGTCCTCGGTGCGCAGCAGGTACATGTACGGGCTGGGGTTCATGCGGCGCAGCACCCGGTACACGTCCAGCGAGTCCGCGGAGACCGGCAGCGAGAAGCGCTGCGAGGGCACGACCTGGAAGATCTCCCCGTCCACGATGTCGCGGACGGCCTCGTGCACGGCCTTCTCGTAGTCGAGCTGCGCGGTGCGCGCCTTCGGCTCGAGATGCGCTGCGGTCTCGTAGACCGTCGGCCCGCCGGTGAGCGGGGTGCGCAGGCGCTCCTGGAGCACGGCGAGCCGGGCGAGCGCATCGTCGTAGGCTGCGTCGACTCCGTCTTCGGTGGCGTTGAGGTTCAGGGCGTTGGCGACGAGGACCACGGTCGCGTCGTGCGCGTCGTGGACCACCACGTCCTGGGCCAGCAGCATCGAGAGGTCCGGGATGCCGATCTCGTCCGGCGGGGCGTCGGGCAGCGTCTCCCAGTGGCGCACTGCGTCGTAGGCGAGGAAGCCCACCATGCCGCCGGAGAACGGGGGCAGGTGCCCCTGGCGGGCGGCGCGAAAGGCGGCGGTCACCTCGCGCAGCGCCTCGACCGGACTGCCGGAGGTGGGCACCCCGGCCGGCACGTCGCCGCGCCAGAGCGCCTCGCCGTCCTTCTCGGTGAGGACGGCGCGGGCGCGGGTGCCGATGATGGAGTAGCGGGACGCCTCGCCCTCCCCCGCGGACTCCAGCAGGAAGGTGCCGCGGGCGCCGCCGTCGGCGGTGAGGCGGCGGTAGAGGGAGACGGGGGTGTCCTCGTCGGCGAGCAGACGCATGCTGACGGGCACGACGCGCTGTCGGGCGGCGAGCTCGTGGAAGGTCTCGCGGTCGGGGGTGATGACGCCGAGGGCGTCGCCCTCGCGCCCGCCGACCTGCTCGGGATAGGCCTCGCGGGAGGCGGGTCGATCAGTCACAGCTCTCGCTCCGAGGGGTCCAGGACGACGGCGCCCAGGTCGCCGCCGTCGAAGCAGGTGTCGGTATTGCGGTGGCAGGCCGCACCGACCTGCTCGACCTGGACCAGCAGGGTGTCGCCGTCGCAGTCCAGTGCGACCGAGCGCACCCACTGGACGTGTCCGCTGGTGTCGCCCTTGCGCCAGTGCTCGCCGCGCGAGCGGGACCAGAAGGTCACCCGCCCCGTGGTGAGGGTGCGGCGCAGGGCCTCGTCGTCCATCCAGCCGACCATGAGCACGCGCTGGTCGCGGGCGTCCTGCACGACGGCGGCGAGCAGGCCGTCGGCGTCGTGCTTGAGCCGGGCGGCGAGGGCGGGATCCAGGGCCGGAGCAGCGTCAGACATGTCAGACATGGCAGGCGCGTCAGTCGTGTCAGGCGTGGTCACAGGGCGCGCTCCAGCTCCTCGGCGCGGTCCGTGCGCTCCCAGGTGAACTCTGCCAGCTCCCGGCCGAAGTGGCCGTGCACCGAGGTGAGGGAGTAGATCGGGCGCAGCAGGTCCAGGGCGTCGATGAGCGCGGCGGGGCGCAGGTCGAACACCTTGCGCACGGCTGCCGCGATCTGGTGCGAGGGCACCTTCCCGGTCCCGAAGGTCTCCACGTACAGCCCCACCGGCTCGGCGACGCCGATCGCGTAGGCGACCTGGACCTCGCAGCGGTCTGCGAGTCCGGCGGCGACGATGTTCTTGGCGACCCAGCGCATCGCGTAGGCGCCGGAGCGGTCCACCTTGCTGGGGTCCTTGCCGGAGAAGGCGCCGCCGCCGTGGCGGGCCATACCGCCGTAGGTGTCCACGATGATCTTGCGGCCGGTGAGGCCGGCGTCGCCCTTGGGGCCGCCGAGCACGAAGCGGCCGGAGGGGTTGATGTGGGTGGTGACGTCCTCGACGTCCAGGCCCAGCGCCGCGAGGTCCTCGAGCACGGGGGCGATGACGACCTTCGAGATCGCGGGCGCGAGCTGCGTGGTGAGGTCCACCTCCTCGCTGTGCTGGGTGGAGACCACGATCGCCTCGATGCTGCGGGCCACGCCGTCCTCGTCGTAGCCGATGGAGACCTGGGTCTTCCCGTCGGGGCGGAGGTAGGGCAGCACGCCGTCGCGGCGGGCGGCGGAGAGGTTCGCGGTGAGACGGTGGGCGGCGTGGATCGGCAGCGGCATCAGCTCAGGGGTGTCATTGCAGGCGTAGCCGAACATGAGCCCCTGGTCGCCGGCCCCGAGGCGGGCGAAGGCCTCGGCGCCGTGGTCGCCGCGCGCCTCGAAGGAGGTGTCCACGCCCTGGGCGATGTCCGGGGACTGCGCACCGATGGAGACCTGGACGCCGCAGGAATCCGCGTCGAAGCCCTTCTCGGAGGAGTCGTAGCCGATCTCGCGGATCACGTCGCGCACGATCGTCGCGACGTCGCTGTAGCCTTCGGTGCGCACCTCGCCGGCCACGTGCACGAGACCGGTGGTGACCAGGGTCTCGACCGCGACGCGGGCGCCGGTGTCCTGGCGCAGGAGGTCGTCGAGGATCGCGTCGGAGATCTGATCGCAGATCTTGTCGGGGTGCCCCTCGGTGACCGATTCGGACGTGAAGGTGCGCAGCTCGCTGGAGGTCATGGGGCTCAGGGTACTTCCGGCAGGTGGGACAGGAGTTCATCGAGGACGGCGTGCGCGACGAGGGTCTTGCTGCCCTCGGCGCGGGCGATCTCCTCGCCGTCGCGGTCCAGGATCCGCACGGAGTTCTCGGCCGCGCCGAAGACTCCGCTCGTCACGTCGTTGAAGACCAGCAGGTCAGCGCCCTTGCGGCGTGCCTTCTGGCGGGCGAGCTCGAGGGCGCTGGCGCCCTCGCCGCCGGTCTCCGCGGCGAAGCCGACGATCGCAGGGGCGGCGCTGCCGCGCTCTGCCCGGTCCTCGACGCTGTGACGCAGGATGTCATCGGTGCGTCGCAGAGTGATCGTCGGCACGGAGTCCGGGGCGGTCTCGTCCTTCTTGAGCTTCGCCTCGGAGGGGGTGGCAGCGGTGAAGTCCGCGACGGCGGCCGCCATCACGAGGGCGTCCACCTGTGCGCGGTGCTCGGCGACGAGGGCGGCGAGCTCAGCGGCGCTGTTCACATCGGTGCGCTCCGCCCCGGGCGGGGTCTCGAGGTCGACGTTCGCGGCGGCGAGGTGCACGCGGGCACCCCGGGCGAGGGCAGCGTGGGCGAGGGCCCAGCCCTGACGGCCCGAGGAGTGGTTGGCGAGGAAGCGCACCGGGTCGAGCGCCTCGCGGGTGCCGCCGGCGGTGATGAGCAGGCTGCGGCCGGCGAGGTCCTGGCGGACGGTGCCGCGCGCGTCCCGCGGCGCGGTGAGCGCGGCGCGGACCGCCTCGAGCAGCGCCTCGGGCTCGGGCAGGCGCCCGGGGCCGGAGTCGGGGCCGGTGAGCCGGCCGTCGGCCGGCTCGAGCACGATCACGCCGCGCTCGCGCAGCACCTGCACGTTCTCGCGCGTGGCCGGGTGCTCCCACATCTCGGTGTGCATCGCGGGGGCGAGGACGACGGGGCCTCTGGCGACGAGCGCCGAGGCGGTGAGGAGGTCGTCGGCGCGGCCCATCCTCAGGCGTGCGAGGAGGTCCGCGGTCGCGGGCGCGATGACCAGGAGATCCGCCTCCTGGCCGAGGCGCACATGCGCGACCTCGTCGACGTCCTCGAACACGGAGGTGCGCACCACGTGGTGGCTGAGCGCCTCCCAGGTCGCGGCGCCGACGAAGGCGAGGGAGGACTCGGTGGGGATCACCCGCACCTCGGCCCCGGCACCGACAAGACCGCGCACGAGGTGCGCGGTCTTGTATGCGGCGATACCGCCGCCGACGCCGACCAGGACGCGAACGCCATCGAGGGCGCGCGGTGCGAGGCTCATCGGATCAACCGGCGGCGGTCGAGATCAGACCACGAAGTCGGTCGGCGGGACCTCAGGGGCGTCGTCGCCGAGCAGCAGTGGAGCCGGAGCGTTCGGGTCGGGCTCGTTCTGCGCGGCGTACTCCTCCTCGTCGATCTCGCGGACCGTGAGGAGGCCCTCGTCGATCTCGCGCAGCGCGATCGAGAGCGGCTTCTCCTGGTTCTCGACGTCGACCAGCGGCCCGACGAACTCAAGCAGGCCCTCGGAGAGCTGCGAGTAGTACGCGTTGATCTGGCGCGCGCGCTGGGAGGCGTAGAGCACCAGGGAATACTTCGAGTCGACGGTCTCGAGGAGACGGTCGATCGGGGGGTTCGTGATGCCTTCGGGCTGAGCGACTGTTCCGGCCACGGATGTCCCTTCATGAGATTCGGCGTGCGGTACACGAGGATACCGACACACCAGGATACGCCCTCGTCGCGGCGCAGGCGAGGGTGGGGTCGTGCGGGCTCAGGTGAGGTCGCGCACCCCGAGCAGGGCGGCGAGCTCCTCCGCGGCGCGCTCGACGCTGTCGTTGACGATGGTCACGTCGAACTCGGACTCGGCGGCGAGCTCGACGCGCGCGGTCGCCAGACGGTGCTCGCGCTCCTCGGCGTCCTCGGTCCCGCGGCCCACGAGGCGCTGGACGAGGGTGTCCCAGTCCGGCGGGGCGAGGAAGACGAAGCGCGCCTCCGGCATCGACTCGCGGACCTGGCGGGCACCGGCGAGGTCGATCTCGAGCAGGACCGGGCGGCCCTCACGGACCTTGTCCTCGACGGGGCCGCGGGGGGTGCCGTACTTGTTGCGGCCGTGGACCACGGCCCATTCGAGCATCTGCCCGTTCTCGACCAGCGCGTCGAAGTCCTCGGCGGAGACGAAGCGGTAGTGCACGCCATCGATCTCGCCGGGGCGCGGGGCGCGGGTGGTCGCGGAGACGGACAGCCAGATCTCGGGGTACCGCTCGCGGATCGCCGCGGAGACGGTCCCCTTCCCCACCGCGGTGGGGCCGGCCAGGACCGTCACCGGGGCCGACGCCTTCATGGCGCCGGCCCCGGTGGGAGATGCAGGGGTCACTCGGAGAAGTGGTTGACGAGCTTCTCCGCCTGGTGGGAGCCCAGACCGCGGATCTTGCGGGACGGGGAGATGCCGATCTCCTCCATGATCTGGGCGGCCTTGACCTTGCCGACGCCCGGCAGGGCCTCGAGGAGGGCGGAGACGCGCAGGCGGCCGACGATCTCGTTCGTCTCGGCCTCCTTCAGCACCTTCTGAATCTCCTCGCCGCGGTGGCCGGCGCTGTCCTTCAGGCGGGCCTTGATGGCCGCGCGCTCACGACGCGCCTCGGCGGCCTTCTTCAGGGCATCGGCCCGCTGCTCAGGGGTGAGGGGAGGGAGAGCCACTGTTCTTACCTCTTCTGTTGCTGGTGACGTGGAGATCCGGGAGGACCTCGATGTGGGAAGAAGCGTAACCCCATATCCGTGGCAGAGGGCACGTTTCGTGCGCTGAAGTGCTGGTCGGCGTGTTTTCGTACCGTCTGAGTGGGGGATGTCGCCTCGCGGTGGGAGGGCCGGGGACGCGAGACCGCCCGGCCCTTCCCGCTCAGCGGTACTCGTTGCCGAGGCTCCGGGCCCGCTCCCGCAGCGAGGCCGCATCGGGCCCGGCCGCGAGGAGGCCGCGGGACAGTGAAACCATCACATGACCTGCAGATTCACCGAAAACCTCGGAGAGCTGCGCGGGGCCAGCGCCCTGCGCGCCGAAGCCCGGTGCGAGCAGCGGGACCGAGGGCGCGGCGGCATCGAGGCCGAGACGCCGGTAGGCGTCCCCGATGGTCGCGCCGACGACCAGTCCGGCGCTGGACCACTCCCCCGTGCCGGGACCGAGCGTCTCGGCGTGTCGCGCGATCTCGAGTGCCACCGGCGTGTCGTGCGCGGTGCGGGCGTGCTGGACCTGCGGTCCGTCCGGGTTCGAGGTGAGCGCGAGCAGGAAAAGTCCCTTGCCGTGGGCGAGGGCGAGCTCGGCGGCGGGGTCGAGCGAGCCGGTGCCCAGGTAGGGGCTGACGGTGATCGCATCGGCCTCGAGCGGGGCGCCGGGCAGCAGGTGCGCCTCGGCGTAGGCGCCCATCGTCGAGCCGATGTCCCCGCGCTTGACGTCGAGGATGCTCAGCACGCCGGCGGCGCGGGCCGCGGCGAGCAGCTCCTCGAGCACTGCGACGCCCTTCGCGCCGTGGCGCTCGAAGAAGGCGGACTGCGGCTTGATCGCGCAGACCTCCCCCGTGACCGCCTCGAGGGCGCGCAGCGAGAACTCACGCACCCCCTCCGGGGTGTCGGGCAGAGACCAGGCCTCGAGGAGGGAAGCGTGCGGGTCGATGCCCGCCACGATCCTCCCCCGCTCCTCGACGGCCTCGCGCAGCCGCGCCCCGAAGGGCGCGGTCTGCGCGGCGGTCCCCGTCACGCTGTTCCCGGTCACGCCGAGCTCCCGACGGGGCTCGCGTCAGCGGTGCGGGCTGCGGTGCGGGCGGCGGTGAGGCGCTCGGTGTGGTCCTGGAGGCTCATCACCTCGAAGGGCTCCACGGGCCGTGCCTCGATCGCCTGGACCGCTGCCTGGAACTCCTGCAGCGTGGTGATCATCGGGACGTCCATGCTCGTGGCGGCGGCGCGGATCGCGTAGCCGTCGCGGCGTGCGTTCGAGCCCGAGGGGGTGTTCAGGACGAGATCGACCTGGCCGCTCTCGATGAGCTCGATGACGCTGGGCTCCTCCCCCGGCTCGGAGGCCTTGCGCAGCACGCGGCAGGGGATGCCGTAGCGGCTGAGGACTCGGCCCGTGCCCTCGGTGGTGAGGATCTCGAAGCCGAGCGCCGCCAGGCGCGCGACGGGCAGGGGCAGGGAGCGCTTGTCACGGTCGGAGACCGAGACGAAGGCGCTGCCGGAGGTGGGCAGGCCCTGGCCGGAGATCGCCAGCTGCGACTTCGCGAAGGCGAGGGGGAAGGTGCTGTCCAGCCCCATCACCTCACCGGTCGAGCGCATCTCCGGGCCGAGCACGGAGTCGACGGCGCGCCCCTCGTGGGTGCGGAAGCGCTTGAACGGCAGGACCGCCTCCTTGACCGCGATCGGGCCGTCGGCCGGCAGGTCGGTGCCATCACCCTCGGCGGGCAGCACGCCGCCGCGGCGCAGGTCCGCGATGGAGGTTCCGGCCATGAGCAGCGCGGCGGCCTGGGCGAGCGGGACACCGGTGGCCTTGGCGACGAAGGGCACGGTGCGGGAGGCGCGGGGGTTCGCCTCCAGCACATAGAGCACGCCGTGCGAGAGCGCGTACTGCACGTTGAGCAGGCCGCGCACGCCCACGCCCTCGGCGATCGCGAGGGTGGAGGTCCGGATCCGCTCGAGCACGGCCTCGGACAGGGTGATCGGCGGAAGGGTGCAGGCGGAGTCACCGGAGTGGATGCCAGCCTCCTCGATGTGCTCCATGACGCCGGCGAGGTAGAGCTCCTCGCCGTCGTAGAGCGCGTCGACGTCGACCTCGATCGCGGTGTCGAGGAAGCTGTCGATGAGGATCGGCGCCTCGGCACGGCCGCCGTCGGGGAGGTTGCGGCCGACGTAGTCGATGAGGCCGTCCTCGTCGAAGACGATCTCCATGCCGCGCCCGCCGAGCACGTAGCTCGGACGGACCAGCACCGGATAGCCGATCTCGCGGGCGACCTCGATCGCGTCGCTGAGGCCCCAGGCGGTGCCGTACGGGGGTGCGGGCAGGTCCGCCTCGGCGAGCACGGCACCGAAGTGGCCGCGGTCCTCGGCGTTGTCGATCGCTGCGGGGCTGGTGCCGATGATCGGCAGTCCCGCGGCCTCGAGCCGGCGGGCGAGGGAGAGCGGGGTCTGGCCGCCGAGCTGGACGATGACGCCCGCGACGGGCCCGGCCGCCTTCTCCGCCTCGTACACCTCGACGACGTCCTCGAAGGTGAGCGGCTCGAAGTAGAGCCGGTCGGCGATGTCGTAGTCGGTGGAGACCGTCTCGGGGTTGCAGTTGATCATGACGGTCTCGTACCCGCCGCCGGGCAGGTTCGGGTCCGCGAGCGCCACGGCCGCGTGCACGCAGGAGTAGTCGAACTCGATGCCCTGGCCGATGCGGTTGGGGCCCGAGCCGAGGATGAGCACCGCGGGCTTCTCGCGCGGCGCGATCTCGGTCTCCTGGTCGTAGGTCGAGTAGTGGTACGGCGTGGCGGAGGCGAACTCCGCCGCGCACGTGTCGACCGTCTTGTACACGGGGTTGATCCCCAGCGCCTCGCGCACGCCCTTGACGACGTCGCCGCTGTGGCCGCTGAGGGCCCCGATCTGGTCGTCGGAGAGGCCGTGGCGCTTGGCGAGGGCCAGCAGCTCGGCGTCGAGCACCTCGACCGCGCGGATCTCCGCGGCGAGCTCGGCGACGATCAGCATCTGGTCGAGGAACCAGCGGTCGATCGCGGTGGCCTCGACGAGGCGGTCGAGGGTCTCGGAGGAGTCCAGGATGCCCTCCGCGGCGGACCACAGGATCCGCCCGATGTTCACCAGACGCTCCGCGGTGGGGGTGCGCACGCTGTCGAGCAGCTCGGCGACCTCGGCCGCGCTCGGCGGCTCGCCGACGTAGTCCAGGGCCGCGCCCTTGACGTCGATCGAGCGCTGGGCCTTGCCGAGCGCCTCGGTGAAGTTGCGGCCCAGCGACATCGCCTCGCCCACGCTCTTCATGGTGGTGGTGAGCGTCGCGTCTGCGGCGGGGAACTTCTCGAAGGCGAAGCGGGGCACCTTCACCACGACGTAGTCCAGCGCCGGCTCGAAGCTCGCCGGGGTGGTGCCGGTGATGTCGTTGCGGATCTCGTCGAGGGTGTAGCCGATCGCGACGCGCGCGGCGATCTTCGCGATCGGGAAGCCGGTCGCCTTCGAGGCGAGGGCCGAGGAGCGCGAGACGCGCGGGTTCATCTCGATGACGATGACGCGCCCGGTCTCGGGGTGGGTCGCGAACTGGACGTTGCAGCCCCCGGTGTCGACACCGACCTCGCGGATGATCGCGATGCCGAGGTCGCGCATGGTCTGCATCTCGACGTCGGTGAGGGTGAGCGCAGGGGCGACGGTGACGGAGTCGCCGGTGTGCACGCCGACCGGGTCCACGTTCTCGATCGAGCAGATGACCACGCAGTTGTCGGCGCTGTCGCGCATGAGCTCGAGCTCGAACTCCTTCCAGCCCAGGATCGACTCCTCGAGCAGGACCTCCGAGGTGGGCGAGTAGTGCAGGCCGTCGCCGCCGATGCGGCGCAGGTCCGCCTCGTCGTAGGCCATGCCGGAGCCGAGCCCGCCCATGGTGAAGCTGGGGCGCACGACCATCGGGTAGCCGAGCTCGTCGGCCGCCTCGAGCAGCTCGTCCATGGTGTGGCAGATGCGGGAGCGCGCGGACTCACCGCCGACGCGGTCCACGACCTCCTTGAACAGCTGGCGGTCCTCGGCCCTGTTGATCGTCTCGAGGTTCGCGCCGATCATCTCGACGCCGAACTCCTCGAGGGTGCCGTTCTCGGCCAGGGCGATCGCGGCGTTCAGCGCGGTCTGGCCGCCGAGGGTGGGCAGGAGCGCGTCGGGGCGCTCCTTGGCGATGATCGAGCGGATGATGTCCGGGTCGATCGGCTCGATGTAGGTCGCGTCCGCGATGTCCGGGTCGGTCATGATCGTGGCCGGGTTGGAGTTGACGAGGATGACGCGCAGGCCCTCCTCGCGCAGCACGCGGCAGGCCTGGGTGCCGGAGTAGTCGAACTCCGCGGCCTGGCCGATGACGATCGGGCCGGAGCCGATGACGAGGACGGAGGAGATATCGGTACGGCGGGGCATCAGGACTCCTTGGAGGCGGTCGCGGCGCGCTGGGCGATCGCGAGCTCGGCCAGACGGTCGAAGAGGGGCGAGGCGTCGTGGGGGCCACCCGCCGCCTCGGGGTGGTACTGGACCGAGTAGGCGGGCAGGTCGAGACAGCGCAGCCCCTCGACGACCCCGTCGTTGAGTCCGATGTGGGAGACGACCACGCGGCCGTAGCGGCCGCCGTCGTGCGGGGCGATGGACTCGCCGTCCAGCGGGGCGTCCACAGCGAAGCCGTGGTTGTGGGCGGTGATCGCGACCTGGCCGGTCTCGCGGTCCTGAACCGGCTGGTTGATGCCGCGGTGGCCGTACTTCAGCTTGTAGGTGCCGTAGCCGAGGGCGCGGCCCAGCAGCTGGTTGCCGAAGCAGATGCCGAAGAAGGGGATCCCGGCGTCGAGCACGCCGCGCAGCAGCTCGACCTGGTCGGTGGCGGCGGCGGGGTCACCCGGACCGTTGGAGAAGAACACGGCGTCGGGCTCTATCGCGAGGAGATCCTCGAGGCTGGTCGTCGCGGGCACGAGGTGCACGCGCAGGCCGCGAGCGAGCATGCTGCGCGGCGAGGCGCCCTTGATGCCGAGGTCGACGGCGGCGACGGTCGCGAGGACCTCGCCCTCGGGCTCGAGGACGACGGGCTGGGCGATCGTGACCTCCTCGACGAAGCTCGCACCGCTCATGGAGGGCTGCTCGCGCACCTGGGTGAGCAGATCCTCCTCGGAGGCGTCGAGCGCGTCGCCGGAGAAGATGCCGCCGCGGGAGGAGCCGTTCTCGCGCAGGATGCGGGTGAGCATGCGCGTGTCGATGTCGCTGATGCCCACCACGTCGCTGCTGATCAGCAGCTCGTCGAGGGTCTGCTCCGCGCGGAAGCTCGAGGCGATGCGGCTCGCATCGCGCACGGCGTAGCCGCGCACCCACACGCGGCGGGATTCCATGTCCTCGGCGTTCGCGCCGGTGTTGCCGATGTGCGGGGCGGTCTGGACGACGATCTGCCCGGCGTAGGAGGGATCGGTGAGGGTCTCCTGGTAGCCGGTCATGCCGGTGGTGAAGACGACCTCGCCGAGGCGGGCACCGCGGGCGCCGTAGGCGCTGCCGCGCAGGATGGTGCCGTCCTCGAGGACGAGCAGGGCCTTCTCACGTCGCGCGCGGGACGCGGCCTGGGCTGGGGCGGGGGTGGTCATGGGTGCTCCTTCCGGGCCTCGGGGGCCGTGGAGTCGGGTGGGAGGATGGAGGTCTCGGGGGTGCTGTCCGGGGCGACAGCAGGGCCGCTGAGCGGGGCGCTGCTCGGGGCGATGGCGAGGAGTCGGGTCTGATCCTCTGCCCGGTCGAGGCGGAAGCCGGTGTCGAGCTCGGTCTGGCCGAGCCGCCACCGGATCACGAGGAGTCCGCCCCCGCCCACCCACTTCCCGGCCTGGCCGGGCGCAGTGTGGACGGAGAGGACATCCGCGAGGGGGATGAGGAACTCCCCTGCGCCGTCTCGGGCCACGAGCAGCACGGGTCGGTCGCCGTCCCGGGCCTCGGTGAGGGTGGCCCGGGCCCGGGCTCCGAGACCCTGGGCGACGACCCGCTCGAGCGGCTGCTCGGCGAGGGTGGTCGAGACGTAGACGCCGGTGGCGCTCAGCGGCTCAGCCGTGAACTCGAGTGCCTTTCCCCCAGCGGTGGGCCGGGGCAGCGGGGGCAGGTCCTGCTGGGAGCGTCCGCGTCGTCGCCATCCCCGCACCATGAGGGCGAGGAGGAGGACGAACAGGAGAAGCAGCAGAAGGACCGGGATGAGCCGTTCCCTCATCGCTCGAGCACCCTGCCGTCGCGGACGGTCGGGCGCCCGGCGAGGACGGTGAGTCGGTTCAGGCCCGGAAGCTCCCGCCCGGCGAAGGGCGAGTTGCGGCTGAGGGAGGCATGCTCGGTGGGGTCGACGACGCGGACCGGGCGCGGGTCCCAGACCAGCACGTGCGCGGGCTCGCCGGCGGCGAGCGGACGGCCCTGCTCCTCGTCGCGGCCGATCCGGGCGGGGGTCTCGCTCATCACGCGGGCGACGTCGCGCCAGGTCAGCCGGCCCTCGTCGACCATGGTGGCCTGGACCAGGGAGAGCGCGGTCTCGAGCCCCGTCATCCCCATCGCGGCCTGGTCCCACTCGCGGTCCTTGGCATCGGCCGGGTGAGGGGCGTGGTCGGTGGCGACGATGTCGATCGTGCCGTCGGCGAGGCCGGCCCGGACCGCCTCGACGTCCGCGGCGGTGCGCAGCGGCGGGTTGACCTTGTTCACGGCGTCGAACTCGCGCACCTCCTCGTCGGTCAGCAGCAGGTGGTGCGGGGTGACCTCGGCGGTCACGTCGATGCCGCGCTGCTTGGCCCAGCGGATGATGTCCACGCTGCCGGCGGTCGAGAGGTGGCAGACGTGCAGGCGGGAGCCGACGTGCTGGGCGAGCAGCACGTCGCGGGCGATGATCGACTCCTCGGCGACGGCGGGCCAGCCGGCCAGGCCCAGCTCCGCGGAGACGACGCCCTCATGCATCTGAGCGCCCTCGGTGAGGCGGGGGTCCTGGGCGTGCTGTGCGATGACGCCGTCGAAGGACTTCACGTACTCGAGCGCGCGACGCATGAGCACGGGGTCGTGGACGCATTTGCCGTCGTCGCTGAAGACCCGGACACGGGCGCGGGAGTTCGCCATCGCGTCGAGCTCGGCGAGGCGCTCCCCGCCGAGTCCCACGGTGACGGCGCCGACGGGCCGCACGACGCACCAGCCGGCGCTCTCGCCGCGCATCGCGACCTGCTCGACGACTCCGGCGGTGTCCGCGACGGGGGTCGTGTTCGCCATCGCGTGCACGGCGGTGAAGCCGCCGCGGGCGGCGGCGCGGGTGCCGGTCTCGACCGTCTCCGCCTCCTCCCCGCCGGGCTCGCGCAGGTGGGTGTGGAGGTCGACGAGGCCGGGCAGGATGATGCATCCCTCGGCGTCGATGATCTCGGCGCCCTCCGGCGCCTCGAGGTCGGGGCCGACGGCCTGGATCAGCCCGTCCACGAGCAGGACGTCGGCGATGTCCTCGCCGTAGGGGCGGCCGCCGCGCAGCAGCAGCGGGGCGGGGGCGCCGTTGTCGCGGGCGCCGTGGTCACGGGCGGGGGTGGCGGCAGTGGTCTCAGCGGTCACGATGGGCCTCCCGGGCGTCGGTGGCGAGCAGGTGGTAGAGGACGGCCATGCGCACGAACACGCCGGAGGCGACCTGTTCGACGATGACGCTGCGGGGCGAGTCAGCGACCGCGCCCGCGATCTCGAGGCCGCGGTTCATGGGGCCGGGGTGCATGACGATCGTGTGCGCGGGGAGCGTCGCGGCGCGGGCGGTGCTCAGCCCGTAGCGGCGGGAGTACTCCCCCGCCGTCGGGAAGAAGCCGCCGCCGACCATCCGCTCGTGCTGCACGCGCAGCATCATCACAGCGTCGGGTCCGGTCGCGAGCGCCGCGTCGAGGTCGTAGGAGATCTCGCACGGCCAGGAGCTCGCGCCGACGGGCACGAGCGCCGGCGGGGCCACGAGCGTGACGCGGGCGCCGAGCAGAGTCAGCAGCAGAACGTTCGAGCGTGCGACACGGGAGTGGAGGATGTCGCCGACGATCACGACGTGCAGCCCCTCGAGGTCCGCGGAGGGGTCCCCGGGACGGAGGTGGCGGCGCAGGGTGAAGGCGTCGAGCATCGCCTGGGTGGGGTGCTCGTGCGCGCCGTCGCCCGCGTTGATGATCGGCTGGTCGATCCAGCCGGCGTGGGCGAGGAGGTGGGCGGCGCCGGAGGAGCCCGAGCGCACCACCACCGCGTCGGCGCCCATCGCCTGGAGGGTCAGGGCGGTGTCCTTGAGGGACTCCCCCTTGGACAGGCTCGAGCCCTTGGCGGAGAAGTTGATGACGTCCGCGGAGAGGCGCTTGGCGGCGGCCTCGAAGCTGATCCGGGTACGGGTGGAGTCCTCGAAGAAGAGGTTCACCACGGTGGTGCCGACGAGGGTGGGCAGCTTCCGGATCGAGCGGGACTGGGTCTCGGCCATGTGCTCGGCGGTGGCGAGCACGGCGAGGGCGTCCTCGCGGCTGAGGTCGGAGATGGCGATGAAGTGCCTCATGCGCGCTCTCCCTCTCCCGTGCCGGGGCGGACGATGTCCACCGCGTCCTGCCCGTCGGTCTCGGCGAGCTGGACGTGGACGCGCTCGGTGCGCGCGGTGGGGAGGTTCTTGCCGACGTGGTCGGCGCGGATCGGCAGCTCCCGGTGGCCGCGGTCCACGAGGACGGCGAGCCGGACGGCGGCGGGGCGGCCGATGGCACTGAGCGCGTCCAGAGCGGCCCGCACGGTGCGGCCGGAGAAGAGGACGTCGTCGACGAGGACGACGGTGCGTCCGTCGATGCCGCCGCGCGGGATGCGGGTGGGGCTGGGCGCACGGGTGGGGTTCCCGCGCAGGTCATCGCGGTACATGGTGATGTCGAGCGCGCCGTGGAGGTCGAGCGGGTCGTCGGCGTCGGGGCGGCCTTCCGCACGGGCGATGAGCTCGGCGAGGCGGCGGACGAGCGGCACGCCGCGGTGCGGGATGCCCAGGAGGACGAGGTCGTCGGCGCCGTGGCCGCTCTCGAGGATCTCGTGGGCGATGCGGGTCAGTGCCCGCCGGATCTCCTCCGCGCCGAGGACGCGGGAGATGTCATGGCCCTGGGGCCCGGTGGAAGCGGCGCCTTGTGCAGGCCCGCCGTGGTCGTCATTCATGAGGGTTCTCCCTTCCACGCCTCACGGGACGTGTCGTTAAAGGGTGGTGTGCTCCGTGGAGCAGATCCGAGTCTAGGACTCCGCGCGGCCCCGGCGCGGGGCCGACCGCCCCTCGGACAGGGCGGCGGGAGGTGATGCCGGTCGTGCAGGTCGTGCAGATG
>Ga0079224_100003037_pt1 | contig 20853 bp, 14 predicted proteins | sample Stecom2015_FD_80414 | JGI IMG/M metagenome (GOLD analysis project Ga0079224, IMG submission 80414) | Agricultural soil microbial communities from Utah to study Nitrogen management - Steer compost 2015 | ecosystem: Environmental > Terrestrial > Soil > Agricultural land | place: USA: Utah...
AGGTTTATGCACTGCGGGTCTTTCGCCCGGAACAGACCGAAGCCCGCGAACGCGCAGTTCAGGCGATGTCGGCGGCTGCGGCGGACGGCATCCCGGTTCCAGAGGTCGTGCGGCAGGGCGCGTGGGCGGGGCGTCCGGCCCTGCTGGCTTCGTGGGTCGCTGGACAGACCCTTGCCGCCCAGCTTCAGGCGCAGCCACAGCGAATCTGGCAATTGGGTACTGCCTTCGGGCGAATGCAGGCAGCTATCCACGCTGTCCCCGCCCCACCAGATTTGGACGCTGCCGGTTGGATCGAGTGGGCTGGCGACGAGCCTGAACTGAAAGCGCGGCTGTACAGCCTGCCCCCCCGGAAAGCTGCCCTGCTGCATCTGGATTATCACCCGCTGAACGTGCTGGTGCGCGGCAGCCAGATCAGCGGGGTGCTGGATTGGGCCAATGCGCGTGCCGGAGACCCCCGCGCAGACTTTGCTCGTACCTATACCATCCTGCGGGTTGAGCCTTACCGCCCCAACGGCGACAGCCTGCGGCTGGCCATCGCTAGACGGGTGCTCGAACGCGCCTGGCGTGCTGGCTACCGGCGGGCCGGCGGCACACTGGACGACATGGCCCTGTTTTACGCCTGGGCCGGCGCGGTCATGATCCGCGACCTGTCACCCCGAATCGGCAAACCCGGCTTCTGGCTGCGGTCTTCCCACCTCGATCCTGTACGCGCCTGGCGCGATGCCTGGAAGCGCAAAGCGGGTATCCCTTTGTGACACACTCCAACCACCATCGCAGTTCAGGTTGGGGTTTTATGCCATGCGCTCAAACTGCGCCTTTGTGATCGCATAGCGCAGCGGTTCGCCATCCAGATAGCGCCGCAGTTCGTCCACCATATAACGTCCCATGCGCCAGCATTCCGGCCCCACCGACCCGGCGATATGCGGCGTCAGCACAACATTCGGCAGCGTGTACAGCGGTGACCGGGGGATCGGCGGTTCGGGATGCGTCACATCGAGTACGGCGCAAATATCCGGGCGCTGAGAGAGTACGGCGATCATTTCGTCTTCGCGCACCACCGCCCCGCGCGCCGTGTTGATGAATGCGGCGTTGGGCTTCATCCGGGCAAAGTGCGCCCCGGTAATCATGCCTTCTGTTTCCTTCAGCCAGGGCGTGTGCAGAGAAACCACGTCCGCCCGCTCGAACACATCATCCAGCCCGACCATCTCGACACCCAGTTCGGCTGCGGTCTGCGCCGGGACGAACGGGTCATAGGCGATCACCTTCACATCGAGCAGCTTCAGCAGTTCGGCCACACGCCGCCCGATCATACCGAGCGAAATCAACCCGACTGTCGAGCCATACGCGCCGGGGACCGCACGCCGTTTGACCTTCTGGCCCTTGCGCTTCATTTCCAGCGCATGATACCAGCCGTGCTTGAGGCAGAAAATAATCTGCGACAGCGTAAATTCGGCTACCGGGATGGCATTGGCCGCCGCTGCGCTGGTGATAACGATGCCACTTTCCCAGAACGCATCGGTCACAATGCCGCGAACCGATCCCGCCCCGTAGAACACTGCCTTGAGCCTGGGCGCTGCTGCCAGAAAATCGGCATCCATGCACGGCCCACCCCAACCGGAGAAGATCAGATCGGCATCCTGCAAAATGGCGGGGTTGGCTGCGACATCGGCGGCGGTCTGCGGCGGCGCGTAAATCTCGACCAGTTGGTGAATATCCTCCCGTTCTGCCGGGCCGTAAATGCGTTCGTAATTGTCCGCCCCCAGTATAAAAAGCCCTTTGAGCATCGGTGTGATTCTCCCTGATGTGGATGTAATGAATTGAGTTGTGCGAATTGCCCCGGACTCAACGTCGGCAGCACACAGCAATATACCCGCCCATTGCCCCTCAAGTAGGGATGCGACATATTGTAAACCCTGCGTGCTGCCGGGGTAATAGCCAATTGTTATGCTTCGCTGGAGATATGGATGTGCGTGACCAGCCGGCCGAAGCGAATTTCATCGTCATCATTGAGGGGATAAAGCTGGTTGGGGACGAGGCGGCGGCCATTGACCCATGTGCCATTGGTGCTGCCGATATCCACAATCTGGACCCCCTCATCGGTAAGCTCGATGACGGCGTGCAGAGTCGAGACTCCGTGTTCATAGGCCTGATACAGGTTGAGATCAATATCCGGCTGGCGGAGGCGATCATCATCAGCGCGGCCTATAATATTGCGGCTGTCCAGTTGCAGAAGAATCTCATCGCCAGCTTCGGGCAGTCGCAGGCTGATGACGGCGATCCCGTTCTGGGAAGGCGATGCGCCGGATTGGGGTACACTTTCAACCAGGGACAGTTCCTCCCCGCAGTCCTCGCAGAACATATAACCTTCGCGGTTAGGATAGCGGCAGGTCGGACAAACTTTCACACAGAACCTCGAATAATGCCGGAACAACGCTGCTCTTTTTATTATATGACAGGAACTCGCGATCTGGTTTCCGGTGTCCTTAATGCATCGCATTCTCACGCCTTCACCGCTATACTCTGACACGTGTGGAAAGTCTGGGAACGGGGTCATCAATGTACGATGTTATCGTGCTGGGATCAGGGGTGATGGGCAGCGCAGCAGCATATCATCTGGCGCGGGCCGGACAGCGTGTGCTGGTGCTGGAACAGTTTGCCATTGACCATCAGAACGGCAGCTCGATTGACGCTTCACGCATCTTCCGCCACGCTTACGATCACCCGGCCTATGTGGGGCTGGCGCGGGCAGCCTACCCCATGTGGCGCGCACTGGAGGACGAAGCTGGTGTCCGGCTGATGCAGTACACCGGGGCGCTGGATTTCGGCAAAGCCGGCGCGCCGACGCTGCAAGCCTTTAAAGCCACACTGGCCGATACCGGAGTCCCGCACGACTGGCTGACCCCGGCGGAGGTGCGGCAGCGGTTCCCACAGTTCCGGCTGGATGACGACATGATGGCGCTGTACCACGCCGACGCCGGCTATCTGGCGGCAGAAGCGTGCGTTCTGGCGCTGGCCGACATGGCGCAAAAACATGGCGCCACCTTCCAGACCAATACGCGAGTCGAGGGGGTTCAGGCTGGCGCGGATTCAGTGACGCTGCGGGCCGGGGCAGCTACCTTCAGCGCGGCGCGGCTGGTCATCACCGCCGGAAGCTGGACACCGCAGATTCTCAGCCAGCTTGATCTCACACTGCCGCTGCTGCCCACTCGCCAGCAGGTGCTCTACTTCGGGACTCAGGACATCCGCCAGTTCGAGCCGGAACATTTTCCGGTCTTTATCGCACACGGCTCTCCCTGGTATTACGGCCTGCCAAGTGTTAATGGCAGCGGCCTGAAAACGGCGATCCACAATACAGAGAACGGCGTCCACCCGGACACCATGCCACGCACCATCGACCCGGAGCATATCGAGGTAGTGCGCGCCTTCCTGCGCCGCCATCTGCCGCTGGCTGATGGACGGCTGCGTTCCAGCCGCACCTGTCTGTACACCATGACCCCCGACGAACACTTCATTGTAGATCGTCACCCCCGCTATGCTCACATTGTTATCGGCGCGGGTTTTTCCGGTCACGGCTTCAAGTTTGGCATTCTGATAGGCCGGATTCTGGCGGATCTGGCGCTTGATGGCGCAACAGCGCACGACATCAGCCTGTTCAGCGTGGGGCGTTTCCTGTAATATCCAATCCCCATTCGTAATAAATATCGTTGAGCTAGTTCCAAAGTACCCCATCTGGGACGTGGGCATAAGCTCTGATTAAGGTCACATTCACTTGCTGTTTAATTTTGACTCCTAGACTCATTTATTGTCGGGCACGCTTTGCCCGCACATTGAGAGAGGAGAGTTGAAATGCGTGCATTTGTGACTGTAACTGTATCCTTGCTACTGTTGGTATCGCTGGTTGTGCCGCTTTTTGCGCAGGAGACGCCAACAGGCGCAGAAGGCGATGCCACGCAGGAAGCTGTGCCGGCGGTTCAGGCCACAGCCCAACCAACGGTGGTGGCAACGGCAGTACCTCAGCAGGTTGCACCCGTAACCGAGATCGACCAGACCACGCCGTCGATCTTCGACGTGATCTCCGCCAACCTGGTGCGGCTGCCCGAAGCAGTGCAGGCGGCAGGACTGGCCGCTGAACTGGCACGCGGTGAATACACCCTGTTTGCCCCCAACGACGGCGCATTCCAGACCATGCTTACTAACCTCGATATGTCGCTGATCGGGCTGTATGGCAACCGGTCGTTGCTGGAAGGCGTCCTGCTGTACCATGTCGTGCCGGGCACGATCACCGCTGATGACATTCTGAACGGTCTCGATTCAGTCGAGACGCTTCACGGTGCGACGATCAGCTTTGGGCTTGATCCGGTGACCAATCGCATCACCATCAACGGCGGTGAGGCTTCGATAGAATCGACGAATCTGCGTGCTGGCAATGGTATCGTGCATATCGTCGATAACGTGCTGCTGCCGCCGAACCTAGACGAACTGATGGTCAGCACGGATACTGATGAAACGCTGCCGGAAAGATCGCTGATCGAAATTACGGAGGTTTCCTTCGTGCGGCTGACTGAAGCGGTGCAGGCAGCGGGGCTGGCTGACGAACTGGCGAGCGGTGAGTACACGCTGTTTGCGCCGAATGACGGCGCGTTCCAGACCCTGCTCAATGATCTGGATATTTCCTATACCGACCTGCTGGCAAACCAGAGCCTGCTGACGGAAGTTCTCAGCTACCATCTGGTTCCCGGCACGGTCACGGCGGATGATATTCTCACCGGCGCTGGCCCACTAACGACGCTCAACGGCGCAACGATCAACTTCGGCTTTAACCCGGATACCAGCCGCGTGACAATCAATGGCGGCAAGGCTTCGGTAGAACAGCCGAACATCTTTGCCAGCAACGGCATCATGCATGTCATTGACAATGTGCTGCTGCCGCCGCAGGCGCTGACACTGCAATAAATCGGTTATCGAACAACCGGTTCTCAGGCAGCGGGCTTCGGCCCGCTGTCTTTTTTGTAGCCGCCTTCGCTTGTTTTGCCCATACCCCACCCATGCGTTATGATACGCACCTGTCACCGGGCAAACGGGCCGGTTCATACTCCCCTCTGCATAACAGGCTGACTGCATCCTCCCGGACTGAACCAGAATCAAAAGGAGAATTATTCAGGAGTGCTTTCGATGGCCGAACAAATTCCTTTTCAGAAAATCGTTGTTCCTTTGGATGGATCAAGACGGGCCGAACTGGCAATTCCCCACGCGACCCAGATCGCGCGGGGCGGCGGAGAACTGATGCTGGTGCATGTCTTTCGGCCTGCCGGGTCAGAGTTCCTCAGCGATGCCGCTATTGCCAGCCAGACAGCCCACATTGATGAGGCGCGCAAGCGGGCCGAACACTACGTCAAGGCATTGCGCAGTCAGCTCAGCAGCCAGCATATTCGGGTCAGTGCCCACGTAATCGAAGGCAGCGATGCCGCTCAGCTTATCTGCACCTTCGTGAATACTGAAGGGGCCGATGTCGTGGTGATGCCGGCGGCAAGCCAGAACCGGCTGGTACGGATGCTGCTCGGCGATCTGACCGCCAGCGTCAGCGGCTGCACAAACGCCTGCCTGCTGCTGGTCAGAGGTGGCTCCGAAGTTGAGCAGGATGATAAATCGCAGGCCGAGTCTGCCGACGAAGCGGAACCGATGGACCCCGAAATGCTGCTGCAACAACTGATCTCGCTGCGGGATGCGGGCATCCTGAGTGAAGGAGAATTTGAAGCGAAGAAGGTAGTGCTGCAGCAGCGCCAGCACACGGGTCAGGGATAATCAGCGGCTGACCCGGCACTCGACACACGGCGCTGCCTCACCCCGCGATATCACGCAGTGTTTCGATGTCATGGATGGTGATGCGGCGGGCCTCGTAGTCGATGTAACCCTGCTGCGCCCACTCTTGCAGCAGACGCTCCACCACATCAGCATCGGTGGCAACGGCACGGGCTATGCGGCTGACCCGAATGTGTGCCTCGACCGGGCCATTTTTGCCGCCGGACAGCAGCACCAGCAGAGTCGCCACCCGGGCAGCAACATTGCCGATAGCGCGTTCGCGCACCTGCAAATTGAGGCGGTACAGCCGCAGGCCAACATGCGCCAGCACCGTGACCGCCAGTTCCGGCATCTGTTCGCACACGCTGACAAACGACTCGCGCTGCAGGGCAATCAGCGTGCAGTCAGACACGGCGACCACCGCGCCGGTGCGGGGCTGGTTCACCAGCATCGACAGTTCGCCGATAACGTAGTATGGGCCTTCAGTGGCGAGGATCACCTGCTCGCCATCAGGGTACTGGCGCACTACATGAATCTGCCCGGTTTCGAGGATGTAAAGCGCATCGCCGGGCGCGCCCTGCTCGAACAGCGTTTCTCCGGCAGGGAGTTCCACGTAGCGGCAGTGTTTGGCGAGTTCTTGCAAGGCCTCGTCGGAGAGATTTTTGAAGATTTCCGCATCGCGCAGTTGCTGATACTCGACGGTCATGGGTCGCGCCCCCCTGTGCACGTTTTTTATGTGTTCATCATAACGTGGATTGGGCAGAACCGCGATTCAGTCCGGGCCAGAATGCACAGGGGAGAGCCGCAGACTCTCCCCCGCAAAATCATCGCTACGCATCCAGAAGCAGGCCGGCTGCGCACTAGGTCTCGTCAAGCTGGTAGATCACCTCAATCCAGCGGTCAGAGTCCAGCATGAAGCGAAATTCGAGGATAGGCCGGTCAAGCTGGTAGCTGGTGGCTGGTTCCGGCGAGATACCGATAGGCCGGGCGCCGGCGGGCAGCGTCACCTGCATATTGACCGGGTTGGCGTTTGTGCCGGGCTGTTTCTGAATCAGCAGGCGATAACGCTGGTACGGCCCGATCTTCTCCACCAGCGGCGGCGTGGCATAGCTGTACTGGAACCGCTGGCTGGTATCGTAGGGCACGCTCACCCGCGAGACGAAGATGTTGTGCCCGTCCGCTTCGACCACGCGCGGCGGCTGGGGCAGATTGCTGGTCGTTTCGATCCGGCTGCCCAGCGGCACAAACACCTGAAGCAGATTGTTGTAATCAAGCTGCCCGTGATACTGCGGGTCAACTGCCGGGTCAGCCGAAGCTACCCGATCCGAATAATCGTAGGAAATCGTTGCGCGGCTGCGCAGTGTGCCATCCGCCTGAATGTCGGCGTCATAGGTCAACTGCCGGAATATGGAACGATTCGACTTGTTACCCAGATTGGCATCGGCCACCAGCAGGTAATCATGATCGCGGGCGGGGGTCTGCGCACCCGACCAGCCGAGCGAGTTAACCGCCTCGTTGAGCTGCTCATCAGCGAAATAGAGCATGATATGCTTCTGCTGTACCGCTTCCAGCATCTCTCCCAGCAGCCGGGCGCTGATCTGCGGATCGGCGCTGGCTGTCTGCCACTGGCTGAAAATCTGCTGGTACAGTGCGGCAATAAACTGCTTGTGTTCGTTTTCGCTGTGACCACGCGCGCGGATGTCGTACACCATCTGGCGGAAGTTGTCCGGCGTGACGACTTCCGCATAACCCGGCACAACGACTCGCTGGAGTGCCGCCAGAATCTTCTCGAAGCCGATGATGTCGATAGCAATCACGCCATCGACGGGCGACTGCGGGTTGTTGCCGCTGTCGTAGTACCACATCGCCATTCTGGCTGTCGAGGGAAAATCAGCGTACCAGCTTCCATCCCATGCCGCGTAAATGGGCTGCCCGTAACGAATCCACCAATCCGGCACATCGACCTGGTCGGCCAGGCGGCTCGGTGGCGGATTGGGGCTGGTGGCGGTGGTCGGACTGTAGCTATAGCCGGTGACACGCCCGTTGCGCACCGTCAGCCAGCCAAAGGTGCTGATGTAACCGCCGGATGGGCGCAGTTCATCGCTGTTCTGTGACAACACCAGATAGCTGCGCGGCTCCGCCAGTCCCAGCGCGGTGGTCAGCAGTTCTGGCCCGTTCATCAGAATGGCATTCGCCTGAGTCAACTGACCATGATAGGCTTCCAGTTTGTCCGCATTGAGGATGAGTTCCGGCGACAGCACCGCCGGGTTCAGCCGATCAATCGTCTCGCGGGCCGCAGCCAGATATTCGCCGGCGCGGATAAACGAGCTGCGCCCAATCTGAAGCAGTTCGACCACACGCTCGCCGGATGAAATCTGGGTGACGACCTGCTCGTCGTCCTCCCCGGCCACCAGAAAGAAGAGCGTTGGCCGCAGACCGTTGAGCATCTCCTGCCCGGCCTGTGCTAGTTGCAGCGAGGCATCCAGACCGGTGAGTGTGCCGGTCAGGTCGCTGTTAACCAGCGTCAGTGGACTCAGCAGCCCAAGCTGAGACCGGGCGGTCCGCAGGTTAGCGACCAGCTCATTGACCCCGGTTTCGAGGCGGTTGAAGTCGGTCAGGGTCAGTTCGGTGCGCGGCTTGCTGTTCAGCGTGCTGACAATCCGTTCCAGCGATGCCAGCGACGAACGCACCCGATTGCTGCCATCAGCGGCCAGTACCAGACCGGTGACCGCCAGTACCGCTATGGCTGCCACCACAACCAGCACCGCTGTTCCCCATTTGATCTTCCGCAGCCGCCGCCTGATGCGCCGCACAAAGCGCGGACTGCTGCTGCTGTGCCGCCGGCGGCGCTGAAGCTGCTGCGGCAGCTCCGGGTTGAGGGGCGATTGTTCCGGATTTGTATCTTCCATCAAGATGCTACGCTTTGCGATACTTTGCCGTTGGGTGACACCTGGCTTGCCTTTGGCCCGATCACCGCCAACAGTTGATTGAGCACATGAGCAGTGTCGGTATCCTGATTTTGCAGCACCAGGCGCACCACCTGATCGTAGAAATGTTCCGGCGAAAAATGTTCCGGCCAGTTGTTCAGCTTGACAATATTGGGATGCAGGGTTTCTGTCGGGTTTTCCTCATCGTAGAATAGGGCTTCGTGCAGCTTTTCGCCAGGGCGAATGCCCATAAACTGGATAGGGACATCCTTGTAGGGCCGCAGCCCGCGCAGGCGGATCATGCGCTCGGCCAGATCGACAATGCGGACTTCTTCGCCCATCTTCAGCACAAAAATTTCGTCGCCTTCTGTCAGGCAGGCAGCGTGGATAATCAGGTTGACCGCTTCGGGAATGCTCATAAAAAAGCGGGTCATGTCAGGATGCGTCACCGTAACCGGCCCACCGTTGTCGATCTGCCGGTTAAAGGTTGGGATCACGCTGCCCCGGCTGCCAAGAACATTGCCAAAGCGCACAGCAGCAAAGCGCGTCTTGCAGTCGGGTTCCATCGACATCGCGTGCAGCAGCAGTTCGCCTACACGCTTGCTGGCCCCCATAATATTGGAGGGCTTTACCGCCTTATCAGTCGAAACCAGCACGAAACGTTCCACGTCATACGTGAGCGCCACCTCCGCCAGATTGAGCGTGCCGTTGATATTTACGCGCAGCGCCTCCTGCGGGTAATATTCCAGCATGGGCACATGCTTGTAGGCAGCGGCATGGAATACGATCTGAGGCCGGTGCTTCCTGAAGGCGGCCCGCACCGGTTCGAGCGAGGCGATGTCGATCAACGCCGGAACCAGATCGATATCGGGGTACTGGGCATGCAGTTCGATACTCAGGTCGTGCAGCCCGCTCTCATTATTATCCAGCAGCACCACCTTGACCGGCTGGTAGTGCATGATCTGGCGGCTGAGTTCGGAACCAATTGACCCGGCAGCGCCGGTAATCAGGATAACCTTGCCGGTGACAGGCGACAGATCGACATCTTTGTGGCGCGTGATCGGGCTGCGGCCCAGCAGGTCTTCCGGCTGAACATCGCGCAGCGGGGGCACGTCACTATGCTGGTTGCGCACCAGTTCAAACAGGTCGGGGATCACCTTGATGCGCGCCTGTGTGTGTTCGCACAGCGACACAATTTCGCGGAAATCCTTGCCGGCGATGTTGTGAATCGCCAGCACAATCAGATCAACGTTCTGCTCTTCGGCAATGCGGATAATATCATGGCGTCCGCCCAGCACGGGGCAGCCTTCGACATACATCTGCTGTTTGTTGACATCATCGTCGATAAAGCCAACGATGTGATAATTGTTGTTAGGGAAACGATGCAGCAGCCGCCATGCCAAATCCTGGCCGGATTCACCCGCGCCGATAATCAGCACGCGGTTATCCGCCTTCGGAAACTCGTTTTTCCAGACCGCTCGCCAGCGCCACGACAGGCCGCTGACCAGCCGCGATCGGTAGCGCACGACGACGAGGCCGCCCAGCGCAAACACATTACCGACAATCACAACGCTTAACGGCAGAGGGCGAGGCCGGACAACAACATCAACAGTTCCAATAATAAAGGCCGCCACCCCAACCGCGTAGACGATGAGCACAATGCCGTGTCCGCTGGTCTGCGACCAGATGCGCCGGTAGACTCCGAAGACGTACAGCACGATCACCGTGACCAGTGCCGCCAGGACAATGACTCTCAGGCTGTTGGTGTAATCAAGCGGAGCCGTTACCGCCCGGCTGAAAAATGCGAGCGTATAGGCAGCGATAATGACGACCAGATCGACCAGCAGCCACATACTCAGGTTGCGAGTCCGTTGATTGATGCCGGCTTTGAAACCCTTGATATGCATGTTCGTTGTTTACCCTTCCTGATTGTTGCTGCTATGGCTGTTTCTCGCGGCTGCCAAAGTAGCGACGCAAACCGCCCTGTTTCTCTCCTGCCGGCTCCGGCGCGTAATAATAGCCGTACCCGTAGCCATAATCATACGTCTGGTCGCGCGGGTTCACCCGGTTGACCACGATGCCTTTCAATTCGACGCCAAGCTGCTGGAACTGCTCTTTGACTTTTTGGGCAGCGCCGCGCCGCGTATGACCGCAGTCAACCACCAGAATCACCCCGGCGTCGGCAGTGGCGGCCAGCACAGAACTATCGGCAACAACCAGCGCCGGTGGTGTATCGAGAAGCACCACATCAATATCAGACGAAGCTCGGAATATCTCGATCCAGCGTTTGAGCAGCGTGGAACCCAGAATTTCGGTCGGGTTGGCCGGGGTAAAACCGCTGGTAATCACCCACAATTTAGGCAGGGCCGTGCTTTGCATACAGTCCATCAGACTGGCGGGTAAGCGCCGGCTGTGCCCGTTGCCGTTCAGTTCGCGCGGTTCGGCAGATAGCAGCGTGGTCAGGCCGATGTTGTTATCCAGTCCGAAAATTTCGTGGATTCTGGGCCGGCGCAGGTCCGCGTCGATCAGCAGCACCTGAAGACCGGCCATCGCCATGCTGATCGCAAGATTGGCTGTCGTTACGCTCTTGCCTTCTTCCGGCCCGGCGCTGGTAACCACGTAGATGCTGGTATCGGACTGGGCAGAGCCAAACAGCAGGTTGGTGCGAACGGTGCGATAGGCTTCAGCAATTGGCGACATGGAGGGCAGATTCATAATCAGACGGTCAGGATAGGAGTCAGCGCGTCTGCCGATGCGCATGACCGCGCCCAGTATCGGCAGCGCCAGCGCCTGAGCAGCTTCCTCCGTCGTGCGGATCGTCTCGTCGAGATACTCGTACAGGAAGACACCCCCCATCGCCAGCCCACCGCCGACCAGCGCACCCAGCAGCGTTACGACGATGGTGCTGGGGCCGCTTGGCGTAGTGGGAATACGAGCGCGTTCGACAATATCCAGAGCGTTGGTGTTCTGCTGCAACTTGCTCACGGTGTCAGTAAACTGCGCCACCGTAGCCGATGCTTCGTTGATCTGGGTGACGAGCGCGTTACGCTGCTGTGTCAGGCGGGTGATTTCGGACTGCGTGGTGGCATTCTCAAGCTGACTGGACACCAGATCAAGTTCGGTACGGGCCTGAGCGATCTGCGCCGTCAGGGCGCTGATCTGAGAATTGGCGAAGTCGATCTGGGCAAGCTGGTCAGGCGTCAGGTTCGACGGACTTTTGAGGATCAACTGCTCGGCCAGCCCGTTGGCAATATCAGCCGCCAGGATAGCATCCGTGTAGTTGACATTGACCACCAGCAGTGACGTGCCGGTCAGAATTTCGGTTTCGATCAGCCGGTTCAGTTCTTCGGTGCTCAAGGGCAGATTGAGCGCCTCAATCGTGGCTTCCAGCACATCCGTCGTGCGCGCAATCTGGGCGTAAGTCTGAGCCAGTTCGATGCCGATGCGAATATCAGATTGTTCCGGGTTGCGTGCTTCGATAAAGCGGCCAATGGCAATAATGGTGCGGGCACGGTAGACCGACGGTTGGCCAGTGTTGATAATAAAACTGATTCCACCTCCAATAAAAGCTGCGACCACAATCAGCCACAGCCATTTTCTGAACAGGTGGACATATTGCGCGAACTCCATGTCAGACTCCTGCGAGGTTCGTTATCCTCGTAATTTTTTTACGCTTTTATCAACTTTTCTTATCATACATCATGATAGAATGAATTAAATTTAAGTTTCAATAGTTTAATTATGGGCGCAGGATGAAATTTTGCCAAATGAGGCAGCAGAGATGTTGTTATTGACATTTTAACAGAAATTCGTCCATTCACTATAACGCGGTCGTAATATTTTTCGTTATATTTCGATATATTAGATTAGTGGTAAAAATCACTTTGTTATACAATAGGCGTAATTAGTATGCACACGCGTCGAAACCGACCAGATTTGAGGAGATTTGTCTGATGCTAAACCGCCACTTTATTGTGATTGCCATCTGTCTGGCGGCAGCTCTGGGCCTGGGCGCTGCTTCCACCCTGGCACAGGATGATGCCGCCTGTCTGGCGCTGGTACTTTCGGCAGTCAACCAGAGCAGTACTCAGTGTGCCACACTTGGCGCTGATTCTGTCTGCTATGGTCACCCTGATGTCACCGGTGCTTTTCGGGCTGCGAGCAACCAGAGCCAACCTGCTTTCACCCGGCCCGGCGATCAGGCTGATCTCCTGACTACCGAAGCGATTCAGACCAGCCCGCCTGTTTTATCCCCTGATCCGGCCACCTGGGGCATGGCTATCATGAACGTGCAGGCCAGCCTGCCGAACGAAATCATCAACGCCCGATCCGGTAAAGGGCTGATCCTCATCCAGCTAGGTGGTGTCGAAGTAGAAAACGGGGTTGAACCGGAGGATGCGCTGGTGCTGCCCACTTCCGGCATCCCGGTCGTGACCATCGCCGCCGCTGATATGCGTTCCGCCCCGGTCGCTCATGACACTGCCACCGGCACAAACGTAATGGCGCGTGTGCCTGCCGAAACCATCCTCAACGCTTATGCGGTCTCTCAGGATGGCGACTGGGTGCGCGTGGTCTTTCAGAATCAGGCGGGATGGATTAGCAGCGCCACACTGGCCGACGCCGATCTCAGCGGCCTGCCAGCAGTCGGGCCGGACACTTTCACACCCATGCAGTCCTTCTACTTCCGCAATGGCATCCTCAATGGCGCACCGCGCAACTGCTCAATCATTCCGTCGCTGCTGCTGGTCCAGGGACCGGAAAACACCCCGGTTTATCTGCGGGTGCATGGCGTTGATCTCAAACTGGAATCGACGGCCCTGCTGCGCACCCTGCCCCCCGGAGATACCCTCGGCGACTTCTTCGAGGTGATCGGTCTGTTCGGCATGGTGACGCTCTTCCCGGATACGAACAATGAGGTGCTGGTGCCACCCGGTTTCGTCGCTCGCATTCAACTGGGCCAGTTTGTCAGCCTGGGCATCGAAGGTGACGACGACGAAAAGACCCTTGTCGGTTTCGTGGGGAGTATTCGCCCGCTGACCGCCGCCGAGATTGACCTGTTCAAGATTCTGGAGCGGCTGCCGGGCAATATTCTGCACTACATCCCGGAGATTCCGACCATCGTGCAGCCATCCGGCATTGGTCAGGTGATGAGCCAACTGGCGTTCAACAACCCGGCGGCGCTCAATCTGGCGCAGCGCGCCTGCCAATCGGGCCGTCTGCCCGCCGAGGTATGTGAGGTGCTGGGGCTGTAGGCCGCCGTTTGTTTGCTGCTGCATTCAACAGGGGGCTTAGGCCCCCTGATTTCATTTGACGATCCCCTTCGTCACTGATTGTAAGCGGCAGCATATCGCCTCAAAATCTCCCGAATCGCCGGCCCAACTCAGGGTATACTGAAAGGTAACATTGCCAGAAAACAACGGTACAGCCGATAGTTCGCTCACCAGCCGCGAAAGGCCGCCTGACCATGACCAGCGTGTTCATCAGCTACCAGCGCAAGCCGAGCGCCATGCTCGCTACCCTGATCGCCAGAGAACTGCGCGAGCGTGGCATCGAAGTCTACCTCGATACGCAGCGCATGGATTCCGCCGGCGTCTTCCCCGAACGGTTGAAAGATGGCATCCGCAACAGCGATGTGTTTGTGTGTCTGGTGGGCGCGTCCACGTTTGAATCCGAATGGGTGCAGGAAGAGATCAGAACGGCGCTGGAATACGACAGGCCGATGATCCCCGTGCTTCAGGAAAGCTACCAGCAGGGCCAGCCCGCCCCTACCCCGGCAGTCAAGAAACTGCTCGAACACGACGGCATCCTTGTTTTTGATGTGAAAAACGTCTATATCGACCAGTCGATTGACGCGCTGGCGCGGATGATTGAAAACACCGCCGCGCAGGCCAGAGCGTCTGGTCAGGCAGCTACCCCCGCCACTGCCGCGCCCAACCTCAACCCCGCTGATCTGGCCGGGAGGACGCTGGGGCCGTACCAACTGCGGGAGCTGCTGGGGACCGGTGGCATGGGCGCGGTCTACCGGGCCTATCAGGCCAGCCTCAACCGCGATGTAGCACTCAAGGTGATTTCGCCCGCGCTGTCGAGTGACGAAGGTTACGCCCGCCGTTTCGTGCGCGAGGCGCAGACCGCCGCCGCGCTGGAACATCCGCACATCGTCCCGGTGTATGATTACGGCAGCAATCAGGGCTTTAACTATGTCGTGATGCGCCTGCTGACCGGCGGCTCGCTGGCGGATCGGATGGCCTACCAGAAAGCCACCGGAAGCCCACTGCCTTCGCTGGCCGAAGCCGCCGATGTGATTCAGAAGCTGGCCGCTGCGCTTGACTATGCCCACAGCCGGGGTGTCATTCACCGCGACATCAAAGCCAACAACGTCATGTTCGACGATCACGGCACGCCCTTCCTGGTCGATTTTGGCATCGCCAAGCTGACCGGTGCATCCACCTCGCTCACCCACACCGGCATGGTGATGGGCACGCCTTCGTACATGGCCCCGGAACAGTGGCGCGGCGAAAGCGTCACAGCGGCGACAGATCAGTACGCGCTGGGGGTGCTGGCTTATGGCCTGCTGACCGGGCACATGCCGTTTGAAGCATCGACGCCCTTCGCGCTGATGCACCAGCATCTCAACGATGTGCCGCCCCCGCCCGATACCTGGCGTGCCGATGTCCCCGCCGGGCTTCAGGCCGTGATTGACCGGGCCATGGCGAAAGAAGCGGCTGACCGCTACCCCTCAATCCGCGATTTTGCCCAGTCATTTGCCGAAGCTATCGGCGGTGATGGCGGACAGATGACCGGCTTCTTCACCCTGCCGCTCCCACAAAAAGCGCCTCAGCCGGTCACAATTTCGGAGCCAGCGCGCCCCACCGCCGTGCCGCCTGACCATGCCCCCATAGCCAGCGCCGACCAATCGACGGCCACCGCATCACCACCGGGCCGCGCACTCCAGAGTCCGGTGACGTGGGGGGTAGCTATCGGGGTATTTATCATCGGTGCGGTTATCATAGGTCTCATCGGCACGCAGCCGGGCGGTTTTCTGGCTGCCGCGCCGACAGCTACACCCACCGCAACCGCCACCCTCACCCAGACCCCAACGCCGACACCCACCGCGACTCCCGCCGTCCCCATCGCCAGCGCCCGGCGTGGCTTGACCGTGCGGGCCGGGCCAGGATCGCAGTACGCGGCGCTCACCACCCTGGCCGCCGGAGCCGACGTGATTATCACCGGTATCAGTGAAGATGGAAGCTGGTATCAGGTCGAACTGGAGGATGGCACGCTCGGCTGGCTTACGGCTGCTGCCGCCTCCGTTCAGACTGCTGGTGATGTCGATGCTGTGCCGGTCGCCGCCGCGCCCACTCAAACGCCAACGGAGACACCTGCCAGCACCGATACCCCGGTCCCAACAGTCACGCCTACTGCCACCGATACGCCGCTGCCAACGGATACCCCGGCAGCGTCAGCAACACCGACTCATACCGAAGTGCCAACCGACACGCCCACGCCTGACGCAACCGAGACGCCTGTACCCACCAGCACCCCCGCGCCGCCGACTCAGCCGCCGGACAACGTCATGCTGCTGTACGATAATGTATCGTTCACGCTGCACAACCGCGCCGGACGAACGCTCTCGCTCGAAGGGGTAATCTTCCGCAGCAGCAGCGGCAACTGGAATGCGCGAAGCTGGGGTGTGAGTCTTTACACCAGCGTGCCGGATAACAACTGCCTGCGCCTGCGCAATGCGGCCTCCGGCCAACGCCAGCCGCCGCCGGTGTGCGGCAATCTGTATGGGCTGCAACTGGTGGGCACCACAGCCCTGTTCTGGCTGAACGTCGATCAGTTTGACGTGGTGCGCAGCGGCGAAGTGATCGCCACCTGCCGCGCCGATGCCGGTCAGTGCCCGGTGTACATTCCGGCGGATTAGTTCGCTCAGCCCTCGAACAATCCAGTGGTAATCCAGGGCGGCTCCGGTTCGTCAGGATAGGGATCGCCACCCTGAATCTTCTTGAGGATATATTCGACAATCACGCGCAGGATACCCATGACCGGCGCGGCCAACAGCGCCCCCAGCAAACCACCGACCTGCGTGCCGATAATCAGGCCGAGGATAATGATCGGCACAGGCAGCGCCACTGCGTCGCCGAGGATGCGCGGCGCGACCAGATTCCAGATAACCTGCTGGGCGATCAGGTTGGGCACCACCGTCAGCAGCACCAGAGTCACCATCTCGACTTCCAGGGTCGTAGAGCCACGCACGAGCGCAACCAGCAGCAGCGCCAGCAGAGCAATGAAGCCCCCGAGCAGAGGAATGAGCGAAATAAACGCGGTAAAAATGCCGACGACCAGCGCGCCGGGGATGCCCAGAATAAGCAGTTGAACCGTCGTCAGCGCCCCGATCAGCAGCGCGATCAAAATTTGACCACGAAAGTACGCAACCCATACCTGTCCGATACGGTTGAGGACAATGGCGATCTCGCGCCGGTATTGCGGCTGGATAATTTCCTGCCCCCAGCGCAGCAGACCCGGAATCTCCAGCAGAAACAACACGGCCAGCAGATGCACCAGAAACATCGAGCCGATAACCCCGCCGATAGTCCCCGCTGCGCTGCCGGCGGTGTCCACCAGTGTCGGCAGCGCATCGCCGACACTTCCCAGATTGAAGGTCTTGACAAACTCACTCAGCGGCCCATAAATCGTGTCGAGAATGCGCGCAGCCTCGCCCTGCGCGCCCAGAATGGTGGCGTCACCAGGTTCATAACCTTGCAGGAACTCCAGAAAAATGGTGAGGTTCCGGCGACCTTCGCTCACCAGGTTGCTGACAAACGGCAGCACCGATGTAATCAGGTTGCCCACCACCAATGCCATCCCTATCAGATAAGCAATGAAGACCAGCAGCACCGCCAGATCATAGGACAGGCGCAGCCATCGGGTGAGCGCCCGCACCGGAAAAAACAACGCAAACGCCAGAATAAACGCCATCACCACATTCGACAGCACACTGCCCAGCAGGGTCGCGGCAAACACTCCGGCAATCAGCAGAATAATGCCCGCTACGCGGCGTGCCCAGCGACTCCACTCAGCGCCATATTCCGGTTCGGGGGTTTTAATCTCTTCAGGTGGCGCATCCATAGTATGATCTTTCAAAAGTATGACGATGGCCCGTATTTTAGACAGAATCATGAGGTGCGACAACAGGCAGCCCTCTCTATGGACGCCTGTGCGCGCCTGCAATATAATGACGATCTGTGCTGTTATAGACAGTGAGGAAGCCAATCGTGAACAATGTCAGGGTGCTCGTCACAGGTGCAGGCGGCTTCATCGGCCATCATCTGGTAAATTATCTGGTCAATCGCGGCTACTGGGTGCGCGGCGTTGACATCAAGAAACCGGAATATGAACCCACACGCGCCCACGAATTCCTCCTGCTTGATCTGCGCCGCTGGGAAAACTGCCTGCTGGCGATGCAGGGTATCGAAGAAGTCTACATGCTGGCAGCCAATATGGGCGGCATTGGCTTTATCGAAACCTACCGGGCCGACATCGTGCGCGATAACACCCTCATCAACACCCACACGCTCGAAGCAGCGCGGACAATGGGCGTCCGGCGGCTGTTCTATTCATCGAGTGCCTGCGTCTATCCGCAGTATTTGCAGGGCACGCCGGATGTTACCCCCCTGCGCGAAGAGGACGCCTACCCTGCCGACCCTGAGGATGGTTACGGCTGGGAGAAGCTCTACACCGAGCGCATGTGCCGCCACTACCGGGAAGATTACGGCCTCGAAACCCGTGTGGCGCGCTTCCATAATATCTACGGTCCGCTGGGAACCTACGACGGCGGGCGGGAAAAATCTCCGGCAGCCATCAGCCGCAAGGTGGCGCTGGCCCCGGATGGCGGCACGATTGAAGTGTGGGGCGACGGCCAGCAGACCCGCTCCTACTGCTATATTGATGACTGCGTGGAAGGCATCCACCGCCTGATGCGCTCCGATTACCCGCACCCGCTTAATATCGGGCAGGATCGCCTCATCACGGTCAACCAGCTTGTAGACATTGTGGCGGCGGCAGCCGGCAAGACGATCTACCGCCAGCATGACCTGACCAAGCCGCAGGGCGTGCGCGGTCGCAACAGCGATAACACACGCTGCCGGGAAGTGCTTGGCTGGTCGCCACAGGTCAGCCTCGAAGACGGACTGGCGAAAACCTACCACTGGATTCGCAGCGAACTCATCAAGGCCGGCCGTATCCAGCCAGAGGCAGAACTGAGCGCGGATTGAGGCAGGCGGGCTGCTCAGGCAGGGTCAGTCCAGCCGTTTCCAGAAGATGTACTCATCGACATCGGGCAGCACATAGCCCGGTATCGTGCCGATATGGGCGTAACCATGTCGCCGGTAAAAACGGTGCGCCGCTTTGTTGAAATCCGAGGCCAGAAGGAACAGGTCACCGCTGTGGGTGCGGGCCGCTGCTTCGGCTGCCGCCAGCAGTGCCGCGCCAACCCCCGCGCCAGTATGGTCGGGGTGAACGCCGATCTGCCTGAGATAAGGGCTGCGGGCGAAGGCGCCATCGGCCACGACCCACGCAAAGCCGCAGGCCGGGAGCGCCGGCAGGTCTGCCACCAGCATCAGATCAGCCTGCGCCAGCGCCCGGCTGAAGCGCGCTGTGGCCTTTTCAGCCGCAAATCCATACCGCTGCCACAGCGGGACCTGCTGCATCCACCCGACAATGAGGGCAATATCGGCAGCCTGCATCGAGCTCACACTCACCGGGTTATGTGGCCGGCCGGTTGTGTTCGAGAGACTCATAGCATCCTTCAAGTTTCCGGGCATTGATTATGCCACAGACTGCGCCACAAATAATGATTGAGGGGCCAACTGCCGGGGCCGCGAAGCAACAACGGAAGTGCGTCCGGGCGGGCGCGCTTTTTGATTCGCCGGGTGTTGCAGCATCAGCGTCAGATGAGAATTGCAGCACGGAGCGAAACTTTTCGCCGCCGGCACAGACGGTATCCACGACGAAGGCACGTCAAGTAAGGAGTAAATAAGCTATGCGTTTGAAAACAGGGGTTGTGCTGGCGATGCTGGCCGTGCTGCTGGTCGGGTACACCATGCTGGCACAGAACGACAACATCGAACTGATCGGAACGATAGAGGCTATCAACGCCGATGGCAGTATCGTTGTCAATGGGCAGACGATCAGCATTACCACAGCCGAACTCAATGTGGCGCTGACTGTTGGCCGGCAGGTCAAGGTTGAGGGGACGTTGATGGCGGATGGCCTGATCGTGGCCCGTGAGGTGGACGCGCCCGATGCGGACGATCTGGATGATGACGAAGTCGAATTAAGCGGCGTGGTCGAATCGTTTGACGGCACGACGCTGGTAATCGGCGGGTTGAGTATCGACATGCGCGGGGCAGAATTCAACAGCCCGGTCATAGTCGGCCAGAGAATCCGCATTCACGCCTCGTTCGACGACGATGGAAATCTGGTCGCCCGCGAGGCCGACAACCGATTCGATGATGACAGGATTCCAGCGCCGGCAGGAACCCCGGAAGTCCGGCCATCAGATGATGATGACGACGATGATCGCCGGGACGAGTTCGAGTTTCGCGGCCTGCTGCAAGCGATTGGTGATGATTTTATCGTGGTCGCGGGGCGGACTATCGACATCACCAATGCGGAAATCAGAGGCCAGCTCGTCGTCGGCAGACGAGTCGAAGTCGAATTGGTCAACCGGAACGGCCAGCTTGTGGCCCGTGAGGTCGAAACCCGACGTGACGACAATGACGACGATGATGGCACAATCACGCCCGGAACCGGCACGTGGAATGTGACCTACACCATTCGTCGTGGCGATACCCTTTCCAGCATCGCAGCGCGCACCGGCACGACAGTGGAGGAACTGGCCCGCATGAACAACATCACCGACATCCGGTTTATCACGGTTGGGACACAAATCCTCGTGCCGCGTACGCCGGCGCCATTGGACAGGGGTGATAGCAGCAGTTTCAACAGGGGCGACAGCAACAGAGGCAGGCGCGATGGCGGCAGCGGCAGCAGTGGCCGTGGTGATAGCAGCAGCAGTGGTCGCGGTGACAGCAGCGGTGCGAGCCGGCGCAGCGACGACGACGAT
>Ga0079224_100003038_pt1 | contig 20848 bp, 18 predicted proteins | sample Stecom2015_FD_80414 | JGI IMG/M metagenome (GOLD analysis project Ga0079224, IMG submission 80414) | Agricultural soil microbial communities from Utah to study Nitrogen management - Steer compost 2015 | ecosystem: Environmental > Terrestrial > Soil > Agricultural land | place: USA: Utah...
CGCGCTCCCGATCCTCTACGCCGGGCGCGGCGTCCTGACCTACTATACGCACTCGCAGGTGCGTCAGGGCCACACCCACCGGGGCCAGCTCCTCGGCGCCGCGATCGGGCCCGGCTCCGACGCGCAGACGCTCGGCGTCGACGTCTTCCACGCCAAGGGCCTCATCGGCGGCGCGATCGAACGCGTCCGCTACGACGCCGACGCCTACTACGCCATCTGGACGCAGTACTACGGGCCTCACGGCTACGATGTCGAGTACACGGGCTCCGTCCACCAGCTCCTCTTCATCCGCAACCTCGACGTGAAGTGGGGCGTGGCTTTCAGCTACCGCTACAACCGGAACTATCTCGGGCTCGACGGCTCGAACTGGGACTTCCAGTCCGAAAGGAACTGGAACTTCCGGCTCGGCGTCACCTGGCGCCCGGAGCCGAGGCCGACGGATCCGGTCCCCGAGCCGCCGGTGACCGCGCCCGAGGGGCGATGATGCGGCCCGGGCGTCGTCCGGGCCCGATCAGCCGTGCGCGGCGGCCGCGAGCAGGACCTCCTCGAGCCTCGCCCCGCTCCTCGCCCAGGTGAAGCGCAGGATCCTGTCGTGCCCCTGCCGCGCGAGCGCGGCCCTGAGATTCTCGTCTTCGAGCACGCGGACCAGGTTTCTCGCCAGCGCCGCCGGGTCGCCGGGCGGCGAGACGAGCGCCGTGACGCCGTCCTCCGCGTACTCCCGGTTGCCGCCGCAATCCGTGGTCACGACCGCCGCTCCGCACGCCATCGCCTCGGCGGGCGGGAGCGCGAACCCTTCGGCCGTGCTGCTGCAGAGGAAGACGCCGGCGGTGTTGTAGAGCTCGGCCAGCGCAGCGTCCGGCAGGTTCCGCTCGTAGCGGACCCATCCGGGCAGCCCAGCCGGCCTGCGGGGCGCGCCGAAGACGACCGCCTCCAGCTCCGGGACCGCGCGCTTCGCCCTGACCAGCGCCTCGATCCCATCCTCGATCCCCTTGTACGGCGCCCTGGAGTACATCATGGCGACGAGCTTCGGCCGGCCGGCGATGGGGGTGCGCAGCCCGAGCGACGGCCGGTCGATCCCGTTCGGGATGTTGACCACGTCCGTCGCGCCCGCGGTCCGGACCTGCTCGAGCAGCCACGACGAGACGGTCACCTTGCGGAGCGGCCAGCGCCAGGTCTCGTGGATCTCCTCCTCGCTCCCGAGCCACGGCGCGAAGTCCTGGACCAGGTAGTGTTTCCGGCCCTTCCGTTCCGGCAGGTCGCGCACGTACGTCGCCGTCTGCCACGCCGTCGCGAAGACCACGTCCGCGTCCGGGACCGCAGCGCCGACCGGCTCGCCGATGAAGCGGAGCTCGACCCGCGGGTCGACCGTCTGCCACCAGAGCGACGGGCGCAGCACGGTGTCCCGCGCCCGTCGCAGCCGCCCCCGGACGCGCTCGGACCACGCCGCGCCGGGTGTCTCCAGCGTCCTCAGCCGCCGCGCGTGGAGCACCGTGACCCGGTGCCCGCGGGCAACGAGCTCGTTCGCGTGCTGGTACACGACCCGGAACCCGCCGACCGGGCCCCACGGGTACCCGGGGAGGAGGAACGTCACCCGCATCACGCCGCCGCCCTCCCGACCCGCAGTCGCCGCGCGAGCCCGAGGATCGCCTCGCGCTCGGCCGCATCCGTCGCGTGCCGCCAGAAGCCCGCGCCGTACGCGGCCGCCGCGGCCGCGAAGACCGCCGCGCCCCACGCGGCCGGCGGCTCGATCAGGGCGAGCCCGGGCGCGACGGCGGCAAACCCGGCCGTCCACGCGATCCCCCGGACGAGGCCCGCGTCGAGGAGGTCGCGGACCGCCCACCCCCCGGCCCGCCGGGAGAGCCAGGTCAGCCCGGCCAGGTCCAGGACCGTCACCCCGAGCTTCGCCCACGCGGCGCCCACGATCCCCCACCCCGGGATCAACCACCACGCGAGCGCGAAGAAGACCGTGATCTCGACCAGGTCGAGCTTGACCTTGAGGTCCGGCCGCCCCAGCCCCTGGACCGCCGCGAGCGGGACGTGCGCGAGCGCGTTCAGCCCCGCGCCCACGGCCAGGAGCCGCATCGCCGTCGCGCTCCGTTCCGCGAACTCGGGCCCGATCCAGACCGAGAGCAGCCCGGGCGCGAAGACGAAGAGGAGGAGCAGGACCGGCGTCGCGCAGGCGAGCACGTACTTCGTCGCACGGGATGCGAGGCCGCCGAGCCGGTCCGGATGGCTCGCCTGCAACGCGCTGAACGCCGGGAACAGCGTCAGCGCGAGGCTCGCCGGGAGGACCGAGACCCGGCCGATGACCTCGAGCGGGACGGCGTAATACGTCAGCGCGCTCGCCGCGATGAGCGACGCGATCAGGACACGCTCCAGGTAGGTCAGGATCGGGATCGTCACGCTCGACGCCATGATCCACCCACCGAACCCGAGCAGCCGCCGCAGCACGTCGCTCTGGACCCGGCGCGGCCGCGCGAGGCCCGGGAAGACGCGGGCGCAGAGGAGCGCGAAGCCGGCCATCCCCGTGACCCGTGCGGCGAGGAGCAGCGCGACGATCCCGGCGAGGTCCAGCCCGAGCCCGAGCCCGGCGAGCGGCAGGAGGTAGCTCGCCACGTTCGCCGGGACCTGAACCGCGTTGACCAGGTCGAACCGCTGCGCCGCCTCCAGCGCGCCGCGGAACGTGCCGGAGACGAGGACGGCCGGCACCGCGGCCGAGAGGAGCACGAAGCAGCGGACCGTCTCGGCCTCCAGCTCGACCGGGATCGTGAGCACCCGATGCGCCAGGGCCGGCGCGACCCCGAGGAGCGTCGCGCCGCCCACGACGCCGAACGCGGCCTGGACGAGCACCGCGTTCCAGACCAGCGTCGGCACGAGCGACGCGTCGCCCCGGCCCAGCGCCTCGGCCACGAACCGCGTCGTGGCCCGGCCGAGCCCGAGGTCGAAGAGCCCGAAAGAGCCGAGCACGATCCACGCGATCGCGAGGATCCCGAACCGGTCGTCGCCCAGCCCGCGGACGATGAAGGGCGAGGCCAGGACGGCGACGCCCAGAGGGACGAGCTGGCCGGCCAGGTTCAACACCGAGTTCCTGGCCAGGAGCCCGCCCTCGACGCGCACCGCCCTCGTCATTCAGAACCGGACCCGGACCCCGGACGAGAGCCCGGACTCGCGCCAGCCGTCGCCCGAGTCGACCCGGCCGGCGACCTCGACATCGAAGCGCGGGCTCGCGCGCAGCCGGGCCCGGAACTCGCCGCCGCGGCTCTCGCCGAGCCGATCCGGTATGAAGAGGTTCTCCTCCCGACGCTCGCGCAGGAAAACGCGGCCCTCGACCCCGAGCCGGGCGTCGAGCAGGTCGACCGCGACGTGCGCGAGCCACTCCGTCCCGTGCCCGCCCAGGGGGTGGCCCAGCGGCCGCCCCGCGTCCGCCCACCCGCCCCGGAACGCCCAGTTCCGGTACCACGCCGGATTGCCGCAGCACGACCGGGCGAAGGACGTCCGCTCGAGGCCCGCGCTCACCGCGGGCAGGCCGGGCAGCGCGCCGAACTCGGCGCCGACGACCCACCCGGGCACATCCTTCCACGCGCCGGCGCTGTCCTCCATCCCCCACTCCAGGTAGACGACCACGGGGACCGGGACCGGCGGACGGTACCGCACGTCGACGGAGACGATCTGGTTGTCGAACTCGCCGCCCTCGCCCGCGTGCTTGCCGATCATCACGTACGCGAGGTTCTTCAGACTGAACGACGTGTTCCCCTGCCCGCCGAGCATGACCGAGCGCGTGAGCCCGATCGTGAGCCGCGCGTGCGGCGCGATCGTGCCCCGCAGGCTCCAGAGCCAGGGGTGGACGAAATCGCCGTTCTCCTCCAGCCTCGCCAGTGCGACCTCGCCACGGACCGGGCCCAGGTGCCGGAGCACCCAGGGGAGCGTGATCGGATCGGCGAGGAAGAGCCCGCCGCCGTCGTAAGGCGCTCGCCCCGAAAGGACGAGACCGCCGCCCCGGCCCGCGCCGTAGACGTACCCGCGCCGGCCGACCCACACCCGGACCGGGCGCCACGCGACCAGCGCGTACGCCTCGCCCCACCTCGTCTCGGGCCCGAACTCGCCCGATCCGACGAGCACGAGCCGCCGGCCCAGCGCCACGTCGGCCGCGGCGCCGATCCAGCCGTCCCCCGCGGCCTCGAGCGCGGTCGGCGCGACCCAGTCGTCGTCCGACGGCGCGTACCCCCGCCCGACCCGGAGCCCGCCCTCCTCCTGCCCGTATCCGGCTTCGACCCACGCCGTGCCGAGCCGGGCGCCGGACCCGGGCCCGTCCGACTCGCGGCCGAGCTCCCCGAACTCCTCGATCAGCCGAGCCCGGTACGCCGCCGCCAGCGCCGCCGCCGCGGGCCGCGACTCGCGCTCCGCACGCAGGACCGCCGACTCGAAGAGCGCCAGCGCGCCCGAACGCGTCAGCGACCGCGACGCCGCATCCGCCCCGCCCGGCGCGACGAGCCCGAGCGCGTCCAGCCGCCGGACCGCGTCGACCGCCCAGTGCTCGAGCGCGAGGAACGCCGACGCCTCACCCGATCCCCGCGCGCGCTGCGCCGCCGCGTCGGGCGCCGCGACCGCGCCGAGGAGCGCCGCGGCCGCGAGCCACGCCCCGATCCGCGACACGCTCATCGATCCGCTTCCTCGGCGCCGGCATAGCTGTAGTAGTACGAGAGCGCGCCGTACGACCCGTAATACCGTTCCCGCTTCACGTCGATATCGTTCAACACCGTGCCGAGCACCGGCGCCCGCACGTTCCTGAGCTGCTCCATCGCGAACGCGACCGCGGCACGGTCCGTCACCCCCGCACGCGCGACCACGATCACGCCATCCGCGTTCGTGCCCAGGAGCGCCGCGTCCGTCACCGCGTTCAGCGGCGGCGCGTCCAGGATCACCGCGTCGTACGACGCCTCCAGACGCTCCAGCAACGCACGCATCCGCTCCGATCCGACCAGCTCCGCAGGGTTGGGCGGCAGCGTACCCGTCGGCAGGAAGTCCAGCACGACGCCCTCCCCGAGTTCGATGCGCTGGATCGCATCCTCCAGCGGCGCCCGGCCGAGCAGGACGTTCGACAGACCCGGCTCGCGACGCACGCCCAGCACCTCGTTCAGCACGCCCCGGCGCATGTCCGCGTCCACGAGCAGGCACCGCAGCTCCTGCTGCGCCAGCGTGATCGCCAGGTTCGACGAACTCGTCGACTTCCCGTCCCCCGGGAGCGCGCTCGTGAAGACCAGCGTCTTCGGCACACGGTCGACCGTCGCGAACGAAATGTTCGTCCGCAGGCTCCGGTACGCCTCCGAGATCGGGCTCCGCGGATCACGCCCCGCGACCAGCCTCGCCTGCAGCACCCCGCCCGGCGCACGATCCGGCGCGGCACGACGCACGACCCGCCCGTTCACCGCCTCCGGGATCCGCGGGATCAGACCCAGGACCGGGACCCCGTCCGTCAGCTCCTGCAGCTCCTCGCGCGTGCGGAGACGCGTGTCCATGTTCTCCCGCACGAACGCGGCGCCCAGCCCCAGGACCAGACCCAGACCGACCGCGAGGACCACGCTCAACTTCTTCTTCGGACGGATCGGACGGACCGGCAGGATCGACGGGTCCACCACACGCACGCTCGGATCCTCCACCGCGGCCGCGATCTGCGCCTCCTTCAACCGCGTCTGCAGCAGCAGATAGATCTCCTCCAGCACCTCCGTCTCGCGCATCAGTCGCAGGAACCGGATCTCACGTTCCGGAACCTCGCCGAGCTGGTCGCGGAAGCGGACGAGCGATGCGTCGAGCGAGGCGACGTGGTTCGTCAGCCCTTCCAGGTAGGTGACGGCGATGGTCCGGAGCTGGTCCTCGAGTTCGCGGATGCGTCGGGTGAGGACCTGGACGTCGGGGTCCTCGAGGGTGCGGCGGTTCAGCAGTTCGGCCCGCTGGTTCTCGACCTCGGCCATGGACCGGAAGAGTTCGGAGACCGCGAAGTTCCTGAGCAGGCTCGGGAACGCGATCAGGCGGCGGTAGGGCGAGGGTTCGAGTTCGTCGCGGTACGGGTCTGCGGCCTGGACCTCGTCCAGGAGCCGTGCGAGCGCCTCGCGCTCGGCGTCGAGCATGTCCCGTTCGGCGAGCAGCTTGCCGAGGCGGTCGACGTACATCTTGCCTTCCGCCTCGAGGTCGACGACGTTCGCGCTCTCGCGGAAGAGCTGCAGCGCCTGCTCGGCGTGGATGAGCTGGCCCGCGAGCGTGTCGAGCTGCTCGCTGAGGAAGCGGACCGTGCTGATCGCCTCCGTCCGTCGCACCCGGTCCCGGCCCTCCAGGAACCCCTTCGCCATCTCTGCCGGCACGGCCTGGACGAGTTCGCGGTCGGTCCCCTCGTAGCGGACCAGGATGATGTTCGCCTCGCGGTTCGGCCGGGAGACGCTGAGCGTCCGCCGGAAATCGCGGACCGCATCCTCGAAGAGGCGGATGGCGATGCGGATCTCGTCCTCCTCCGCTGCGGCGCGCCCGAGGACGACGAGGACCCCATCCAGCCGGATCGGCTCGCCGATCGCGAAGGTCCCGATCTCGCCGACTTTCTTTTGCGTGACCCGGAATCGGCCGTCCTCCTGCCGCCGGAACCGGTACGAGGCCTCGGGCGCGGTGCGGCTCGCTTCAAGCCGTTCGAAGAGCGCGCTCCGCGGCACGCGCTTGGGGCGTTTGACGACGACGTTCAGGTCGAGCGCGTCGATGACGTCCTCCGCGAGCGTACGGCTGCGGAGCACCTCCATCTCCGTGTTGATCTCGCTCCCGGACGACAGCGATTTCAGCGCGTCCAGGACCGCGAGGTTCGACTTCTGCTCATCGATCCGGATCGTCGTGTACGCCTCGTAGACCGGCGTGACCAGCAGGACGAAGAGGACCGTCGCCGCCACGACGAGCGTCGGGATCCCGAACGAGAGCGCACGGTTCCGCAGCGCGAAGTTCCACAGCCCGCGAAGGTGCACGCCTTCGCCCTGCCGGCCGTTGCGCTGCGTCGTATGTCCCTGCATCGTGCGACCTCAACGATTGATGAAGAGTGCGATCACGAGGCTGACCGTCGCGGACACGACCGACGCCACGATCCCCGAGTTCCGCTCGATCCAGCTGCGTTCCGGCACGAAGATCTGGTCGCCGGACCGGATCGGCAGGTCCGCGATCCGCGTGCTCTGGGTGATCCGGGTCGTCAGGACGACGCCGTCCCGGAGGAGCTGGACCTTGTCGGGCTGGCCGTACGAGATCGCGCCGCCGGCCAGCGCGACGGCATCGGCGATCGTCATCGTGGGGTCCAGCGGGTAGAGGCCCGGGTTCCGGACCGCGCCGTGGATGTTGACCCGTCGCAGGAAGATGAGGTCGATCGACGGGTTCCTGAGGTAGCGCCGGTACTCGTTCAGCAGCCGCTCCCTGAGCGACTCGGGCGACTCGTTGGTCACGACGAGCTCGCCGAGCCGGGGGAAGACGACGACGCCGTCCTCCTTCACGAGGAAGTCCCCGGACAGATCCGGCTCTCGCCAGATCCGGAGCCGGATCAGGTCGCCCGGCCGGAGCACGTCCTCCGTCTCCTGTGCGCGCGTCGGTTCGCCCGGCTCCTGGGCCCGTGCCGCCGGAGCCGCGGCGCTCAGCAGCACGGCGGCCGCAATCACGATTCGCTTCAGCATCTTCGTTCCCGGATCTCGCTGGATTCGATCCTCGTCCTAGCCCTCGATACGGACCGGCGTCGCGGAGTGCGTCGTCCCGGGGTTGCCGAGCTGGCCGGACTCGCCCCAGCCCCAGCAGAGCACGGTCCCCCGGCTCGTCACCCCGCAGACGTGGGTCCGACCGCCCGCGCTGATGGTTCGAAACCGCTCGCCCTGCGAAAGCACGAACTTCGGCGTGTTCTGATCCGTCGTCGCGCCGTTCCCGATCTGGCCGTAGTGTCCGCGCCCCCAGCAGAGCGCCTCCCCATGCCGGTCGATCCCGCACGTGACGTGGTGCCCGGCGCTGACCGTACGGAACGTGTAGCCGCCGTAGACGCGGCCGGGCCGCAGGAACTGGGGCAGGTCCGGCCGGCCGGCGCCCGCGAGCCCCAGCTCGCCGTAGTCGTTGCTCCCCCAGCAGTATGCATCGCCCGCGGCCGTGACCGCGCAAGTGTGCGCGCGGCCGGCCGAGAGCGTCACGAACGCGTAGCCGCCCGCGACCGGGGCGGGCACGGGCCGGGTCTCGAGCGTGCCGTCGCCGAGCTGGCCGGAGTGGTTCGAGCCCCAGCAGTACGTTGCGCCGTCCCGCGCGATCCCGCAGGTGTGGAACGCGCCGGCGCTCAGCTCCGTGAACCGGAGCTCGCCCGCGACCGGCGACGGCGCGACCGTGTCCCGCCGCGTCCCGTCCCCGAGCTGGCCGTACCCGTTGTAGCCCCAGCAGTAGGCTTCGCCCTCGGTCGTGAGTCCGCAGGTGTGGTACTGGCCCGCGGTCACCGACTGGAATTTCAGCTCGCCGGCCACGGGCCCCGGGCTCCCGAGCCCGATCGTCGACCCGACGCCGAGCTGGCCGAGCGGGTTCCAGCCCCAGCACTCCATGGCGTCGTCGACGGTCAGCGCGCAGCTATGGCTATATCCGGCGACGACGGTCCGGTACGTCTGATGGCTCACCACCTCCCGCGGCGTGCCCCACCGCTCGATGTAGCCGAACCCGAGCTCGCCGTCCTGGCCCCGCCCCCAGCAGTAGATCGTGCCCTCGGTGGAGACGGCGCAGGTATGGTCGCCGCCCGTGCTCACGTCAATGAACTGGACCGGGAACTCCGGCCGCAGGATCTCGTCGCACCCCGTGAGCGCGAACGCCGCCGCGAGCACCAGCTTCGTCAGCCGTCCACGCGTCATTGGAACACCTTCCTCAGCCGCCGCCAGAGCGAGCGGCGGGGCCGGAGCGCCGGGACCGGGACCGGGTCCTCGCCCGCCACGAGCCGCGCCGGGTTCACCTCCATCAGCAGCGCCGCCTGCTCCGCGCCGCCCATCTCCTCGAGCGCCTCGCGGCACCGGCGCAGCCGGGTCCGGCCCCGGGAGTGGAAATCGCTCGCAATGTAATCCACCCACCCCTTCTCCAGGAGGAGGAGCGCCCGGCGCTGCACCTCCGTCCCGTACCGGCCCACGATCGAGCCGGCGTTGACCTGGAGGCGCCCGCCGACGCGACGCCATTCCTCTGCGACCTCGAATCCGACGTCGACGCCCATGTAACGCTCCGGGTGCGCGATGATCGGGCGCCAGCCCTGGAGCCGGAGCTCCGAGATCGTATCGGACGAACGCGGCGGCACCGTCATGTACGGGAACTCGACCAGGACGAACGGCCCACCGTCGAGCCGCAGCCGCTCGTCGCCGAGATCCGGCGAGGGCGTGTCAAGCATGACCTCGACGCCGCGACGGACCGACAGCTCCGGGAATTCGGACTCCGCCAGCTCGGACAGCGCCGCCCATCCACGGTCCAGCTCCTCGAGGCGCGCGGCCAGCTCGGCCGGCCGGTGCGTGAGCGAGCCCTGGAAGTGCGGCGTCGTGATCACGCAGGTGACCCCGCTCTCGCGGAACGCCGCGAGCCCTGACCTCGCCTCATCCAGGTCCCGCGCGCCGTCATCGACGCCCGGGACGAGGTGGCTGTGAAAATCAACCCTCTGCATCCGATCCTTCCACCCCATGCGCCGCCCGCGGCTCGGCGGCCGTCTGCATCGCCGCCGCCGGCGCCGCCCCCGACGGAGCCGCCGAGGGCGACGGCGCCTCCGACGGCAAACTCACCGCCGCGAGCGCTCCCGCGCACAGGAACCCGATGTATTGCGTGAACGGCGCGTAATAGTCGAACGCGTTGTCCGTCACCGAGATGATCGCCCACGCCAGGATCCCGCCCGCGGCGGGGAGCGCGAACTCCCTGGCCAGCGGGTCCGGCGTGCGGCCGACCCGGATCACCAGCGCCCACCACCAGAGCACGGCCGCGGCGAAGAGCGCGACGCCGATCAGCCCCGTCTCCGAGAGCAGCCGCAGGTACTCGTTGTGCACCACGTCGCTCGCGCCCGCGAACTCGACGCGCAGCAGCGCGGACGACGCGCCGAGCCCCAGCCCCAGGAGCGGGCTGGAAAGGTACGCCGCGAAGACGAACGGCCAGTAGACCTCGCGGCCCTGCCAGTTGATCGCGCGGTAGAGCTGTCCGGGATCCGAGAGCATCCCGATCAACTCGCCCGGGCTCGGCACGAAGCCGAGCGAGCGCTCCAGGACGATGGGCGCAAGCGGGATCGCCAGCGCTGCGCCGACGATCGCGGCGCCGATGATCGCGCGGTAGTTCCGCGCGACGAGCGCGCCGTAGAGCGCGACGCCGACCAGACCCGCCATGCTCGCGCCGAAGGTGATCCGCGTCAGCGTCGCCACGATCCACGCCGCGAAGATCCCGCACAGCGCCAGGTAGCGGAACTGACCGCGGATCGTGTACCGGACGTACGAGATGAAGATCATCACGAGCAGGTAGAACGAGAACGGGTTCTGGTGACCGCCCAGCCCCCGCATCCGCAGGAAGCCCGACGGGTCGATCTCGTACTCCCCGGCGATCACGTACAATGGGTTGATCAGCGAAAGCGTGACCGCGCCGATCAGGATCCAGTCCACCAGCCGGCCCAGCTCCTCCCGCGTCCGGACCACGCCCAGCACCGCGACGAAGACCAGGAACGGGTAGGCCAGCTTGAAGAGCAGGCGCAGCCCGTCGATCAACGAGCTCGTGTACAGCAGCGTCGCCGCGCCGTAGAGCAGGAAGATCAGGTAGAGCCGCCCGTGCCGGCCGATCGCGTGGCGGACGACCTCCGGGTCGACCGCCATGATCGCGCCGAGGCTCGCGACCATCCCGATCAGGCGGATCCCGTTCATGTCCAACCCGCCCAACGAGAGGTAGAGCGACTTGAACCCGCCCGTCACGAACGAGAGGTCCAGCGCGCCGATCGCGAGCATCACGCCGATCACGGCGAGCGGCCGGAGCAGCGTGAAGACCAGGATCGCGGCGCCCAGGACCGCCCCGGCCGCGAGGCCCGGGCGGAGCGCGATCCCGACGCTCGTCGCGAGCGCGGCCGCGACCATCCCGACCGCCCACGCCGGACCGCGCAGCCGGTCCGGGACCAGCCTGCCCGCCACCGGGTCAACGCGCATCGACCGCAGCACGGAACACCGCCGCCATTCGCTCCGCCCACCGCTCGACGGTGAACGACTCCAGGTACCGACGCCGGCTCGCGGCCGCCATCCTCGTCCGCAACCCGTCGTCCTCCAGCAGCTCCCGGATCCTCCCGGCGAGCGCGTCCGGATCCCGCTGCGGGACCAGGTACCCGTTCTTTCCGTCCGTCACCATCTCCGGGATCGCGCCGTGCGCCGTCGTGACGACCGGCAGACCCGCGGCCATCGCCTCCAGGATCACGTACGGGTGGCCCTCGTACGGGTAGAAGCTCGGGAAGACAAAGACGTCCGCGCCCCGCAGCAGCTCCGCCTTCTCCCGCCCCGCGACGACACCGGGGAACGTGATCCGGTCCCGGTACCGCTCCGTACGGTACGGCGCCGCGATCGATCTCGCCTCCCCATCGTGCAACTCGCCCGCGAGCACGTACTCCACGTCCGGCAGCTCCTCGAGCAGGCGGCCCGCCGCCTCGAGCACGACGCCGAACCCCTTGGTCCGCGTCAGCGTGCCCAGGTAGACGACGCGGCGCCCGCTCCGTCCCGCGCCGATCGCCTCCGGCGGGACACCGCCGTGCTCGTCCGCGACCCCGTTCGGCACGACCGCGATCCGGTCGGGCGGGACGAGCCCGTCCAGGATCGGGCGCAGCCGCTCGCCGAGCACGATCGCGCGACGGACGCCACGCAGCGACCACCGAACCAGCCAGCGGGTCAACGGATCGGTCCGCGCGTAGAATTCGCCGAAATGGCCGCCGTGCACGTGGACCACGATCCGCTTCCCCAGCAGCCGGCTTGGCAGGAAGAAGAGGAAGTCCCGCCAGAAGCCGAGCCGGTTCTGGGCGACCGGGATGTAGACGACGTCCGGTCGGCGGGCGAGGAGGAGCCGCACGAACCGCGCTCCGTGGACGAACGCGAGGGCGACGTTCGTCAGGTCGAACCGGCCCGCGTTCTCCAGCCCGCGCCGGTCCGACGTGTCCAGATGGATCAGCTCGAACCCGTCCCGGAGCGACGAGTTCAGTACGTACTCCGTCGCGACCGAACCGCCGTGGTACGGCGGCGGCGTCGGCCCGATCACCAGGACCTTCGGCCGCCTCGCCGTGCCCGCCCCGCCGGGCCCGCCTCGCACGCGACTCACCGTGCCCGCCTCACGTGCCCGCGGCGAGCGCCGTGGGCCGCGCGTCCCCGTCGTCGACCGCATCCGCGGGCGGGCGAGGCATCCACCGCCGGACCAGACGGGGCGAGAGGCTCCACAGGAGGTTCAGCAGGTGGAGCCGCGTGTCGAAGACGCGCGGATAGCGGCGCCTCACCCCGCGGAGTCCCGGAACCAGGTGCGCCGGCGCGGAGATTCCGAGCCGGATCAGCGACCGGATCAGGAAGAGGACCCGCCCGACCGCGGCCGCGAAGTCGCCCTGCGCTTCACGGATGAAGCGCAGCTTCGCCTCGCCCTCCAGCAGCGTCAGCCGCGACGTGCTCTGCGCGCCGGACTGGTTCGTGTAGTGCGTCGTCACCACGTCGCCCCGGTACCGGATCCTCCACCCCGCGTTGCGGATCCGGAGGCAGAGCGCGAGATCCTCGTGGTACATGAAGATCTCGTCCGGCATCCCGCCCAGCTCCTGGACCAGCGACCGGCGGGCCATCATGAACGCCCCGCAGATCGCGTCCACGTCCCGGACGCCCAGGTGGTCCCAGTCGCCCATCAGGTGATGGCCGAAGACCCGATGGCGAGGGAAGAGCATGTGCAGGTAGAGGAGCTCGCCGGCCAGGTGCCGCAGCAGGTACCGGTTCCGCGCGCCTTCGTACTGCACCGTCCCGTCGGGGTAGACGAGGCGCGAGCCGACCATCCCGATCCCGGGGTCGTTCTCCAGCTCCGCGACGCACGCCTGGAGCGTGCCTTCCCCCACGACCGTGTCCGGGTTGAGGAAGAGGACGTAGCGCCCGCGCGCCCGCTCGAGCGCCTGGTTGTTCGCGCGCGGGAACCCGACGTTCACCGGGTTCGCGATGACGGTGACCCACGGGAACCGCTCCCGCACCGCCGCGACCGTCCCGTCCGTCGACGCGTTGTCGACCACGAAGGCCTCGAGCGGGATGCCGTCCGACCGCTCCTCCAGCGACCGCAGGCACTGGAGCGTGAGCTCCCGGACGTTCCACGTCACGATGATGACCGAGAGCACCGGGTCGGCCGTCGCGGCCCGGAACGGTGCCCGCACCGCCGGCTCAGACACGGACCGGTTCCACCCCCGCGCCCTGCTCGAGCCGCGCCCGGACCTGCGCCTCGATCCACGCGTACGTGCGCGCGAGCCCGTCGCGGAGCGAGATCTGCGGCTCCCAGCCGAGGACTTCGCGCAGCCGCGAGTTGTCCGAGTTCCGCCCGCGCACGCCCTGAGGGCCCGGGACGTGGCGCTTCTCGATCTCGATCCCCGCGATCTCCGCGATCATGTCCGCCAGCTCGTTGATCGTGACCATCTGGTCCTGACCCAGGTTCAACGGCTCGCCGTAGTCCGACTGCATCAGCCGGTAGATCCCCTCGACGCAGTCATCGACGTGGCAGAACGAGCGCGTCTGCTCGCCGTCGCCCCAGATCTCGACGTCCCGCGTGCCGGTCAGCTTCGCGTACGCGATCTTCCGGCAGAGCGCGGCCGGCGCCTTCTCGCGCCCGCCCTCCCACGTGCCGTACTCGCCGAAAATGTTGTGGAACCTCACGATCCGGGTCTCGAAGCCGTAGTCCTCACGATAGTGCGTGCACAGACGCTCCGTGATCAGCTTCTCCCAGCCGTACGCGTCCTGCGGCTGCGCGGGGTACGCCTCCTCCTCGCGCAACGGCTCGACCTCCGCGACCTGCTGGCGGTACTCCGGGTAGACGCACGCCGACGAGGTGTAGAGATAGCGACGCACGCCGTTCAGCCTCGCCGCCTCCAGCGTGTGGAAGTTGATCAGCGCGTTGTTGTAGAGGATCTGCGCATGATGGGACGAGATGAAGCCCATCCCGCCCATGTCCGCGGCGAGTGCGTACACGTGGTCGACCCCGCGTGTCGCCTGCAGGCAGTTGTCCCAGCGCCTCAGGTCGAGGAGCTCGAACTCGTCGGCGTCCGTCTCGGTGAACTCGGGGTACTTGATGTCGACGCCCCGGACCCAGTAGCCCCTCCGCTTCAGATACGTCACCAGGTGATGGCCGATGAAGCCACCCGCGCCGGTCACGAGTACCCTGGTCCCTTTCGCCACGCCCTTTGCCCTTCCCTTTCGAGTCAGCCCCTCTCGGCCCCCGCCGCGACGGCCGGCTCCGGCGCCGGGCTCCGGCCCGGCCGGCCGCGGCGGAGCACGACCTCGCGGTAGAAACGTTCGACCGCGGCTCCTATGGACGCCCACGACAGCTCGGACTCCGCCAGCGCCCGCGCACGCTCACCCGCCGCCCGGCACGCGTCCGGATCGCGGAGCGCGGCCGCGATCGCCTCGCCGAACGGACCGGGAGCCGGCTCGGCGACCCACCCGGCGCCGGCGCGCTCGACCAGCGTCGCCGCATCGCCGACGCGCGTCATGACCGTCGCCCGAGCCATGCTGAAGTAGTCGTTGATCTTCGACGGCCAGCGCCCCCGGCTCGCGATGGAGTCCATCAGCGAGACGACGCACACATCGGCCGCGGCCAGCCACTGCCGCAGCGCCTCGAGCGAGACGCGCCCGGTCCGGACCACCGCGCCGGCGGCGACGAGGTCCGACGGCACGTCCCTCGATGCTCGCCCGATCAGCACGAGCCGCGCGCCCGGCACCGCCGCCCGGGCGACGCGGAACGCGTCGAAGAGGAGCGCCGCATCGCCGCGGTTCAGCACGCCGAGGTGCACGACGAGCGGGCCGTCCGCCACGCCGAGCGCTGCGCGCGCCTCCGCGCGGTCCAGCGGCTCGAGCGACGGGTCGCAACCGTGCGGGAAGCGGAGGATGCGGTCCGCCGGGTAGCCGAGCCCCCGCAGCCGTTCCTCGAGCACGGTGCTGATCACCGTCGACCCCGTCGCCCGCAGACGGAACGCCTCTTCGAACCACGTCTCGATCGGGCCGAACGCGGTCCGGACGAGCCATCCCGACCGCTCCTGGATCGTCCCGCCGCGGCCCCACCAGTCGGCCCAGTCCAGGACCAGCGCGCCGCCTGTCCGCCGGCGCACCGCCAGCGCCGGCAGGATCACGGCCGGCCGGGAGTCGAAGCCGTGCACGATGTCGAATGCCCGGCCACGGATCAACCCGATCCTCCGGACCGTGTTCCACGCGTCCCACCCCGTCCTCGCCGCGCCCCAGAGCAGGTCCGGAGCCTCGATCATCTCGACTCCGCCGACCCACGAGCGCGCGGCCCGGAACCGCGACGTCCGATGCGTCGTGACCAGCGTCACCTCGTGGCCCCTACCGGCCAGAATGCGCCCGAGGTGCAGCGCACGGAAGAAGGTGCCGCTGTACGCCGTGTTGTGGTTCAGGTAGAGGAGCCTCAGCGCGCCCGACGCCGCGCGCCCGGCCCCCTCAGTACGCGCCATGCCCCCGCACCACGACCGGGATCGTCCTCAGCAGGATCTTCAGATCCAGCCAGAGGCTCCACTCCCGGATGTACTTCAGGTCCAACGCCGCCCACTCGGCGAAGTCCGTGATCTCCGAGCGCCCGCTGACCTGCCAGAGGCACGTGATCCCCGGCGTGACCGCGAGCTTCCCGCGCTGCCACGGCTCGAACGCCGCGAACTCCTCGGCCGACGGCGGCCGCGGCCCGACCAGGCTCATGTCGCCCTTCAGGACGCTCCAGAGCTGCGGGAGCTCGTCCAGGCTGAACTTCCGCAGCCACCGCCCGACCGGCGTGATCCGCGGGTCCTCCCGCATCTTGAAGACCGGCCCGGTCATCTCGTTGTGCGCGAGGAGTTCGGGCTTGAGCCGGTCCGCGTCGGGGACCATCGTGCGGAACTTGTAGCCGACGAACGGCCGGGCCCGCTCGCCCAGCACGCGCCACGTGTAGAAGACCGGCCCCGGCGAGGTGGCCTTGATCAGGATCGCGAGCAGCAGGAAGAGCGGCGACAGGACGACGAGCCCGACGGCCGAGAGCACGATGTCAAACGCGCGCTTCAGCCGCCGCTCGATCCGCCACCGCCGGGTCCGGGCCCGCGGCGGGAGCACGCTCTCCCAGTCATCGCCGTCCCACGCCCGGGCGACCGCCTCCGGGACGGCGAACGGCAGCGGCCGGCCCTCGCGGACCGTCACGAGGCGGCCGGCCTTTCCGGCAGCCAGCGAGCTCATCCCCTCACGCTACCGGGCCGGGACCCGGCCCTCCGATCGGGGCTCGGCCAGCGATTCCCATTTCATCCCGTGCCGCTGAAGCGTCGGGTGCGAGACGAGCAGGTGCCAGACCAGCGCCTGGAACGCCTCCGTCTGCGGCGTGACCCGCGCGGGGTCGACCGGCGGGATGACGACGCAGTGGTCCGCGACGCGGGCCGTGTAGCCGCCGTCCCGGCCGACCACGCCGAAGACCGTCGCACCGACCGTCTTCGCGTACGCGACCGCCTCGACCAGGTTCGCGCTCACACGCGGCTCCACGCTGCCGCCTCCGACCGAGAAGACGAAGACGCCGTCCGCCGGGCCGAGGCGGCTGCCGCGCAGGTACTCGGCGAAGACGCCGTCCCACCCTTCATCGTTCACCCGCGCCGTCAGCTCCGCGACGTTGTCGACCGGCGAGTACGACTCGATCCCCGCGATCTTCCGGAAATCGCAGACCGCGTGGGACGCGTGCGCCGCGCCGCCCCCGACGCCGAGAAGGAAGAGCCGGCCGCCCCGGTCCCGGAGCGCGGCCAGCGCCTCGGCCATCGCGTCGAGCGCTGCCGGCTCGAGCGCGTCCAGGATCCGCCGCGCGCCGGTCAGGAACGCAGCGGAGTGACTCCCCTCAGACATGCGCCGACGCACGTTCCAGGATCAAAGCGGCCGCCTCCTCCAGCGTGTCCGCGACGTGGTCCGCCTCGACATCGATGTTGTACGGCCGACGGATCAGGATCGTCGTGCACCCCGCCGCGCGGCCCGCGTCCACGTCCCGCCAGGTGTCGCCGACCATGTACGAGGCCGAGAGGTCGACGCCCCACCGCTTCGCCAGCACGTGCAGCATCCCCGGCGCCGGCTTGCGGCACTCGCACTCGTCCGCATCGTCGTGCGGGCAGACCCTGAGGTCATCCACGCCCAGCCGCGCCCGGATACGCGAATTCATGACCCTCAACTCCTCGAGCGGGAGCTTGCCCCGGGCCAGGTCCGGCTGGTTCGTCACGATGAAGACGCGGTAGCCGGCCTCGCGCAGCTCCGCGACGATCCGGGCCGCCCCGTCGTCCAGCTCGAACTCCTCCGCCGTACGCGGAGAGCGATGACCGCCCTCCTCCTCGATGAGCGGGTTCAACACCCCGTCCCGATCGAGGAACACCGCTGCTTCCATTCAAACCTCCACGATGGCGCCCTGCGCCGCCGAACGGTACAGAGCATCGATCATCCTCATGGCAGCGAGTCCGTCCGACGGCCCGCCGTGGCGCAGCCGGCCGGTCCGGACGCCCTGCACGAAATCCTCCCACTCCCGCTCCCACGACGGGTCCGGGCCATCGAAGACTTCCTCCTCGATCTCCGGCACGCCGCCCCGCAGGTTCCGGCGGGCCAGCGTGAACCGTTCCGGCCCGTAGCTGCCGCCGAGACCCTCGACCGCGGCCGAGCCCGTCTCGCCGTAGACCTCGAACGAGAACAGGTTCCGCCACTGCGTCATGCTCACGTGGAGCTGCGCGACCGCGCCGTCTGCGAAGCGGAACAGGCCGTGCGCGTTGTCCTCCAGCGGCTCGATCCGCCAGACCGCCGTCTGCAGGAACGCGACCGCGCGCTCCGGCAGGCCCGCGACGCCGTGGATCAGGTCCGCGATGTGAACGCCCTGGTCCGTCAACTCGCCGCCGCCCGCGAGTTCCGGGTCCGCGCGCCACTCGGTCTCGCAGCCCGGCCGGCTGCCGTGGCCGTACCGCGCGCGGATCGCGATGACCCGGCCGATCCCCCCCGAGCCGACGACCTCGAACAGACGCTCCAGCCCCGGGTGGTACCGATGGTTGAAGCCGATCTTGAGGAGCCGGCCGCTCGACGCCGCGGCCGCGGCGAGCCGCTCCGCCTCGGCCAGCCCCCGGCCCATCGGCTTCTCCAGCAGCACGTGCTTCCCTTGCTCCAGCGCGGCGCAGCCGATCTCGGCAAGGTACCCGTTCGGCGTCGCCACGACCACCGCGTCCACATCCGGCCGGGCCACCGCGAGCCGCCAGTCGTCGACGACGTCGCCGCCGTACTCCGTCGCGAGCGACGACGAGCGGGACCGGTCCACATCCACGACCGCGACGAGCTGCGTCCCGGCGTGCGCCGCGGCGCACGCCGCCCGCCGCCGGCCGATCAGGCCGCAGCCGATCACGGCGACGCCGAGGCGCCGGCCCACGGGGACCACCTCTTCCCCCACCGGCGAATCCTGTCTGACCAGCGTCTCCTGCCCGGCCGACATCACTGCCACCCCTGCCCCCGGTCGCGCGGAACGATCCGCCTCAACGTGAACAGGTCGCCCCGCTCCAGCTCGTGCCGGCGCTCCGGCCACTCCCACCAACGGTCCCACGGCGCGGAGACGAGACGGCCGTTGATCCCCTCGGCCCGATCGGAGAGGAGAAAGACCGCGGCCCGGGCAGGGAGCTCCACCGGCACGCCACCCGCCTCGAGCTCCCGGCGAGTCCGCTCCAGATACTCCGCGCCCGCACGCTCGCCCGCGTTCAACGTCTCGGCGTGCATCCTCGTCGCCACGAACCCGGGCGCCAGCGCGTTGACCGCGATCCCGTACGCCTCGAACTCCAGCGCCAGCGTCTCCACCAGCCGGACGACCGCCGCCTTGCTGCACGCATACGCCGTGTAGTTCGGGAACGGCGACGTCGCGCCGCCGCCGGACAGGAGGACCAGCCGCCCGCCCCGGCCCGAGGCGCGCAGCGATCGACCGATCGCCCGCGCCACGAGGAACGTGCCGAAGAGGTCGATCCGGACGGTCTCGAACCACTCCGCCGGATCCACGTCCAGCGCCGGGCCGATCGGGCCCAGGACGGCGGCCGCGTGGACCAGACCGTCGATCCCGCTCAGGACATCGGCCGCCTCGCCGACCAGCGCCTCGACATCGGACTCCCGGCCCACATCCGCGGCGACCGCGTGGACCCGCCCACCGCCGTACGTCTCGGAGAGCCGGGCCGCCGCCGCCTCGAGCGGGCCCCGGCTCCTCGCCGCGATCACGACCCGGGCGCCGGCCGCGAGCGCTTCCGACGCACACGCGTACCCGATCCCGTGGCTCCCGCCCGTGATCAGGATCCCGCGGCCCGACAGGTCGGCACGGCCGAGCTCCAGCCCCGCCAGCCCCGGCCACTCGACCGGCGCCGCTGCCACCTCACCCCCCGGCCGCGATCGGGTGCGGCGAGGGCGCGCGTGCAGCCGGGAGGTCCAGGACGACCTCCGACCCCCTCGCGGCGAGCCCGTACCGAAGTCTCGGCATCCCCCGCGACGCCATGAAGCGCTCGAGGCGCTCGTGCCCGTCCGGTACGTAGAGCATGAGGAACCCGCCTCCGCCCGCGCCGGCGATCTTCCCGCCCAGTACGCCGTACTCCGAACGCACGTGCTCGTAGAGCGCGTCCAGCCCCGAGAGCGTGACCGATGCCGAGAGCCGCTGCTTCTGGCACCAGTGCTCGTGCAGGAGCCGACCCCACGCGTCCAGATCCTCGGCCTCGACCGCGTCCAGGATTCTGTGCCCCAGATCCTTGATCCGGTGCAGCGAGTCCTCGACTCGCGCCCGGTCGTGGCCGCCGTTCCGCATCGCCTCGTCCTGCGGACGCAGCACCGCCTCCGCGTCCCGACGCACACCGGTGTAGTAGAGATGCGTGTTCGAGAGGAACGCCTCCAGCGCGCTCGCCCCGATCTCGACGGACCGGACCGCGACGCGGCCGTCCCGCTCGATCTCCAGGACCGTCAAGCCCCCGAACGCGGCCATGTACTGGTCCTGCTTCCCGATCCCCTTCCCCAGCACGTCCAGCTCGAGGTGGCACGCCTCCTCCGCCAGCGCGGCCGCCGTGACCGGCGTCCCCCGGTATCGGTGCAGCGCCCGCAGGAGCCCGACCAGGTACGCGCTCGACGAGCCGAGCCCGGTGCCCGCCGGGAGGTCCGCCATCGACGAGATTTCCATCTTCCGCTGGATCCCGTGATGGCGGAGCGCCGCGCGGGCCAGCTCGTGCTCCAGCTCGTCCACGTGATCCACGACCTCGCTCCGGCTGTAGTGCAGGCGGATCCGGTCGTCCACGATCGGGGGGTTCAACATGATGTACATGTACTTGTCGATCCCCATCGCGAAGATGAACCCGCCGTGCTCGCCGTAGTACGACGGCAGGTCCGTGCCCCCGCCGCCGAGCGTGATCCGGAACGGCGTTCGTGTGACGATCACCTCAGTACCACCTCCCCTCCCTCGACGAGCGACTGCGCCACGCGGTAGCTCTCCGGCGTGTCGAGGCCGAGACAGAAGCCGCGTCGCTCGAGCACGTGCCCGTAGACCCGGCCCGTCCCGAGGAGGGCCGGAAAGACGTCCCGGCCGAAGTCCTGGAAACCCTCCGCGACGCTGTCGGCGACCTCGCGCTCGAGCA
>Ga0079224_100003041_pt1 | contig 20845 bp, 22 predicted proteins | sample Stecom2015_FD_80414 | JGI IMG/M metagenome (GOLD analysis project Ga0079224, IMG submission 80414) | Agricultural soil microbial communities from Utah to study Nitrogen management - Steer compost 2015 | ecosystem: Environmental > Terrestrial > Soil > Agricultural land | place: USA: Utah...
GACTGCACCAGGTGCAACAGCGGCAGCAGCGCCGACCGCGGATGCGGGTAGCGGGCGATGATCTCCTTGGCGTCCAGCTCGAGGCGCTGGCGCACCGCGGCCGGATACGGCTGCGGCCGGGTACTCAGTGACAGGAGAATCGGTTCGGACTGTCGGTCGCTCATCGGTCGACACCACCCATCACCGGGTCGATGCTCGCGACCGCGGCGATCACGTCGGCGACCATGCCGCCTTCGCACATCGCCGCCACCGCTTGCAGATTCGTGAACGAAGGGTCGCGATAGTGCACCCGGTACGGCCGGGTGCCGCCGTCGCTGACCATGTGCACCCCGAGCTCGCCGCGCGGGGACTCCACCGCTGTGTACACCTGGCCCGCCGGCACCCTGATGCCCTCGGTGACCAGTTTGAAGTGGTGGATCAGGCCCTCCATGGATCGGCCCATGATGCGGCCGATGTGGGCGGGGGAGTTGCCGAGGCCGTCGGGGCCGAGGTGCAGGTCGGCCGGCCAGGCGATCTTCTTGTCGTCGATCATGACCGGGCCGGGGCGCAGCCGGTCCAGGCACTGTTCGACGATCTTGAGTGATTCCTTCATCTCCTCGATGCGGATCAGGTAGCGGCCGTAGCAGTCGCAGCTGGTGGTGACCGGCACCTCGAACTCGTAGTTCTCGTAGCCGCAGTAGGGATCGCTCTTGCGCAGGTCGTTGGGCAGGCCGGTGGAGCGCAGCACCGGGCCGGTGATGCCGAGCGCCATGCAGCCGGTCAGGTCGAGATAGCCGACGTTCTGGGTGCGGGCCTTGAAGATCGGGTTCTCGGTGAGCAGGTGCTCCATGTCGCGCAACCGCTTCGGCATGAGCGCGAGCAGTTCGCGGACCTTGGTGATGCCCTCCTCCGGCACGTCCTGGGCCAGGCCGCCGGGGCGGATGTAGGCGTGGTTCATGCGCAGGCCGGTGATGGCCTCGAACACGTCGAGCACCAGTTCGCGTTCGCGGAAGCCGAACAGCATCGGCGTCAGCGCGCCGAGTTCCATGCCGCCGGTGGCCAACGCCACCATGTGCGAAGAGATGCGGTTGAGTTCCATGAGCATCACCCGCACCACGCCGGCCCGCTCGGGGATCTGCTCGGTGATGCCGAGCAGCCGTTCCACGCCAAGGCAGTAGGCGACCTCGTTGTAGAACGGCGAGAGGTAGTCCATGCGGGTCACGAAGGTGACACCCTGGGTCCAGTTGCGGAACTCGAGGTTCTTCTCGATGCCGGTGTGCAGGTAGCCGATGCCGCAGCGGGCCTCGACCACGGTCTCGCCCTCGATCTCCAGGATCAGCCGCAGCACTCCGTGCGTGGAGGGGTGCTGCGGGCCCATGTTGACGACGATGCGTTCCTCGCGCGCGTCACCGAGGGATTCGGTGACGGTGTCCCAGTCCTGGCCGGAGACGGTGACCACCGTGTCGCCGTCGCGGGTGTCGGGATCGATCGGCTGTGCCTGGCCCTCGGCGCGGTGGCGCCCGGGCCGGATGTCGGTGTCCTTCACTAGCTGTACGCCCTCCGCTCGTCGGGCGGCGGGATCCGCGCGCCCTTGTATTCGACCGGGATCCCGCCGAGCGGGTAGTCCTTGCGCTGGGGGTGGCCACGCCAGTCGTCGGGCATGGCGATGCGGGTCAGCGACGGGTGGCCGTCGAAGACGATGCCGAAGAAGTCGTAGGTCTCCCGTTCGTGCCAGTCGCAGGTGGGGTAGACCGCGAACAGCGAGGGGATGTGCGGGTCGGTGTCCGGCGCGCAGGTCTCCAGGCGCAGCGTGCGCCGGTGGGTGATGGAGCGCAGCTGGTAGACCGCGTGCAGTTCACGGCCGGTGTCCTCGGGGTAGTGCACGCCGCTCACGCCGAGGCACAGTTCGAAGCGCAGGCCCGGGTGGTCGCGCAGCGCGCGGGCCACCGTCTCGATGTGCTCGCGGCGGATGTGCAGCGTGAGTTCGCCGCGGAACACCACCACCTTCTCCACCGCCGCGGCGAAACCTTCCCCGTCGCCGCCGAGCGCCTCGGTGAGGGTGTCGACGAGTTCGTCGAAGTAGCCGCCGTAGGGCGGCAGGGTGCTGCCGGGTAGCAGGACCGGGCGCACCAGGCGGCCGTAACCGGAGGTGTCGCCGGTGTCGCGGATGCCGAACATGCCGCGGCGCACGCCGATCAGCTCGGCGCCCGCGGCCGCCGGACCCGTTGCCGGGACCGTGGATTCGGGACCGACGCCGGGATCGGGGACGTCCGGGTGCGGTCGGCCCTTGCCATTGCCGTTGCCGTTGCTGTTGCCATTGGTGTTGCCGTTGCCGTTGCGTGGACGGTCGCCGCCGTTGTGCCGATCGCCGGAACTCATCGCAGCAGCCCCTCCATCCTGATGGTGGGCGTGGATGCCAGCGCGGCCTGCTCGGCGGCGCGGATCGCCTCCTCGCGGTTGACGCCCATGGGCGCGCGGGCGATCTGCTCGTTCAACGTCAGGATGGCGTTGAGCAGCATCTCCGGGCGCGGCGGGCAGCCGGGCAGGTAGATGTCGACCGGGACCACGTGGTCGACGCCCTGCACCACGGCGTAGTTGTTGAACATGCCGCCCGAGGAGGCGCACACGCCCATGGCGAGCACCCATTTCGGTTCGGCCATCTGGTCGTAGACCTGCCGCAGCACCGGCGCCATCTTCTGGCTGACCCGCCCGGCCACGATCATCAGATCGGCCTGCCGCGGCGAGGCGCGGAAGACCTCCATGCCGAAGCGCGCGAGATCGTAGCGACCCGCGCCGGTGGCCATCATCTCGATGGCGCAGCAGGCCAGACCGAAGGTGGCGGGCCACAGCGAGCCCTTGCGGAAATATCCGGCGAGACCTTCCACCGTGCTCAGCAGGAATCCGCTGGGCAGTTTCTCCTCTAAACCCATATCCGACTGACACTCACTTCCACTGTGCGGGCGAACTCCGGCGGCGATCAGTCCCAGCTGAGCCCGCCGCGACGCCATTCGTAGGCGTAGGCGATCGAGACGTTGACGATGAACAGCGTCATGGCGACGAGACCGAACAGACCCAGCGCGTCGAAGTGCACCGCCCACGGGTAGAGGAACACGATCTCGATGTCGAAGATGATGAACAGCATCGCGGTCAGGTAGTACTTGACCGGAAAGCGTTGTCCGGCAGCGTTTCCGGGACCGCCCGCCACCGCGTGCGGGGTGGCTTCGATGCCGCACTCGTAGGCCTCGAGCTTGACCCGGTTGTAGCGCTTGGGGCCGATCAGCGCCGAGAGCGCGACCGAGAACACCGCGAAAGCCGCACCGAGCGCGCCGAGTACGAGAGTGGGGGTTTCCGGGTTCACGAGCGCTTCCCCTCCTTGGTGAGCCGAGGCTCCTCGTGCGGGTGGACGGTCGAGCGGTTCGATGTCGAAGCTGGCCTGCCGTCCGAGGCCCGGCCTGCCGTCCGCGGCCCGGCCTGCAGTCCGGGCCGCGGGCAGCGTTCATCGCGCCGGGGCGATCATTCGGCTACCCGATCTCTTGTGAGATAGAGCACAGATTACAACTGTCGCGCGGGCGCTATGACCGGATACGAAGGACCCTTTGATCGAATTCGCGACTGCGATTCATGACCGAAACGGTGGTAATCAGACCAGGCGAAGCGACCGCGGCGGGACAGAGGGACGCGCCGCTGGACGCACATGAACGGCCCGTCGCGCGGACGGGCCGTTCATGTGCGTCGGATATGAATCGGGGTGTGAATCGGCCGGGTGCCGACAACCGGATGTGGAGCGGCCGGCGGACCGGGCGGGTGCTGATCAGGCGGCGTGGCGACCGCGCAGCAGATCGACCACCGACTCGGTCAGCCGCAGCGGATCGATCGGGTGGGCCACCGCCGCCTCGGCCCGCGACCACTTGGCCAGCCAGGCGTCGTCCGGGCGACCGGTGAGCACCAGGATCGGCGGGCACTGGCTCAGTTCGTCCTTGAGCTGCTTGGCGATGCCGAGCCCGCCCGCGGGCGCGGCCTCGCCGTCGAGGATGGCCAGATCGATGCCGCCCGCGTCGAGCTGTTCGATCACCGCGGGGGCGGTGGCGACCTCGACGAACTCCAGCGGCGGTAGCTCGGGATGCGGTCGCGTGCCGACCGCTAGCATCACCTGACTCCTGGTGTCGGCGTCGTTGCTGTAGACCAGAACCCGCAGTGCGGTACCTCGCGTCTCGTCGGCCACGGGGGAATGGTACGTCCGCAAACGCCTCGCCCGTCGCAACTTTCGCCGGATCGGCGCAGGTCGGCTCCCTCCCCTCGGCACGCGCGGGCCGGGCGCGGGTGGCGACTGCTCTATCATGTGCGGCAGCGAACGCGGTGGGAGAACGGCAGGCTCGGGACGGCGGTGCGCGGTGAACAGCCAGGTCGAAGTGATTCCCGGCGCCCATCTGGTGGCGCGCACGGCGGGCGCGGTGCTCGTTGTCGCCCATCGCGGAGCCGCTGCCCCGGACGCGGATTCGATCGCCGCCCGCACCATGGCCGCCCTGCTGGACATCGTGCGGGAGGTGAGCATCGGCGCCACCGCCCGCCGCGGTCGTGCGGTGGCCAGGCAGGCGACCACCTGGCTCATGTCCATGCCCGAGGACGCCGAGGGACGGGCGGAGTTCGGCATCCTCACCCCGGACAGGCGCAATGTCGCCGTCCTGCTGCACGGCGGGATCACCGCCGTGCTCGACGCGGAGGATCACCGCGAGGTGCTGCGCGGCAGTGACGCCGGGTTCACCGTCGACCGCATGGTGGCGCCTGCGCCGTCGGTCGGGATCGGGCTGTTCGTCGACGAGCAGGCCGCGGAACCCGTCGTGGCGCTGCCCGCCCGCGGGGTGTTCGCGCTGGACGAAGGGGTGACGCCGGGGGCGGGAGCGGTCATGTGGCGCGCGCCCACCGAGCACGACGGTCCACGTCCGGCCACGCCAGGAGCGAGTGCGATCGACCCCGACCTGATCGAGACACTGGCGCCCGCGTCCGAGCGCGGGGGCACCGCCGATACACCGTCCGGCGGCGTCGCGGGACTCGGCTCCGCGGCGGCGGAATCGTCCTCGCCGCAGGCCGTACCGCCCGGGCGGCTGTCCTCCGGTGCGGGTGGCACGGATGGGAGGTCCGGTGGCGTGGTGGTGCCAGGCGTGGAGTGCGCCCGCCGGCACTTCAACGATCCCCGGGTCTCGTTCTGCGTGGTGTGCGGCATCCGCATGGACCGGCAGCCACGGGTGCCGGTCGAGGGCATCCGTCCGCCCCTGGGCGTGCTCGTGCTCGACGACGGCACCTCCTACGCGCTCGACACCGACTGCGTGCTCGGACGCGAGCCCGAGCAGACCGGGGCGGTGCGCCGCGGGGCGCGGCCGATCCGGCTGCCCGACCGATCCGGCGGCATGTCACGAGTGCACGCGGAGATCCGGCTGGTGGACTGGGATGTGACGGTGGTCGACCGTGGGTCGGCCAACGGCACCCATGTCAAACAGCCGGGCCGCCCGGACTGGGTGCGCGCCGTGCCCGGCCATCCGGTGGTGCTGCGCCCCGGTGCGCAGGTGCTCATCGGCGGGCGGACCTTCACCTTCGACTCCGCACACGGGCGGCTCTGAGCGCCGCCGCGACTCGGGTTCAGTCGGGCAGCAGCGGCACCGAGATCCCTTCGCCGCGGCCGAGCAGGGCTGCCCTGGTGACCGCGGCGGAACCGAAGCGGCGGCGCAGCTCGTCGAGGGTGCGGTCGAGGGTGTTGTCGGCCCGGTCGGTCAGGGGCAGGGCCAGTTGGCGGGGTTCGGCGTCGGCCAGGTCGGTCAGCGCCAGGCCGAGCAGGGTCAGGCCGCGCTGCCCGATCATCGGCACGGCGGCGGCCAGCAGCGCGCGGGCGACGCCGAGCAGCACGGCGGTGTCGTCGGTGCGGACGGACAGGGTGTGTGAGCGGGTGGCGCGGGAGAAGTCGTCGAAGCGCAGGCGCAGCACCACGGCGCGGGCGACGCGCTGGGCGGCCCGCAGCCGCCTGCCGAGCCGGTCGATCAGACCGTGCAGACAGGCCTCGATCTCCTCGGGTTCGTGACGGCCGCGGCCGAGGGCGCGTTGCGCGCCGATCGAGCGACGACGGCGGCCGGTCTCCACCCGGCGCGGGTCGTGGGCCGTCGCCAGGGCCGACAGGTGGCGGGCGGCGGCGCGGCCGAGCAGACCGCGCAGGCCGTCCTCGCCGAGCGCGGCGAGCTGGCCGATCCGGGTGATGCCGTGCTCGTGCAGGGTGCGGGCGGTCACCTCGCCCACACCCCACAGGCGTTCCACCGGCAGCGGGTGCAGGAACTCGAGCTCGCGCTCGGGTTCGACCAGCCGCAGCCCGTCGGGTTTGGCGACCGCGCCGGCCACCTTGGCGAGGAACTTGGTGCGCGCGATGCCGACCGAGATGGGCAGGCCCACCTCGTGGCGGACGCGGGCGCGCAACCCGCGGGCGATGTCGAGCGGCTCGCCTGCGATGCGGCGCAGACCGGCGACGTCGAGGAACGCCTCGTCGATGGAGATGGCCTCGACCATCGGGGTCACGTCCCGGAACACCTCGAACACCGCTCTGCTCGCGGCCGCGTAGGCGCTCATGCGCGGTGGCACCACCACGGCATCCGGGCACAGCCGCAGCGCGCGGGCGCCGTTCATCGGGGTGCGCACGCCGAAGGCCTTGGCCTCGTAGGAGGCGGCCAGCACCACACCGCCGCCGACGATGACCGGGCGGCCGCGCAGGCTCGGGTCGTCGCGCTGTTCGACCGAGGCGTAGAAGGAGTCGAGGTCGGCATGCAGGATCGAGGCCTCCCGGCGAACCGCCCGCTCGGGCGTCGCCGGATCGGCGGGCGGGGCGCGGCGTGGTTCGGGGTCGGGCACGCACGCATGGTCGCACGCGGGTCCGACAGGAGCGCCGCGGCTGCGAGTCCCTGTTCACGACCGGCCCTGTTCACGACCTGACCGGCCGTTCGGCCGCGGTGTGCGCGAGGACGGCGGCGGCCAGTTCCTCGTGCACCTGCGGCGGCAGGGTGTGGCCCATCCCGGCCACGATCATCAGCCGGGCACCGGGGATCTCCTCGGCGATGAGCGCGCCGTGCCCCGGCTTGGCCGGTTCGTGGCTGCCCTCGACCACCAGCGTCGGCGCCTGCACCCGGTGCAGCACGCCGACCGGCTCGAAGTCCGGGTCGGCGGCCGCGGCCAGCCGGTGGTTGACCACCGCGTCGATGTCGCGCGCGCGGTCGAGGACCCGTTCCTGCAAGCGGCGTGCCGCGGTCTCGTCGAACGGCAGCCCGGTGCCGTGCAGGACGCGCTGTTCGGCGACCATGTTCGCGAGGCGGGATTCCCGGTCGAGCGGCGGCGGGGCGGCGATCATCCGCCGGAAGCAGGTGACGAACTCGGGAGTGGGTTCGGGCAGGCTGCCCTCGGGCTGTGGCTGCCCGAGCAGCGCCCGCATCACCACCTGTCCCTCGCCCGCGCCGAGCGGGGAGGAGCCGATGAGGGTCAGCGAGCGCACCCGGCCCGGCTGTTCGACGGCCAGGAGTTGGGCCAGCAGGCCGCCCGCCGAATGGGCGACCAGGTGCGCGCTGTCGAGGCCGTGGACATCGAGCACGCGCGTGACGTCGTCGGCGATGTCGCGCCAGGTGTAGGGCTCGGTGGCGAAATCGTAGGTGTCGGAGCGGCCGGTGTCGCGATGGTCGTAGCGGATCACCCGGCGACCGCCCGCGACCAGGCGGTCGATGAACTCCTCCGGCCACAGGACGGCCTGCGACATCGAACCCATGATCAACAGGATCGGGGCGTCGGTCGCGGAGCCGAATTCCTCGCTCCAGAGCTTCTTCTCGGGCATGCGGACCTCCTCGCGGCGAAGCGTGGGCAGTCAGGACACGACCGGGGGTCGGCGCCTACTGCCTATCACTTCGTGTGTAGTACTCTGATCGAAGTGGTTTGAAGGTTAGTACTACAACTGGAGTGGTGTCAATGGTTCGCACGAATCCGCAGCGCCGACAGGCATTGCTGGACGCATCGATCGAGGTCCTGGCGCGCGACGGCGCGCGGGGACTCACCTTCCGCGCGGTCGACAAGGAAGCGGGTGTGCCCGCAGGCACCGCCTCCAACTACTTCGCCAACCGCGACGACCTGCTCGTCCAGACCGGGAACCGCTACTACGAACGGCTCATCCCCGGCGATGCCGCGATGGCGAAACTGGACGAACCGCCCTCGCGGGAGTTGCTCACCGAACTCATGACCGAGGTCGTCGAACGCGTCACCCGCTTCCGCACCGGCTACCTGGCGCTGCTGGAACTCCGGCTGGAGGCCACCCGGCGGCCGGAACTGCAAGCGCTGCTGACCGAACGGGTGCGCGCCGACCTCGAATTCAATGTCGCCGCCCACCTCGATCACCACATGCCCGGCGACGAGAACACCGTGCTGCTGCTGATCCTCGCGCTGAACTGGCTCATCCTCGAACGGCTCACACTGCCGGGGGTCTTCACCGAGGAGCGGGCACGGGAACTGGTGCGCGTGGCGGTCGAGCGGGCGATCCCCGCGCAACCGCCGAGCGCGGCGGGGGAGTAGCCCGGCGCGGCGCGGGCCGACGCGCGGTGGCTTCCGTGTTCTGCGGATTTTCGTCCGACCCCCGGAGTACGCTCGGCACTCGTCGGCGTAGCGGGGAATTCACCAGTGGAGGTCGGCGATGGAGATCTTGCTCGGAATCGGTACGCGCAAGGGCCTGTTCCTCGCGCACAGCGCCGACGGCCGCAGAAGCTGGACCGTGGAGCCGCCGCAGTTCCCGATCGCGGACGTGAAGGCGCTGGCGATCGACACCAGACGCGCGGCCCCGCGCGTGCTCGCCGGTGTGCTGGACAGCCACTTCGGGCCGACCCTGGTCACCAGCGACGACCTCGGCCGCAGCTGGAGCGAACCCGACGACGCCCCGCTGGCCTTCCCGGACGACACCGAAACCGCACTGGGCGGCATCTGGCAGATCGCCCCCGCCACCGAGGGTGAGCCGGACGTGGTGTACGCAGGCGTCGAGCCGTCGGCGCTGTTCCGATCCGTCGACGGCGGAAGGACTTTCGAGCTCGTCCGTGGCCTGTGGGAGCACCCGCATCGACCGCAGTGGATGCCCGGCGGTGGCGGACTGGCGCTGCACACGGTCCTGCCGCACCCGATCGACCGGCAGCGCATCACCGTGGCCATGCCCACCGGCGGGGTCTACCGGTCCGCCGACGGCGGCGTCAGCTGGGAGCCGGCCAACAAGGGCGTCACCGCCGATTTCATGCCCGACCAGCAGCCCGAGTGGGGCCAGTGCGTGCACAAGGTCGCCGTCGACGCCGCGACCCCGAGCACCATGTACCTGCAGAACCACGGCGGCGTCTTCCGCACCACCGACGGCGGCGCGGGCTGGCACCCCATCGACGCGGGCCTGCCGCCGTCGAATTTCGGTTTCCCGATCGTCGCCCATCCCACGCGCCCCGGCTGGATCTACACCTTCCCGCTGGTCGCCGACATGGAACGGTTCCGCTTCCCGCCGGAGGCGCGCTGCGCGGTCTACCGCAGCACCGACGGCGGCGAGACCTGGTCGGCGCACACCGACGGTCTGCCGCAGACCCCGTTCTGGGCCGCGGTCATGCGCGACGCCATGTGCGCCGACGACGCCGACCCGGCGGGCATCTACTTCGGCACCCGCAACGGCACGGTCTATTGCAGCCCCGACGAGGGCGAGCACTGGCAGCCGGTCGCCGAGAACCTGCCGGACGTGCTCTGCGTGCGCGCCCGAGTCGTGGGGTGAGTGCCGTGGCCCTGGTGCGCCTGCCGTCGGCGCTGCGGCCCTACGCGGGCGGTGCGAAAGAACTCGAGATCGAGGGGTCGACCCTGCGCGAGGTGCTCGACGGTCTCGGCGCGCGCTTCCCGGCGCTCGAACGCAGGCTCCGCGACGAGACCGGGACGCTGCGCCGTTACGTGAACTTCTATGTCGGTGACGACGAGTGCCGCACGTCGCGCGGCCTGGACACCGCCGTGCCGCCCGGGGGCGAAGTCATGATCATCCCCGCCGTGGCAGGCGGGACAGCGTGATTGCGAACAACTTGATTGCGCACAACTGAATTGTGGACTACAGTTCAGTACATGGCCGACCTGCCCGCACCCGATCAGCAGCTGTGCTTCCAGCTGTACTCCGCATCTCGCGCCATGACCGCCATCTACCGCCCCAGGCTCGACGAGCTGGGCATCACCTATCCGCAATATCTGGTCCTGCTGTCCCTGTGGGAGCGCGACGGCCGCACCGTGCGCGACCTGGGAGAAGAACTGGCCCTGGATTCCGGCACGCTCTCGCCGCTGCTCAAGCGGCTGGAAGCGGTCGGGCTCGTGGAGCGGAGCCGATCCACCGCCGACGAACGTCGCGTGCAGATCTGGCTCACCGAGCGCGGAAACGCCCTGCGCGAGCAGGCATGCGAGCTCCCGCGGGAGATTCTCGACGCCACGGGCCTCTCGCTCGAGGAAGCGATCGCCCTGCGCGACACGCTGGCGCGCATGCGGCGGGCGATGGACACCCGAATCGAGTCAGGAAGGAACCGATCATGAACGTTCTGTACACCACCGAGGCGCTGGCCACCGGCGAAGGCCGCGACGGTCACGTCCGCTCCGACGACGGCAGGATCGACTTCCAGCTCGCCGTGCCCAAGCAGATGGGCGGCAGCGGCGAGGGCGCCAATCCCGAGCAGCTGTTCGCCGCGGGCTACGCCGCCTGCTTCCACTCCGCGCTGCGTCTGGTCGCGCGCCAGGCCGGGGCGAATGTCGACGACTCCACCGTCGGCGCCAAGGTCGGTATCGGCCGGACCGAGAGCGGCGGCTTCGGCTTGGCGGTCACCCTCGAGGTGACCCTGCCGCACGTGCCGCGTGCGCAGGCTCAGGAGCTGGCCGATCGAGCCCACCAGGTGTGCCCGTATTCCAACGCCACCCGGGGCAATATCGACGTCGAGGTGCTCGTCACCGACGACTGAGCCCGATCGCTCACAGGAGCGGTGCCCGAGCGAGAGGTGCGCCGCTCCGTGCCCGATTCCGAAACTTCTCGCGTCGGACCGGATTCGGTCCGCCGCCCGGCCGTCCGGCCCTCGGTGCGCGACGCGCGGGCCGGACGGTCACCGCCGGGCGGCCTGATTCACCCTCGTCAGCACCCGGTGCAATTCCTCCAGTTCGGACAGCTCGACCCCCAGCTTCTCGACCACCGCCGCCGGGATCTTCTCGGCCTGCGCGCGCAGCGCCCGCCCGGCCGGGGTGAGGTCGATGACCAGTGCGCGTTCGTCGCGGGGGTCGCGGGTGCGGGTGATGTAGTCCAGCGCCTCGAGCCGCTTGAGCAGTGGCGAGAGCGTCGGCGAGTCCAGTTGCAGCAGTTCGCCGACCTCCTTCACCGACAGCGGCGCGTCCCCCCAGAGCGTGAGCATCACCAGGTACTGCGGGTGGGTCAGCTTCATCGGCTCGAGCAGTGGCCGATAGATCGACAGCACCGCGCGGTTGGCCACCGCCAGCGCGAAGCACACCTGGCGTTCCAGCCGCAGCGGATCCTCGATCGCGCTGTCCACACGCACCTCCTCGCACCGTGCCGAACGATCATCCGATTCTGCGCACCCCCGGGGCCGATCGCCGAGTGGGGGTGGCCGCCAGGTTAGATCGTGCATTAACTATTAGCGTACGATTCATTATCGCACGACCCGCCAGCCGAACGATCTGCCACCGGGCCCGCGGCGAACCGGCGCGACCGGCGCCGACGAGACCGCAACCGGGCAGACGCGAAGGGAGCAGCCGATGAGCGCGCGCACCACACCCACCCCGCTCCAGCGGGTCCGCTACGTCTGCGGCGCGACGCTGCCACCCGAGATGCGGGACTGGGTGCGCGAGGATCTCACCGGCCCCGGCGCGACCCGCCGCTACCTGATGCGCTTCCTGCTGCCGGTCATCCCGCCGCTGTGCCTGTTCCTGCTGCTGCCGGGACCGCTGTGGATGGCTCTGTCGATGATGGCGCTGCTGTACCTGCCGCACGTCTATTTCACCGTCGCGCTGCTCTACGTCTACCGACGCCACCGCCTCGTCAAGCACGGGCTCGACCCGCGGCTGGCGCACCTGCACGAACAGCAGCGCCGCGACGAGGACCGCCTCGCCTACGAACACCGCTACGGCCGGGCCTGACCCACCCGGCCCGACGCCGGGCGCACAATCGATGGGGACGCACGACCCGACAGGCCCCACCCGCGACGAGGAGCCACAGATGGCGGTGCAGCAGAGCATGCGCGCCTGGCGCGTGACCACCCCCGGCCCGGTCGACGGCGCCGCCCTGCGGCCGGTCACCGAACCGGTCCCCGAACCCGGTGAGGGCGAACTGCTGGTCCGGGTGCTGGCGTGCGGAGTCTGCCGCACCGACCTGCACGTGGTGGAAGGCGACCTGCCGGTGCACCGCCATCGGGTGGTGCCCGGTCACGAGGTGGTCGCCGAGGTCGTGACCGGCGCGGGCGACTTCGGCCCCGGCGACCGGGTCGGCATCCCCTGGCTGCGGCACACCTGCGGCCTGTGCCGCTACTGCATGCGCGGCGCGGAGAACCTGTGCCCCGACTCGCGCTACACCGGCTGGGACGCCGACGGCGGCTATGCCGAATACACCACGGTCCCGGCCTATTACGCGCTGCCCCTGCCCACCGGTTACGGCGAGGAGGAACTCGCGCCGCTGCTGTGCGCCGGCATCATCGGCTACCACGCGCTGCTGCGCGCCGAGGTGCCCGAGGGCGGCGTACTCGGCCTCTACGGCTTCGGCGGCAGCGCCCACCTCACCGCCCAGGTCGCCCTCGCCCAGGGCGCTCGCGTGCACGTGATGACCCGAGGCGAAGCCGCCCGCGCGCTGGCGCTGGAACTCGGCGCGGCCTCCGCCCAGGGCCCCGCCGACCCGCCGCCCGAGCCGTTGGACTCCGCCATCCTGTTCGCTCCGGCCGGGGAACTCGTTCCGGTGGCCCTGGAAGCGCTCGACGCCGGCGGCACCCTGGCCCTGGCGGGGATCCATCTCACCGACACCCCGCCGCTGAACTACCAGCGCCACCTGTTCCGGGAACGGCAACTGCGCAGCGTCACCTCCAACACCCGCGCCCAGGCCCGCGAATTCCTCGCCGTGGCCCAGCGCCACCACCTGAACGTGCGCACCCACCGCTACGGACTCGACACCGCCGACCGGGCGCTGAGCGATCTGTCGCACGGCCGGTTCGACGGGGCGGCGGTCCTGGTGCCGTGAACCGTGGGGCGGTGACCGACCGCCCGACGGTCCGCGCCTAACGCCCTGTCGCGTCGAGCAACCGGTGCACGGCGTCCGGGACGGTCCGTGCCACCACGTCGATGTCCGGTGCGCCGTCGTAGTCGCCGGTGATGCCGAAGTGCATCGTCCCGGCGTAGCTGAGCATGGCGATGCCGAGGCGCAGCCGCAGCGCGATCGGCACGATGGGGAACACCTCGCGTACGTCCGCGCCGAACAGGCGCAGCGGCCTCGTCGGTCCCGGCACGTTCGTGGCCACCGCCACCACCCCCTGCTGCGGGAAGCGCAGCGCCGTTCGCACCGCCCAGGCCACCGGCGCGAACGGGACCAGCCCGGCGAGGTCGACCAGCGACTTGCCCGCCCCGGACTCCCCGCTGCCCTTGAGGTGGTCCATCTGCTCACGCACCGCCCGCAACTGCGCCACCGGATCGTCCAGATGCACCGGGAGCGCGGGCAGCATGAGCGAGACCCGGTTGTCCATCCGTCCCGAGGCCCGCGACGACCGGGTCGACACCGGGGTGAGCACCCGCGCCGACTCCGGCCCCGGCTGCTCGCCGCGTCCGAGCAGGACCGCGCGCAGCGCCGCGGTGACCGCTGTCAGCGCGACATCGTTGACCGTGCCGCCCAGCGCCTTGCGCACCCGGTCGATCTCGTCGAGCGGCACCCTGGCCACCGCGTAGCGGCGTTGACGGCCGATCGGGCCGTTGAGCGAGGAACCCTGCCGCGGATCGAGCAGGTCACGCACCAGCGGCGCCACCCCGCGCGCGGTGCGTACCACGGTGCGCGGCACCCGCGCCACCAGTCCGGGGGCGCGCAACGGCAGTTCGAACCCGGCGCGCAGCAGCCGCTGCCAGTCGGGTCCCTGCTCCGCCGAGCCACCAGCCGGGTCACCGGATGTGGTGTGCGCCGAGGGTGTCTCCTCCGCCGGCGGGTCACAGATCTTCTGCAGCAGCGAGATGCCGGAGACGCCGTCGACCATGCTGTGGTGGGCCGAGAGGATCACCGCCCAGCGCTCGTCCGCCAGCTCCTCCACGACGGTCAGATGCCAGAGCGGGTGGTCGCGGTCGAGCCTGCGGCCCATGGTGTTGGCGGCGTACTCCCACAGCGCGGCCTCGTCCCGGGGCCGGGGCAGCGCCGCCCAGGTGAGGTGGTGGCCGAGGTCGAAGGTCTCGTCGGGCACCCAGACCGGTGCGGTGACGTCCCAGGGGCTGCGTTCGATCCGGTGCCGCAGCCGAGGCAGCGCGTCGATCCGCCGGGCGAGCGCGCGCTGGAAATCCACCCGGTCACCGGGCGCGCCGGCGAGGATCGCCACCGCGCCGATGCGGGCGCTGACGTGCCGGTCGGTGTCCTCCAGTTCCAGGAACCCCGCGTCGAGGGGGCCGAGTTCGCTCATCCACCGATCCTGCCACCCGTGCGCCGCGCCGCCAGGGACTTCCGCCCGCGTCGCCGAGGCCGTTGGGCCCGTCCCGCCGCCCCGATCACCCCCGATCGGGCTCGGCGTTTTCCGGCGCTAATTCGTCCGAGGAATCGACAAAACCCACGTCACCGCCCACGGCCACCGTATGTGAAACCGCGCAATGCAACGGACATACCGAGGTTGCACATCCGACATTGCGCACCGTTTACCTGGACCGGTATCCACGTCACGCAACGGAGAGGCGGAACCATGAAAGTCGCCGTGGTCGCAGGCAATCCGAAACCGAATTCCCGGACGCTCCAGGCGGCCGAATTGGTGGTCGAGGCGCTCACCGGCAGCGGGCCCGAGACCGTTGTCGATGTGGTCACCCTCGGCTCCGGCCTGCTCGGCTGGGGAGACGCGGCGGTCGCCGCGGCGGTGGAGGCCGTCGCGGGCTCCGACCTGATCGTTGTGGCCAGCCCGACCTTCAAGGCCACCTACTCGGGCCTGCTCAAACTGTTCCTCGACCAGTTCGCCACCGGCGAGGGTCTGCGCGATGTGGTGGCGGTGCCGCTCATGCTCGGCGCGGCGCCGTTCCACGCCATGGCGCCGGACCTGATGCTCAAGCCGCTGCTGGTGGAACTGGGCGCGGCCTGCCCCGCGCCGGGGCTGTACCTGCTCGACAGCAGCTACGCCAGCGACGGCCGCATCGCCGACTATGTCGACCGATGGGGACCGGTGCTGCGGGCCGCGGTCTCGGCGAAGGCGGGAGTGCAGTCGTGACCACCGCTCAGATCGACCAGCGCGCCCTGCGCACCGCCATGGCCCAGTTCCCCAGCGGGGTGGTGGCCCTGTGCGCCGACCCGGCCGGTGAGCGGATCGGCATGGCGGCCAGCTCGTTCGTCTCGGTCTCCCTCGACCCGGCCCTGGTGGCCGTGTGCATCCAGAACAGCTCGAGCACCTGGCCGCGGCTGCGCGAGGCCGGGACGCTCGGGGTGAGCGTGCTCGCCGAGGCCCACTCGGCGGCCGCGCGCACCCTGGCCTCCCGCAGCGGCGACCGCTTCGCCGGCGTGTCCACCGTCCGCCGCGACAGCGGCGCGCTGCTGGTGGACGGCGCCGCGCTGTGGATCGAGTCCAGGATCGTCGAGGAACTGCCCGCCGGGGATCACACCATCGCGCTGCTCTCGGTGGACTGGCTCGAGCACCCCGGCGACGTGGCGCCGATCGTGTTCCACCGCAGCGCCTTCTGCCGATTGGAGCGTGGCGATGGCTAGCCCGCAACCCTACGACGCCGTCGGCCGCGCGGCCGCCGCACTCGCCGACGGCCTGCCCGTGCTGGTGGTCGACGACGAGAGCCGGGAGAACGAGGGCGACGTCGTGCTCGCCGCGGCGACCGCCACCCCGGAGTGGACGGCGTGGATGATCCGCAACACCTCCGGGCTCGTATGCGCCCCGATGCCCGCCGAACGCACCGAGGCGCTGGCGCTGCCGCAGATGGTCGGCGACAACCGCGATCCCAAGCGCACCGCCTACACCGTCACCGTGGACGCCGCCACCGGCGTGAGCACCGGCATCAGCGCCGCCGACCGCACCCGCACCCTGCGCGTGCTGGCCGATCCGCGCAGCCGCGCCGACGACCTCATCCGTCCCGGCCACGTGCTCCCGTTGCGCGCCGTCGACGGCGGTGTGGTCGAACGGCCGGGGCACACCGAGGCGGCGGTGGAACTGTGCGAGCTGGCGGGGCTGCCGCCGGTCGGTGCGATCGCCGAGCTCACCGGCGACGACGGGACCATGCTGCGCCTGCCCGCCGTCGAGGAGCTGGGAGCGCGGATGGATCTGCCGGTGCTCACCATCGCCGAGCTCGTCCGCTACCGGCAACGGAATCCGCGGCAGCGCGTGATCAGGCCGAGGGTGCGGCGGGCCGCGGTCACCACCATCGACACCCGCCACGGCCGGTTCGACGCCGTCGGCTATCGCGACACCGAGACCGGCGACGAGCACATCGCCCTCATGCGCGCCGGTGGCGGCCCGGTCCCGCTGGTGCGGGTGCACTCCGAATGCCTGACCGGCGAGGCTTTCGGCTCGCACCGCTGCGAGTGCGGCCCGCAACTGGACTCCGCGCTCGAGCGCATCGCCGAGAGCGGCGGCATCGTGGTCTACCTGCGCGGGCACGAGGGCCGCGGCATCGGCCTGCTCAAGAAGCTGGCGGCCTACCGGCTCCAGGACGAGGGTCTGGACACCGTACAGGCCAATGTGGCGCTCGGTGAGCCGGTCGATGCCCGCGAGTACGGTGCGGCGGCGGCGATCCTGCGCGATCTCGGCTGCGACACGGTGGAATTGATGACCAACAATCCGGCCAAGATCGCCGGGCTCGAACAGGCCGGAATACGGGTGCACGACCGGGTGCCGCATTTCACCGGCGCGATTCCCGGCAATATCCGCTATCTGCGGACCAAACGCGAGCGGATGGGACACCTCATTCCGGTCGACTGAGACGCGCGACGCGATTCGGCGAGGGCGCGACACCACCCGGTGTCGCGCCCTCGCCGTTTCCACGGATGCGCATCCCGCGGCGTTTTGCCGGGAGTGTGCGGCGAAATGACCGCGAATCCCCAGTTCAGGGCGTCGCCGAAGACACGGAAACGCCTGCGGCTGCTGCGAAATCAACTTGTGAAAGACGGGAAACGCATCGGACTTCGCCCGGCGGTGCACTTGGCACGAAATCTTCTACGAGCGGAGGAGTTGCGCATGTTCCATCTCGGTTGGTTCCTCGGACAGGGATTCGGCATCCAGCCATGGCGCGGCGTCTTCGACGGCAACGCGGCCACCGACTGGATGAAGCCGCAACGCTATGTGGAGATGACCGCCGCCCTCGAACGCGGCGGATTCGACTTCGTCTTCATCGAGGACACCGCCATGGTGGAGGACACCTACGGCGGCTCGGCGGCCTGGACGCTCGCCCACGGCGAAATGGCGCCCAAGAACGACCCGCTGCCGCTGGTGCCGCTGATGACGCAGGGCTCCGAGCACATCGGCGTCATCAACACCATGTCCACCATCCAGTACCAGCCCTATACCGCCGCCCGGCTGATGGTCACCCTCGACCATCTCACCGACGGCCGCGCCGGCATCAACGTGGTGACCTCGGTGACGCACCGGGTGGCGCAGAACTTCGGCTACGACGAGCACCTGCCGCACGACGAGCGCTACGCGATGGCGGGGGAGTGGATGGACGTCGTCGGCAAGCTGTGGGACTCCTGGGAGCCCACCGCCATCGTCAACGACCCCGAGACCCCCATGTACGCCGACGCGTCCAAGGTGCACACCATCGATCACCGCGGCAGGTACTACTCGGTCCGAGGCCCGCTCAACACCATCCCCGGCCCGCAGCGGCGCCCGGTGGCCGCGCAGGCGGGCAACTCGATCCCGGGCCGTGAGCTGGCCGCCCAGCACGCCGACACCATGCTCGCGATGGGCCACACCCCCGAGCAGATGAAGGCCTTCCGCGAGGACATGCACCAGCGGCTGCTCGCCCACGGCCGCAAGCCCGGCGACTGCAAGATCATGTTCCTTGTCTCGCCCATGCTCGCCGAGACCGACGCCGAGGCCTGGGAGCGCGAACGCGCCAGGGTGGCGCGGACCACCACCCCCGAGCACATCGAACGGGTGCTCTGGCAGCTGTCCTACATCAGCGGCGGCACCGTCGATTTCAGCACCTTCGACCTCGACGCCCCCATGCCCGACATCCTCGGCAACGGCGAACAGAGCTCCATGCGCAAGTACGTCGAGGGCAACGAGGACAAGACGCTGCGCGAGGTCGTCACCGGCGTGCGCCAGATCGGCGACCTCGGCCTGATCGGCTCGCCGGACACCGTGGCCGCGAAGATGGGCGAGATCATGGACGAGGTCGGCGGCGACGGATTCCTGCTCTACCAGCCCAGCTCGCTCAACCGCCGCACCATCGCCGAATACACCGACGGTCTCAGCCCCGCCCTGCGCAGGCGCGGGCTCATCCGCGACGGCTACGACAACGTCCCCTTCCGCGACAACCTGCTCGCCTTCTGAAGCCGCTGCACGCTTTCTGCACCCCGGAGGTAAAACCATGGCCGCCAATCGTTTCCGACTGGGCTGGTTCGGCAATCTGACCGCGCCGCAATGGCGCGACGGCTGGTCCGACCGCGACGCCCGCACCTGGAGCGACGGACGCTTCTATGTCGACATGGTGCGCGACATGGAGCGCGCGGGCTTCGACTTCATGATGCTCGAGGACTCTCTCATGGTGCCCGACATCTACGCCGGCACCGCCGAACTGGAACTCAAACACGCCTTCTACGCGCCCAAGCTCGACCCGGTGCCGGTGGTGTCGATGCTGGCCTACGCCACCGAGCACATCGGCATCGTCGCCACCGCCTCGACCACCTTCTACCCGCCGTATCTGCTGGCCCGCGCCTTCGCCACCCTCGACCACGTCACCCGCGGCCGGGTCGGCTGGAACGTGGTGACCTCCAGCGAGGACCGCGCCGCCCAGAACTTCGGCATGGACGTGCTGCCCGAGCACGACGCCCGCTACGAGATCGCCGAAGAGTTCATGGAGGTCACCGGCAAGCTGTGGCAGTCATGGGAGCCCGACGCCATCGTCATCGACCGCGAGCGCGGCTACTTCGCCGATCACACCAAGGTCAACCCGATCGACCACCGCGGCAAGCACTTCGCGGTGCGTGGGCCGATGAATGTGCACCCCGGCCCGCAGGGCAAGCCGGTGATCTGCCAGGCGGGCTCCTCGCCGCGCGGACGCGATTTCGCCGCGGCCAACGCCGACATGCTGCTGTGCATCCCCAACGGGCTAGAGGGCATGAAGGCCTATCGCGACGACATCCGTGCGCGCGCGGAGAAGTTCGGCCGCGACCCCGACGAGATCAAGGTGTTCTTCGTCGTCGCGCCCGTCATCGGCCGCACCGACGAGGAGGCCCAGGCGAAGAACGAGGCGTTCCTGGCCGCCGAACAGGAGAACTTCGAACACCAGATGGTGCACTTCGCGGCCACGATGGAGATCGACTTCTCGGTCTTCGATCCCGACCTGCCCATCCCCGACGATGTGACCACAAACGGCCACCAGGGCCAGTTCGCGCTGTGGAAGGAGGCCTTCGGCGGGCGTCCGATCCGCGAGGCCGCCTCCAAGATGCGGGTCCAGTCGATGGAACTGGTCGGCTCGCCGGTCACCGTCGCCGACAAGATGGAGGAGGCGATGGACTACGTCGGCGGCGACGGGTTCATGTTCCTTTCGCAGCCGCCCAGCCGCTCCTACACCGCCCTCATCACCGAGGGCCTGTGCCCGGAACTGTCGCGGCGCGGGCTGATCCGGCAGGGCTTCAGTCACCGCACCTTCCGCGAGAACCTCCGTGCGTTCTGAACGCACCTCCCGGTTCACCGGCATGGCCGCGGCCACGGCGTACGTGGTCGGCATCTGCGGCTCCAACGGCATCGTCCCGCTGTTGCCGCGCTACCAGGACGAACTCGGGCTCTCGGCCTTCGAGAGCGCGGTGATCTTCGCGATGTACTTCGTCCCGCTGGTGGCGGTGCTGCTGATCGGGGCGCGCACCTCGCTGGCGCGGTACTCGCGGTTCGTGCTCATCGGCGCGATGGGCTGCGCGGTGGTGGCCAACCTGCTGCTGTTGTTCGGCGCGAACCACGGCGCGCTGCTGTACCCGGGCCGTTTCCTGGTCGGGCTGTGCAGCGCGCTGGCCACCGGCGCCGGGGCGGCGGTCATGTCGGCCGGGCTCGGGCCACGGGGCAGGCAGTTCGTGTCCGGGGCGTCGATGTTCGGCGCGGGCATCGGCCTGGCCCTGGCCACCGCCGTCGTGGTGTGGCTGCCCGGCCCGACCACCACGATCTACCTGCTCAACGTGGTGCTCTCGGCGGTGTGCGCGGTGGTCCTCGCGGTCGACCTGCGCGACGGACCGCTGTTGCTGCCCGAAGGGCAGGCGGCCACAGCACAAGTACCCACAGCACAGGTAGCCCCTGGGCAGGCGATTGCTGGGCAGGCAGGCGCTGGACGGCCGGACTCGGTCCGCGGCGGTCCGGCCGTCGGCAGTCCGGTGGCCGGACCGCGGGGGCGGGGCGGGCAGCCGATCGCCTACCTGATCGGCGCGCTGGCCTGGGCCATCGGCGCGCTGGCC
>Ga0079224_100003042_pt1 | contig 20844 bp, 13 predicted proteins | sample Stecom2015_FD_80414 | JGI IMG/M metagenome (GOLD analysis project Ga0079224, IMG submission 80414) | Agricultural soil microbial communities from Utah to study Nitrogen management - Steer compost 2015 | ecosystem: Environmental > Terrestrial > Soil > Agricultural land | place: USA: Utah...
CCACGGGGATGCGCCGGCGGCGGGCGGCTTGCATGGCCCACAGGGCCGCCGGGCGGGTGCTCTCCCGCAGGAGGGCATAGCCCGATACAAACAAGGCCCGGGGCGCCGGCGGGGCCGCCACTGACGCCCCCGGTTCAGCCGCCGGCCAATGGCGGCGCACAAAGGCTTCATCCAGCCGGGCGTTGGCCCCGTGTTGCGGGAACATGGTGCGCTGGCCGTGCACGTCGACGAGCACGCCCAGGGCGCCCGTGCGCTGGCCGGCCAGCGGCTCCCGGGGAAAGGCGACGCCCTCCTGCGCGAGGGCAGCCATCGCCACGGCGCCCAAAGCGTCGTCGCCCAACCGGGCCAAGAGCTGCACCGGCACGCCCAGCCGGGCCAACTGCACGGCCACGTTGGCCCCCTGTCCGCCCAGCCCCAGGTGGATGATGCTCTCAGTGTCCGACGCGGGGCGGATCTCGCCCTTGGGCTTGATCAAAATGTCCACCATGATGTCGCCCAGGACGACCACGGGCCCGCCGGTTTCAAACATGTTGCCCTTTTTCGCCGCGGCGGCGCGGTCCCCTGCCGGCCGGCGGTCGGGGGCTTGGGGAGGGATCCGGGACGGGGTTCCCGAAGTTCGCGGCGACGCGGATCAAGATCCACGCACAGGCACCGCAGCGAAGGAGGCCAGGTACGATGCCGCGGAAGACCACGCTGCCCGACGAAGGCCGAGGGCCCCAGGAACGGCCCTACGGCCTGTGGGACAGCCCCATCGGCCCCACCGTCATCGCCCAGGGCATTGGGCTGGAGGATGTGGCCGTCGATGTCGCGACGGGCCGCATCGTTTGGCTGGAACGCCGGGCGGGCCGAGGGGTGCTGGTGGCCGCGGATCCCCGGGGCGGCGCGCCCAACGACCTGACCATCGACCTGGACGTGCGGGGCGGCGTCGCCTACGGCGGGGGCGCTTTCACGGTGGCAGGCGGGGACGTGTTCTTCGCGACCCGTGAGGGCCGCCTGTACCGCCAGCCGCTGCACGGCGGCATGGCCCGGCCCTTGACGCCGCCCTTTGGCGCGGCCGCCGCGCCCGCCGTCTCCCCCGACGGCCGCTGGGTCGTCTACGTCCACAGCGACGGCCAGCACGACTGCCTGGCGGTGGTGGACAGCACGGGCCGGCAGTGGCCGCAAAAGCTGGTCCAGGGCGCCGATTTTTACATGCACCCCGCCTGGCACCCCGACGGACGGCAGCTGGCCTACCTCGCCTGGAACCACCCCCGCATGCCGTGGGACGGCACCACGCTGTACCTGGCGCAGCTGGACGCGGCCGGCGACACCGTGCGGGTCGTGGGCACCCGCGCCATCGCCGGCGGCCAAGACGTGGCGGTGTTCCAGCCGGCCTTCTCCCCCGACGGCCGCTGGCTGGCCTACGTGTCCGACGAAACCGGCTGGTGGCAGATCTACTTGTATGAACTGGCCACCGGAGAACGCCGGCAGGTGACCGACGTTCCCGCCGAACACGGCCAGCCCGCCTGGGTCCAGGGCATGCGCACCTACGCCTTTGCCCCCGACGGCAGCGCTTTGTTTTACATCCGCAACCAGGCCGGCTTTCACAGCCTCTGGCGCTGCGACATGGAAACCGGCGTCCACAGCCCCTTGGGCGGCGGCGCTGACGGCTACACCGTCTACGAGCAGATCGCGGCCGGGCCCATGGCGGCGGGCACGGGAGCTGCGGCCAACCCCGCCGGTTTGGCCGCCGGCGCCGTGCAGCTGCTGTGCCTGGCCTCAGGCCCCCGCATCCCGCCCCGGGTGCTGCTGATCCAGGTGGGCAGCCCGGCGCCCGCGGGCGGGGAGCCCGCGGCGGCCCAGGCGGGCCCGGCGGCAGGCGCGGCAGGCGACCCCGCGGCGGCCGGAGAGTTCAACCCTCCGGGCGCCGAGCGGCGGCGTCCGGCGGCCATCCCTACCACGGTGCACGTGCTGCGCCGCAGCATGGCCGAGACGCTCCCGCTGGAGATCCTCTCGGTGCCCCGGGCGGTCCAGTGGCCCGCGCCCGACGGCACCATGGTCCACGGGCTGTACTATCCCCCGTGCAACCCGGCTTTCCGCTCCAGCGGGCTGCCGCCGGCCATCATCCACATCCACGGCGGGCCCACCGCCCAGGCGCTGCCGGAGTTTGAGCCTCGGGCCCAGTTTTTTACCAGCCGCGGCTACGCCTACTTGGCCGTCAACTACCGGGGCAGCACGGGCTACGGGCGGGCCTACCGCAACGCCCTGCGGGGACAGTGGGGCGTGGTCGACGTGGAAGACGCGGTGGGCGCCGGGCGCTACCTGGCCGAAGCGGGCCTTGGCGACCGGGGGCGGCTGGTCATCATGGGCAGCAGTGCCGGCGGCTACACCGTGCTGCAAGCCCTGGCCCAGCACCCGGGCTTTTTCCGGGCGGGATTGTGCCTCTATGGGATCGCCAACCTGTTTGCCATGGCGGCGGACACCCACAAGTTCGAAGCCCGCTACTTGGACTTGCTGGTGGGCCCGCTGCCCGAAGCCGCGGGCGTGTACCGGGAACGCTCGCCCCTTTTCCACGCGGAGCGCATCCGGGATCCCATCGCGGTGTTTCAAGGCACCGACGACCGGGTGGTGCCCAAGGACCAGGCCGACGCCATCGTGGCCGCGCTGCGGGCCCGGGGCGTGCCCCACGAGTACCACGTCTACGAAGGCGAAGGCCACGGCTGGCGCAAGCCCGAAACCATTGCGGCCTTTTGGCAAGCCGTGGACGCGTTCCTGCGCCGCTACGTCATCTTTGCGTGACCCGCGGCGGTCCGCCGCCTAGCGCCCGCGGACAGCCCGGGACGTTGGGAAAGGGCCGGCATCGGCCAGCCACGTTTCGGCGCCCAAGAGAGCCAGGAGGGCCAGGCGCAATCCTACCCAGAGGGACGGGATGTCCACGAACTCCCCATAGGTATGGATCCCCCCGCCCGTCCTGATGCCGAGGGCGACCGCCGGCAGCCCCATCGAGAGGGGTATGTTGGCGTCGGTGCTGGCCGCGATGGCCTGCAGCTTCATGCCCAGCTGTCCCGCCGCCGCTTCCACGACGCCCAGGAGCGGATGCTGGGGATCCAGCCGGCCCGCGGGCCGCTCGCCCACCACCTCGACGTGCACGCGGATGCCTGGTTCCTGCAGAGCGGCGGTTTCGATGGCCTGGCGCACGGCCTGCTCCAGCTCCTTGAGGGCCTCGCCGTCCACGGAGCGCAGGTCCACCACCATGTTGGCCCGTTGGGCGATGGCATTGACGGCGGTGCCGCCGCTGACGGTGCCCACGTTGAAGGTGGTCTTGGGTTCCGCCGGCACCTCCAGCGCGGCCACGGCCGCGATGGCGCGCCCCAAGGCGTGGACGGCGCTGGGCCGGCCGAAGTCGGCCCAGGAGTGGCCTCCGGGCCCGGTATAGGTCACCGACAGCCGCCGGCTGCCCACAGCTTGGGTACCGACCATCCCGAGGCGGCCGTCCAGCACCAGGGCAGCCGGCACCGGCCGCTGGGCTCCGAGCCCGCGTTGGTAGAAGTAACGCATGCCCCGCAGATTGCCGAGCCCCTCCTCGCCGGTGTTGGCCAGGAACACCACGTCGCAGCGGGGACGCCAACCGGCCTCCCAGAGGCCCTGGGCCAGGAAGATGAGGGCCGCCACGCCGCTGCTGTTGTCCCCTATACCCGGCGCGTAGAGCCTGTCCCCCTCTCGCCGGACCCGAATGCCGGTCTCATCGGGAAACACGGTGTCCAGATGCGCGCTGATGACCAGCAGCTCGTCGGAGAGAGCAGGCCGGCAATGGGCGCTGGAGGCCGCCGGGTACACGGCCACCACGTTCCCTTCGCCGTCGATGGCCACATCCGCCAAGCCTGCCCGGCGAAAGGCTTCGGCCACCCACTGGGCCCGCCGCTCCTCTTTAAAGGGCGGGGCGGGCACTTCGCACACCGCGGTGAGCAGCCGCAGGAAGGCCTCTTGGTGTTCGTCCAGCCAGCGGTCCAGTTTCTGGTAGAGAGCCGATCGGTGCACCCTATCCACCGCCCCGACCTCGGGTTTCACGGTGCTCATGCCAGATGCCATCCCCCTGCCGGATTCGGTTCTCCCGCGGCTGCTCCCCGGAGCCTTGCCCCCTAGTCCGGTGACTTATCGCGGCCGTCTGGTGAGGCGCATGCGGGGATCCAGCGCATCCCGCAACCCGTCGCCCAGCAGGTTAAAGCCCAGCACGGTGATGAGGATGGCCAGGCCCGGAAACACCCCCACCCACCAGGCCGTCCGCAAAAACTGCCGCCCCTGGCTGATCATGCCGCCCCAATCGGGGATGGGCGGCTGGGCGCCGAGGCCCAAAAAGCTCAAGCCCGCCGCGGACAAGATGGATGTGCCCACCGTCAAGGTGGCCAGGACCACGATGGGGCCGATGATGTTGGGCAGGATGTGGACCACCAGGATGCGGCCGTTGCTCACGCCCAGGGCCCGCTCCGCCTCGATGAATTCCAACTCCTTGGCCGCCAAGGTCGAGCCCCGCACCAGCCGGGCAAACTGCGGCACGTTCGCGATGCCGACCGCGATCATGACGTTGGTCAGCCCCGGTCCAAAAATGGACACCACCGCGATGGCCAGCAAAATGCCGGGGAATGCCAAGAAAACCTCCATGACTCCCATGATCGCGCGGTCGATCCAGCGGCCGTAAAACCCCGCCACCAGCCCCAAAGCCGTCCCCACTACGAGGCTGATGGCCGTCGCCAAAAAACCGACTTGCAGGGAGATGCGGGCTCCCCACACGATGCGGTCGAAAATGCTCCGGCCCAGCTGGTCGGTGCCCAGCCAAAACTCCTTGGAGGGCGGCTTCAGCCGCGTGAGGAGGTTTTGGTCGTCATACCCGTTGGGCGCGATGACGCCCGCGAAAAGGGCCATCAGGAAGACCAGCGCCAACAGCAGAGCACCGGCTTGGGCCGACCGGTGTCGGGACAAGCGCACCAAGACCTGCACGAAAGCACCGCCTAGTCGCTGTACGTAATGCGAGGATCAATTAGGGAGTAGATCAGGTCCACCATCAGATTCACCAGCACAAAGGCTGCCGCGATGATGAGAATGCTGCCCTGGACCACCGGATAGTCCCGGGACATGATGGCATTGACCAGCAACGTGCCGATGCCCGGCCAGGCAAAGACCTGCTCCGTGACCAGGGCGCCGCCCAGCAAGCTGCCAAACTGCAAGCCTGCCATGGTGACCACCGGGATCAGCGCATTCCGCAGGGCATGGCGGTAGGTGACCAGGCGTTCGGAGAGCCCCTTGGCCCGGGCCGTGCGGATGTAATCCAGGTCCAGCACCTGGAGCATGCTGGAGCGGGTGATCCGGGCAAAGATGGCCGCGGCCGGACTGCCCAACGTCAGGGCCGGCATGATGATGGTGCGAAAGCCTTCCCAGGTCAGCAGCGAACCGCCCCGGCCGGAAGCCGGCAGCCACCCTAGGTAGTAGGCAAACAGGAGCATCAGCAAAAGGCCCAGCCAAAACGTGGGCATGGAAACCCCCAGCAGGGCCATGCCCATGGAAAGCCCGTCGCCGACGCTGTTGGGCCGGGTCGCCGCAAACACGCCGATGGCCACCCCCACGGGCAGCGACCACAAGATGCTGGCCACGGCCAACTCGACAGTGTGCGGGAAGCGGTCCGCGATCTCCTGGATGACGGGCCGGCTCGTGCGAAAGGAGGTGCCCAAGTCCAGGCGGACGACGCCCAGCAGGAACCTGCCGTACTGGACGTGCAGCGGATCGTTTAAGCCCAGGCGCTCCCGAATCAACGCGATGTCCTCTTCATAAGCCTCGGGACCGGCCAGCAAGCGGGCTGGGTCGCCCGGGCTCAGGTGGAGGATGAGAAACACGGCCAAAGACACGCCCAGGAGCACGAGAACGGAGCTCAGCAATTTGCGCAGAACGTACTGGGACAAGGGCCGCCGCCTCCCCGGGAGAGGCGAAGGGGCCAGACCCCCTTCACCCCTCCCCGTCCGACTTTGGCTGCCGCGTCTAGCGCGCGATGGAGATTTCCGTGTAGTTGTACTGCATCGAAGGGCTCGGGTTGAAGCCTTGCACTTCCTTGCGGAAGATCCAGGTCAGCGCCTCGTTGCCCACCCAGATGAACCAGGCATTCTCGTTGACGATTCGCTGGGCTTCCGCGTAGAGGGCCCTGCGCTGGGCCTCGTCGGCCACCCGCAGCGCCTCATCGAGAATCGCGTCCAGCGCGGGGTCGCTGTAGTTGCCGTAGTTGCCCCGGCCGTTGGTCTTGGCCTTGGCGTCCGTGAAGAGGGACGGCTCCGGGCTGGACTGGTTCCAGCCGAGAAAGGCGATCTGGTGCTGACCGTTGCGCACCTCTTCCAGGTACGCCGCCCATTCCATCACCCGCACGTTGGTTTCGATGCCAAAACGGGTGAGCTGGTTGGCCACCGCCGCGGAAATGTCGACGTCCATGTAGTAGCGATTGTCAGGAGTGTGAATGGTCATGCGCAGCGGCTGGCCGTCCTTGGTCCAGCGCCCTTGCGCATCCCGCACGAAACCGGCCTCCCGCATGAGCTTCTCGGCCTTCTGGAGGTCGTAGGGGTAGTTGGGCAACACCCCTTCGCCGGCGTAGGCCCAGGACGCCACCGGGACCACCGAATCGGCGGGGACCAGCAGCGGCTCGGCCAGAGCCCGCACGATCAGGGGCATATCAACGGCGTACTGGATGGCTTGCCGCACCCGCACGTCATCGAAGGGCGGCTGCGCCACATTGAACTCCAGGGCCCGGGTCCGGTAGGCGGGCTTGGTGATCACCACCACGTCGGGGTTTTGCTGCAGCCGCTCCAGGTCGGTCTGGGAGGCGCGGGTGATGAGGTGCACGCCGCCGGTTTCCAGCTCGATGACCTGGGTGTTGGCCTCGGGGATCACCCGGATGACCAGCCGGTCCAGCTTGGGACCGTCGCCCCACCAGTCGTCGTTGCGCGCCAGCTCCACCCGCTGGCCCTTCACCCACGTGTTCCACTTGAAGGGCCCCGTGCCCACGGGCTCATAGGGAAAGGCGTCACCCTTTTCTTCAAAGGCCTTCTTGCTGGGGATGAAGCCGGCGTTGGCCAGGATGATGTTGTCGATGAAAGCCGCGTTGGGCTCCTTCAGGTGGAATACCACCGTGTAGTCATCGGGGGTTTCGATCCGGTCGATGACGCTGTACTGCGTCTGGAAGTAGCTGTCGGGACCCATGGCTCGCTCGAAGTGCCACTTGACCACTTCGGCATTGAAGGGCGAACCGTCGTGGAAGCGCACGCCCTGCCGCAGGTGGAAGGTCCACACCTGGCCCGTCGGGTCGCTCTCCCAGCGGGTGGCCAGGGCAGGCTCCAAGTTGCCGTCGTAGTCCCGTTTGAGCAGGTGCTCATAAATCTGAAAGGCCACCTGGCTGGTGGTGGCGTCCTGGATCTTGACGGGGTCGAACTGGACCACGTCCGTTTCTAAGGCTACCACGAAAACTTGAGGCGCCTGGGCCAGCCCATGACCTGCCAGAGCCAAAAGCCCCGCGCAGATCAGGGCCGCGGCCACCCACCCGCGCTGGAACGGCCGTCGGACTTGCATCCTCTCGCTCCTCTCCCTTCTTGAAATGGGGTCGCCATACCGCTAGGGGGCCCACGGTGCTGGCGGGCCCGCCCTTTTTCCGCTACCGGTGTTCCCCGATCTTGCGCAGCACCCGCAGGTGGTACCGGACCGCCCCCACGGTGCCGTCGGGGTTCCGCAGAAACTGGAAAGGCTCCCGCCGGGCCCGCACCTGGATCTCAAAGTAATCCGGGCCCAGCCACCGCACAGGAACCTGGACGCCTTCGGTCTCGGCCAGGAGCCCCGGGCCGCCGGCAGCCGGCCGGATCCGCAGTTCCATGCCCTCATCGGACGCGAACACCCCGGTGTAGGCGCGCCAGTCCACGTCCGCCGGCGGTGCGCCCAGGGCGCGCCCGGCCTCCCCGGCCTCGGCCGGGGAAAGGCCCAGCATGGCCCGGATCCCCGCCTCCCAAAGGTCCGCGCAGGGCACCCGCTGGAGGTTGGCCAACACCGCGCCGCAGACGTTGTGCTCCGGCACATAGCCGGCAAAGGCGGAAATCCCCTTTTGGTTGCCGCCGTGCCCGACGGCGGTTGCGCCCTGGGCCAGGGAACGGACTTGCAGCCCGTAGGCATAGTGGAAGCCGGGCAAGTACTCGATGACGGGCGTGCGCATGCGCCGGATGCGCTCGGGCGCGAGCAGCCGGCGGCCATCCGCCGTGCCGCCGGAGAGGTGCCAGGACAGGTAGCGGACCAAGTCCAGCACGTTGGATCGCAAGGCGCCGGACGCCATGTAGGGGCCCCACTCCGGCCAGCCGGGATCCGCCACGACCTCGTCCGGATTGTCCTCCGGCCGCACGTAGAGCTGGGCCACCGAGGGAAATCCCGCGACCACCGCGGCGTCCGCGCTGGAACGGCCCATCCCCAGCGGATCGAGGATGTGGCGCTCGACATAAGACGCGAAGGGCTCGCCGCTGACCCGCTCGATGATGGCCCCCAACAGCGCGTACCCTTCATTGGAGTAGCTGAAGGTTTCCCCGGGAGGGGCCAAGAGTTCGTAAGGTTCCTCGGCCAAGTAGGCCAGCAGGTCGGCGACGGTCTGCGGTATGGGCCGGGCAGGCCGTTGGGGATGGGCCATGAGCTGCCCCCCGCGCCGCACCGGCAACGGCGGCAAGCCACTGGTATGGGAAAGCAAATGGTGAATGGTGATGCGCTCCGTCGCGCCGGGATCTGACACCCGGAACCCGGGCAAGTGCCGGCGCACCGGATCCGTCACCGACAGTTTGCCGGCCTCCTCCAGTTGGAGGATGCACGCCGCGGTGAAGGACTTGGTGACCGAGGCCACACCGTAGACGGTGGCCGCATCGGCGCTGATCCCCCGTTCCCGGTCTTGCCAACCAAACCCCCGCGCGTAGACGATCTCGCCGTCGCGAGCAAAGGCCACGCTCACCGCGGGAACCCGCTCCACGGCCATAACCTGGGCGACGTAGGCCTCAAACTGCTCCCAAAGAGGTTGCGGTGAAGGTTCGGTGCGCCGCATCGGTCGCCTGCTCCTCAACCTGCCGGGCTCATGGCCGGCGCGCTCTTGCGCCGGGCAAAGTCCAGCATGACCGCGGCCATGAGCTTGATGCCCTCGATGAAGTCATCGATGCGGATGTTCTCGTTGGGCGCATGGTTGTTGGAGGCAAAATGGCCCACCCCCACCGACACGGCTGGGGTGCCGAACCGCTGGCACACCTCGTACATGGGCCCGGTGCCGGCGGAGCTGGGCAGCACGTTGGGAGCCCGCCCCGTCACCTTCTCCGCCATCTCCATCACCGAGCGGACGATGGCCGCGTCGGGACCAGTGCGGGCGGCGTGCTCAAGCCCCAGTTCCGCCACTTCGATGTCGCCGTAGCCGTGCTTCCGCAGATGCTCTTTGAGCTGTGCCGCAATCTTGTGCGGGTCCTGGCGGGGCACCAGGCGGAAGTCCAGCTTGGCCCTGGCGACGCTGGGCAGCACCGTCTTGCTGCCCTCGCCCTGATAGCCCGCGGTCAAACCGCAGATGTTGCAGGTGGGGGAAAAGACCAGCTGCCGCTTGAGATCGTGGCCCGTGAGGCCGTTGAGGAATTCCGGGATCTCGAGGCGGCGCTTGACGGCTTCCTCGTCGTAATCCATCGTTCGCAGCAGGGCTTCGTCCTGGTCGGTGAGGCTTTCCACGTCGTCGTAAAAGCCGTCGATCAGGACCCGCCCGGCAGCGTCCTTGAGGGTGTTGAGGGCCTGCACCAGGCGCCACGCCGGGTTGGGCACGATGGCGGCCTGGGCGGAATGCAGGTCCTGGACGGCGCCCCGGCAGACCAGTTCTACGTACAAGATGCCTTTTACGCCCAGGCTGACCTGCAAGCGCCCGTCGGCGTCCTTGTAGCCGAATTCCCAAATGCAGCCGTCGGCCGCCAGCAGATCGGGGTGGCGTCGGCAAAACTCCGGCAGGTGAACGCTGCCGATCTCCTCTTCCCCTTCAACGAGGAACTTCACCCGCAGCGGGAGGGCGCCCAGGGCCTCCTGCAGGGCATGGACGGCGGCGATGCGGGCTACCAGGTTGCCCTTGTTGTCCGCCGCGCCCCGGGCGTAGAGGACGCCGTCGTGGATTTCCGCACCGAAGGGCGGATATTGCCAAAGCTCCAGGGGGTCTTCGGGTTGCACGTCGTAGTGGTTGTAAAACAAGAGGGTCCGGTCCGCCGTCCCGGGAAACTCCCCGTAGACCACGGGGAATCCCCCGGTCGGCATGACTTGCACCCGGCTGCCCGCCACCGGCTGGCGCAGCGCCAAGCCTTCCAGCAGCCGGCGCACCGCCGCGGCGGCTTCCTCCATGCCCCGGCTTTGCGCGGCAACACTGGGGATGCGGCACAACTCCTGCAGCCAAGCGATGTACGTGTTCCGGTTCTTTTCGATGACGCGCCACACGTCGTCGAACCGGTTTGCCACCTCTGTCATGCCCGACCTCCGTCCCTTTCTGAAACCGTGGCACGACCCGGTCCGGCGCCGTCCCGGGCGGCTGTTGCCTCGACAGTGGATGCAGTTGTCGCCTTGGTTGCTGCTCAACGTTTCATGGCCACACAGGCAATTATAGGCTTTCATCGAATGCAGCGTCAACTTGTATTTCTTAATCGTTTTGTCCGTCTTGCCGCGAAAACTCGTTGACCCACCGTACCTGTATGTCCGCTTTGCCCCTCATCCCGTTTCCAGCAAGGTCGGGCCGGCATCGGTCTTCGCCCCGCCGCCGGCGGCCGCCGATCCCTTCGGGACCGCGGAGCCATTGGCGGCGTGCCCGGGAACGGGGTGAGGCGGGAGCTTGTTCAGCGCTCCCTCACCCGGCGCGCCGTGGCGGCTGGCCTCCACCGCCATGAGCAGGTGGGCCCGCAGCTCCTCCCAGGGCACCGGCTTGATGAGGTGGGCAAAGAAGCCCGATTCTTGGGATGCGCGGATGTCGCGGGATTCGCCCAGGCCGCTCAGGGCCAGGGCGGGCACCCGGGCCAGGCCCGGCAGCTGCCGCGCGCGCCGCAGGAACTCACGGCCGTCGATGCCGGGCAGGCTCAAGTCGCAGACGATGACATCGGGCGGTTCGCAGCGGCTCAAGTGCGCCAGGGCCTCCTCGGCCGTGGCCATGGCGGCCACCTGGCAGCCTTCCAGCTCCAGCACCTCCCGCACCACCGCGAGCAAATCCCGGTTGTCGTCGATCATCATCACCCGCACCGCGGTGAGGCCGGGCCCCCGGCCGTTTTGGCGGGCGGGGCGCGCCGGCGCCGGCGGGGCGCAGGCCGCCAGCTCCACGGTGAAGCGGCTGCCCTGGCCCGGGCCCGGGCTTTCGGCCCACACCCGGCCGCCGTGCAGCTCCACCAGCTGCTTGACCAGGGCCAGGCCGACGCCGAGGCCGCGCCCTTGGGCCCGCCGCTCGCCGGGCGCCCCGCCCCCTTTGGCCACTGCGCCTCCCTGGCGAAACAGGTCAAACACGCCGTCCAGCTCCGACGGCGCGAGGCCGGCCCCCGTGTCGGCCACGCTGACCCGGATCCATCCGTCCTGCTGCTCCATGGTCACCGTGATGCGCCCGCCCGGGGGCGTAAACTTGACGGCGTTGTCCAGCAGGTTGCCGAACACCTGGCGCAGCCGGTCCGCGTCGCCGTCGGTCCAGGCCGGTTTCAAGCGTTCCGTAATGAGGTAGAGGCCGGCCCGTTCCACCACGCCCCGGTACTCGGCCACCGCGGCCTCCAGCACCTGGTCCAGGCGCAGGGGCTGCCGCTCCACCGTCGCCTTGCCCAGGGAGATGCGGGAAAGGTCCAATAGGTCATTGACGAGGCGGGCCTGCACGTCCACGTTGCGCTTCAGCACTTGCAGGGCCCGCTGCAGGGCCGGGTCGCCCGCGGCCCGCATCCACAGGGCGTCGATGCTGGCACTGATGGCCGCCAGGGGATTGCGCAGCTCATGGGACAAAGTGGCCAGAAACCGGTCCTTGGCTTCGTTGGTGGCCCGCAACTCCTCCTCGGCCCGCCGGCGGCGGCGGCGCACGTCGGCTTCCCGCAGTTCCCGCTCGATGGCGGGCACCAGCCGGCGCAAGTTGTGTTTCATCAAGTAGTCGTGGGCGCCGGCCCGCATCATGGCCACGGCGGTTTCCTCGCCCATGCGCCCGGAGACGACGATGAAGGGCATGTCGGGATCGGCTTCCTGAACGGCTTTGAGGGCGTCTTCGGCCCTAAAGCCGGGCAGGGCGTAGTCGCAGACCACCACGTCCCAGCGCTCTTCCCGCAGCGCGGCCCGCAGACCGGTTTCCGTGTAGACTTGGCGGCAGACCGGGGCATAGCCGCCGCGGGTCAGCTCCCGCACGATCAGGTGCAGGTCATCGTCGTTGTCCTCCACCAGCAAGATCCGCAACGCCTTGGCCATTCAGCACCCTCCTGGGGACCCCGACACCTCGTTGAGCTCGAGCCAGTACTGGCCCAACTGGCGAGTGACCTCCGTGAACTTGGCAAAGTCCACTGGCTTACGGATGTAGCTGTTGGCGCCGTGTCGGTAGGAGTCGAGGATGTCCTGTTCGTCGTCGGAGGAACTCAAAACCACCACGGGCAGGAGCCGGGTCCGCTCATGGCGGCGAACCCGGACCAGTACGTCAAAGCCGTTGAGCCGGGGCAACTTGAGGTCCAACAGAATGATGTTGGGCAGCGGGCCGGCGGGGGGCCCGCCGGTTTCCCCGCCAAACAAGTACTCCAGCGCCGCCACACCGTCCCGGGCCACGACGATGTCCGCAACGACAGAGTGGCGCCGCAGGGCGCGGATGGTCAAGATTTCATGATCCGGATCATCCTCCACCAGGAGAATGATCTTTTTTTTCATGCCGCATCGCCCTGTTCTATTGTGAAGTAGAACGTCGCGCCGCCGTCCACCACCCCCACTCCCCAGATGCGCCCGCCGTGCCGCCGGATGATGCGCTGCACGGTGGCGAGGCCGATGCCGGTGCCTTCGAACTCCTGGCTGGGGTGCAGCCGCTGAAAGGGGCCAAAGAGCTTGTCCGCGTAGCGCATGTCAAACCCCACGCCGTTGTCCCGCACATAGAAGGTGCGCTGGCCATCGACCACGGTCTCTCCCACCTCGATGACGGCCAGGGGCCGCCGCCGGGTGAACTTCCAGGCATTGCCCAGCAAGTTTTCCATCACGACCCGCAGGAGCAGCCGGTCGCCCCTGGCCTTGAGGCCCGGCTGGATGTGAAACTCCGCGTGCCGCTGGGGATCGAGGCGCTGCAGGTGGCGCGCGATGCCGCCGGCCATGTGAGACAAGTCCACCTCTTCCCTCACCAGCTCCGCCCGGGTGACCCGGGCCAGGGACAGCAAGGCGTCGATGAGCTCGCCCATGCGCTCGCTGGCGGCCTTGAGGCGGGCCAAGTAGTCGCGGCCCGTCGCGTCCAGCTGGTCTCCGTAGTCCTCCAGCAGCGCCTGGCTGAAACCGTTGATGGTGCGCAGGGGCGCCCGCAGGTCGTGGGAAACGGAGTAGGCAAAGGCTTCCAGTTCCCGGTTGGCCTCCACCAGCTCCGCCGTGCGCAGGGGCACCCGCTCCGCCAGCTCGGCGGTGAGCTGTTCCACCCGCCGCTGGGTTTCCTTGAGGCTGGTAATGTTGCGAAACGCGATGACGGCACCGGTCACCTGGCCGTCCTCTTTGATGGGCGCCGCGGCCACCCGCACGTGCAGGGGCCTGCCGCCGCGGCGGATGAAGACTTCTTCGTGGCTGGGGCAAGGCACGCCGGTCTTGAGAACGCCCAAGAGCGGGCACGGCGCCACCGGCTGGGCGGTGCCGTCGGGCCGGTGCACTTGGAACATGGCGTCGGCCCCCCGACCCAGCATCTCGGCGGCCCTCCAGCCCAGCTTGGCCTGGGCCGCCGGGTTGGCGTACTCAAGCCGCCCGTCGGCGTCCACGATGAGCAGCCCGTCGCCGATGGTCTCGGCAATGGCGGTGCGGACGGCCTGCTCGTGCTGGAGGCGCCGCTGGATGTGGGCCAGCCGGTCCGCGAGGCGGCGCTGTTCCAGGGCCGCTGCGGTGGCCAACGCCAGCGCCTGGACCAGCGCGATCGCGGTGGGACCGTAGCGCCAGCCCGGGCGGCCGGCAGCCAGGAGCACCGCACCCTGCGGCCGCCCGCCCGCCTGCAGGGGCACCACAAGACAGGCGGACACGCCCGCCGCCTCAAGGGCGCTTGCCACCTGATCGGTCTTGCTGGCGCCCTGGCCGTTGGCTGCTTCCGTCCCGCGGGCCGCAGCCGCCCCGCCGGCGGCGGTGCCGCCAGGATACACCTGCATGAGGCCCGTGCCTTGCACCCGCTGCAGGAGCTCGGCCAAGGCGCGCGGTGCGGGCAAGTCCGCGGGCAGTGCCGAGCCCGCGGTCACGGCCGGCGGGCCGTCCGGCGGGACCGCGCGGGCGGCGGCCACCCGGCGGGACCCGGGCAGTGGGTCTTCCTCCGGGCCGGCCCAGTCCACCACGCACCAATCGCCGAGGGAGGGCACCAGGGCTTGGGCCAGGCGCCTTCCGCAGTCGTCGGCGTCCGCGGCGGACCATATCCACGTGCCGGTTTCCATAAGAAACCCCATTGGGTCCCCCGGCGCGGTCCCGCCCGCCATGGGCGGCGTTGAGACTCCGGAACTCCCCCGGTGCCAACGGTTCCCGGACATGCCAGCCTCCTGGGCGCGGTTGTCAATGCCATTATATCCGTATCCGAGGACAATTTGCAATACTTTAGCACAGTTGTTTTGATTTTGCTATTTGTTTAGCTGCAGTGAACCAGGCTGCCGCTTTGGCCGGCGCACCCCGTCCAAAGCCAGGAAGTTGATGTCCCAACGGCCAATAGGATGTATGCTTGATGTGTATGCTTGATGTGTATGCTTGATCCTCGCCGGCGCCGCGCAGGGCGCTGCCCCGCCCGCGGCGGGCGGCAGCCCAGGCCTGGGCAGCGGCCGCGGCCAAACCGGCGAGGATGCGCGGCTGCCCGGGCAGTGAAACCGCTCCACCATCGCCAACGCCGAAAGGAAGTCGGACGATGAAAGTCTCGTGCCCCTGCGGCCCCCAGCCGCCCCTCGCGGCGCGAACCGCGACCAACGCCCGCCGCTGGCACCGGTGGGCGGGGGTCGCGCTGGGCCTCTGGCTCCTGCTGGCTGGCGCCGCGGCCGCCGCGACCGGCGCGCCGCTGCCCACCCCGGCCACCGTCGCCGCCTCTGCCCCCCTGGCCATCCAGTGGGAACCCATCGGGCCGGACACGTACCACGGTCAGCTAGTGCTTTACGCCGCCGACGGCGCGATCCAGCCCCTGCACATCGTGCGCGTCCCGCGGGACAATCCCTACATCCGCTTCGAAACCATCTTGGGGCAAGATGCGGTGGACGGCGTCGAACCGGTGCTGGCCCGGGCCCTTGAGCGGCATGGCCCCGGCCGGGCGGTGGTGGCTGCCGTCAACGCCGACTTCTTTTATTCTCGCCCCATCGCCGGCCTGCCGGTGGGCATCCACCTGCAAGCCGGGGAGCTGGCCGCAAGCCCCAGCGGGCAGCCGGCCTTTGGCTGGGCCGACGGGGGCGGTCCCGTCATCGCCGTACCGGAAATGCAGGCCCGGGTCTGGCTGGCGGGCGCCGGGGACACGTCCCCCATGCCCGGTGCCGAGGATGTGCCCGCCGTCTGGGCCATCGATCTCATCAACCGCCCCATCAGCGGCCTCGCCCTGGCCCTCTACACGCCCCGCCTGGGGCCGGCGACGCCCCCCATCGAGGGCACCGCGGTCGTCGTCACCGGCGCCGACCAGCCCTTGGTGCCCGGCAAGACCTACTCGGGCACGGTGGCAGCGCGGGAATACGGCAGCCGGACCACGCCCATCACCCTGCCCATTCCCCCCGACGGGGTTGTGCTGGCCGCCCGGGGGCCGGCGGAAGAATTCCTGGACCTGCTCCCCTTGGGGGCCGCCGTGCACTGGGAAGTGACCTTGGCGCCGCCCTTTGACGCAGTGCAGGAAGCGGTGGGCGGCCGGCCGTGGCTCATTGCGGACGGGCAGCCCTTGCCCCTGGACACCCGGGACCCGCTGGTGACCCAGCGCCACCCCCGCACCGCCATCGGGTACAACGAGCGGGAGATTTTCCTGGTGACCGTCGACGGCCGCTGGGAAGGCGAGGCCGACGGCATGACCTTGTGGGAGCTGCAGGAGTTCTTGCTCGGTCTGGGGGTCACCGAAGCCCTCAATCTGGACGGGGGCGGTTCCACTACCATGATCATCCGCCCGCCGGGGGCCAGCGATCCGCAGGTGGTCAACCGCCCCTCCGACGGCCAGGAGCGGCCCGTGGGCAACGGGCTCTTGGTGGTGAGCACCGCCCCGCCTGCGGAGCTGGCCCGCCTGGTGCTTGAGCCGGCGGCCGGCGCGGCGCTGGTCGGCAGCCTCATGCCCATTGCCGTCCTCGGGCAAGACGAACACTTTGGCCCCCGGCGGGTATTCCTCAGCCAGGTGGAGTGGACGGTGACGGGCGATGCTGGCCGCATGGGCGCGGGCGGCACCTTTTCAGCCCGCCAGCCCGGCACGGCCCGCATTGAAGCCGCGGTGGGGTCCATCCGGGCCGAGACCGTGGTCAGCGTGGTGGACACCGTGGCCGCGATCACCGTGACGCCGGAAACCGTCAGCCTGGCCAGCGGTGAATCCATCACCTTGCAGGCCCGGGCCTGGGACGCCGCGGGCCGTCCCGTGTGGGCCAACCCGTGGCAGTTCCGCTGGACCGTGGAAGGCGATGCGGTGCGGGTGGACGCGGGCGGCCAGGTGCGGGCGGTGCGGCAGGGCGAGGCCGTGGTCACCGCCCGGCTGGGGGACGTGGCAGCCGCGGCCCGCATCACGGTGGACCGCCCGCCCGAGGTGCTGTGGGGCTTCGACGAAATCGGCGGCTGGTTTGCCACCGCCATCCGGGCCCAGGCAGCCCTGGCCCTCTCGGGGCCGGGCGAGCCGGTGCTGGCCGGCGCCCACGCGGCCAAGCTCACCTACGACCTGCGGGCCGGAGGCGGCGGCACGGCCGCGGCCTACGTCCAGGCCCCGGCGCCCGTTCCCATCCCGGGCCGGCCCCGGGCCATCGGTCTTTGGGTGTACGGCGACGGCAGCGGCCACTGGCTGCGGGCCAACTACATCGACGGCGACGGCAACCGGCGGGTGACGGATTTCACCGCGGTGGGCGGGCTGGACTGGACCGGCTGGCGCTGGGTGGAAGCGCCCATCGACCCCGACGCCCCTTTGCCCATCCTCTTTGAGCGGGTCTACGTGGTGGAATTTGAACCGGCCCGCCAAGGGGCCGGCACCCTGTACTTGGACCAGCTCACGGCCTTGTACGGGCCGGCGCGGGAGTAGCCCCGGTGCCGCCGGCATCGGCCTTGGCCCGGGCCTGGCGCGGGTCCAGCCGGTCCCGCCAGTAATCCCCCAGGAGGTTAAAGCCCATGGCCGTCATGAGGACGGCCGCTCCGGGGAAGGTCGCGTACCACCACTGGTCCAGCAGGTAGACCCGCCCGCTGTTGACCATCGCGCCCCACTCCGCGGCCGGCGCCCGCACGCCCAGGCCGAGGAAGCTCAAGGTCGCGGTCAGGAGCATCGCGCTGCCCGTATCCAGCGTGGCCTGCACCACCACCGCGGGCAGGCTGTTGGGGATCAGGTGGCGCCACACGATGTGCCAGGCAGGCGCCCCCGCAGCCACCGCCGCTTCCACGAACTCCCGCTCCCGCAACGAGAGCACCTGGGCCCGCACCAGCCGGACGTAGACGGGCATGCGCACGAAGGCCACCGCGAGGACGGAGCTGACCAGCCCGGGCCCCAAGGCGGCGGCCAGGGCCATGGCCAGCACCAGGGCGGGAAAAGCCAGGATGATGTCCATGACCCGCATCAGCACCAGGTCCAGGCGGCCCCCCACCCAGCCGCTCAAGCCCCCCAGGATAATGCCCACGGTGCCGGCCAGCAGCACCACGCCCACGCCCGCGCCAATGGACCGCCGGCCGCCGTCCAGCACCCGCGCGAACAGATCCCGGCCCACCTCGTCGGTGCCAAACCAGTGTTCCGGCGACGGCGGCTGCAGGCGACGGCTCAAGTTCACCGCGTTGGGATCGTGGGCCGCCAGCCACGGGGCGGCCAAGGACGCCGCCACCGGGACCAGCACCAGCCCGAGGCCGAGCCAGACGATGAAGGGGTGCCGCCGGCGCCGCGCCGGGCCAGGCTTGTCCGCGTGCTCCGCCAACGCCTTTTTACCCCCTACCCCATGGCCCGGATGCGGGGATCCAGCCGCAAGGTCAACAGATCTACCAGCAGGTTGATGAGGCTGTAGCCCACGGCCACCACCACGGTGAACCCCATAATGGCCGGGAAATCCAGGGACGTGATGGAATCCACCACGTAGCTGCCCATCCCCGGCCAGGCGAAGACGGTTTCCGTCACCACGGCGCCCGCCAACAGATCCCCCAAGGCCAGCCCCACCACCGTCAAGGTGGGCACCAGGGCGTTGCGCAGCGCGTAGCGGTACAACACCCGCCGGGGCGAAACCCCGTAGGCCTGGGCGGTGCGGATGTAATCCTGCTGGAGCACTTCCAACAGGCTGGCCCGCACCTGCCGGGCCACCAGTCCCACATGCACAAAAGCCAGGCACGCCGCGGGCAAGAGGAGGTGCCGCAGGGCGTCCCGCCACGCAGCCCAGTCCCGGGCCAGGGCCGCGTCGATGAGGTACAAGCCCGTGACATGGGGCGGCGGCAGCGCGAAGGGCGACAGCCGGCCCGAACCCGGCAGCCAGCCCAGCTTGCCGTACAAGACGACCAAGGCCACGAGCCCCAGCCAAAACAACGGCATGGACACGCCGGCCACCGACGCGGTGCGGCTCAAGTAATCGATCCAGGAGTTTTGCCGCGCGGCCGCGGCCACCCCCAGGGGAATGCCGGCGGCCACGGCCAGCAGCATGGCCGCCCCCACCAGCTCCAAGGTGGCCGGGAAAAAGCGGGCCAGATCCTCCGCCACCGGCCGGCCGGTGCGGATGGAGCGGCCCAGATCCCCCCGCAATAGGCCCGCCATGTAGCGGGCGTACTGCACGGGCAAGGGCTGGTCCAGCCCGTGGGCCTGGCGAATCTGGGCCACCACCTCTTCGCTGGCCCGCTGGCCTGCCATGAGCCGGGCCGGGTCGCCCGGGATCGCGTGGGCAATGAGAAACGTCAACAAGGTGACGCCCAGCAGCACCAGCACCATCAGGGCCAGGCGGCGGGCGATCACCTGGCCCAGACCCATACCATCACCTCAAGTTCACCATGCCTTGCCCCCGCAGCGCCGCGGGGCGACGACCGCGTCACCGCTTGGACATGGTGTCCACGTTGAAGATGTCCACCAGCATCGGGTTGAAGACGTAGCCTTCCACGTTGTCCCGCATGGCCACCTGGTAGTTCTGCTGGTACAAGTACACGTAGGCGGCTTCCTCCACCACGATGCGCTGGGCTTGCTGGTACAGCCGGGTGCGCTCCTCGATGTCCGTGGCCACCGCCGCCCGCCGGATCAGCCGGTCCACCTCGTCGTTGGCGTAGAAGGAGCGGTTGCCCGGCAGCCCGCCCAGCTGGGAGTCAAACCAGTAGTTCATGAACATATAGGGGTCGGCGAAGTCCGGGGTCCAGTTGCCCACGGCGATGTCAAAGTCGCCTTCGTCCAGCAGGGCCCGCATCGTCGCGTAGGCGTAGGGTTCCAGCTCCAACTGGATCCCGACTTCGGCCAACTGGGCCTGGAGCGCAAGGCCGATCTGCTCCCACTCGGGATACACCGGCGAGTACAGGTATCCCAGCCGCAGGCCGCTGCCCACGCCCGCCGCCTGCAGGAGGCCCCGGGCCTTGTCCAGGTCCCGCCGGTACTGGTAAAGCGTTGGGTCGTGGGACCACATGCCCTGGGGCACGGGACCCCGCATCTGCACCGCGTTGCCCAGCATGACGCCGGCGATAATCGCGTCGTAATCCACCGCGTAGGAGACGGCCTGCCGCACCCGCGGGTCGTTGAGGGGGGTGCGCTGATTGTTGAGGTAGAGGTACGTCACCCGCAGGCTCGGGTGCTCCTCCACGCGGATACCCGGCATGCCCCGGAGCCGCTCCAGCTGGTCCAAGGGCAGCGCCTCGGCGATGTCGATGTCGCCCCGCTCCAGCTGCAGCCGCCGGGCCGAGGGGTCTTTGATGATCAAGAACACCACCATGCGAAAGGCCGGCGCTGGGCCATCGTAGTGGGGGTTGGGCACCAGGCGCAGCTGCTGGTCCTTCTCCCACCGCTCCAGCTGGAAGGGGCCGCTGCCCATGGTGTGCTCGGCGAGATACCCCCGGCCCAGGTCGCCGCCCTGCTCGTGCTCGGCCAGGCGCGGGTTGATGATGGCCGCGCCGTTGTTGGCCAGGGTCAGCAGGAAGGGCGCAAAGGGTTCCGACAGCGTAAAGCGGACCGTGTACTTGTCCACCGCTTCCACCCGGGCCAGCGTCGGGAAGGCGTCGGCCGGCCCCTCGCCGATGGCCAGCAGGCGGTTGAAGCTGTAGACGACCGCATCCGCGTCCACCGGCGTGCCGTCCGCGAACCGGGCCGTCTGCCGCAGGGTGAAGGTCCATACCAGCCCGTCGTCGGAAACCGTCCATCCGGTAGCCAAGTCCGGCTCCACCTCGGTGCTGCCCACGCCGTCCTGCACCTTGTAGCGCACCAGGCGCTGGTAGGCCGGATACGTCACCGCCCACGACCGGTTGGTCATGGTCACGTGGGGGTCCAGATTGTCCACATCGCCGCTGATGCCGATGACCAGCACGTCC
>Ga0079224_100003043_pt1 | contig 20842 bp, 15 predicted proteins | sample Stecom2015_FD_80414 | JGI IMG/M metagenome (GOLD analysis project Ga0079224, IMG submission 80414) | Agricultural soil microbial communities from Utah to study Nitrogen management - Steer compost 2015 | ecosystem: Environmental > Terrestrial > Soil > Agricultural land | place: USA: Utah...
AACCAGAAAAAATTAGAGAGATTCAATCAAAATACATCTGGGACAATGTGGACTTGTTGCTTGACGGAGACATTGAGGGCGTTGCAGGTAGAGCACAATTGGAGTTTTTGACGGACACCAGTTACGACTATACAGGCCGCGGACTATTTGTAACATGAGCTTACTGGAACGGCATTGACAACCATAAATACTCAAAAGTCGACCTTGTTCTTCTTGGTGTTAAAATAACGACAAGTGAATATCCAATTGAGGCTGACGGGACAGTTTTTTTGAAAAACGGCTTTATTGACAATTTAGAAATTTGGTGTTACAAAGGAGACTATCCTCAAAAGGACTTGACAAAATATACTCTGACACAAGCTTGGAATAATTCACCCGCCAAACAAATTACGACTGAATTATGACAACATTCTTTCAGACAAATTCGACCGCAAATTTTGAAGGACAAGTTATCACGGACAAAGTAGCACGAACGCATAAAAAGGGGTTCGCGATAGCGGGGGTTCCGTGCTTCGCAGACACATTTGTGCAAGGTGGAAGTTCAGTTCTCCGAATAAAGTTTAGTGCTAAAACACCCCGCCATCGCAAACCCCCGAAACGTTAGATGGCATTTTAGAAGATGACAATTTCAAAGTGCAGAATGATTCTATTTGCAACAGTGATACTGGGACTTTCTAATCAGAGTAATGGTCAGAATTCTCGGCACTTCTCGAACGACACTTTAGTATTTCAGAAGATAAGCAATAGCAGCCAACGATTTGAACTGCCACTAAACGACTACTCTGTTCTATTAAAGCAGATAAACGGGAAGAAGAAGCAAGTGATAATAAACTCATACACAGACACAACATTACATGTCAAATCTTATTCGTTCAACAAAGGTGAAGAACGAAAAGAAAAACGAAAGAGGCTGGCTAGCATCTATTCCGACACAACTCTGACATCAACTAACATAGACAGCTTGACTAAGCTAGTGATGTATTCAGTTCAAGACACCATTGATATAAGTAGTATAGATAAAATAGTTGTCTATAATGGCAATAGGCCCAATATGAAGCGAATCTTAAAAATTACAGAATGGTCGGCAGTCACATGGCTTTTGGTGGGTATGCCAGCTATTGCTTTGTTTCAGTCTGCCGCGTATGTCGTGGTCTGGACGGCGGCAGGGTTGACGATTGTTGTGGTTAGTCTAATAACAGAGAATAAGAAAATTAAATTTAGCAAATGGGAGATTCTGAAATGAGCTAACGTAGGACGAAACGCCCTATAACATGCCCTTGCCACAAGCCGCCCTCGTCCCGGTGACAACTCCCGTTGAAGCATGATAACTTCGTCCAGGAACAAGATCACAAAAGGCGGCCTGCGGCAAGCGCAGGCCCGTTGGTGGCAATAGTGCCCAGCCGCTGGTGAAAGCCGGATCGCAAGCCGTTCCCGGCCTTGGATGTCAGGCGCTTGGACCTGTATATCCGGGGGAGAGAATGCAGTGGCTTTGTTCCCCATGTGGCCTCCGGAGTGGTGTACATTCGTTCGTTCTTGTTTGTACTTACCCCCTCAATCCCCATTCCCATGAAGACCTGTATACGCTTGGTGCTGTTGGCTTGCCTGCTGCTGGGTGCATCGTTCGCCTCGGCACAGTCCTATTCTTTACTCGTAACTGGCGAGGTGGAAGGCTGCACCCCCGGGACCACGGTCACCATCCAGACGCTGCCGGGCACCGAGCCGGCCCAAACGGTGAGCGTGGCGGTGGATCCCAATTGCGGCTTCTTCGCAACGCTCCCCCTCACCTCGGCCACGGGCGGAGTCTTCGCTTGGACCACCTGCGCCAACGGCACCATTACCGGTGACTCTGCCGCCTTTTCCTTCAGCCCGGCGAGCGATTCCGCTTGGGTGGCGCTGGAACTGAGCTGCGGCAGCGACACGGTGGACGTATGCCAGGCCTGCATCACCGTGGAGCAAATTGCGCCCTTTAGCGTACAGTTCGCCAGCTGCAGCAGTGGCGGTACCGCACCCTATACCTACGTGTGGTTGTTGCCCAGCGGGCTGATCACCTCGGAGGACAGTCCTTCCTTCACCTTTGACCAAGCGGGCGCCTATGTCGTGTGCATGCAGGTATCTGATGCCACTGGATGCAGCAGCGTGGCCTGCGATACCCTGTTCGTGGGCAGCGATGGCCTGCTGGCGCCCACCGGCACCGCGGGATGCCAAGCCGGCTTCCTCACGGTGCAAGCCTATGCCGACACCTCCAACGGCGGCGGCGTGGTAGCGCCCATTCCGAACGAAGTGTGGGTGGTGAACCTCAGCACCCCGAACACCGCGCCCGAGCAGTTCACCTGGGACTTCGGCGATGGTGCGGGCTCCACGGAGACCTATCCCACGCACGTGTACGATGGCCCCGGTCCCTGGCTGCTCTGCCTTTCCATCACCAGCGACGGCTGCACGGACAGCTTCTGCGACACCGTGAGCGTGGATGCCGATGGCTTCCTGAACGGCATGCTGGAGGATGAGGAGCAACTGGTCCGGGGACATGACCGGGCCTCCGGCGGCTTCACCCTGAACGTGATCAACGCGCTGGCCATGGGCGTGGAGGAAGTACCGCTCCGGTCGGATCTCCGGCTGTGGCCGAACCCGGTGCAGGATGAACTGCAGATCAGCTTCACCGGCCAGGCCGGTGGTACGGTACCCGTGGCGGTGATCGACCATACGGGGCGGACGGTGCTGGCGGCAGCACCGGCCACCACCGCAGGTGCGATGACGCTGCGGTTGTCCACTGCAACGCTGGCTCCGGGGCTTTACTTGATGCGCATCGGCCAGGGCGCCGGCGCATCCGTGCTGCGTTTCGTGAAGCAGTGACTTGAGCACTGTGCTTGGTGGCACCCGGATCATGCAGTAGGGTTCGTTGCGAGGGTCGAAAGCGCAATGGCAGCAAGGTTTGCGTTGAGGAGGAATAGCCCGAGCTATGCTGACGAAACGAAAGCCTGCGAAGCGAATGCTGCCGCAGCGATCTCGGGCCGTAGTAGAAATCCTTCTGCATATTCGGGGTGTTGGGGGTGCTTGCGACCGTGCAGGCACCCTTTCTTTTGGCCCGCGCCAGCTTCAGGGAACAAAAAAAAATCCCGGCCCACCCAACCGGGCTCCCTTGCGTCACGTGTATGCAGGTGAACCATGAAACTCCTTCCCATGCAGAATATCCTACGCTCCATGCTTTTGGCCGGAGCAGCCACCTTCGGACTGGCCGCACTCGCCCAACCCTACACGGTCACCGTGTCGGGCCATATTTCCCCTTGCAACCCGGCCATTGCCGGCAGTCCGGTGACGGTGGAGAACTGGGAGGTCCAACCTCCGCAAATCATCACGACCATTGCGAACGCCAACTGCTATTACACGGTGGACGTTGAAGTGACCAGCACCACCGGCGTTTTCCTGGTCTCGGCCAGCTGCGGGAACGGCATGATGGTGTCGGATTCCGTGTACTACACGGTAACGCAGCCCGACTCCGTGCAGGTCATACTGGACCTGAATGGCTGTGGCAGCGCCAGCACCTGTGCGGCCGATTACACCGTGCAACAGGCCATGAACGGAAGCACGCCCATCCCGTGGGAGATCACCACCACCAACCTCGCCACGGGCACCCCGCCGTGGAGCTTTGAATGGTGGATGCCCGATGCCAGCAACAGTTCGGAGGCCGAGCCCGGCTTCACCTTCACCGCGCCTGGCATTTACGGCATCTGCCTGAACGTTTGGACCGATGACGGAGCGTGCAGTGCCACCCACTGCGACACCTTGGTGGTGGATGACTTTGGGAACATCACCATTGGTCAACCCTGCACGCCGCCGACGATCACCGGAATACCCGGACCCCTTTCCATCTGCTCCACCGATACCCTTATACTATCGGTGTCCGCTACCGGGACCGCTCCCCTGCTGTACTACTGGTCGGGACCCGGGATCACCTACACCGACACCTTGAGCTCCTATGCGTATGCTGAAGCTACCCCCGGAACCTATCAGGTAAGCGTGGTGAATGCCTGCGGAACGGCGGATGGGTCCGTGTCCGTGTCGGTGGCTGCCGCGCCGGACGCAGGTATTGGAACGGACAACTTTTCTTGCGACCTGAGCGGGCCCACCTCGCTCTTCTCGCTCCTCGATGGCACCCCGAACGCCGGCGGCACCTGGACATTCGGTGGCGCCGCACACGGCCCCATGTTCGACCCGCAGACGGACATGCCAGGCGCCTACGTGTATACCGTCGCTGGTACCGCGCCGTGCGCTGACGACATGTCGTGGGTCTATATCATGGGCGTGCCTTCGTGGTATGATGATTCGGACGGGGACGGCTTTGGGGACCCGTTGCTCCCGCCGATCATCTCCTGCACCCAGCCAGCGGGTTACGTATCCAATAACGGTGATGACTGCCCGGAGATCTTCGGGGACTTGGGTTCCGCCTGCGATGATGGCGACCCGGCCACGATCAACGATCACATCACAATTGATTGTTTGTGCGAGGGTTCTATCGTGGACTGCCTGGGCATTCCAGGTGGGAGTGCCTTGCCCGGCACATCCTGTACGGTGTCTGGCACAACGATCCCGGGAATTTGGAGCACCAGTTGCGCTTGCGTACCGGACACGACCGGTTGCAACGCCTGCATCATCACCGTGCAGGACTCCACGCCTGCTGGCCTGCTGCCCTTCACCGCGCAGATTTCCAGCTGTAGTACAGGGGACGGGCCTTTCACCTACCTGTGGCACCTGCCCGACGGCCTCACGAGCACCCACGCGGACACCACCGTCGTTTTTCCTGGAGCCGACACTTACCTGATCTGCCTCACCCTCACCGACAACAGCGGCTGCACCAGCTTCACCTGCGACACGCTGGTGGTGGACGCGAACGGGACGATCACTCCCTACCCCTCACCCGCCTGCGAGGCGGGCTTCTGGACCATCCAGGCCTACGACAGCACGGCCGGCGGGGTATCGCCCATCCCCAATGAAGTGTGGGTGTGGAACCTCAGCAGCGGCGGCAACGGCAACTACCAGTACCAATGGAACTTCGGCGACGGCACCGGCTCCACCGACCCCTTCCCCACCCACACCTACAGCGGCCCCGGGCCCTGGCTGCTCTGCCTCACCATGCAAAGCGGAAACTGCACTGACACCTATTGCGACAGTGTGAGCGTGGACGAGGACGGCATCCTCAACGGCCTGATGCCTGATGGCCACGGAACCTCCCTGCACGACCGGTCGGGCTTCACGCTGAACGTGATCCAACAGCTGCCCACGGGCATCGCCGAGGCGGCGGCCATCACAGACCTGAAGACCTGGCCGAACCCGGTGGATGAGCTGCTCCACATCTCCTTCCACAACCGCATGGCCGGGGAGGTGGACCTCACGGTGACCGACCCATTGGGGCGCACCGTGCTCGGACAGCGCTTACGACTGGGCAGCGGCAGCAACCTGCTGCAAGTACCCACGGACCAATTGGAACCCGGCCTGTACATGGTGCGCATCGGCCATGGACCACAAGGCCTTACACAGCGCTTTTTGAAAGTGCATTGAGCACGCGTTGATAGCTTTGGAAGGGTGCCCGGACCGCGGGCACCCTTTCGCTTAACACCATGATCGCTGAACGCCTGATCGCCGCTTGCATCCGCAAGGACCCTCGGGCTGAACATGAGCTGTACCGAACGTTGCACCCGATGATGCTTTCGATCTGTTCCCGCTACGAGCACAACCGGCAGGATGCAAGCGCCCGGATGAACGAGGGCTTCCTGAAGGTGCTGCTGAACCTGGAGAAACGCCGTCCCGAAGTCCCTTTCGAGGCTTGGGTGCGGCGGATCATGATCAACACCGTGATCGACGGTTTCCGCAAGGAGCGGGAACGCAAAACCCTGGAACGGATGGATATGCCGATGGACGAGGACCTGGGCACCGAGATCAATGAATACCTGCGGCACATGGAGGCCGAAGCGTTTGCGGAGCTTTTGCAGCGGGTGCCGGAAATGTCACGCAAGGTCTTCAACCTGTTCGCCATCGATGGCTTCAGCCATGCGGAGATCGCGGGGATGCTCGGCATCAGCGCGGGCACCTCGAAGTGGCATGTCTCCCATGCCCGGCAGCTGTTGCAGCACGCCCTCGCCCGCCTGGCCCACGCCCGCACGCCGATAAAAACCGCATCGATATGAGTCCCGACCAAGAATTCGACGAGCTGGCACGGGAGAAGTTGGAAGGGCGATCCATTCCCTTCGCCGAGGCGGATTGGCAGGATGCGCGCAGCCGGATCGATGCGGCGCGCGGCAGGCGTGGAAGGCCGGGGGCCTGGATCCTGGGCGGCGGGCTGCTCCTAGTGATCGGCAGCCTTTGGTGGGTTGGCGCGCAGCAATACCACCCTGAAGGCTCCGTGGCCTTGCATGCTCCGCAACAAGAAGCGCTGCACGTGACCGCCCCGGCGGCCAGCCCATTGCCGGTCGCTGCTCACGCACCGCTGCCAGTCGCGCCACCGGCCGGCACAGCCACACGGGCACAAGCATCAGCGGGCGCAATCAACATGGTGACCGTTCCGGAACCAGCCCCCAACGCGCGGCCCCTGCCGGAACAGCTGCCTGCTTCGGACCTCATCCAGGCGGAGCGTTGGAAGCCGGAACGGAATGATCCCGGCAGTACGGCCCGGCAACATGCCCTCCTGTTCGAGGTGCCGACGCCCGTGGAAATCGAATCGGTAAGCACCCCGACGGCAACCATCGCGGATACCGACGCACTGAGCACCGATGGAGACCTTCCCGTTAGCGATGAAGCCCCTTCTGCGCCATTCCCCGCACCCACCAATTCCGCGGCGGCGGCGACAATGACCCAGCTACCGCAGGAAAGCGTGGAAAAAGCGGTGCCTGCAGCCTACACGCCCGAGGCCAGCCCGGCGAGCGGGGAAGCGCAGGTGAACGCGGACCGCACGGTGCCGGACACTGCCGCCCCGGTCGCGGCGGCGGTTCTTCCGGCCGATAGCCTCCCTGGCCCGGTATTGCCTGCCGCCCCGATGGACTCCTCCGCTGCGGCCCCGCCCGCCATCGCCCCGCCGCTGGTGCCTACGCGCGCGCCGTGGGAGATCAGCCTTGCGGGCGGCCTGTTCCAAGGCCAGGGCCGGTATACCGGGGCGCAAAGCGCGGACTGGGCCGGAGACGTGAGCGGCGCACGCAGCGCCGGGGCCGGTGTGGAGTTGATGCACATGGGCCGCCACATCGGCCTGGGGCTCGGTCTGCATTACGGGAACTATGCGGAACGCATCCGCACGGACGCTATCGATGTGCGCACCAGCACCACCCACTCGTATTGGTACCTGATGCCCGTGGACACCACGGTCCTCCTCATCACCGACACGGTGCCCGGGCAGCCGCCGAGCTACACGGGCACTTCCATCGACACCACGGTGCATGTGCTGGCGCAAGGCAACGACACCGTCGTGAGCGTACAGCACCGCCGCGATGCACGCGACCAAGTGAACCGCGTGAGCTACCTGGAAGTGCCGCTATTGCTGGACGTGCATGTGACGCAGGGCCGCTGGATGCTCGGCCTGCGCGGTGGCCCTACTATCGGCCTTCTCACCGGTCGGCGCGGAAGCCTGCCCAACAACACGGACGACGGCTACCTCGGTTTCAACGACGTGGCTTTCCGCGAAGTGGTCTTCGGCTACACCGCACGGGCTTATGTGCGCTACCGTTTCAATGCGGGCTGGTCCGTAGGCGTGGAACCCGCGCTGCGCGGGCAGTTGCTGAACAGCTTGAGCAGCGGCGAGTTGGAGCGGCGTAGTAGCGCGAAAGGCGTGATGATCAGCTTGACTTACCGGTTGCGGTAAAGCAGTCCGCACCAGGTGTATGGCAGCCACCGGTGGTGCTGGCCGAACGACCTCTCACCCCCGGAGCTCCGCGCCCGCCTCTTGCTCCAGCGCGCTGCGGATGCGGCCCATCGCTGTGTCCACCTGTTTGTCGGTGAGGGTCTTCTCGTTGTCCTGGAGGATGAAACTGAGCGCATAACTCTTCTTGTCTGCGGGCAGCTTGTCCCCTTCGTACACATCGAAGAGGCCCACTTCGCGGAGCAGCTTGCGCTCGGCCTGGTAGGCGATCTGTTCCAATTGTGCATATGCCACGGAGCGGTCCAGGAGCAGGCTGAGATCGCGGCGTACGGCTGGGAATTTGGACACTTCCTGGTAGGTGGTTCGGCGGTTGCTCAGAAGGGCTACCAACGTTTCATCATGGATCTCGGCATAGTAGGTCGGCAGGTCCACGTCAAAGGCTTTCGCAACCTGCACGGCCACTTCGCCCAAGGTGGCAACGGTCCTCTTTCCGACCTTCACTTCCACCGTGGAGGACAACAAGGGATTTTCGCTCACGCTGAACTTCGTGTTCTCTCCCAGCCCCAAGCGCTTTAGCAGCAGTTCGAGCTCCTCCTTCACATCGGCGAGTTCAGCCTTGCGGTCCGTGCTGCGCCAGTTCTCGTTGCCCTGCTTTCCGGTGATCAACAGTGCTACCCGTTCCTCCTCGATGATCTTGCCATTAGCGACGGCATAGACACGTCCCTGTTCAAAAAGGCGCAGGTCGCGGTGCTGGCGAGCGATGTTGTGCTCGGCACTTTGCAGTAGGCCAAAGAGCATGGTGGGGCGCATCACATCCAATTCGGCGCTCAGCGGATTCTTCAGGCGTTCCAAGGTTTCCTCCTCCGCAGCCTTCAACTTCACGGTGCGGCCACCGTTCACAAGTGAAGGGGTCATCACCTCACGGAAACCGCGGGATGCCAAGTGTTGGGACAGTCGCTGGCGGAAGCCTTCGGATGTGGTTTCAGGCTGCTGCACGGCAGGCATCATCAGGCGCTCCGGGATGGGCACCTGATCGAATCCATGGATGCGCAACACTTCTTCCACGAGGTCGGCCTCGCGCAGCACGTCCACGCGGTATGGTGGCACTTGCACATGGATGCTTTGCGCGGTGCGGTCACTGATGCGGCAGTCGAGCATCTCGAGGATCCGCACCACTGCATCAGGTGCGATGGCCATGCCGCAGAGCTGGTCCACGGTGGCAAAGCAGAGCGTCACCTCGGCCCAGGGGCGCGGCGTTCCGATGTCGGTGATGGGGGAGCTGATGCGTGCGCCGGCCACTTCCTGCAGCAGCAAGGCCGCGCGCTTCAGGGCATACACCGTGATCTCGGGGTCCACGCCACGTTCGTAACGGAAGGAAGCATCGGTGTTCAGTCCGTGCCGCCGCGCTGTGCGGCGGATGGTGACCGGGTCGAAGCAGGCGCTTTCGAGGAAAATGGCCGTGGTGCTTTCGGAGACGCCGCTATCGGCCCCGCCGAACACGCCGGCCAGGGTGGCGCCTTTTTCCCCGTCGGCGATCAGTAGATCCTCCACATTCAGCTTTCGAAGCTTGTCGTCCAAGGTGGTGAGGGTCTCGCCGTCCCGGGCCTTGCGCACGACGATCCTTCCGCCCGCCAGCTTGTCGGCATCAAAGGCGTGCAGCGGCTGGCCCAGCTCGTGCTGCACGAAGTTGGTCACGTCCACCACGTTGTTGATGGACTTCAGTCCAATGCTCTTCAAACGCTCCTGCAGCCACGCGGGCGAGGGGGCAACTGTCAGCTGCGTGAACGTGAGTCCGGCATAGCGCGGTGCGGCATCCGTGGCTTGCACCTCCACGGCGATGATGCGCGCATCGTCATCCTGCCGGAATGCTTCCACAGAGGGCAACACCACCTTGTGCGCGCTGCCGGTGCGGTGGTTGAGCGCGGCGACCAGGTCCCGCGCCACCCCCCAATGGCCCAGCGCATCGGAGCGGTTGGGCGTAAGGCCGATCTCCAGGATGTGATCGGTCTTCAGCCCGAGCTGTGTGCTGGCGGGCGTACCGGCCGTGGCGGACGCGTCCAGCACCAGGATGCCGGCATGGTCGCTGCCAAGTCCTAGTTCATCGGCGGCGCATATCATCCCCTGACTTTCCTGGCCCCGGATCTTCGCTTTCTTGATGGTGAACGGTTCACCGCCTGTGGGGTGCAGGGTGCTGCCCACGGTGGCCACCAGCACCTTCTGGCCCGCTGCCACAGTGGGCGCCCCGCAAACGATCGTGGAAGGGGCATCCGCGCCGATGTCCACCGAGCAGATGTGCAAGCGGTCGGCATCGGGGTGCTTCACGCAGGTGAGCACTTCGCCCACCACCACCCCGGCAAGCATGCCGGGGATGGCCTCTGCAAGTTCCACACGTTCGACCTCCAGGCCGGTGCTGGTGAGGATGTCGGCCGCTTCCGCGGCCGTGAGGGGACCGATTTCCATCAGGCTCTTGAGCCAATTCCAGGAGATGCGCATGGTGCCGCGAAAGTAGGCCAGGCCATGTAGAAGCCGCAGTCTACTGGCGGGGTGCGATTAACTTGCCGCCCAGCCATGGACCCGAAGCGGAATACATTCCTGAATGGCGGGCTGTACCTGCTCGCATTGATCGGCACCTGCGTGGCGCTGTGGAAAGGATGGCGTGAGCTGGAGTTCGTGTGCAGGCCCTTGCTAATGGTGGTGCTGTCGTCCTGGTTCTTCTTCAACAGCCGTCGCGTGGGCGACCGCTTTACGCTGCTGGTGCAGGCAGGCCTCTTCTTCTCGCTGATCGGCGATGTGGCGTTGATGTTCACCTACGTGGACGACTTCAACTTCCTGGTGGGCCTTGGCGCGTTCTTCCTGGCCCAGCTCTGCTATGCATTCGCCTTTCTGCAGAACATTGTGGACGTGGACGGCCTGGACGGGCTCGGGGTGCCACTGCTCATTTCGTTCGGCATCGGCACCTATGCGTTCTTCTATGCGTGGGACCTGATGCCGCACCTGGAGGAAGGGCTGGGCCTGCCGCTGATCGTCTATGTGGTGACCATCACGTGCATGGGCATGGTAGCGGCCTTCCGCTTCAGGCGCACCTATCCACGCAGCTTCTGGCTCGTGCTCATCGGCTCCTTATTCCTGATCGCTTCCGACAGCCTGTTGGCCTGGGACCGCTTCCGCTTCCCCATGCAGTGGGGTTCCGTGGGGATCGTGGTCACCTATGCCATCGCCCAGTTCATGATCGCTGCGGGTGCCTTAGCGCACGTGCTGGACCCGGACAACCTCCGGCGCAGGCAGGCACTGACCACGTGACCCCAGCGACCGGTGGCGGGCCCAAAAGCTTGGAGCTCTGCGATCACGATCAGCCGATCCGGCCCCAGACCGCCTTCTCCCGCATTTGCTCCCGTAGGGCATTCGCGATGGGCGCATGCACCGGGTCGCGCAGTTCCGGGTCCTCGCTTAGCAGCTGTTGGGCCACCTGCCGCGCTTCCTGTAGCAGATCGGCATCCAGCACCAAGTCCGCCAGGTGCAGCTCCGGAATGCCGCTCTGCTGTGTGCCAAGGATATCGCCGGGGCCGCGCAGCCGGAGGTCCACTTCGCTGATCTCGAAGCCGTCCTGGGTGCGCACCATGGTCTGGATACGGGTGCGCGCATCGTTGCCCAGCTTGTCACCGGTCATCAGGATGCAGAAGCTGTGCTCGGCGCCCCGGCCCACTCGCCCGCGCAACTGGTGTAGTTGCGAGAGCCCGAAGCGCTCGGCGTTCTCCACCACCATCACGCTGGCATTAGGCACGTCCACGCCCACTTCGATCACCGTGGTGGCCACCAGCACATCGGTCTCTCCTTTCGCGAAGCGCGCCATCTCATAGTCCTTCACTTCCGGCGTCATTCTGCCGTGTACAATGCCCACGGCATATTTCGGCAGCGGGAAGCGTCGCGCCAGGCTTTCGTAGCCATCGGTCACGTCCTTCAGGTCGCTCTTCGCGCTCTCCTCGATCAGCGGATAGACCACATAGACCTGCCGTCCCTTTTCGATCTCCGATTCCAGGAAGCCGAAGACGGCATTGCGCGACTGGTCCGTGCGGTGTACGGTCTTGATGGGCTTGCGGCCAGGCGGCAGTTCATCGATCACGCTCACGTCGAGGTCCCCGTAAAGCGTCATGGCCAAGGTGCGCGGAATGGGGGTGGCCGTCATCACCAGTACGTGCGGCGGCACCTTGGCCTTGGCCTGCATCCGTGCCCGCTGGGCCACACCAAAGCGGTGCTGCTCATCGATCACCACCAGGCCGAGGTCCCGGAACACCACGCGGTCCTCCAGCAGGGCGTGCGTGCCGACCAGTATGTGGACCTCGCCCATCTGCAGCGCAGTGAGCAGGCTTTTCCGCTCGGCAGCCTTGGTGCTCCCCGTAAGCAGGCGCACCACCACGGGAAGGCCCTCCAGGAAGCGCGAAACGCTTTTGAAATGCTGCTGTGCCAGGATCTCCGTGGGGGCCAGCAAGGCCGCCTGGAATCCATTGTCCAGCGCGATCAGCATGCTCAGCAGGGCCACGAGGGTCTTGCCGCTCCCCACATCGCCCTGCAACAGCCGGTTCATTTGCATGCCCGTGCCCATGTCCTTGCGGATCTCCTTGACCACGCGCTTTTGGGCAGCGGTGAGCGCGAAGGGCAGGTGGTGGTGGTAGAAGGCATTGAACAGCGCGCCCACGCTGCCGAATACGTTGCCTTTCACCGCCTGTTGCATCAACTGCTTCTGCCGCAGCAATTGCAACTGGATGTGGAACAGTTCCTCGAATTTCAACCGGCGCACGGCCTTGGCGAGCAGCTCACTGTCGCGTGGGAAGTGTGCCTCGCGCACGGCCTCCTCCCGGCTGATGCCGCCAAGCATCTGCACCAAGGGGGCGCTCAGGGTCTCGGGCAGTCCTCCGTCTAATTGGGGCAGCATCGCTTGAACGAGCTTCCCGATGCCGCGGCTGTGCAATCCCTTCGCGGATGCTTTCTCCGTGGTGCTGTACACGGGTTGCAGCGGCGTGGCGGCGCCTTGGTCCCAAGTGGTGGCGGCTTCCACCTCCGGGTGGGCCAGGTTGAACCGATCGCGGAAAAGACTGGGCTTGCCGTACACCACGCACTCCATGCCGTCCTTCAGCAGGGGCTGTAGCCAGCGCAGCCCCCTGAACCAGACCAATTCGATGCTGCCGGTGGCATCCACCAGCGTGGCGGTGAGGCGGCGGGCCTGCTTCTCCCCGATCATCCGGACGCCCCGGAGGACACCGCGCAATTGTACCGGGGTCGCCTCATCAGCGATTCCGGCCACGGTATTGAAGCGGGTGCGGTCCACATAGCGGAACGGGTAATGCAGCAGCAGGTCGCCGAAGGTGGCGATGCCCAATTCCTTGCGCAGTAGCTCCCCGCGCTGCGGCCCGACACCCTTGAGGTATTCGATTGGTGTGTCCAACACGTGGGGCATGGCCCGAAAGTAGCCCGTAGCGCCGTGATCCCCTGGGATCGTCCTCGGCACCACACACAGGGACCGTCGGCACGCCGCGGCCCGGCCGGGGACAGGATACGCGGTCCTAGCGGCTCAAATGGAGGCCGCGCCGAGCATCAGCACCGGGTTCTCCAGTGAGGCCTTCAATGTTTGCAGGAAGGCGGATCCCGTGGCACCATCCACCACACGGTGATCGCAGCTGAGGGTGAGCTTCATCACTTGGCCGGGCACCACCGCACCGTTCTTCACCACGGGGGTTTCCGCAATGGCGCCCACCGCCAGGATGCACGCATCCGGCGGGTTGATGATGGCGGTGAACTCCTCAATGCCGAACATGCCCAGGTTGCTGATGGTGAAGGTATTCCCCTCCCAATCGGCAGGCTGCAGCTTTTTGTCCCTTGCGCGTTTGGCGAAGTCCCGCACTTCGCTACCTATGGCACGCAGCGGCTTGGTGTCCGCGAAACGCACCACGGGCACCAGCAGGCCCTCTTCCACCGCCACGGCCACGCCGATGTGGATGTGCTGGTTGTAGCGGATCTTGTCGCCGAGCCAGCTGCTGTTCACCTTGGGATGCTGGCGCAGCGCCATGGACACAGCCTTGATGACGAGGTCGTTGTAGCTGATCTTGTCCGGCTCGATCGCCTGGTTGATCGCCTCACGCACAGCGACGCAGCCGGTCATGTCCACGGCCACGGTGAGGTAGAAATGCGGCGCGCTGTACTTGCTTTCGGCCAAGCGCCGGGCAATGGTCTTGCGCATCTGGCTTACCTGTACCTCGGTGAAGCCCTCTTCCTGCACGGCCATGGGCGCCATGCCGCTGGCCAGGTACCCCTCGATGTCCTGCTTCACGATGCGGCCGTCGTCACCGGTCCCGCGCACCCGCTTGATGTCGATTCCCCGCTCCTCGGCCAGGCGACGGGCCAATGGACTGGCCTTGATGCGGCCGTTCGCGGCGCTTGGGGGAGCTGATGTGGCCCGCATCGGGGCGAAGGCAGGTGCGGGCTCCGGGGCCTCCTTGGTCGTGGTGGCCGATGGCTCCGTGGCATCGCTGTTCTTGGCCTGCGCCCCCTGTGCGGTCGGCGCGGGCTGTTCCTGGGCGGGCTGTTCCTCCTTGGCTTCCTTCGGAGCGGCGGTTTCCTTGGCCTGCTCCTGCCCTTCGTCATCGGTGGACTTGCTCAGCAAGGCGCTGATGTCCTCGCCTTTCTCGCCGATGATGGCCAGCAGGCTGTCCACCGGCGCGGCCTTCCCGGCGGGCACGCCGATGTGGAGGAGCACGCCATCATAGTAGCTCTCGAACTCCATGGTGGCCTTGTCCGTCTCGATGTCCGCCAGGATATCACCGCTCTTCACCGTGTCACCCACTTTCTTGTGCCATGCCGCCACCACGCCCTCGGTCATGGTGTCGCTCAGGTGCGGCATATTGATCACTTCTGCCATGTTCAGTCCTTGATGAAGGGATAGTCCTTCTGCTTGTACACGTCGATGTAGAGCTCGTCCAGCGGGGGGTAGGGGCTTTCCTCGGCGAACTTCACCGCAGCGGCCACTTCAGCCTTCACCTCCGCATCCATGGCCTCGATCTCGGCCTCGGACAACCAGTTCTCCGCCAGCAGCTTCTTGCGTACGATCTCCAGTGGGTCGCGCTGCTTGTAGTCCTCCACCTCTTCCTTCTTCCGATAGGTTCCCGGGTCGCTCATGCTATGCCCCCGGTAGCGGTAGGTCTTGATCTCCAGCAGATAGGGGCCTTCGCCCGAGCGCACATGCGCGGAGGCATCGGTGAAGGCCTGATGCACATCCTCGCAGCGCATGCCGTTGACCGGGGCCGCTGGCATTTCATAGGAGAGGCCAAGCTTGTACAGCTCGTGGACGTTGCTGGTGCGCTCCACGCTGGTGCCCATGGCGTAGTCGTTGTTCTCGATCACGAACACCACGGGCAGTTTCCAGAGCATGGCCATGTTGAAGGTCTCGTGCAGGATGCCCTGACGCACGGCGCCATCGCCCATGAAGCAGTAGGTGACCTGGTCGCCGCCCCGGTATTTGTCGGCGAAGGCGAGGCCCGCCCCGAGGGCGATCTGCGCGCCCACGATGCCATGGCCGCCAAAGAGGTTGCGTTCCTTGTCGAAGTAGTGCATACTGCCGCCCTTGCCCTTGCTGCTGCCCGTGATGCGGCCGTAGAGCTCGGCCATCACTTCCTTGCTGGGCGTGCCCAGCACGAGCGGGTGGGCATGGTCGCGGTAGGCGGTGATCACGCGGTCGTCCTTGCGCATCGCGGTGACCATGCCTGCCAGGATAGCTTCCTGTCCGATGTACAGGTGGCAGAAGCCTCCGAACTTCTGCTGGGTGTACAGTTGGCCTGCCTTCTCCTCGAAGCGGCGCATGAGGAGCATGTCCCCGTACCACCGCAGGTACGTGTCCTTGTCGAAGGCCGGGGGCTGCTGCTGCTTTGGCTTGCTGCCCTTGCGGGTACGGCTTGTGGTCTGATCGCTCATTCCCTCCATGAATATTGCGGTTCAAAGATAGCCTTGGTCACCGGGCTTTCTTCTTGCCCAGCTGGCTGCTGTCGAAGGAGAGGGGCAGCAGGGTCTCCGCACTGAAGGTCTCAATGACCGGGCCTTTTACCACGCCCATGAGCAGCCTGATGGGCCCGGCCTGCCTCCGTTCCTGCTCCACAAGCGCCTGCCTGCAGATGCCGCAAGGGGTGACCGGTCGCGTGCCCTTCACCTGGGGCACCACAATGGCCATGCTCTCCACGGTGCCGTTGGGCAGCACGGCCATCGCGGCGTGCAGGGCGGTCCGCTCGGCGCATGTGCCGGCGGGGAAACTCGCGTTCTCCTGGTTGTTCCCCGGCACCAATTCACCGCTCTCCATGCGCAAGGCAGCGCCCACCTTGAACTTCGAGTAGGGCGCGTACGCATTTCGCGCAGCCTTCGCGGCCAGTTCTAGCAATTCGCGGTCATCCTCGGGAAGCGCGGTCCAGGAGGCGTGCTGCATGTAATGCAACGCGATTTTTCGGGTCTGTGCCATGTTGGAAAAGGGTGCCGAATGTACGCCCGCCCCGCTATCCGTGCGCGCGAAGCTTCAGGGACATCGGGTCTCCTGCGCCCGACGGGCACAGGAGACAAGGTCACGTAGGGACGCCATGGGAAGAATTTGAACGCCTTGGGGCGAGCGGACCTTGCTCTTTTGAACCACGGATAAACACGGATCATGGCGGTGTTTATCCGTGTGGACCCGCCTGCCGGCCGTCAGGTCCATGGTTCCTCTTTGGACCGACCGCGCCGCCAGGCGTGGCCGGAAGACCGGATAGCCCTGCGCGAAGCTTCCGTTCGCTAGATTGGCACCCCTTAGCCATGGCCCTCCTGGATCCCACCCTCGCCGGGTTCGCCCCCATCGCATTGGGCGAAATGGACAATGTGGCCCTGCAAACCCGCATGGACACGAAGTTCCTGTTCGCCGCCTCCCTGCTGCCCCGCGTGCTGGAGGACCTCGGTACGGAATACCGCGTGCTGGAGGTGGACGGCACCCGGGGCACCACGTACAATACCCTCTACTTCGACACCCCGGATCGCCGGTTCTACTTCGAGCACCACAACGGCAATCCCTACCGCAGCAAGGTGCGCATGCGGGAATACGCCGACACGCAAGCGCGTTTCCTGGAGGTGAAGCGCCGCACGGGGCGGGGCGGCACCGTGAAGCAGCGGATCCCCGTGGAGGCCATTTCGGAGCAGCTTTCCCCTGCCCAGGCTGCCTTTGCCAGCCGTTCCGGCGTGGACGGCACCGCACTGGTCCCTCTGTTGCGGAACACCTTCATCCGGTACACGCTCGTCCACATCGAGCGGCAGGAACGGCTCACGCTGGACCTTGCACTGCGCTTCCGCGACCAGGGCGGTGAGGCTTCCCTCCCCGCCGTGTGCGTGGCGGAGCTGAAGGAGGGGCGTACCGGCCATGGTTCCCCCTTTACCGCGCTGATGCGGAAATGCATCGTGCCCCCTACCCCCTTCAGCAAGTATTGCATAGGCACCATCCTGCTGCAGCCCGGCATTAAGTACAATCAATTCAAAATGGTGCTGCTGCGCCTTGCACGCTTGGCGCAGCCCACCACCCTTACCCCCGCATGGCCATGAAGGTGTTCAGCATGAACCTTTTCCACGATGACCTCTGGGAGCTGATCTTCAAGTTCGGCCTGGACGCCATCGTGGTCTTCATCCTCATCCGGCTGATCTATTACCCGATCCACCGCAAGAAGGAGAACCTCTTCACCTACTTCGTCTTCAACTTCCTCATCTTCTTCCTCTGCATCCTGATGAACAACGTGAAGCTCAGCATGGGCTTCGGCTTCGGCCTGTTCGCCATCTTCAGCATCATCCGCTACCGCACGGAGCAGTTGGAGGTAAAGGACATGACCTATCTCTTCGCGGTGATCACCTTGGCGGTGATCAATTCACTGGCCGGCAAGAAGATCAGTCTTGCGGAACTGGCCTTCACCAATGTGATGATCCTGGTGCTGGTGTTCGCCTTGGAGAAGGTATGGCTCACGCGGCACGAGGCCATGCGCCTGCTCACTTATGAGCGGATCGAGCTGATCAAGCCGGAGAACAAGACGCACCTGTATGCGGACCTGCGGGATCGCCTGGGCATTCGCGTGAGCCGGGTGGAGGTCGGCCGGATCGACCTGCTGCGGGACACTGCTCAACTGCGCGTGTTCTATTTCGAGGATGAGCAGGGGCATGGCGATTTCCGCGAGCAACTGCCTGATAACGGCTACGACGATTAAGATGCCGGCGGCGGGCGGGGCTCACTGGCCTTGGGCACGCCCCAACAGCACCACGGCATAGGCCACCACCCCTTCCCCGCGGCCGACAGGCCCCATCCTTTCGTTGGTGCTCGCCTTCACGGAAACGGCATCCAGCGGAGTGCCCAGTACCGTGGCTATCGACCGGCGGATGGCGTCCACATGGGGGCGCAGCTTGGGCTGCTCGAGCACCACGGTGCAATCCAGGTTGCCCACGGTCCAGCCTTCGGCGCGCACCAGGCCCAGCACGTGCGTAAGGAGCTGTTTGCTGTCGGCATCCTTCCAAGCGGCATCGGTATCGGGGAAGTGCAGGCCGATATCCCCGAGGGCCGCGGCACCAAGCAGGGCATCGCTGATGGCGTGGAGCAGCACATCGGCATCGCTGTGGCCCAGGCCACCCTTGTCATGCGGGACCTCCACCCCCCCGATCATGAAGCGTCGGCCCTCGACCAAGCGGTGCGAGTCGTAACCGAAGCCGGTGCGGATGTTCATTCCGAGGTTTCGGTCTTCTTCCGGGCCTTGCCGTCGAAGTTGAAGCCGAGGGTGAAGCGCAGGGTGTTGGCCAAGGGGCTGCGCGTGGTGTTGGCGATGAGGTAGCTGAAATCCAGGGAGAAGATGCTGTATTTCACCCCTAGGCCCATGGTGAAGTACTTGCGGTCGCCCTTGGTGGCGGCCTCCCAGAAATAGCCGGTGCGGAAGGCGAACTGCTTGGCATACCAGTACTCCAGCCCGCCACCGTAGTAGAACTCGCGGAGCTCCTCCTTCAGTTGGCTGCCGGACTCCACATGCTGCACGCCATTGCCATCCACGTACACGTTGCCTGGCGCATCGCTGAAGGAGCCGAAGATGCCCGCCGCCACCCCCCTGTTGGGGTCCTGGCCGCTGAAGACCACATAGTTGCCATCCTCATCCACCACGTTCACCGGGGCCCCATTGGCATCGGGCTCGGTCGCGTACACGGGCGGCGTGGGCACCAGCAGCTTGTTGATGTCCGCATTGAAGGTGAGGGAATTGTACTCGTCCAGGTCGATGGTGAGCCCGGGACCGAAGCGCAGGTTGATGGGCAGGAAGTCCGTGCGTGAGGTTTCACTGTAGGACATCTTGTTCCCGATGTTGGAGACGTTCAGGCCGAAGGCGAAGGTGGCATCGCGGTCCGCGATCCGCATTTCATCGTTGCGGAAGAAGAAGGAGATGTCGGCCGCCACGGCTTGGCCGGCCTTGGTGTTGGCACCGCTGACGTTGAGGCCACCGGTAAGGTTGCTGTTGATGTAGCGCAGGGAGATGCCACCGGCAAAGCGGTCGCTGAACTGCTGGGCAAAGGAGACGTCCACGGCGAATTCGGCCGGCTTGAAATCGCGGATGATGCCGCCATTGATGTCCGTGAACGTGATGCTGCCCAGGTTGAAGTACCGCAGCGAACCGCCCAGGGCACTACGGGAATTGAGCTTCTTATATCCAGCGAGATAGGCCAAGCTCATGTCCGGCACCAGGTTCCGCAACCAGGGGGAGACCGAGACGCGGAACTCGCCCTCGTTCTCTGCAAAGGCGAGCTTACTGGGGTTCCAGTGCAGGGCGTTCGCGTCGGGGGGCAAGGCCACCCCGCCATCACCCATGCCGCCGGAGCGGGAATCGGGGCCGATCATGAGGAAGGGCACGGCGGTGGTGATGGTATTGAGGCGCGGGCCGCACTCCTGTCCACTGATCTCGCTGATGCAGCCCGTGTTCACCTGGGCACTGAGAACGGTGGCCGCGCCGATGGCGGACAGGACTGCAACGAAACGGACGGTTGGGCGCATGGGGAGGGGTCTTTCGGCGGAAAGGGCGGCAAATATACGTGGCTAGTGGGGCGTGTGGTCCGTTGGTGCTGGCGCAAGCAAGGCTATCGCAGGATCACGAGCTTCTCGATCTTATCGGCCTTCTCGCCCGTTGGGGTGGTGATGCTGAGGCGGTACACGTACACGCCCCTGCCGATCCGGTCGCCCTGCTCGTCGAGCCCGTTCCACGGCATCGGCTCGCTGCGGAAGCCATCGCAGGTCAAGCGCCGGTTCAGGGTTTTCACCAAGCGGCCCGCGACGGTGAACACTTGCACTTGGCATTCCAGGGTGGTACAGGGGCGGTTGTGCTCGAAATAGAAATCGGTGTGCGTGGTGAAGGGATTGGGGTAGTTCAGCACATGTTCCAGCGCAAGCTCGGCCGAGGGGGCTACCACGAATTCCGTGCTTTTCATGCTGCTGTTGTTGTACACGTCCCACGCCTTGATATCCAGGGTATGGCGGCCTTCGCTGAGGTTGTTGAGCCGATAGCGTACCTCGCCGCTCCTGTAGGTGTCCTTATCGGCCTCGTACCAGTCATTGAGCACAATGGCGTTCTGCGTGTTCGCGTCCAGCACGGCGGTGAGGTCGTGGCCGATGCTGCTGCCCAGCGTGTTGATCCCGCTTTGATCGTAAAGCTTCGCGTAGAGCAGCGGGGTCTCATTGGTGGTTCCTCCGTTCACGAAGCTTACGTCGTTCATGTAAAGCTCGATGGAAGGTCCTTGGTTGTCGGTGATCGCGGAGTTGTCGGTGCCGCCCACCAAGGGGTCGTTGGAATAGCCGCAGGCATTGGTGGTCATGCTCTCGGCATAGATGGACACACGGCCGGAGTCCACGCGGTAATCGATGTCCTTCGGCACCACGAAGGTGAACTGGAACTGGCCATTGGACACCGTGGCACGGCCGCGGTAGATCACGTTCTTGCGCACCGC
>Ga0079224_100003044_pt1 | contig 20840 bp, 20 predicted proteins | sample Stecom2015_FD_80414 | JGI IMG/M metagenome (GOLD analysis project Ga0079224, IMG submission 80414) | Agricultural soil microbial communities from Utah to study Nitrogen management - Steer compost 2015 | ecosystem: Environmental > Terrestrial > Soil > Agricultural land | place: USA: Utah...
AACGCGACGTTGTCGAAGACCGACATGTGCGGCCAGATGGCGTAGGACTGGAACACCATGCCCAGCCCTCGTTCGTTGGCCGGGACATTGATTCCTGCGACGCCAGCGCCGCCTCGGAAGAGCGTGCGCCCGCCGACCTCGATGGTGCCCGAGTCGGGCCGCTCGAGGCCAGCGATGGATCGCAGCGTGGTGGTCTTGCCGCACCCGGACGGTCCGAGCAGGGTGAACATCTCACCCTCACGAACGTGGAAGCTGATGTCGTTGACCGCGAACACCCGGTCCGGCTCGGACCCGCCCGGTGAACGGCGCCGCCGGCGCTCACCGGCGAAGGTCTTTACGAGGTTCTCAACGCGAAGCAAGACTCCTCCTGTCCGCGGCCCGTCTGGGCCTAGTTCTCCCGCAAGCCGACCCTGGCGCCGAGCTTGTACGCCACCGTGACGAGCACGACAAGGGTCAGCACCATGACGACGCCGAGCGCCGACAAGACCGTGAACTGGCCGTTCTCGAACTGCTCGAAGATGAGAATCGACAGGACCTCGTTACCCGGGCTGTACAGCAGGATCGAGCTGGACAGTTCGCGGAACGAGACCACGAGGATGTAGATCCAGCCGGCCAACAGGCCGGGCGTGAGCAACGGCAGCAGCACCCGGCGGAAGGTCTGCCACCAGCTCGCGCCACTGACCTGCGCCGACTCCTCCAGTTCGGAGGAGATCTGGTGCATCGAGGTGACCGCGTACCGCATGCCGTACGGCATGTACCGCGTCACGTATGCGATCAGCAGGATGAAGATGGTGCCGTAGATCGGAATAGGGCTGCGCAGGTAGACGAACGACAGCGCGAGGCCGAGCACCAGGCCAGGGATCACGAGCGGCACAAACGCCAGTTGGTCGATGAGCTGCCGGCCCGGGATGCGGGACCGGACCACGATCCAGGCACCGATGGCCATGAGCGCCATCACGATGGTCGCCGACGCGACGCCAAGGAAGAGGGAGTTCTTCAGCGCCCTCGTTGCCTGCGAGAGGTGCAGCAACTCCACGTAGTTGTCGAGTGACACCGACTTCAGGGCGTTCCACGACGGCGCCTGGTAGAAGGGCAGCAGCGAGGTCCAGAGGAGGACCACGAGCGGCGCCACGACGGTGAGCATGAAGTAGGCGACGATCGCCATGCCCATGACCGGCCGCCACTTGCCGAGTTCCAACGGGCGGGGTCGGAAGCCCTTGCCGGTGACGGTCTGGTACGTCTTGCCGGAACGCCCGACCAGGTTGGCGATGGCCACGCCGATCATGGCGAGGACGAGGAGCCCGATCGCCAGCGCGCCAGCGGCGGCGAGGTTCGGTGGATAGGTGCGCAGGACGAAGTAGATGCGGCTCGTGAAGACGTAGATGCCGTTCTGGAGGCCGAGCAGCGCCGGAACCTCGAAGCTCTCCAGGCTGCGCACCGTCATGATGAGCACTGCCGCGACGATCGCCGGGCGCGTCAGCGGAACCGTGATCCGCCGAAAGACCTGGAAGCGCGAAGCACCGCACATCAGCGCCGACTCCTCGAGCGCCGGGTCCATGGACCGGAATGCGGCCACCATCAGCAGGAACACGATCGGCGAGAGGTGCAGGCCCTCGACCCAGATCATGCCCCAGATGGTGAAGACGTCCAGCGCGCCCCGGCCGAAGATCGGTTCAAGCGCCTTGTTGAGCAGCCCGATCTCCGGGCTGGCGAGAAAGATCCAGGAGATCGTGTAGAGGATCCCCGGGATGATGAGCGGGATGATGGAAGCGGCGAAGAACAACGCCTTGAATGGCACGTCCGTCCGCACGTTGAGGTAGGCGAGGCCGGTGCCCACCACGAGGGCCAGCACAGCGGACCCGAACGCGAACCACAGTGAGTTGGCGATCAGGCCGCCGATCCGGTCGTCGCCGTAGGCGGAGACAAATCCGTTGAGAGTGAAGCCGTGCGCGTCGAAGAAGGTGCCCCACACCAGGTAGTACAGCGGTACCAGGGCGAGATACCCGATCACCCCGGCGACCGCGGCAATGATGATCACCTTCGGCGTCGGCCACCACCGACGTCGTGCGACCGAAGCGGACCCCGTGGCCGAAACGGCGGACGATGCCGTCGCCATGACCTACCCTTCTCCTGCCGGTCCGTCTCTTCCTGCCGGTCCGTCCTTCTTGCTGTCCCCGTGTCTTCTTGCCGGTCTGTGTCTTTGCCGGTCTGTGTCTTCCTGCCAATCCGTTCTTCCGGCCCGCCGATCGGGAGCGGCGTGCGGCGGCACCGTATCCCGCTGCCGCCGCACGCACGATGGTTTAGCTGGACACCCGCTCGCCGCCGGATACGACCCGCTCGTACCGTTCGCTCCACTCGTTGCTTTCCTCGAGCAGAGCCTTGACGTCGACCGGGATGATCTCAACTCCCGCGAGTGGGTCGGCACCTTCGACGATGGCCGGGGTCAACCCTTCCTCGACGAGCAGCTTCTGGCCCTCCTCGAGCAGCCAGTCCGCGAACAGCATCGCCGCGGCCGGGTGCTTCGCGTTCTTCATGAGACCGAAGCCGTTCGGCCGTGCGATCACCGGTTCCACGAACGGCAGGTAGTCGACCGGTGCGCCGTTGGCCTTCGCCCGCTCCACGATGTACGAGTAGTTGGAGGCGACCACCGCGAACTGGCCAGCCGAGAGGAGCTCGCCCTGAACGGTGTGGCCCCGTACGATCTTGGCGCCGTTGGCCATGTCCGCGAAGAGCTTGTCAATCTCGTCGTCGGACTTGCCCTGGTTTCTCCAGTAGCCGTAGAGCGTCAGGTACCAGTCGTAGTCGCCAACCTCCATGGACAGCTGACCGTCCCACTTCGGGTCGGCCAGTTCCTCCCAGGACTTGGGCTGCTGGCCGGCGGGAACAAGGTCCGTGTTCCAGCTAACGGCGAACAGGTTGAACCTGGTCGCGGTCCAGCCATCGAACCGGCCAGCCTCGGGCACCATGTCGCGCCGCTCGCCGGTGTACTCCGCCAGTAGGCCCTCGTTGTTCAAGGCAAACAGCTCGGTCGCGTTCGTCTCGACGATGTCGTTGCCCTGATAGCGAGCTCCGTGCTCCTGCAGGATGCGCTGGAGCACGGTTTCGGAGCCGGCACGGTACAGGTTCACGTCGATATCGAAGGCGTCGCTGAACTCCTCGGTGAGGAGGTTGGCGACGTCACTGGTCATCGACGTGTAAAGGTCGAGTTCGCCTTCCTCCTGGGCGAGCTCGACCAGCCGGGCCCGTCGCTCTTCGCCCGTCAACGCGCCGATCTCGGCGTAGAGCTTTTCGGCAGCGGTTGGCCCGCTGTCGGTCGTGTCGTCCCCGCCCGCAGTCGGGGAGGTGCCGCACGCAGTCAGGGCGAGGGTGACCGCGGCACCGATGACAAGTAACCGTGAGCGCTTGAGTCGCGTGTTCATTGGGTCTCCTGTCCGTCCGGGGGACTCCGGCGGAGACGGCGGGCCGTGACCGCCGTACGCCGGAGGTGCTGACGGTTGGTATGTGACCGCATCCGGAGAGTGCGAGTCATGCGTGAATGGGGACGCCGAGGGTTTGATTTTGGGGGTTTTGATGTTGGGTAATTGGTGTTGGGGGAAACGTCGTAGTGACTTGTCGTGGTTCGGTACTTGTGGTGGTTCAGTGACTGTGGTGGTTCAACTGTCCGATACCTGGTGAACGGGTGTGACGACCGAGCCGCCGTGTCCGCCGTGGCTGCCGTGGAGGGTTCCGTTCTCGGCTGCCATACGGAGCAACTCGGCTGCCTCATCCTTGGACAGCTGGACCGAGTGCCGCTCGATGTTGTGCAGCCGCATCGTCCGCAGCAGCCCGGTGTCCTGGATGGCGAGGTAGCGTGCCGTGTCGTTCTCGTCGAGGTTGAAGTGCTGGTGCCATGCCCACCGCGGTGGAGCAAATAGCGTCCCCTCGGACCACTCGACCACCTCGGGCGGGTCATCGTCGTAGTTGATGACCGAGAACCCGTGGCCCTTGACGACGTAGAGGTACGCCTCCGTGGTGTGCCGATGCCGCACCGACGCGCCGCCGGGCTTCAGCTCCGCCAGGTGGGCGTTGAGGATCTCGTAGTCGGCCAGGTCGAACCAGCGGCCCCGGTTGTTGCGCCATGGGCGCTCCGGCAGATCCATCTTCCTAAGGTCGTGCGGCACCACAAGCCCCTTGATGGGTGGGTGCTTCTTGTTGAACTCGTCCCGCGCCGCGATCTCGGACGCGTCGCGGTTCCGCTTCTCGCTGGCCAGAACCCCTGGCAGGTAGTCGTCGCGCACGCTTCCTCCTGATGGCCGTGTCACCGTTGAGTACACCTGAGTGGGGGGTTAAAGGTCTAACCTTTGATCCACAGTGTTACCGGAAAGTTACAGGCTTGCGGAGGGGTCCCCCGGCGAGAAGCCGGGCGATGTCATCGGCGGTGATCCCTTCCATGACTCGACGCGCCGTCTCCGCCACCGGAATGTCGAGATCAACATCTTCGGCCAGGGCGGCCGTGTTCGCGAGATCCTTTGCATGCCAAGTCAGCCTCATCTGGTCGAGTTCACGTAACGTCCGTGAGTCGGCGGGCCCGTCCATGAGGGCACGCCGGAGGCGAGAAACCTCCACCCCAGCCCGCCGGGCCAGCTCCAATGCTTCGGTAATGGCGCTGATCTGCGCCCAGTGCACAAGGTTGTTCGCAGTCTTCCCCACCTGACCGCAGCCGAGCGGACCGAGATGGTGAATCGCCGAGGTCCACGGCTCGAGCAGGGGTCGGATGCGATCCAGCACCGTCGGGTCGCCGCCGACGAGAAGGTTCACCTGGCCCGACTCGGCACCCCGAACGCCTCCCGTCAGTGCCGCGTCGAGTACGTCTACGCCGGGCGGCGCCGCGGCGGCGATCCGGGTGCAGGTGTCGGGCCGCACCGACGAACAAAGCAGCACAACGTCGCCGCTGGACGTGCCGGCAAGGACGCCCGCGGCACCAAGACACACGTCGAGCACGTCCTGGTCCGTTGGCACAAAGACGGCGACGGCCTCGGCCTGCCGGGCGGCCTCGGCGTCGCTGTCCGCGCGCCTGGCGCCGAGCCCGACTGCCGCCTCGACCGCCGCCTCGTTGAGATCCCGCACGACGACGCCCGCACCGGAGGCGAGGAGATGGCGCACCACCGGCATGCCCATGGCCCCGAGCCCTATCACCGCCATCGTGCGCTTCATCGCACACCTTCCTCGTCGCGCTCTGCGGCCGGTGCCGGAAGCCGACGTCTCGCCATGCACGCGGCAGCGCCCGTCGACCTCCCCGCGGTGAAGCAAATGTAATACCATTTGCCCAATCGCGGGAGGGTCCATTGGGTCGAGAGCGTGCGGCACTGCCCGCCGGAGGGCGCGCTGCCGGGCGGCGTGTCTTCAGGTCGCTGGCCATACCCAACTACCGCTCATACTTCATCGGCCAATCGGTCAGCATCGCCGGCACGTGGATGCAGCGAGTAGCCCAGGACTGGCTCGTCCTCGACCTGTCCAATTCGGCCGTTGCGCTCGCCATCGCGACCTCTCTGCAGTTCCTTCCCACCCTGCTGTTCGGACTCTGGGGTGGAGTTCTCGCGGACCGGTTCAACCGCCGCCGTCTGATCATGCTGACCCAAGCGGTGAGCGCCGTCCTCGCTGCCGTGCTGGCAGTCGTCGTGCTCACCGGGGTTGTGGAACTCTGGATGGTCTACGCCCTGGCCCTATGCCTTGGCCTGGTGACGGTCCTCGATACGCCGGCTCGGCAGGCTTTCGTGACCGAAATGGTCGGTCCCGACGACTACGTCAACGCACAGGCGCTGAACTCCACCATTCACAACGCCGGCCGCCTCGTGGGACCAGCGATCGCCGGGATCCTCATCGCGGCGGTTGACGTGGGCATCGCCTTCGCGATCAACGCCGCCTCGTTCATCGCCGTCCTGGTCGGGTTGGCCCGCATGGATTCCCGAGCCCTACGGCCTGCGGCGCCCGTGCCTCGCGCGCGCGGACAGGCAATGCAGGGCTTGCGGTACGTTCTGAGTCAGCCGGAGCTTCGAGCCTGCATGGTGCTGGTGGCCGTGGTCGCACTGCTCGGCCAGAACTTCCGGGTAGTCCTGCCGCTACTCGCCCGCGAGACCTTCCACGGCGGCCCCGAAGTGTATGGGTGGCTCACCTCAGCTCTCGGCGTGGGAGCAGTGATCGGGGCACTCGCCAGCGCCGCGCGCCACACGGTGACGGCATGGTCGATGCTGCGCTGGACATGGGTCTTCGCTGCGGTCAGCGCCGTCGCCGCCGCCGCACCGAACCTGTCCGTCGCACTCGCCGTGATTGCCGGGCTGGGCGTGGCCAACATCTCGTTCAACACCCTCGCGCGTACCTTGCTCCAGCTCGGCACCGACGCCGCCATGCAGGGTCGGGTCATCGCCCTGCACAGCATCGTCTTCCTCGGCAGCACGCCGATCGGCGGACCGATCACCGGATGGATCTGCGAGCAGTGGGGGGCCCGAGCCGGCCTGCTCGTCGCCGCGGTCGCGATTGCCCTGGCCGCCGTCGCCGTCACTCCGTCCTTGCGACGCGCCCGGACACACACCCTCGCGGAGACCGCAGCATCTCCGGAGCCGGCCCCCTAGTCAAGTGCGAGTCCGGCGTGGCGCAGCCGCGCGACGTGGTGGTTCCAGACGAGTAGGTCGTTGAAGGCCGAACCGAGGTCCGGCAGCTCTGCCACGTCCTGCGGAGGTATGGCGGCCGCGCCCGGTGCCACGCGCTGCACCTGCAGGTTCACCGCTGCCAGCACCTCGAGGTTGAGCGCTCGGACCATGGCCTGTTCGATGGCGTGCGGACCGGAGCCCACGGTGACGATGCCGTGCCCGCGCAGCACGCAGGCGGGAGCGGATCCCATCGCGGCGACGAGCTCCCGGCCAAGCTCTGCGCGTCGCACCAGGACCGCACGCGGATAGGTCGGGATGCCGTCCAGCGCCAGCCGGGTGGCTGGGATGTTATACGCGCCGAAGAGAGGTCGCAGTTCGATGCCGGCGATGCCAGCGACGAGCACCGACGGCGGGTGGCAGTGGACAACGGCGTCGACGTCAGCGCGGGCCCGCAGGACTTCGGCATGGATGGGTAACTCACTCGGCGGCGCCCACCCGTCGGCGGCTTCCACACGGCCGTCGAAGTCGACCACTTTGATGTCGTCGTCGACCGTGAACAGCAGGCCCCGCTCCTCGGGCCCACGGCAGCGAACGAGCATCGTGGCATCGTCTACCCGCACGCTGACGTGCCCCAGGATGTCCTGCGCGAGACCCGCGTGCCCCATGATCCGGCACGCGAGCGCCACCGTCCGTCGGAGACGGTCGAGGTCGAGCGGTGGTGACATCCAAGCTCCGATGCCAGCGCGGCCGATGGTGCTCGCGCTACGGTCGCCGCACCACCCCACAGTCGGGCTATTGGTAGGACCATGATGGTGTTCGACCGATACTCTGTCAACGGCATCGCACCGCGATGCGCACGCGGAAGGACTACCCGGTGGTCAACGAGCAGACTGGAGCCGACGCTGAGCTGTTCAGCCCCGTCAACCTGGGTCGCGTCTCCCAGGTCATCGTGGACCAGATCCGGCTCCTGATTCACCAGGGCAAGCTTCGCCCCGGTGACCGTCTGCCGAGCGAACGGGAGTTGTGCTCCCGCTTCGGGGTGAGCCGCGTGACGGTCCGGGAGGCTCTGCGGGTCCTCGAGGCGGGCGGTCTGGTGGAGATCCGGGTGGGTGCGCACGGCGGTGCGTTCGTCACCATGCCGTCCAACGAGCGGCTCGGGGAAGGTCTGGCCGACCTGCTCAAGCTAAGCCCACTCACCGCCGCCGAGGTCGCCGAAGCGCGCATGATCTTCGAACTGGGGATCGTTCCACTCGTCGTCGAGCGGGCGACGAAGGAGGACATCGCCGCCCTCAACGAGATCTGTGCACGACAACGGAAGTCACTCAAGGACAAGGAGTACTCCGTCACGTTGTCCGCCGAGTTCCATGTTCGCGTGGCCGCCTGCACTCACAACGCTGCCATCGAGATGCTGGTCCAGAGCTTCCACGGCCCACTGCTCATGTCGCTTCGAGAAGCCCAGACACTAGCGCCGCTCATGGGCCGGCGCGGCAACGCCGAGCATCAGGAGTTCGTGGACGCCGTCGAACGCGGTGACGTCGACGGCGCGACCGAGATCATGCGCGCTCACCTCCAGCGCACCGCGGACCGAGTCGCGAAGACGACCTGAGGCCGACGACCTGATACCACAGCGGAGTCGTCGGATCTGCCCCGGCACTGCGGCGTGCCGGGGGACGTGTGCGGCGCAGTAGCCTCCACTCATGCCTAGCCGTGCTCTTGACGCCCTCCGCGCCAGCGCCATAGCCCATCGCGTGATCCGGCATGGTGAGGTTCGCAACCTGGCCGAGGCGGCTGCTGCGCGAGGCGTCGAGATCCCCGACGTGGTGAAGACGATCGTCGTCCGCCGCGGCGAGAACGACTTCCTGTTCGTCCTCGTCCCTGGCAACCGGGTCATCTCGTGGCCGAAGCTACGAGCCCTGCTCGGGGTCAGCCGGCTGTCCATGCCCGACGCCAACACCGCCAAGCAAGCGACGGGGTACGAGCGCGGCACCATCACGCCCTTCGGATCTACCACAGCGTGGCCGGTCATTGCTGACGAACGCATCAGGGGGCGCCACATCACCCTGGGCGCAGGAGAGCATGGCGTCGCGGTCGCCCTCGACGCCGACGAGGCGGCGCGAGCACTGGATGCGACATACGCCGACATCAGTGATCCGGCCCCGCCCGATCCGCAGGAGGCTAGGAACGGCTAGCGCAGATCTTCAGCGCACGCCCTGGCTGCGCCGCCCGCCGCGAACTCGTTTGGCGGCACGGCGGCGATGATCTAGGTTCGACGTGTGCTGGGGGCGGCGCTGGCGGGTCTGGTGACCGGGCTGACCCTCATCGTGGCGATCGGCGCCCAGAACGCATACGTACTCCGGCAGGGCTTGGCCCGCGAGCACATCGGCGGCGTGGTGCTGGTCTGCACTCTGTCCGATGTGGTCCTGATCCTCTCCGGCGTGAGCGGGATCGGGGCGATCGTCCAGCGGGCGCCGTGGGCGCTCGAGGTCCTGCGCTGGCTCGGCGTCGCGTTCCTGACCTGGTACGGCATCAACGCGATCGTGCGGGCGCGGCGGTCCAGCGGCCTCGTCGCCGGGGGCGGATCCGCCGCGTCGCGCCGTTCGGTCCTGCTGCGGGCGTTCGCACTGACGTGGCTCAACCCGCACGTGTACCTCGACACCGTGGTGTTGCTCGGCTCCATAGCGAACCAGGGGGGCCAGCCGGGCCGGTGGTGGTTCGCCGCCGGCGCCTGCGCAGCCAGTGGGGCCTGGTTCGCCGCCTTGGGGTACGGCGCGGCGCTGGCGCATCGGTGGCTGGCGCGCCCTCGGGTGTGGCGGATTCTCGATATCGCCATCGGTCTGACGATGCTCGCCATCGCGGTAACGCTCACCACGGGTTGAGTGCGTTGGGTTGAGTGCGATGGACTGAGCGCGGCCAAGGGCGCGACGCCGAAGGCGCCGTGGAGAATGGGGGCCATGCGCCTGGTGTCCCTGCTGCCGTCGGCGACCGAGATCGTCTACGCCCTCGGGCTCGGTGACCAGCTCGTCGGCGTGACCTTCGAGTGCGATGAGCCGCCGTCAGCCCGGGCCGAGAAGACGGTCGTGGTCGGTGGTCGGGACACCACCGGTATGACACCAAAAGAGATCGATGACTATGTGAGGACGCAGTTGTCGGCCGGCGCCGAGCTCTACACGCTGCACGCCGACGCGTTGGCTCGCCTGGAACCGGATGTGATCCTCACGCAGGACCTGTGCCGGGTCTGCGCCCTGCCATCCGGTCACGTCAACGAAGCGCTGGACTATCTGGGCTGCCGGGCCGACGTGCTGACGCTGGACCCGTACACCCTCGACGAGGTACTGGAGTCGATCCTCGCGGTCGGCACCCGCACCGGCGTCCCCGACCGGGCCTCGGCTCTGGTGGCCAAGCTGCGTGACCGGCTGGCCGCCGTCGCCACCGCGGTTGCGGACCGGCCCCGCCCGCGCGTTGCCGTGGTGGAGTGGGTCGATCCGCCGTTCCCGGGCGGGCATTGGGTTCCCGACATGGTCTCCGTGGCCGGCGGTGAGCCCGTCGCCGCCCGGGCCGGAACCAAGTCCGTGCCGATCACCTGGGCCGAGCTCAGCGACGCCCGGCCCGATGTTGCGCTTGTCGCGCCGTGCGGTTACCACCTCGACGGTGCGATCGCCCAGGCTCGCGTGGTCGCGGAACGCCTGCCCGGTGTCGCGGTGTGGGCCCTCGACGGCGACGGCCTTGTCGTACGACCCGGACCTCGCCTTGTCGAGGGAGTGGAGACGATCGCGGGAATCCTGCACCCCGGTGCCCTACCGGATCCGGCGCCCACCGCCGCCCAGCGAGTGGCCTGAGAACACCGGACGAGGGTGCTCCGGGCCGGGATGCCAGCATGTGTGGCATGACGGAACATCGGGCGGTATTCGACGCTGAGGTCACCTTCACCAACGGTGGGGGCTTGCAGGCACAGGGCTTTCGCCTCGACCTGCCCTCACCGGACCTCGCCGAGGCCGACATCGCGGACCTCTTCATTCGCCACCTCGGCCTGCTGATGGTCGGCCAGGTACGCCTGCACAACCTGCGAATCGTCGCCGAGCCCCATCGCGGCTCGCGAGGCGTCCCACCGGCGAAGAGCGCTTCCCGACAGTCTCGCCTCGTCGAGCTCAACCATGTCATCGAGGCGGGCATGACAACGTACCCGGGCTTGCCGGGGCCCGAGATCACGCCCTTCCTCACGCGGGAGGAATCCCGCAGCCGCTACGCCCCGGGCGTCGAGTTCGCCATCGACCGCATCACTATGGTGGGCAACACGGGGACCTACGTGGACAGTCCCTACCACCGCTTCGCCCATGGCACGGACCTGGCCGGCATCGCGTTGGAGTCGGTGGCGGACCTGCCGACCGTGGTCGTACGGGTCGTCGGCAGCACCGAGCGCGGCGTTGAACCGCAGGTCCTCGCGCCGTACGACGTCACCGGGGCCGCCGTGCTGTTGCACACCGGTTGGGACCGCCACTGGGGAACGGCACGGTACGGAGATCCCGCGCCATTCCTTACCGAGGCCGGTGCACGACATCTGGTCAACGCCGGGGCCCGGCTCGTCGGCATCGACAGCGTGAACATCGACGACACGGCAAGCGACGACCGTCCCGCGCACACGATCCTGCTGGACGCCGGGATTCCGGTGCTGGAACATCTGACCAATCTGGAGCACGTACCGGTGCATGGAGCTCGATTGCACGCCGCGCCGCCCCGGGTTCGGGGGTTCGGCACGTTTCCGGTCCGCGCCTACGCCGTCGTCGACTCATGAACGCCACCACACTCGTCGTTGACATCGCGGGTTGGCTCGGCGCCGGTTCCCTCCTGCTCGCGTACGCCCTGCTCTCGATGGGTCGGCTCCGCCCCCGCGTCGGTTATCAGCTGCTCAACCTCGCTGGGGGCCTCGGCCTCGCCGTCAACACCGCATACCACCAGGCATGGCCGCCGACCGTCGTCAACGTCGTCTGGTTGGTCATCGGTGTGACGGCCATAGCGCGCCTGATCCGCCAACGGACACCGCGCCAGCCTAGGCCACGCGACCGACGCGACGGCCCGCCTGGAGACTAAGGACCAGCGGGCGCGGCACAAGAGCGACCTTGCCGTCGAGGCGGAGCCTGGGCACCGCCTCGACGGGTTCAACGGGGTGGCCGCAGCTCATTTGGCGGGGCGACTCGCTGGCGGTCGCTCATGGATGCAGCCGGTAGAACCGGAAGGTCGGGTGCTCGATCGCAAGCACCTCCGTCGCCGAGAATCCCGCCTGGCTCGCGATGGCCCGCAGCCTGTCTGGACGCATCAAGGAGCCGACCGGCTGCGGATCCGGGCCGACCAGGCCCTGCGGCAGGCACCAGATCGGGCTCGCCGCGGCGAAGAGCCGCTCGACTAGGTCACCGGGAGCGGTGAACGTCTCGGCGACGCGCTCGTCCATCACGATCACCGTCCCTTCTGGACGGAGGGCACGTCGGGCGGCGGCGAGCGCCTCGACCGGCCGCGGAAGGTCGTGCACGCACTCGAAGAAGAAGATCACATCGTACGGGTCGGGCCAGCGGGCCGTGGTGTCGGAGAGATCCCGCACCTCGAACATGACCCGGTCCGCGACCGCAGCCTCGGCGGCGTGGCGGCGGGCCGCGACGATCGACGCCTCATCGCTGTCGAAGCCGTCCACCCGCAGGTGCGGCAGCGCCTTGGCGAGCTCGATGGCAGACCATCCGTAACCGCAGCCAAAGTCACCGATCCGTGCCGGATTACCGGAGTCGCGCAGGCGACTCCAGACGTCGGGAACCTGGGGCAGCCAGTTCGGCACCAGGTTCTCCACGAACGCCGGCCGGTTGAGCGCGGCCTGGGCCTCGATCGCGTCCGGGCCGTATCGGGCGTACGGCACGCCCTTACCGGTCCGGAATGCCTCGACGAGCGTCGGAAGGACCCCGCCCGCCGCGGCGAGCAGCAGTGGCAGGCCACCGAGATAGGCAGGGCTCGTCGGCTCGGTCAGCACCGGCTCGGCGCCCTCCGCGAGCCGGAACCGTGCCGTGGCCGGATCGTCGCCCGCCACGGTTGCCAGTCCGGCGATCGCCTGCCCTTGCAGCCATTCGACCAGGTAGCGCTCGTCGCATCCGGTCTGCTCGGCGAGTTTTTTGGCGGTGACGGGCCCCGCCGCGAGCGGGCCGTAGAGCCCCAGTTTGATGCCGAGGTAGATGTTGCACAGTTCGACAGCGCCGACAGCGGCCTCAAACAGCCGGCCCACCAAAGCCTCGGTCGGTTCGGGCATGGCGACGGTGGCCGGCGCCTCGGAGATCTCGGTACTGGTCATCGGTTCCTCCAGGTGTGTCGTCCGTCACCCGGGCACCTGACGGCGGTCGCCCCGGCCACGTCAGCGTTCCCCTGCGCGGCCGGCCGAGCATGAGTAGAACTCCTCGTTTTGGTTCCCGGCTGCTCTGGACGCCGGCACGCCGGTCTACACCGTGGAGGCGTCAGGTGGGACCTGGCTTCGTCAGTGCGCCCGGTCGCCCTGGAAGTCAGGCCCGCTCACAGCCGGATCTCCAGCGTGCAGCACTTCACTGCTCCCCCCGCCTTGCGCAACTCGGAGAGATCGACGGGAATGGGTTGGTAGCCGTGCCGGTGTAGGCGCTCGATGAGGCCGGTGGCCGCGGCTTCAATGACGACGTGATGTCCGTCTGATACCGAGTTGAGGCCGAACACCTCGGCGTCAGCGGTCTCAGCGGTGATCGCGTCGGGGAACAGTCGCTCCAAGACGGCCCGGCTCCCCGGTGTGAACGCAGCTGGGTAGTAGGCGACGTTGTTGTCGTCGAGCGCGAACAAGGCAGTGTCGAGGTGGTAGTAGCGCGGATCGGTCAGTTGCAGCTCCACAACCGGTCGGCCGAAGTGCTCTTGTACCTCCGAGTGCGCCTGCGGGTCGGTGCGGAAACCGGTTCCGGCCAGGATCAAATCGCCCACGACGACGAAGTCACCCTCGCCTTCATTGACGTGCATTGGTTCACGGAAGGAATCGAACCCGGCGGCGGCAAACCACGCCTTATAGACGGCGGACTCCCGGGCGCGCTCGACGTTGCGGAACCTGGCGCCGAAGACTCGGCCGTCGAGCACGAGCGCGGCGTTGGCCGCGAACACCATGTCGGGCAAATCCGGCTCCGGCGCTACCAGCCGGACCTCATGGCCGAGATCGATATAGACCTGGCGCAGGATCTCCCATTGGCGCACGGCGCGGTCCGAGTCAACGGGGATACTACGGTCCATCCAGGGGTTGATCTCGTATGCGAGCCGGAAGTACGTCGGCGGGCACATCAGGTACGACCGCCGTCTGGCACGTCGGGTGCCCGCATCGGTGCGTGCGGTGTGAATGGACACTGGCAGGGGCATGGTGGCTCCGAGAAACGCCGGCATGGGATGGCTGCGCGGCCGGCTGACGGACGGGCGGTCAGGCGGCTGGCTGGCTACCGAACACGGCGAAGTAGTAACAGAGGTACGCGGCGAGGTTCGAAGTCATGTCCGCGTGGTCCTTAAGTGGATTAACCTCAGTGACTGCGAATCCGTCGCAGTACGGCGCGAGTTGCCGGACAGCTTCGAGTGCTTGCGCCGAAGTGAGACCGCCAGGCTCATGGGCACCCGCGCCGGGTGCATAGGCGGGGTCGACCGCGTCGATGTCGAAACTGAAGAACACGTGGTCGGCGCCGCTGACCCGCTCCAGGATGCGACGGACGGCCTCGTCGGTGCCTATGCGATGAAACTCCGGTGCGGTGATCTGCGCCGGACCTTCCCGTCGCAGGAACTCCCGCGAGGAGGGGAAGTTGAAATGGCGCAGCCCCACCTGGACGCATCGCGAGTAATGGACCCGCTCTAGCTCGAGGCTGCGACGCATGCCGCTGGACTGGCTGTGTGTACCCTGCCGCCGGTTGTGGTCCATCAGATCTAGGTGGGCGTCGAAGTGGATGACCCCGACGCTGCCCTGCACCGCGTCGTGCAGTCCGCGTACGCCGGCGAACAGCAGAGAGTCGTCGCCGCCGAGGAGGATTGGTACGCGTCCGGCGGCGACCGTGCGGGCCACGGCCTCGCTGGCGGCGTCCAATGTGGCCATCAGGTCATGTGGGACGACATCGACGTCCCCGGCGTCGGTGAGCCGGTCCGGGCCGGCCGAGTGCAGGTCTCCGGTCTGCAGTGAATAGACCAGCCCGTCCTCTTCACGCATGGTCATCCACGACAACGCCTCGCGGATTTTCGCCGGTGCGTACCGGGAGCCTGGCCAGCCGAGCGTAGCGGCGCCGTCGAAGGGCACACCGATGAGTTCGAACTGGCGGGCTGATTCGCGGGTGGGCGTGGTCACGGTGCGGTCTCCTCCTAGGTCAGCGGCGACGACGCAGGTCACGAGTGCAACGGTGGGGCAAGGCGATCGGCGCGGTTCTCGGGTGGCCTCTGGTGCGTGGATCCCAGGTACAGCTCGACGACGCGCGGGTCGGCGAGCAGGTCGGCACCGGTGCCGGTAAGCGCCACCCGGCCCTGCTCGAGGACGTAGCCGCGATGGCTGATGGCAAGGCACTGCCGGGCGTTCTGCTCGACGATGAGCACGCTGACCCCGGACTGGGCGGCCGCGCAGACATGCTCGAATGCCTCCTCCTGCGCCACCGGGGACAGCCCGGCGGAGGGTTCGTCGAGCAGCAGCACGGTGGGAACGGGCATAAGCGCCCGAGCCAGCGCAAGGGACTGGCGTTGACCACCAGAGAGCGCCCCGGCGGGGGTGGCGAGCCGGTCGCGCAGTGCGGGGAACATGGCGAGGACGCGATCCCGCGACCGCTGCCATTCGCGTGGACGCAGGTAGATCCCCATGCGTAAGTTCTCTTCCACGGTCAGGCTAGGGAAGACGTTGCGGCTCTGGGGTACGTAGCCGAGACCGAGCGCCACCCGCTGGTGCATCGCCAGCTTGGTCACATCGCGCTGCCCTAGCCTGACGGTGCCGGCTGTGGCCGGGATGGCGCCGGCCACGGCCTTGAGCAATGTGGACTTTCCAGCACCGTTGGCGCCGATGATGGCGACGATCTCGCCCGGGCCGACATGGGCGCTGACGCCCTGCAGGATGGGCCGGTCAGAGTTGTAGCCGGAGACCAGCCCGTCCGCTGACAGGACTGGGTCGCCATCAGGTCCGCCAGCCGGCGCCTGCGGCCGGGTCGCGACCTGCGTGCTGGCGCGCGAGGCGGCAGCGGCGGGTGCGCCGGAGGGAGCAGCGGTGCGTGCGCCGGAGGGAGCGGAAGTGCTCACACCAAGGTAGGCGTCGATGACGGCTGGGGTGGCCGCCACCTGCGCCGGGGTGCCGGCCGCGATCGGTGTGCCGGTCGCGAGGCAGATGACGTGGTCGCTGATACCCATGACGGCGTCCATGTCGTGTTCGATGAACAGGATGGTCAGACCGTCGTCGCGCAACGCGACCAGGTGAGCCATCACGTCTTCGCGCAATGCCGGGTTGACGCCCGCCAGAGGCTCGTCGAGCAACAGCATCCGAGGCTGGGTCATGAGAGCCCGAGCGACTTCCAAGAGACGGCGCTGGCCACCGGAGAGCTGTGCGGCCGGATGGTGGCGCTTGTCGGCGAGCCGGAACCGTTCAAGGAGGGCTTCGGCGCGCTCCTGGTTCGCACGCTCCTGCTTGCGCCACGCCGCCGGCCACAGGGCCAGCGACAACCGCTCGCCCCGCTGACCCGCAGCGGCCAAGCGCAGGTTGTCCAGCACGGTCATCTCTGCCAGCACGCGGGTCAGCTGGAAGGTGCGTACCAGACCAGCGCGCGCCACGCGCCAACTGTCCATGCCGGTGATGTCTCGGCCGTAGAAGCTCCACCGGCCGGCGTCGGCACGCTCGAAGCCGGTAACGATGTTGAACAGCGTCGTCTTGCCCGCTCCGTTCGGACCGATCAGCGCGGTGAGTTTCCCATCCGGGATATGCATCTGCCCAACGTCCACCGCGCGCACGCCACCGAATGACCGGCGTACGCCGGACAGGGCGAGCGCGACGACCGGCTCGGCCGTGGTCACCCCGCTCACGTCCGGACCCTCCTCCGCCAAGTGAACAAGCCCTGGGGCCGGAAGACAACGATCAGCATCAGTGCCAGGCCGACGAGCACGAAGCGGGCGACGCCGACCTGCTGCGGACCGAACCAGGACCAGCTGACGGTCCCACTGTCGACCGCTTGGCGAAGGACGCTGTCTGTTGCGGAGATCACCAGCCAGAACACCACGGCGCCGGTGACTGGTGCCATCGCTCGACCGGCACCGCCGAGGATGACGATCGTGTAGACGAAGAAGGTCACCACCGAGCCGTAGTTGTCCGGGTTGACGTTCTGCTGGTCCACCGCGAGCAGGATTCCGGCCACTCCGCCAAGCACGCCGCCAATGACCAGGGCCTGCAGCTTGTACGCGAAGACGTTCTTGCCAAGGCTGCGTGCCAGGTCCTCGTCCTGACGCACGGACGACAGCACCCGGCCCCACGGGCTGCGTAGCAGCAGCACGAGAAGCACGGCAGCGGCCGCGACCAGCGCCCAGCCGACCACCATCAGCCACAAGGTCCGGGCATCGACCACGACCGGGCCGATCGCATAGTTGTTGCTGGTCGCAAACGGGTTGAGCGCGTAGAACTCCTCCGCGAACCGCTGCAGGCCATACACACCGCCGGTCCATGGTTGGGCCCAGCCGGAGCGCAGCACGAAGCGCAGGATCTCCGACGCCGCGATGGTGGTGATGGCGAGGTAGTCGGCACGCAGGCGCACGGTCGGCATGCCCAGCAGAAGTCCAAACGCAGCGGCAGCGGCGAGCCCGACGGCGACGCCGAGCCAGAATCCGCCCCCGAAGACGGCCACCGTTGTGGCAAGCCCATACGCGCCGACCGCCATGAACCCCGCGTGGCCGAGGTTGAGCAGGCCGGCGTAGCCGAACTGCAGGTTCAGCCCGAGCGCGGCGAGTGCGTAAGCCGCGGTCGCTGGCGCGATCGCCGCGCGTAGGGCGTCAACCCCAGCAGCCGCCAGGTCCATACGGTCACCTCCCTCGTTTGCGACGGGCGGGTCGGGTGTGGTCAGCCAATGCGCTGTGCGCGCCCGAATATGCCCTGGGGGCGGAAGATCAGGATCGCCACGAGGGCTATCAGGGCGAACACATACTTGAGCTCGCTGGGCGCCCACAGCGTGCTCAGCTGGGTGACCACGCCGATGATCAGCCCACCAGCGATGGCACCGCGGACGGTGCCGAGGCCGCCCAGCGTTACCCCGGCAATGACCAGTAGCAGCACCCGAAAGCCCATGTCCCAGCTCACCTGGTCATCCAGGGCGAGCACCACACCTCCGAGTGCGGCTAACGCACCGCCGAGCGACCAGACGAGCAGGACTACCCGGTCCGTCGCGATCCCTGACGCCTGACTCAGGTCAGGGTCGTCGGCGGTGGCGCGGACGGCCTGCCCGGTGCGTGACCGCTTGAGGAAGATGCCCAGCGCGGCGAGGGCCGCCAGGGCAACGAGCATCGTCACGAGGTCTTTGGGCAGCAGCTGCACGCCGAGGAGGTGCCACGCCTGCTGCACCGTGTACTCACGGTACGAGCGCGACTGGCCATGGAAGAAGAAGAGGAACAGGTGCCGCGTGAACATGGCCAGACCGATGGACACCACGATGGCGGCGACCAGTCCGACGCCGTGCCGGCGCAGCGGACGCCAGATCCCGTACTCGACGCTCGCTCCGGCTGCTGCTCCGCCGATGACCGCAACCGCTGCGGCGAGCGTGAGCGGAAGGCCGAGCATGACGTTGCACAACCAGGCCAGGATGGCGCCGAAGGTGACGAACTCGCCGTGGGCGAAGTTGAACAGGCCGGTAGTGGCAAAGATGAGCGAGAGCCCGACTCCCGACAGCGCGATGACCAGTCCGAACCGGGCCCCATCGAGTGTGGCCTGCGCGACCTGCACCGGAGAGGCGAAGGCGGCTGTCGCCGCAGCGCCCAGGGCCACGGCGAGCAGGACGACCACGCTGCGTCGCGGTAGTGCCGCCCTGGTCGCCGTGACCGTGGCGTTGGTCAATTCGTTCCCTCCCGGACGGTGTCCAGCGTCTTGGTGGCGCCATTGGCGTCGTACTGAAGGATGTCGTAAAGCCCGGTGGAGGGTTCGCCAGCGTCGGTGAAGCGCAAGGGTCCGGCGGCGCCGACGTAGGCGATGTCGCTACCTTCACTGATGAGCTTCTTGCAGTCGGCAAAGCTGCCGCACTCGGTGCCGTCGCGGGTCACACCGATGATGGCGTCGCGGATCTTTGGGCCCTCGGTGGACCCGGCCTGTTCGGCGGCGAGCGCGATGATCACCGCGCAGTCGTAGAAGTAGGGCGAGAACGCGGTGGTCGACAGATCGGGCTGGTACTCCAGCAGCCTCTGGGTGAACGGCGAATTCTCTCCGGACGATGCCTGGGTGAGCTTCATCCCCTGCAGAACTGCCTTGTTATTCGCGTCTACCAGCTCTGGCAGGCTGGCAACCGGCAGGGCGTCGGTACCGTAGGTTTTGACCTTGTCTGGTCCGTAGCCGGATTGAATCAACCCCTGCAGGAGCTTGGCGCCCTCGTCGAAGGCGAACATGACGATGGCGTCCGGGGAGGCGTCCACGACCTGCCGCACCTCGGCGGTCAGATTCTGTGCCGACGGGTCGTAGTTGACTCGCGCCACCACTTGGACGCCAAGTTCCTTGAGTTTCGCCTCGGTGGTGTTGGCCAGGCCGGTGGCGTACGCGTCGCTGCGGGCCAGGATTGCGACCTTCGTCGCGCCGTCCTGCGCGATGAGATTCCCCATCACCGCGCCTTGCAGGACGTCGGACGGCACCGTACGGAAGTAGTAGCCGTTGTCGGGGTAGTCGGTCAGCTGCGGACTGGTGTTCATGCCGGAGCACTGCACCACGTTCGCGCCGGTTATCTTGCCGATCACACTGAGGGAGATCTGTGACGAGCCGGCCCCGATGATCGCCGGGACGCCCTGGGACAGCAGCCGATCCACGGCCTGGCTGGCCACAGCCGGGTCGCCTGCCTCGTCGCCGCCGACGAACTCCACCTTCTTGCCCAGCACGCCGCCGGCATCGTTGATGTCTTTTTCTGCCAGTTCGAGGGCGGCGATCTGCGGCGGTCCGAGGCTCGCGATGGGCCCGGTCTGGGGCAGCAGCCAGCCCAGTTTCAACGTCCCATCGGCCGTCTGCCCACCGTCGGCGGGCGCGGACGTTGCGCAGGCGCCAAGTGTCAGGGCGGCGGCCGCCGCCGCCGCCGAGAGCAGAGATAACCGGGTGCGCATTCGCAGTCCTCCTCGGTCTGGTTCGGAAGGGACAGCCCCAGAGGCGTTCCGACAATGACACTGCGAAGGGCTGGAGATGGATGGACGATAGCGCGGCTTCCTGCGCCATACTTTCACGGTCTTGTCCAAGCTCACCCCGGCTAGCTGGGACTCAGGAAGCAAAATGCCCATAACCGTAAAGATGCTCACGGAGATGCCCGAACTGAACCTCAACTGTGTGGCCGGTCACTCCGGACTGGACAGGGCAATCCGCTGGGTCCACGTCAGTGAGATTCCGGACCCGACGCCGTGGCTGCAGGGCGGTGAGTTTCTCATCACGACCGGATTGAACCTCCACGAAGACGCCGCTATGGAGGAATATGTCCAGCGGCTGGCGGCCGTGCGGGTGGCCGGCCTCGGCTTCGGTACCGGCATGACCCATGCCGAGGTCCCTAAGGCACTGCGCGAGGCCGCCGAGGCCCGGCAGCTGCCGGTGGTGGAAGTGCCGTTGGACACCCCATACGTGGCGATCTCGGAGACGGTGTCACGCCGTCTCGCCGCCGAGGAGTACCAGTCGATCCAGCGCGCCTTCGAAGTCCAACGGCGGCTGACTAGCGCGGCACTTGAAAACGGAACCCCTGGCGTCCTCGCCCTTCTCGCCAAGACCATCGAGGGCTGGTGCGTGGTCACCAATGCCGCTGGGCGGCCTCTGTCCGCCGTTCCGCCGCTGGCCAGCCAGCGGGTGGCGCAGTTCGAGGCAGACCTGCAGCGCAACCGCAAGCAGGGGCTCAACGCGTCTGTATCGGTCAGCCAGGGCGAGGAATCGGTTCTCGTGCAGCCGCTCGGCGCGCGGGGGCGGGTTCGCCGCTTGCTGCTGCTGGGCAAGACCGGCTCGTTCACTGCGTTCGACCGGATGGTCGTCTCGGGGGC
>Ga0079224_100003045_pt1 | contig 20839 bp, 18 predicted proteins | sample Stecom2015_FD_80414 | JGI IMG/M metagenome (GOLD analysis project Ga0079224, IMG submission 80414) | Agricultural soil microbial communities from Utah to study Nitrogen management - Steer compost 2015 | ecosystem: Environmental > Terrestrial > Soil > Agricultural land | place: USA: Utah...
CATGACGAGCCGCAGCGCGTTGCGCGCGGCCGCGGCCGAGTTGCTCGGTTGCGCGAGGATGCCCGCCATCGCCGCGCGGCCGACGCTCGCGACGAGCCGCTCGCTCGCGCGATGGAACCGCTCCCCGGGAGGACGCTCGAGCGCACGCCACGCAGCAAGCGCCTCGTCGAAGCTGCCGCCGAGCGCGTAGCCGAGCGCGGCGAGCCGCGCCGGTATCCAGACGAGCACGCCGTGAATCGAGTCGATCGCGACCGCGCAGGCGAGCGCGCGCGGATCGCGCGCGGCCTCGAACGCGACGCGGCGCCGGAAGAGATCGTTCACGCGGAACAGCCATGCGCCGACCGGCCCGAGCAGCACGAACCACAGCACGACCGCGAACAGCCGGTTCGTCGCCTGGACGAAGATCGCCTCCTCGACGATGTCGATCTCGCGGCCGTGCGGGTGCTCGGCCTCCGCGAGCTCCGTGCGGACGCGGCGCGCGCCGACCTCGTCGCCTTGCGCGAGCGCATCGCAGTACTCGTCCACCTCGCTCGCGAGGTCGCGCGGCCCGAGGCAGAAGAACACGACGAGCACCGCGAACAGCAGATAGTCGAGGTCCCAGCCTTCCCCGTCGAGGAGCATCCGGCTCACCGCCCAGACCGGCAGCAGCGGCAGCAACAGAAAGAGCACGAGCCACACGTAGCGGAGCACGCCGGCGGCCGCCGCAGCCCGGCGCACGCCGAGATCGAAGTAGCGATCGAAGAACCGCAGCTCCCGCAGCTGCAGGAGCTCGGTCGCGACGCGCTCGAGCGCAAGCCCGAGGATCAGCGCGATCAGCTTCATCGGCGTCGCCCGGGCTCGAGCGCCGCGGCGAGCCGCCGCCAGTCGAACGCCGGTCCCGGATCGGTCTTGCGACCGGGCGCGATGTCCGAATGACCGACGACGTCGGCTCGGGCGAGCGACGGATAGGCGCGCCGAAGCGCCCGCACGAGCGCGGCGAGGCGTCGGTACTGCTTCGCCGTGTACGGCACGTCGTCCGCGCCCTCGAGCTCGATGCCGACCGAGAAGTCGTTGCAAGCCACGCGGCCGCAGTAGGCGGATTGCCCGGCGTGCCACGCACGCTCGGTGAACGGCACGTACTGCGTGAGCCTCCCCCGCCGGTCGATCAGCACGTGTGCGGAGACCCGCAGGTGCGCGATCGTCGCGAAGTACGGATCCTCGTCCGGCGGCAGGTCGTTCAGGAACAGCCGATCGATCCACGGACCGCCGAACCGTCCGGGCGGCAGGCTGATGCCGTGGATCACGATCAGGTCGAGCTCCGTGCCGGGCGGGCGCGCGTCACGGTTCGGCGAGGGCACGCGCCGAGCGTTCTCGTACCATCCCGACGCGTCGATGCTCACACTGTCGGCCCGGCTGCTAAAGTGGCGGGCACCTATATACCACGCCCCCCGGCACGGCCGGGAATCGACCGGTTCTCATGGCGATCGTCAAGCGGCGCAACGTGCGGTTGTACCTCGAGCGCGAGCTCACGGGCGACACGCTCGCGCTCGGCGAGCGCGAAGCGCATTACCTCGGCACCGTGCTCAGACTTCGCAGCGGGGATCGCCTGGTCGCGTTCGACGGCCGCGGCACCGAGCGTGCCGCCGTCGTCCGCTCGATCGGCCGTCGCGGAGCCGAGCTCGAGCTCGAGGACGCGCTCGAGCCGCTGCCGGAATCGCCGCTCGCGCTCACGCTCGTGCAGGCGGTGGTCAAGTCCGATGCGATGGACCGTATCGTGCAGAAGGCGACCGAGCTCGGCGTCGCGGCGATCGCTCCGGCGTTCACCGAGTTCGGGGTCGTGAAGCTCGAGAACGAGCGCAGCGAGCGGCGCGTCGAGCACTGGCTCAGGATCGCGCAGAGCGCGTGCGAGCAGTCGGGCCGGCACGTGCCGCCGGCGGTGCACCCGCCCGCGCCGCTCGGGGCGGTGCTCGATGCGCTCGCGCCCGCCGGCTTGCGGCTCGCGCTCGTCCCGGGCGCCTCCCGCAAGCTCGACGCGCTGCCGGCGCATGCCGCCGCGGCGACCGTCGCGATCGGCCCGGAAGGCGGCTGGGGAGCGGAGGACCTGCGCGAGCTGCGCGGCGCCGGGTTCGAGGAAATCGATCTCGGCCCGAGGATACTGCGCGCGGACACGGCCGCGCTCGCGGCGTGCGCGCTGCTGCAGCAGCGCTGGGGCGACCTCTAGCGGGACCGCGCGAGCGCGGCGCTAGCCGTCCGGCGGCAGCGCCCCGATCATCTGCTCGATCTGCTCGACGTCGGGGATCAGAGGATACTCGTGGATCATCCGTGCGCGACAGATCGCCGGCAGCCGCTCGGGCAGCCCCTGCTCGTGATCGACGCCGAGCACGTCGCGGTTGACCCGGACGAGCTGCGGGAACCCCTGCGTCAGGACGCCGTAGTAACCGCCCTTCAGCGCGTCGGTCACCGCGTGGAAGACGACGACCCGAGTGCGGCTGCGCTTGCGCTCCGCATCGCGGCGCGGTCCGCCTTCGAACGAGACGACCGGCAGCCGCCGCCCGTTCCAGTCGATCGTGCCGAGATACCAGTCCGGGTACTCGCGCTCGCGGCTCTTCTCGGCCTCGGCGAACGCAATCACCTCGGCGACGCACATCCGCGGCACGAGCAGCCGCTCCGTCTCGAGCGGGATCAGCAGACTGTAGAGCTCTTTTTCCTCGCTCACAGCGTCCGTCCGAGCAGCCCTTCGATCGCGGCGATCAGCTGCCCTTCCTGATAGGGCTTGCTCAAGTAGTCGTTCACGCCGATCTCGATCGCCTTCGCGCGGTGCTTCTCGCCCGAGCGCGACGTGATCATGATGATCGGCACGTCCTTGCGCTTGCTGTCGTTGCGCACGTGCGTCGCGAACTGGTAGCCGTCCATGCGCGGCATCTCGATGTCGAGCAGAATGACGTCGACCTCGCTCTCCTGCAGCACGGTGATCGCGTCGAGCCCGTCGCGCGCGGTCAGCACGCGGACGCCCCGCCGCTCGAGCAGGCGCTGCGTGACCCGGCGCATCGTGATCGAATCGTCGACGACGAGGGCCGTCAGCTCGCGCAGCGGCGGCGCGGCCGGCTCGATCGGCGCGCTCTCGCCGCGTTGCATGCGCGCGAGCGTGCCGGCGTCGAGGATCACGACGACGCGTCCGTCGCCGAGGATCGTCGCGCCCGTCACGCCGGGCACGCTCGCGAGGTGCGGCCCGAGCGTCTTCACGACGATTTCCCGGCTGCCCTCTAGCCGGTCCATCAGCAGCGCGCTCGAGTTGTCGCCCGCCCGTACCAGCACGAGCGACACCGCGCTCTCGTCCTCCGGCAGCGCGGACGGCGCGCCGCCGACGAGGCTGCCGAGGTGCTGGATGCGGTAGCTCACGCCGCCGTAGTCGAGCTTCGGCTCGTCCTGCGTCAGAAGCTCGAGGATCCGCTCGCGCGTGAGCCGCGTGATGCCTTCGACGGTCGGCAGCGGCAACGCGAACGTCTCCTCGCCGACGTCGACGATCAGCGCATGCGTGATCGCGAGCGTGTACGGCAGCCGGATCAGGAACCGCGTGCCCTGTCCCGGCGTCGACTCGATCCGGAGCGACCCGCCGAGCTTCTTCACCTCGTTGTCGACGACGTCCATGCCGACGCCGCGGCCGGCGGCCTGCGTCAGCTCGCCCGCCGTGCTGAAGCCCGGCTTCAGGATCAGCTCTTTCGCCTGCTCCGCGTCGATCTCCTGGCCTTCCGCGATCAGACCCTGCTCGATCGCCTTGCGGCGGATCGCACGGAGATCGAGCCCGGCGCCGTCGTCGGCGATCTCGACCAGCACCTCGGAGCCTTCGCGGCGCAGCTTCAGCCAGACCTCGCCGCGCGCGGGCTTACCCGCAGCCTGCCGGCGCACGGGATCCTCGATGCCGTGCACGACGGCGTTGCGGAGCAGGTGCTCGAGCGGCGGCAACATCGCCTCGAGCACTTGCCGATCGAGCTCGCTGTGCTCGCCGTCGACGAGGAGCACCGCAGACTTGCCGGTGTCCGCGCACGCCTGCCGCACGATCCGCGAAAGCCTCGACACGTGCCGTTGGAACGGCACCATGCGCGTGTGCATGAGCCCGTCCTGGAGCTCCGTCGTCACGCGCGATTGCTGCGTCAACAGCGTGTCCGTCTCGGTCGTCAGCCCTTGCAGCAGCTCGTTGATGCTCGCGACGTCGTTCGCGGTCTCCGCGAGCGCGCGCGAGAGCTGCTGGATCGTCGAGTAGCGGTCGAGCTCGAGCGGGTCGAACCCCTCGTCGCGGGCGACGTCGTCCTCGTGGCGGTGGAGGATCTGCGCCTCGGTCTCCGCCTCGAGCTTGCGCAGCTGCTCGCGCAGCCGGGCGACCGTCTGTCCGAGCTCGCCCAGATGGAACTCGGTCGAGCGAAGCTGTTGCTTCAGCCGGGACTGGAAGATGTTGATCTCGCCCGCCGCGTTCAGCAGAGCATCGAGCAGCGCGGCGTCGACGCGCGCGGTCTCGGCGCGCTCCGCCGCACGCGGCTCCGGCGCCCGTGCGGCGGTCTGCGCGGCAGGCCGCTCCTCGAGCGGAGGCTCGGCCGGCGGCGCTGCGGGCGGCGCCGCGCGCTGCACCTCGCCGTCGCCGTCCTGAACGATCGTCGGCTCCTCGCTCTCGCGCTCCACGCCGAGCGCATCCTCTGTGATCGTCGGCTCCTCGAGTGCCGCGGCGGCCGCGGCCTCGAGCGACTCTGCGTCGAGCGAGCTTCGTTGCAGCGCGGACGGCGAAAGCTCGATCGCCTCGAGCTCGGACAGGTCCGCATCGGCCAGCTCGAACACGCCGGTCGCGGCCGGGTCGGCGTCGGCGAGCTCGAACGCCTCGGCGATGGACGGCTCGGGCTCGGGCTCGGGCTCAGCGGCGAGCATCTGCTCGGCGATCTCCTCGGGCACCGTCTCCGCCGGAGCGGGCGCGCCGGCCGGTTCCGCGTCGCCGGCAGGCTCGAGGAGCTCGAGCGGAGCGACCGCGTCGTCCGGCCGTCGATCGTCCGCCGCGACCTCGACCTCGAGCTCCGGGGCGGATGGGGGCAGCGGCTCGGCCGCCGGCGGCGGCGCCGCGGGCTCTGCGACCGCGCCGTCGGCTTCGACGCCGCGGTGGAACGACTCGACGCGCCGCCGCAGGTCGGCCGCGTCGGCGACTGCCCGGCCGGCGTCGATCGTGTCCCGCATCCGATGCAGCTCGTCGAGCGTGAGCTGCACGAGATCGACCGCCGCGTCGTCCGGCGCGACGCGCCCGGAAGCCATGTCCGCGAGCAGCGTCTCGAGCGCATGCGACAGATCGCCCATCGCGGCGACGCCGGCCATCCGCGCGCCGCCCTTCAACGTGTGCAGGAACCTCTGCAGCTCGACGATCGCGCCGTGATCGCCCCCTTCGCGAATGCTTTGCAGCGCCTGCTCGGCGCTGTCGAGAATCTCGGCCGCCTCCTCCGTGAAGATCGCGGCGATCTCCGGGTCGAACTGCGCGACCGGCGGCTCGTCGGGCGCGGCCGCGGCCGCCTCCGGCTCCGCGGCGGGCTCGGTCGGCCGCGGCGCGAGCGCGGCGAGGCCTTCGACGAGCCCGTCGGGCAGCACGTACGGCGTGCCCGTCTCGAGCGCGCGGGCCATCGCCTCGATCTCGCCGGCCGCGCGCTCGAGCGCGGCGAGCGCATCGTCGTCGAGCCCGTTGCCGGCCTCGAAGTGCTCCCGCATGTGCTCGGACAACGGCGCGGCGAGCGCCATCGCCGGCTCGTACGCAGCCATCCGTGCGCTGCCGAGCAGCGTATGGCAGGCACGATACTGCGGCTCCTCCACCGGTCGAGGCCCGCCGGCCGCCCGGCATGCGTCGAGGTATTCGCGGATTGCCGCGAGGCGCGTCCGCATCTCCTTGACGAAGATCTCGGCGAGCACCGGGTCCATGCCGGCGTCGGGCGCTTCCGGCACCGCCTGCTCCGGCGCGGGCTCCGCGGGCGCCGCCTCGACAGGGTGCGGCTCGCCCGCGGCGAACGCCTCCGCGCGCTTCATCAACGCCGCGGCGTCGATCTTCGGCGGCAATCCGATCTCGAGCTGCTCGATCAGGTGCGGCAGCGCGTTCGCCGCTTCCTCGACGAACGCGAGCATCGGCGGGGTCGGCTCGAGCGTCTGGTTGATCAACCGATTCAGCAGGTTCTCGATGCTCCACGCGAACTCGCCGACCAGCTGCGCGCCGACCATCCGGCCGCTGCCCTTCAGCGTGTGGAAAGAGCGGCGAACGGCGATCAGCGCCTCGGAGTTGTTCTGGTTCTCGAGCCAAGCCGGAAGGTGCCGCCGGATCGTCGCGATCTCCTCCTTGGCCTCCTCGATGAAGAGCTCGACGAGCTCCGGATCCGAGCGCTCGTCCTCGACCTCCATCACCGACGGCGGGCGCTCGCGCGCGGGCGGCTTCGACGGCGCCGGCGGAGGCGGCGGCGGTGTAAGCTCCGCCGGCCGCTCGGCCGGCGCGCCGGGCAGCGTCTCGAGCAGATCGAGACAGCGCTCCGCGTTGTCCAGCATGTACCACGGATCGTTCCTGCCGGAGCTCACCGTTTCCATGTAGTACTCGACGCTGACGATCGCGTCGGCGAGGCGCTCGAGGTGCTCCGGCTTCAGCATCGTCGCGCCCGGCACGAGCCGCGACGCGATCACGCGGCCGATGCGCTCGACGACGCGCACGGCCTGCGTCTTCGACAGCATCAGGAGCCCGGCCGTGATGCCGCGCAGTTGCGGCTTCACCTGATCGAGCGCCCGGACGTTCGAGCGATCCTCGACGAGCTCGACGACCGCCTCCTTGATCTTCGCGAGGTTCACCATGCACTCGCGCATCACGGCCTGAGTGACCTGGCGGTGCTGCGCTTCCTCGCCCTCCGCGGCCGCGGGCTCCTCCCCGTCGCCCGGCAGCACCGCGCGCACGAGCTCGCGGTCGAGCGCGTCCTCGACGTCGAGCAGCGTCGCCGCGACGCGCTCGAGCGCACCCTGCTCCGGAACGCGCCGCGTCCCGATGATCGCGTTCAGCGCATCGATCTCGGCTTGGATCTGGCTGCGGGCGCGCTCGAGGCCGAGCACGCCGAGCGTATCGCCGATCTTCTTCAGGAGCTCGAGCTGCGCGCCGAGGCGGTCGACGTCCTGCATGCCGGTGCGCACGAAGATGTCGAGCGTGTCTTTCACCGTGCCGAGGTCTTCCTTGATGGCCTCCGCGACCGTGCGCATCAGCTTCACGCTCGGCCCCGCGAGCCCCTCTCGCGCCTGCTCGAGCTGCTGCTCGCCCGGCAGCACCTCGTTCAAGCCGTAGCGGGCTCGGATCGCGTCGATCTTCTCGTGGCGGCAGTCGGCACGGGCGACGTAGTAGAGCAGGCTGTTCAACAGATCGACCGGGGGCGCGTTGACGAGCGCAGCCTCGCCGCCGTCGATCAGCCGCTTCAGCTGTCGATCCGCTTGGCCGATCAGCCGCTTCAGCGTGACGCTCGGCTCGAGCCCGCCGTGCGCGAGACCGAGGAGGACGCCGCCCAGCACGGACCAGAGCTGCTGCACGGGCTCGCTGACGGCGGCGCGCTCGAGCTGCGCTGAAACCTTCAGGAGCTCCTCGACGTTGCGCTCCGGATCGGCGTCGCGTATCCAGCCGAGGAGCGCGGCCTGGAAAGCGGGACGGAGGCGCTGGGCGACCTTCTCGAAGCCCCTCGTGATCGTGATCGCCGCGCCGCCGTGCGTGCGCGCGTGCCGCTCGTACGGCCCGGTGTTCAAGAGGAGCAGCGTGCCTTCGGACAGGAGCGGCTTCGCGCGGGCTTGGCGGAGATCGTTGATCAGGGGCAGCAGCACGAGGGCGACGTCGCGCCCGCCCGAGAGCAGCCGCTCGAGATACGCGGGCAGCTGCACCATCGCCCGGGTCAGCGCCTCGACGCCTTCCTCGTGCTTCTCGTCCGGCGTCTCGGCGAGCGCCCGGCAAGTCTGCTCCATCTCCTCGGCGAGCAGCGCCGCGCCGTGGACCTCGATGATCTTCAGCGCGCCGCGCGCCGCGTGCAGCAAATCGGCCGCGCGCGTCAGCGCCTCGGCGTCCGCGTGCCCATCGACGAAGTCCTCGAGCTCGCGCCGCGCCGCATCGAGGGTCGATGCGAGCTCGCGGCTGACGAGCTCGAACGAATGGGCAGCGATGTCGTTCATCGTGCTGACGGCCACGACGTCAACCCGACTGTCTCCGCCGCTCGACGACCTCGTCGACGCCGTCCCCCGCCGGTGCCTCTCTCAGCTGCGGCAGGTCGACTCCGCCCGGCAGCGGAGGCCGGCCGAGCACGCCCCCGCGCGCCGGCTCGTCGGGCAGCGTGAAGCCGGCGACCGAGCGGCGCAGCTCGCTCGCGAGCGCCGACAGCTTGCTGATCGCCTCGGACGTCGCCGCCATCGACTGCGTCGTCTTCAGGCTGATCTCGCGGAGCACCTGCATGTTCCGCGTAATCGCGGACGCGACGCTCGCCTGGCCCCGCGAAGAGCTGGAGATGTTCTGCACGAGGCTCGCGATCTGGTGCGAGACCTGCTCGATCTCGTCGAGCGCGGCGCCGGCGTTCTCCGCGAGGAGGGCGCCGCCGACTACGTCCGTAGTGCTCCGCTCCATCGACACGACGGCTTCGTTCGTGTCCGACTGGATCGTGCTGACCAGCACCTCGATCTTCTTCGTCGCGTTCGCCGAGCGCTCGGCGAGCTTCTGCACCTCGTCGGCGACGACCGCGAACCCGCGGCTCGACTCGCCGGCGCGCGATGCCTCGATCGAGGCGTTCAGCGCGAGGATATTGGTCTGCTCGGCGATTTCCTCGATCAGCTCGACGATGTTGCCGATCTCCTGCGAGCTCTCGCCGAGCCGCTTGATGCGCTTCGAGGTGTCCTGGATCGTCTCGCGGATCGTGTTCATGCCCTCGATCGTCCGGCGCACCGCCTCGCCGCCCTTGTGCGCGACGTCGACCGCGTGACGGGCGACGTCGGAGCAGCGCTCCGCGTTACCCGACACTTCCTCGATCGACGACGCCATCTGCGCGATCGAGTCGGACGCGGCCGCGGCCTGCTTCGCCTGCGTCTCCGACGCACGGAGCAGCTGCCGCGCGCTCGTCTCGGTCTCCCGCGCGGCCGAGTCGAGCAGAATCGAGGATTCGTTGATCGTCGCGACGAGGCCGCGCAGCGCCTCGATCGCGTAGTTGATCGAGTCGGCGATCGCGCCGGTGATGTCCTCCGTCACCGTGGCTTGCACGGTCAGGTCGCCGTCGGCGAGGCTCGACAGCTCGTCGAGCAGCCGCAGGATCGCTTGCTGGTTGCGCTCGTTCTGTGCCGCGTGCTGCTCGGCCGCGCGGCTGAAGTCGCGAGCGCGGTAATAGATGAACAGCATCATCAGCACGATCGCGAGCGCGGTGCCGAGGAGGACGAGCGGCAACCGGGCGCCGAGCGCGCCGGCCGCCCCGGCGGCCGCGGAGCCCGTGTCGAGATTCGCCCGCCGGTAGCGCTCGAGCAGCCCGGCCGCGGCGGCATCGAGCGCGGCGGCCGCGGCCGCGGCGTCGGCGAACGCCTCGCGCTGGCCGGTCAGCTCGCCGATCGCGCCGCGGACCTCCTCGAAGAGCCGCGCGGCCTCGGCCAGGCTCGCCGACGGCACCGGCGCGATACCGAGGCTCGCGTCCTCGCCGCGGAGCGCACGAAGCAGCTGACCGAGGTCCTCCTCGGCCGCGGCCAACCGCGCGAGCTGCGCGTCGGCGGCGCCCCCGGCGAGGCCGCTCGCGTCCTGCTGCACGCCGGCAACGGTCAGCTCGAGCCGCTCGAGGTAGGGCTCGCTCCGCGCGAGGTCCGCCGGCGGCAGCGCGCTGACGACATTACCGACCTCCGCGAGCAGCGCGGGCGCGAGCGCGAGCAGCCGGTCGCGGGCGGCATAGCCCGCCGTGATTGCGCCGCGGCGCGCCTCGAGCGTCGCGAGGCTCGAATCGATCGTGCCGAACGCCTCGTCCCGCGCGAGCGACCGAGCGGCGGACGACAGCTCCGCGCTTGCCGCGGCCTGCGCATAACCGGCGAGGCGGCGTCTGCCCTCGGCGAGCGCGTCGAAAGCGGATGCGTCGCCGGCGAGCGCGGCGCGCGCGTCGCTCCGGGCGGCCTGCGCCTCCGCTGCGAGCCGTCCGACGACCCCGTCGCCGCCGGCCCCGGACGAGGACCCGCCGAAGGACAGCAGCAGCGCGACCGCGGTCAGGACGATCGCGAGCGCGACCCCGAGCAGCGGCAGCAGCTTCAAACCGGGACTCGATCTCAGCATGGCACCTTACGCGTTGACGGTCTCGCCCGCATGCAGGAATTGCTCGTCCCCGAGCAGCTTCAGCAGGCTGAATCGCGGCCACAACTCCGTGCCGCGCCGATAGCACCCTTCCAAGTACCGCTCGCAGCGGATCACCGTCGGCGGCAGATCCTCGCGGTACTCTTCGACGCCGAAGCGGCGAAACCCGAGCACCTCGTCGACGATCAGCCCGGTCGGCACCTCCCGGCTCGCGACGACCAGCACGCGTGCGCGGCGGTCGGGCGGCACGCTGCCGCCGCCGAGGAAGGCCTTCAGGTCCACGACCGTCAGAAGCTGGCCGCGCAGGTTCGCGATCCCCCGCAGCCACGGCTTCGCGCCCGGCACGCGCGTCACGTGGTCCGGCAACGGCAGCACCTCCCGCACGTCGCCGCGCCCGGTCACGAAATGCTCGGCACCGAGCCGGAAGCCGATGCCGACCCACTCGTCGGCCGCGGACTTCTGGCCTTCGCGCGCGGCGATCGCTGCCCGCGCGCGGCGCTCGAGCTCGAGCAACAGCTCGAACGGTCGGTCGGCGAGCGCGCGCAAGCTCAAACGGCGGATCCCTCCGAGCGGTGCAGCACCTCTTGCGCCTTGGCGACGAGCACCGCCTCGCTCACCGGCTTGACGAGGTAGTCGACCGCACCCTGGCGCATACCCCAGATGCGGTCCGTCTCCTGATCCTTGGTCGTGATCATCACGACGGGAATCGATTTCGTCGCGGGATCCCGCGTCAGCGTGCGCGTCGCCTGGAAGCCGTTCACGCGCGGCATCACGACGTCCATGAAAATGAGATCCGGTTTCACCTCCCGGGCGAGATCGATGCACTCGGAGCCGTCGGCCGCCGAGACCGTCTCGAAGCCGTGCTTCTCGAGGGCCGTCTTCAAGACGTGCACCTCGGTCGGAGAATCATCCACGATCATTATCAGAGCCATGACGAGATCCTCGCCTGCTGCCCGCCGCCGCCCGCTCAGCTCACCGCCCGACGTGGCTGTGGATGGCGCCGAGCAGCTCGTCCTTCGTGAAGGGTTTCGTCAGGTACTGCTCGGAGCCGACCAGCCTGCCGCGCGCCCGGTCGAACAGCCCGTCCTTGCTCGACAGCATGATGACGGGCGTGTCCTTGAACACCTTGTTGTGCTTGATCAGCGAGCAGGTCTGATAGCCGTCGAGCCGGGGCATCATGATGTCCACGAAGATGATGTCCGGTCGATGATCCGCGATCTTCGCGAGCGCGTCGAAGCCGTCGACGGCCGTGTAGACCTCGCAGCCTTCTTTTGCCAACAGGGTTTCCGCGGTGCGGCGGATCGTCTTGCTGTCGTCGATGACGAGGATTTTCAGGCCCTGCAGATCGCTCTTCGGGCGTGAAGCGTTTGCGCCGGACACTAGAACCTCTCCTCACGCGGGCCGTTGTGACACCCCCACCGGCCGGAGGACACGACATCGAGAACAATGGCGCCTTTTAACATATCGGCTGCGCACCTGCCATTGTTGCGGCGCCGTGCTCTCGTCGCTCGGCAATGCGCGGCCCTGCGCGCCGCCGTTCGGTCGAGGGTCGCGCGTATGGTAGCTTTGCGGCTCACGGCGAACTGAGAACCTGCACGCAAAAACTCGCGAGGAAACGCATGTCGCCCCCCCGTCGCTCGGTCGGCGTCGTCATGGACCCGATCGAAACCATTCAGCCGAAGAAGGACTCGACCCTCGCCATGCTGCTCGCAGCCGAGCGGCGCGGCTGGGAGATCGTCTACTTCCGTCAGGACGACCTCTACGTCGAGGACGGCGCGCCGGGCGGCCGCGGCCGCCGGCTCCGCGTCATGGACAGCACGGAGCGGTGGTTCGAGCTCGGCGAGGCCTGGGAAGGCCCGCTCGAGCGCCTCGATACGATCCTGATGCGCAAGGATCCGCCGTTCGACATGGAGTACATCTATACGACGTACATCCTCGAGCTCGCGGAGAAGCGCGGGGCGCTCGTCGTCAACAAGCCCGCGAGCCTGCGGGACATCAACGAGAAGGTCTACACGTCCTGGTTCCCGCACTGCACCCCGCCGAGCATGGTCACGCGCTCCCAGACCCAGCTTCGGCGGTTCCTCGACGAGCAGGAGAAGATCGTCCTGAAGCCGCTCGACGGCATGGGCGGGCGCTCGATCTTCGTCGTCGCGAAGGGCGACCCGAACACGAACGTGATCCTCGAGACGCTGACCGACTACGGCCGCCGCTTCATCCTCGGGCAGCGCTACGTGCCGGAGATCACCGCCGGCGACAAGCGCATCCTGCTGATCGACGGCGTCCCGATCGACTACGCGCTCGCCCGAATACCGGCGTCCGTCGTCGGCGAGCATCGCGGCAACCTCGTGATGGGGGCGAAGGGCGAGGGCCGGCCGCTGACGGAGCGCGACCGCTGGCTCTGCGCCGAGGTCGGCCCGGTGCTGGCCGACAAGGGTGTGCTGTTCGCCGGGCTCGACGTGATCGGCGATTACCTGACCGAGATCAACGTCACGAGCCCGACGGGAATCCGTGAACTGGATCGCCAATTCGGCATCGACGTCGCTGCTAAGCTGCTCGACGCGATCGAGCGGCGGCTCGCGAGCCGCGGCGTTCCCTTCTGAGCGACAAGCGCCCGAGCCAAGACGCCCGTGCAGAAATCGACGCAAGTGACCGTCGCCGACCGACTGGGGTCGACGCTGTTCATTGCGGCGCTCGTGCACGGCGTCGTGATCCTCGGCGTGACCTTCACCGCCGGCTCGATCGAGGAGCCGGAGGTCCTGCCGTCGCTGAACGTCACGTTGGTCGTGGATACCGCCGGCAGCGACGAGCCGGTCGACAGTAACCTCTTCGCCGCTCGCAACCTGAAGGGCGCCGGCAGCGCCGCCGAGGGCGAGCGGCCGACGACGGCGCTCGGCGCGGGCGCGGTGCGCGACCAGCTCGGCGAGCCGCGCGGCGCGGACCCCGAGCCGGCCGCACCACAGACGGCGCCGCAGGCGAGCGAGCACTTGACCGCGCGCGAGGCGGCTGCGCCGCGCCGCGCCGAGGACGCCCACGCCGCGGCGGCCGAGCCGCTCCAGGCGGCGACGCTCGTGAGCCAACCGTTCGAGCGCACGCTCGCGGCCGAGGTCGACGAGCGCGCCCAGGCCCCCCGGCAAGACGAGCGCGAGCTCATCGCGACGCCGAGCACGCGCGAGTCCGCGCTCGCGCCGTACCTCGAATCGTGGCGCAGGCGCGTCGAGCGCGTCGGCACGGTGAATTTCCCGTACGAGATCGGCGCCGCGGCGGACCGCCGCCCGACGCTCGAGGTCGCGATCGCGGCGGACGGGCGTCTGCGCGACATCGTCGTCCGGCGCTCCTCCGGCGATGCGGCGCTCGACCAGGCCGCGCTGACGATCCTGCGGCTCGCGGCGCCGTTCGAGCCGCTGCCCGAGGCGATTCGGCGCGACTACGACGTGCTGCGATTCGCGTACGAGTGGGAGTTTCTGGGCGGGCGCCGCCCCGCGGCGAACTGAGCACCCGCCGCTCGCGGCGACGATCGGTGCTAGGATAGTGATCGTGCGTCACGGCACGATTCACGCCGGAAAAACCTCCCGCCGATCATGCTCCGCTCGCTGCAAGACCAGTTCCTGATCGCGATGCCCGCGATGGGCGACCCGAACTTCAACGAGACGGTCACCTATATCTGCAAGCACGACGAGGAAGGCGCGCTCGGCATCGTGATCAACCGCCCGAGCGGCATGTCGCTCGGGCAGGTGTTCAAGCAGCTCAACATTGAGCCGGCCGACCCGCGCGCCGCCGAGATCCCGGTCCTCGCGGGCGGCCCGGTGCGGCGCGACATGGGCTTCGTGCTGCACCGCTCGAATCACCCGTACGAGTCGACGCTCGAGACCGGCGGCGACATCCGCGTGACCGTATCGCCCGACATCGTCGCCTCGCTCGCGCGCGGCGAAGGCCCGGAGCCCGCGCTGTTCGCGCTCGGCTACGCCGGCTGGGGCGCCGGGCAGCTCGAGGCCGAGATCGCCGCTAACGCCTGGCTGTCCGCGCCCGCCGACGGCGCGGTCCTGTTCGAGATGCCGTTCGAGGCGCGCTGGACGGCCGCGATCGCGCTCCTCGGCATCGACACGCATCAGATCACGAGCTATGCGGGACACGCGTAGCGGTCGTGCCGGCTCCGGCAGCGATGTCGTGCTCGCGTTCGATTACGGCCTCAAACGGCTCGGCGTCGCGACCGCGAATCTCGCGACCCGGACGGCCTCGCCGCTGACGACGCTCAGCGTAGGCCGCGAGCCGCCTTGGGCCGAGCTCGACCGCCTGATCGAGGATTGGCAGCCGTCCGCGCTCGTGGTCGGTGCGCCGGGCGGCGACCCGTCGCAGCCGTCGGTCGCACGCGCCCGCGCGTTCGCGCAAGCGCTCGAGGAGCGCTACGAGCTGCCGGTCGCACGCGTCGACGAGACGCTGACGTCCGAGGCCGCGCGCAGCGAGCTCGCGGAGAGCCGGCGGTCCGGATTCTTGCGCCGCAAGCTCGGCAAGGGCCGGGTGGACCGCGTGGCTGCGTGCCTGATCGCCGAGCAGTGGCTCGCAAGCGCGAGATGAGCGAACGGGCGCACCGCGGCACGATCTTTCTCGAGGACGCCGCGATACTCTCCCACGAAGCGCATCCGGGCGACCAGCACGTGCTCGTCGTGCGCGCGCCCCGAGCCGCCCGGACCGCGACTCCCGGCACGTTCGCGCATCTGCAGTGCGATGCGAGCGTCCCGCTCCGCAGACCGCTGTCGATCATGCGCGCGGATCCGCAAGCCGGCACGCTCGAGTTTCTCTACAAGCCGGTCGGCAAGGGGCTCGCGAAGCTCGCCGCCCGGCGTCCGGGCGAGACGCTGAGCGTGCTCGCGCCGATCGGACGGGGCTTCGCGCTCGCCGAGGATCGCGAGATCGCGCTCGGGATCGGCGGCGGCGTCGGCATCCCGCCGATGATCTTTCTCGCCGACCGGCTCCGGGCGCGGCGCGGTATCCGGCAAATCGTGCTGATGGGCTCCGAGGTGCCGTTTCCGTTCGAGCTCGTCCGGTCGGATCTCCCCTATGCCGCGGACGCGGACGATGCGACGCACGCGGTGCGGCTGCTCGAGGACTGGGCGGTCACGTCGCGGCTCGCGAGCAACGCCGGGCTTCCAGGCTGCTACCGCGGCTACGTGACGGGCCTCGCGCGAATCTGGCTCGCGGAGCAGTCGCCGGCGACGCTCGCGGCGACGCAGGTGTTCGCCTGCGGGCCGGAGCCGATGCTCGCGGCGGTCGCGGCGCTCGCGCGCGAGTTCGAGGTGCCGTGCCAGCTGGCGCTCGAGGAGTACATGGCGTGCGGCGTCGGCGGCTGCGCCGGCTGCACCGTGCGGGTGCAGACGCCGGCGGGGCCGGCGATGAAGCGCGTCTGCGTCGACGGGCCGGTGTTCGACGCGCGCGACGTCTATCCCGCCGCGTAGCGCGCGGGGCGCGCGTCAGCCGAAGTTGATCTTCGCTTCGAGGTTCGTGCGGGAGTCGGCGTTCGAGAGCGCCTCCTCCATCGAGATCACGCCGCGGCGGTAGAGATCGAAGAGGGAGTCGTCGAAGGTCTGCATGCCGGGCTCCTTCGCCTCCTTGAAAGCCTCTTTCACCGCGGAGATGTCGCCTTTCAAGATCAGCTCGGAGATGTGCGGCGTGTTCAGCATCAGCTCGACCGCCGGCACGCGCTTGCCTTCCTTCGAGCGCACGAGGCGCTGCGAGATCACCGCGCGGATGTACTGCGCGAGATCCATGAACACCTGCTTGTGCTGATCGTGCGGATACATGTTGATGATGCGGTCGAGCGTCTCCGGCGCGTTGTTCGCGTGCAGGGTCGCGATCGCGAGATGGCCGGTGCCGGCTAGATCGATCGCGGCCTGCATCGTCTCGCGATCGCGGATCTCGCCGATCAGCACGACGTCCGGCGCCTCGCGCATCGCGCTGCGGAGCGCACGGGCGTACGAGTGAGTGTCGAGGCCGAGCTCCCGCTGGTTGACGATCGACTTCTGGTTCGTATGCAGGAACTCGATCGGGTCCTCGATCGTGATGATGTGCGAGGCCGAGTTGCGGTTGCGATGATCGATCATCGCCGCAAGCGTCGTCGACTTGCCGGAGCCAGTCGCGCCGACCATCAGAATCAGGCCGCGGCGCAGCATCACGAGGTCTTTGAGCTTCTCCGGCACGCCGAGCTGATCGAGCTGCGGCAGCTCCGGCGTGATGAAGCGCAGCACCATCGCGATGTTGCCGCGCTGGTGGAAGATGTTCACGCGAAAGCGGCCGAGGCCGGGCTCCGAGATCGCGAAGTCGATCTCGAGATCCTTCGTGAACTGCTCGAGCTGCTGCTCGTTCATCAGCTCGAGCGCCGCCTGCCGGACGAGCTTCGGCGTCAGCTCGACCTGGTTCACCGGCATGATCTTGCCTTCGATCTTGATCATGACGGGGGCGTAGGTGGTGAAGAAGAGGTCGGACGCCTTCTTGTCCACCATCAGCTTGAAAAGCGGCTTGACGTTCATCGCGGCGAGAGGCGACCGAAGAGGCTCCGCGCTCAGAAGCGCGCCGCGCGCTCTTCTTCGGCGAGCTGCAGGCTTTCCGAGTGCTCTTGCGCGGTCGCATCCTCGCGCTTGCTCTGCAGCTTGATCTTCAGCCGGAGCTCGTTCTGCGAGTCGGCGTTGCGCAGCGCTTCCTCGTAGGAGATCGAGCCGTCCTCGTAGAGCTGGAACAGCGCCTGGTCGAACGTCTGCATGCCGAGACGCGTGGACTTCGCCATGATGTCCTTGATCGTCGCCACCTCGCCGCGCATGATCAGATCGCTGATCAGCGGCGACGCGAGCATGATCTCCATCGCGGCGACTCGGCCCATGCCGTTCTCTCGCGGGATCAGCCGTTGCGAGATCATCGCGGCGATGTTCAGCGACAGATCCATCAGCAGCTGATGGCGCCGCTCCTCGGGGAAGAAGTTGATGATGCGGTCGAGCGCCTGGTTCGCGCTGTTCGCGTGCAGGGTCGCGACGCAGAGGTGACCCGTCTCGGCGAACTGGATCCCGTACTCCATCGTCTCGCGGTCGCGGATCTCGCCGATCATGATGACGTCCGGCGCTTGCCGCAGCGTGTTCTTCAGCGCCGCGTGCCAGCTCTCCGTGTCGACGCCGACCTCGCGATGCGTGACGATGCAGCCTCGATGCGGATGGACGAACTCGACCGGGTCCTCGATCGTGATGATGTGACCGCGGCTGTTCTCGTTGCGATAGCCGATCATCGCCGCGAGCGTCGTCGACTTACCCGAGCCCGTGCCGCCGACGACGAGGCAGAGGCCGCGCTTCTTCATCGCGACGTCTTTCAGCTGCGGCGGCAGATCGAGCTCCTCGAACGTCGGAATCTTCGTCACGATCGTCCGGATGACCGCGCCGACGTTGCCTTGGGCGACGAACGCGCTCACGCGGAAGCGGCCGATCCCCTGCGGCGCGATCGCGAAGTTGCACTCCTTCGTCGCGTCGAACTCCTTCGCCTGCTTGTCGTTCATGATCGAGCGGACGATCAACGACGCCTCGGCCGGCGTCAGCGGCCGGTCGGCGAACGGCTTGATCGAGCCGTCGATCTTGATCGCGGGCGGAAAGTCGGCGGTGATGAAGAGGTCGGAGCCCTTGTGCTCCACCATCTTGCGAAGGAGGTTCTGAATCAGCCGGACTGCTTGATCGCGCTCCATTCCGCCGCGCTCCCTTGATGCATTCGCGCCTTGAAGCGCGGCCTGCTAGAAGCTCTCCTTGTTGACGGCCTTGAACCGGGCCTCTTCCTTCGTGATCAGGCCCTTCATCATCAGCTCCTGGAGATTTTGATCGAGCGTCTGCATGCCCTGCGCCTGGCCCGTCTGAATGGCCGAGTACATCTGCGCGATCTTGCCTTCGCGAATCAGATTGCGGATCGCGGGCGTGCCGATCATGATCTCGTGTGCCGCGATGCGGCCGCCGCCGATGCGCTTCAGCAGCGTCTGCGAGATCACGGCGCGCAGCGATTCCGACAGCATGCTACGAACCATGTCCTTCTCGGCGGCCGGAAACACGTCGACGACGCGGTCGATCGTCTTCGCCGCGGAGCTCGTGTGCAACGTGCCGAACACGAGGTGGCCGGTCTCGGCCGCCGTCAGCGCGAGCCGGATCGTCTCGAGGTCGCGCATCTCGCCGACGAGGATCACGTCCGGGTCCTCGCGCAACGCCGAGCGCAGCGCCTCGCTGAAGCCGAGCGTGTCGCGGTGCACCTCGCGCTGGTTGACGAGCGAGCGCTTGCTCTCGTGCACGAACTCGATCGGATCCTCGATCGTGATGATGTGGTCCGGGCGATTGTCGTTCACGTAGTCGACCATCGCCGCGAGCGTCGTCGACTTGCCCGAGCCCGTCGGACCGGTGACGAGCACCAGCCCGCGCGGATGCATCGCGATGTCCTTGAAGATGCGCGGCGCACCGAGGTCGTCGAGGCTCAAGATCTGCGAAGGAATCGTGCGGAAAACGGCCGCGCAGCCGCGGTTCTGGTTGAACGCGTTCACGCGGAAGCGCGCGAGCTTCGGGATCTCGAAGGAGAAGTCCGTCTCGAGGAACTCCTCGAAATCCTTCCGCTGTTTGTCGTTCATGATGTCGTATACCATACTGTGCACTTCCTTGTGCTTCAGCGGCGGCATGTTGATCCGCTTGACATCACCATCGACGCGAATGATCGGCGGGACACCGGCCGAGAGATGCAGGTCCGATGCGTTGTTCTTGACTGCGAAAGCCAAGAGCTGAGCGATATCGACGGAGGCCATAGTCGTCCCTTGAGAAGGCACTATTCGAGTGCCTGAATAAAGACTTGCCGAAGTCGGACATAGTATAGCCAACGCCTCGAGTCAAAGCGTGACTCAAATCACGGAGCACCTGGGCGATATTCGCGAGCGCGTCTCACGCGCTGCACGTGCCCGCGGCGGCGATGTGACGATCGTCGCGGTGAGCAAAGGGCACGGTGTCGACGCGATCCGCGAAGCCCACGCCGGCGGCCTCACCCGGTTCGGCGAGAGCTACGTTCAGGAGGCGTTGCCGAAGATCGCCGCGCTCGACGGTCTCGGCATCGAGTGGCACTTCGTCGGCGCCGTGCAGGGCAACAAGACGCGGCCGATCGCAGAGCACTTCCAGTGGGTGCACGCGCTCGACCGGGAAAGGATCGCGATCCGGCTGAACGACGCCCGGCCGTATCACGCGCCGCCGCTGAACGTCCTGATCCAGGTGAACCTCGCGCGCGAGCCGCAGAAGGCGGGCGTCGCCGAGAGCGAGGTCGCGCCGCTCGCCGCCGCGATCGCCGGCCTGCCGCGGCTCGCGTTCCGGGGACTGATGTGCATGCCGCCCGCCGCGGCCGACGACGAGGAGCGGCGCGCGCTCTTTCTCCGCACGGCGGAGCTCGCCGCGGCGCTCCGCGCGCAAGGCTTCGCAGCCGACGTGCTGTCGATGGGCATGTCCGACGACTTCGAGCTCGCGATCGCCTGCGGGGCTACCTGCATCAGGCTCGGCACGGCAATCTTCGGCCCCCGCGACTGAGCCGACACGCGAAGTTTCCCCGTGCTATCTTTGCGCGACGAACCGCGGGCGTGCCGATGCAAAACTCGCTGATCTTCATCGTCAAGACGCTGTCCGATCTCTACCTCCTCACCTACCTGCTGCGCTTCATCCTGCAGTGGGTTCGTGCCGACTACTACAACCCGATTGCGCAGTTCGTGCTGCGGGTGACGAACCCGCTCGTCGTGCCCGCGCGGCGGATGCTGCCGTCCGTCGGCGGAGTGGACCTGCCGACGCTCGTCGTGCTGCTCGTGCTCGAGTGTGCGGTGACGTGGCTGTTGCTGACGCTGTACGGCGCGAGCACGCCGTTCCTGAACCTGCTCTACCTCGCGCTGCTCCGGCTGATCATGCTCGCGCTCTGGTTCTACGCGATCGCGATTCTCGTCTACGTGGTCCTGAGCTGGGTCGGCCAACGGCACGGCAGCCCCGTCGCGAGCTTGCTCGCGGACATCGTCGAGCCGGTGCTGCGGCCGGTCCGCCGGATCCTGCCGCCGATCGCCGGGCTCGATCTCTCGCCGCTCCTCGTGCTGATCGCGCTGCAGGCCGTGATCATCGCGCTGCCGCTGCCCCCGGCCCTCCGCTAGCCCCGCAGGGGCGCAACCGGCGCTCCGCCGGGGCACGGAATGGTTTATATTGGAGTCGCGACCAAACGGGGGGCGGGGAATGGGTCGATACGTTTCGAGACCTGCTTGGATCCTCCTCTGCGGCCTGCTCGCGGCCTGCCAGCAGGGGAACGGCGTCGATCCGACGAACACGCAGGACGGCGTCCTGCCGGCCACCGAAAGTAGCCGCGACTTCGGCGACTACGTCGTCTACTTCAACGCGATGCGGACGGATCAGCTCGATCCCGACATCGCGCGGGAGTACGGCATCGTCAGAAGCCCGACGCGCGCGATGCTCACCGTCAGCATGCACCGCAAGCAAGAGGGCGGCGGCGCCGAAGCGGTCACCGGCG
>Ga0079224_100003046_pt1 | contig 20835 bp, 18 predicted proteins | sample Stecom2015_FD_80414 | JGI IMG/M metagenome (GOLD analysis project Ga0079224, IMG submission 80414) | Agricultural soil microbial communities from Utah to study Nitrogen management - Steer compost 2015 | ecosystem: Environmental > Terrestrial > Soil > Agricultural land | place: USA: Utah...
CCTGCCTGATCGTAAAGCGCGGCGTACTGCCCGCTGACCTTCACGTCAGCCACGAAGTCCCCGCTGACAACTTCATAATAAAAGTGGCCGTTATCGCGGATGCCGCCGTCGTGGGTCTTGCGCCAGAAATCGGTTTGAGCGTCAGCCGTCATGGTCAGGATACCTTCGCGCTCGTGCCAGTGCCGGGGTTCGTTCAGCCATTGCATGGTCATATCCTCTTTACAGGAAAGGACGCACTTTTGTGCGTCCGCATTCTTCACACATTTTCCGGCTGGACTTTATGGCCGTTGACCACCACCGGCACAGCCTGATTCCAGTATTTTTCGCCGGTTTTGTCCATAATCGGCTCGGCGGAATACTGCGCCAGATAGCTGCGGCGCATCCTGCTGGTGGTGTTCTGGCCGCTGCGATGGAATGTCCGGCTGCTGAACACCACGATGCTGCCCGCCGGGACCAGCGCCGGAATACCGGGGTCGTCGCCATGATAGCCCACTTTGTCGTTCGTGCCTTCTTGGACAAGGTGGTCAAACAGGTCGTCAGGCTGCATCCCGGCGCGGCTGTAGGGCAGCACATAAATTGTGCCATTTTCAACCGTCATATCATCGAGGGCGCACCAGCATGACAGATAGGGCCGGTGATAATGGCCGATGTAGCCGGAATCCTGATGCCACGCAAATTGAGTGCCAACTTCGGCAGCCTTGACGACGTATTGTTCGTTGAACAGGTAGACATTATCGCCGAGCGTGGCGCGGCCAATGGCAGCCATCAGGTCGCTGAACAGAAATTCGATGATCGCCGGGCTGCGCCGCCACTGGTTGGAAATAAAGTAGCGTTTTTTGTAGTGGGTGATGCCCATCGAGGTGACGCCCTTGGCTTCCATTTCGCGGTCGCGCTCGTCGATAAACCGCTGGCACTCGTTGCGCAGGGCTTCCAGCGTGGCGTCCGGGATCACGCTTTCGAGGATGAAATACCCTTCTGTGCGGTACTGCTGAATCTGGTCGTCGGTAATCAGCATGTCGAACTTCCTCAGAGCAGGCCGAATGAAGCTCAATTAGACCCATGATCGCCCAACTTGACAACACACCAGACTGGTATTAACGTTCTACCGCCGTATGTGGTACGCTCTGAAGTGGCTATAGCGACTCACATCACGGGAAATCGTATGGATCAAGTCGTATTTCTGCTCATCGTCGGCCTGATCGCCGGCGTGCTGTCCGGCATGTTTGGCATTGGGGGTGGCGCGATCATCGTCCCCGCCTTGATTCTTTTCCGGGGCTACGATCAGACTCTCGCCAACGGTACGTCACTGGTGGCGCTGCTGATGCCGGTGGGTATCTTCGCCTGTATTGCGTACTACCGGCAGCGCAAGCTGCGCATCAAGCCGGCGGCGGCCTGCGCTCTTGGGCTGGCGTGCGGCGCATGGTTCGGTGCGGCGCTGGCGCTCGATCTCGACCCGACCACGCTGCGGCTGCTCTATGGGCTGTTTCTGCTGTTCATGGCGTGGCGCTATACGGCCCCGCGCAAATGGCTGGCGGAAGTACGGAAGATCGCTGTTGAAGAGGTGCAGGAAGATACCGAAGACCCGGAAAGCACCCGCGCACTGGTGCTGTGTTTTGTCATCGGTGTGGTGGCCGGGGTCGCCTCCGGCATGTTCGGTATCGGCGGCGGCGCGGTGATCGTCCCGGCGTTGATGCTGTTCCTCAACTTCGATCAGAAGCTTGCCACCGGCACATCGCTCGGCGCGCTGCTGCTGCCGGTTGGTCTGCCGGGTGTGTTTCAATATGCTCAGGCGAACAAAGTGGATTTCGCCACCGCGATTCCGCTGGCGCTGCTGCTGCTGCTGACGGCGTTCTTCGGTGCGCGGCTGGCCCTGAACTTACCTACCAAAACGGTCAAGCGGCTGTATGGGCTGTTTCTGCTGGTGATCGGTCTGCGCTTTATTTTCGGCGGCTGACCGGATACTTATCGCCCGCTCCAGGTGACTTCGGCAGCGCCTGCCTTCACGTTCTCCCAGCGGGCCAGCATGAACAGGGCATCGGACAGGCGGTTAAGATACGGCAGCACGTGATCGCCAATGGCTTCGTGTGCGGCCAGCGCCACCGCCAGCCGTTCGGCGCGGCGGCAGACCGTGCGCGCTACATGCAGCTGCGCCGCCGCCAGCGTGCCACCGGGCAGGATGAAACTGGTCAGAGGCGGCAGTTCTGCGGTCATGTGGTCGATGATTTCCTCCAGCCAGGCCACCTGCGCCGCATCGACACGCACCACCCAATCGCTCTTGGCGTCCTGCGGCGTGGCGAGGTCGGCCCCCAGATGAAACAACTGTCGCTGAATCTGCGCCAGCCAGTCATCGCTGTCGGGCTTATGGGCGCGCACCAGCCCCAGCACGGCGTTCAGTTCGTCTACCGTGCCGTAGGTCTCGACCCGCAGATGCGTCTTCGGGACGCGCCCACCGGCAAAGAGCGCCGTACTGCCATCATCGCCAGTTTTGGTGTAAATCTTCATCTTGCACTTTTAGAACGAATGTGCTATCATCCCCATCTACCACAACCAGCCTCTCGCTGGTAAACTCTGCAAATGAGACTACACTAAAAGTATGGAAATTTCCATCTGGAGCGGGCACGATGGCGAAGAAAAAAGAGACAGTGCAGGAAGATGGCCTGTTCGCGCAGAGCGATGAAGCGCGGCAGAAGGCGCTGGATGCGGCGCTGCAGGACCTGACCAAGCGGTTTGGCGATGGCTCGATTATCCGGCTGGGTGAAGCGGCGCATCTGAACGTCGCCGTAATCCCGTCCGGCTCGCTGGGGCTGGATATTGCGCTGGGTGTGGGCGGGATGCCGCGCGGGCGCGTGGTCGAAATTTATGGCCCGGAATCCAGCGGCAAAACGACGCTGTGTCTGCATGTCATTGCCGAAGCCCAGAAGCGCGGTGGGCTGGCGGCCTTCATCGATATGGAGCACGCACTCGACCCGGTGTATGCTGAACGGCTGGGCGTGGATATTAACCGCCTGTATGTGGCTCAGCCGGACACGGGCGAGCAGGCGCTCGAAATCTGCGAGGCGCTGGTGCGTTCCGGCGCACTGGATATTGTGGTTATCGACAGTGTGGCGGCGCTGGTTCCGCGTGCGGAGATCGAGGGCGAAATGGGCGACAGCCATGTCGGCCTTCAGGCTCGCCTGATGAGTCAGGCGCTGCGCAAGCTCAGCGGCGCGATCAAGCAGTCGAACACGGCAGTGCTGTTCACCAACCAGATTCGTGAAAAAGTCGGCGTGATGTATGGAAGCCCGGAGACGCAGCCGGGTGGGCGGGCGCTGAAATTTTATGCCAGCGTGCGCCTCGACATCCGCCGCATGGAAAGCATCAAACAGGGCGGCGATACCATCGGCAACCGTGTCCGCGTGCGGGTCACCAAGAACAAGGTTGCCCCGCCGTTCCGTGAATGCGAATTCGACATCATGTTTTACGAGAACGGCATCAGCAAGACCGGCGAAATCCTCGATCTGGGGGTCGATCTGGAAATTATCGAAAAGCGCGGCGCATTCTACCGCTACAACGACAGCCTGCTCGGTCAGGGGCGCGAGAATGCCAAAGCCTTCCTGATGGAAAACCCGGCTGTTGCCGATGAGATCGAAAATGCCGTGCGCATCCATTACGGTCTGCCGCCGATGCTCGAACAACCGTCGCAGGCGTCCTGATACCTGTTCCTGCGCCGCCCTGCTCAACGGAGATGAGGTCTCATGCGTGTCTCAACCAGCCTGGCAAGTGCCGTTGACCATTACACCCTCTCGCTCGGCAACCCGGTGACAGTGGGCGAAATCGCCCGCCATCTGTCTCAGCAGGAAGCCTACATCGACATCAGCACGCTGGAACGCGCCCGCCCGCTCAACCCTGAACAGGCGCTTCAGGATGTGCAGATTCAAACCGGCGACAGGCTGGTGATCTTTACCCAGAAGCCGCAGCCGGCCCAGCTCCCGGAGGCGTTGGGGCCGGGCGACAAGATTCTCAAATTCTCGCGCGGCGATTTCGAGATTACCTCGCGCAGCAAAAAGCGCCTGCTCATCGGCCGACATCACGCGCCCAGCGGCGTCAACCCGGATGTCGATCTGCGCAATTTTGTGTCCCCGCGCGATGTCGAAGCGATTTCGCGCAAGGCGGTGCTGGTTGAATTCGACGATAATGCCCGCGTCTGGTATGCGGCGCGGGTGGGACAGACCCCGGTGTTTGTCGATGATCTGCCGCTGGAAAATCGCAAGGTTCCCCTGAATCACAACAGCCGCCTGCGTTTTTTCCACGCCAACCGGCTTATCGGCGAAATTCAGGTACGGCTGGAAGATGTGCAGGTCACAGACAAGGACCGGGTGTATCTCAAACCGGGAGAACATCCACTGCCGGTGCTGGTGGGTTCCGAACGGGAAACGCAGATGCTCAACGCCGCCGATAGCCTGACGGTAGGCACGCTGGCCGAACACGTCCTGTCCTACTACAGGATTCAGGGCAGTTTCCAGTTGTACCTGACGCGGCTGGTCGCCCCGAACACCCGCATTGACCGGCTGGCGCTCGGCCAGGGCGGATTCCTGTACGCTGCGCGCCAGTTCCGTTACGCTCAGAATCTGCTTATCCTGCGCGACGTGCATGATGCCAGCCGGCAGTTTGAAATCGCTGCCGGGCTGGACGAAGAGGAACGGCGTATCGGGCGGCGTTCCCAGCCGGACCAGCCCGACGCTGAACTGGACGTGGACCTGTACGAGGCGCTCATCCACCGCGATGGCAACCCGGAAGCCTACCGTAATATTTCGCGGCGGCAGGCGCGGGTTTTCTTCCGCGATAACAACTGGGCGGTTCGGCTGGAAGAAGGCGCCAGAGCGCCGGTCTTCGTCAACAATCTGCGGCTGACCGCCGGCGTGCCGGTACAACTGACTTCGGGCGATGTTCTCAGCTTCGGCCCCAGTGTCGATGAATACTTCGCCCGGCTGGCGGTCGAAATTACGGCAAAGGCCGAATAGGGCCTTCTCCAAACCTCACCCCTTCCGAACCTGCGGTTCTCCTTCCCCTCTCCATGCATGGAGAGGGGGGAGCGAGTGCAGCGAGCAGGGGTGAGGTCAATACCACCAAATAGTGCTGTTGGCGAACTCATCTTTGAACGTAATTTTCCGCAACACCCCCACCCGGCCTCCCCCGCCCCACAGGGACGCTTCGCAGAATTCGGGGGAGGTGGCTGCCGTAGGCAGACGGAGGGGGTTAAATTGCGCGACAGGGTAGCGTAGATTAATTCGCCAATACCATCCCAAATCCGTTAGAACCAGAAAAAAACTGTAAAAAAAGCCGCCGACAGCCGACGGCGTTTTTGCTGCCGGGAATCGTTCAGATCATACTCGAATTTGGGATATTCGTGGATTAATTTGGGATAAACAGCCGCTTTTCAGCCTGTTCCACGCCTCCTGAAAGCCGAAGCACGCCCTTTATGACCCATCTGCCCTATTTGCCAAACGCTGCGTTTGCCCCCATAATGCAAAATGTAATGCGGTGTCAACAGCTTCTAACATTGGTTTGAAAAGAACTACGGTGCGCGTGTTGCGTGCCAATTTGACTTCCTGTAGGATAAGAATTATTTGTGGCTGACTACTCAACACACCACTGTTGAAGCCAGTTCGGGAGCGAGAATGAATCTCGATAGTCTGAGGCATTTGCAGGCAGCCATGAGCCGTATTGATGGCCTTGTGCATGAGGCTGTGACACGCGCTCAGGCTGCCGGCCGTGACCCAACAGACGCTCTGCGCGGCCTGATTATTTCTGAAGATGAGGTTCAGGCACATCTATCGAGCGAGGGGCTGGCCGGGTTATGGGCCGGGGGCGATTCGCCGCTGGCACTGGCTCCGATTGAGCCTGATCTGCCATTTGCCCGTATGGCCCGCATTTTTAATCTCAGTCTCCTCGACAGCTATATTTTGCTGCTTGTGCTGGCCCCGGAACTGGACCGGCGCTACGAACGGTTGTACGCCTATTTGCAGGATGATGTGTCGCAGCGGCGGCCTACGGTCAACCTGGTGATGAACATGCTCGGCCACGATGTCCCGGCACGTTTTGCGGTGTGGGAGCGTCTGAAGCCGGAAATGCCGCTGCGCACCCATCACCTGATCGAATGTCTGCCGAACCCCAACCAGTACGAGCCGGTTTTTATTTCCTACCAGCTCAAGGTCGATCATCGCATTCTGGCCTATCTGCTGGGCGATGACGCGATGGACGCCCGCCTGGACGATACCACCAGACTGGCGGTGGCTGATCTGCCGCCCACCCTGCCGGATTCCGTGCTGGAGCCGATTTATCGAGCGCTGGCCAATGCGCCAATGGTCTATATGCAGGGGCCGGAAGGCAGCGGGCGGCGCGCAACCGCAGCGGCCCTGTGTCAGCCGCTGGTGCAGGTCGATCTCACCCGGTTGCAAACTCTGCCCATCGGCTTCGAGCGGGCGTGGGAACTGGCAGTCCGCGAGGCGCGGCTGATCGGCGCCGGGCTGCTGCTGTATGAGTGGGAAAGCTGTCTGGAAGAAAACGGCCAGCCGCCGGCCCGGTTGTGGGAAACGCTCCTGAATTTCGAGCGTCCGATCTTTCTGTGCGGGCAGGCTACGTGGGAACCGCACGATGTCAACCGCCCCCGACGCCTGCTGCGGCTCAATTTTGCCGTGCCGCCCAAACCGGAACGCCAGCGGCTGTGGGCGCAGTATGTCGATTCGGTTGACCCGGCCCTGCTGGATGAACTGGCGGGCAAGTTCCGCTTTACGCCGGGGCAGATCGCGCGCGCAGTCAACACGGCGGCTGATCTGGCGACTTCGCGCGGCGAAACCATCACCATGAATGACCTGTACGCCGGGGCGCAGGCTCATTCGAGTCTGCGGCTGGGCGATATGGCGCGGCGCATTATCCCCCGTTATGACTGGGACGACCTGGTGCTGCCGCCTGACCAGATCGCGCAGCTGCGTGAAATCCGCGAACGGGCCGAATATGCCTACCGCGTGCAGGATGAATGGGGCTACGGCCACAAAGTCGCGCCTAACGCTGGTGTGAGCGCGCTTTTCGCCGGCGAAAGCGGCACGGGCAAAACCATGTCCGCCGAAGTGATCGCCCGCGATCTGGGGCTGGTGCTGTACAAAATCGACCTGTCATCGGTAGTGAGCAAATACATCGGCGAAACCGAAAAGAACCTGAGCGTGATCTTTGAAGAGGCGCAGGCCAGCAACGCCATCCTGTTTTTCGATGAGGCCGACGCACTGTTCGGCAAACGATCCGAAGTGAAGGACGCGCACGACCGCTACGCCAACATAGAAATCGCCTATCTGTTGCAGCGTATCGAAACCTACGATGGCATTGCGATTCTGGCGACCAACCTGCGCCAGAACCTCGATGAAGCCTTTACCCGGCGGCTGGATTTTGTCATTGATTACCCGTTCCCGGATACCGAATATCGTTACCATATCTGGATGCGCCACTTCCCGCCGCAGGCCCCGCTGGCGCCGGATGTTGATCTGAACCTGGTGGCAGAACGCTACCGGCTGGCCGGCGGCAATATCCGCAATGCCGCGCTGGCTTCAGCTTATCTGGCCGCGGCTGATGGCGGCGTCATCACCATGAATCACATTCGCCACGCCATCCGCCGCGAACACCAGAAGATGGGCCGTTTGCTGGTCGATGAATAACAGGCAAAACACTTATGCTACATGATCTGGATCGAACTATAGAAAAAATCTTACGGGATCGGGGCGGCCTGAAGGAAAACGAAATCGACATTTCCTTCGAGCAGCCCACCAGTGAATGGTCGGCCACCATCAGCCGCCCGACGATCAACTGCTGGGGCTTCGACTTGCGCGAAAATCTTAAATTGCGCAATATGGAGATGGAAATCAACCGCAACATGAAAAAACGCGAGGCCCACATGCGGATGGTTCCTATGCGGCTTGATGTGACCTACCTGATTACAGCATGGGCGCGCAAGGCCGAGGACGAACATCAGTTGTTGTGGCGAGCACTGGCGGCACTGGCGCACTACATAGCACTCGACCCGGAGCAGTGCGAAGGCGGCCTCAAGGATCAGCCTTACGATATTCCGGTAATGGTCGCTCAGGTGACCGAAGCAGCGCAGAACATAACGGATGTGTGGAGCGTACTCGACAACGAGATGAAAATGGGCTTCACCTTCGTTGCAACGCTGGCTCTCGATCTCCAGCGGGTGCTGGAAGCGCCGCTGGTGCTGGAAGGGCGTCTGCGCTTCGGCCAGTCGCATGAACCGGCCGCAGAACGCGTTGATTTCCCCGAAATTTTCGGTAAGGAACAGGCCGAGCGGTACCAGGATGGGATTCCCATCACACCTAAAAATGGCAACCAGAAAGGCAGTGAGGAGGAGGAATAGCCATAACCGATCTGAAAATCAGCCTGTCAAATGATTATTTGCAGAAGGGTAAAAGGAGTAATTTGAATGTCCCCAAACTACCTCTCTCCGGGGGTGTACGTCGAAGAAGTCGATAGGGGTACCAAGCCGATTGAAGCTGTTGGGACTGCGGTGGCGGCTTTCGTAGGCTACACCGAAAAGGCCATTGATGATCGGGATGGCGAGAAATACTCGCTGGTCGGCAAGCCTACACTTGTCACCAACTGGTCCCAGTACGTTCAGAAATTCGGGGGATTCGTCGAAGGTATCTACACACCGGATGCCGTTTACGGGTACTTCCTCAACGGCGGCAGCGTCTGCTACGTCGTCAGCATCAAGACTCTCGGCTCGTCGGCTGATCCATCCCTGTCAACGCCGGCGGCAGCGACTCTGCCCGGTCCGGAAAACAGGCCGGCCAAGCTGCTGGAAATCAAGGCGCGCGAAGGCGGCCCCAGCGGCAACAACATCAAGGTCGACATCAAGCACAATCCTCTGCCGACCGACGAAGAAGGCAAAACGCCGAAGGACGCCAAACAGACCTTTAACCTCGTCGTGAGTGTCGGCGGCCAGCCAACTGAAACCTTCGAGAACCTGACCATCGGCGGCGAGAATGACGTAGCCACCGTCGTCAAACAGCGTTCGCGCCTGATCGAAGTCGAGGTGACCAGCGCCGCCAAGGGTGATTTGGTTCCGGCAGCCGGCACATACGAGCTTGCCGGTGGCGAACTCAAGGTCAAGAGCATCACCGTCAAGGACTATCAGGGCGATGTCTCTCAGCGCAGCGGTCTGGGTGGTCTGGAACCGCTTGACGACGTGACCATGATCTGTGTTCCTGACCTGATGGCGAGCTATCAGTCTGGCGAGATCGACATGAAGGGCGTGCAGGCGGTGCAGCAGGCGATCATCGACTACTGCGAAAATGTCCGCTACTGCTTCGCCATTCTGGATTCGCCGCCCGGCCTGATGCCGCAGGAAGTCAAGGAATGGCGGCTGAACGTCAATTACGATTCGTCGCGCGCGGCGCTGTACTATCCCTGGATCGAAATTGCCGATATGACCGGCAATAATGGTCGTACCCGCACCGTACCGCCCTGCGGTCACATCGCCGGTATCTACGCCCGTACTGACGCGACTCGCGGCGTTCACAAAGCGCCGGCCAACGAAGTCGTGCGCGGCGCGCTCGGCCTCGAAGTGCAGGTGACCAAGGGCGAACACGATCTGCTCAACCCGCCGCCGGTTCAGGTGAACGTCATCCGTTCGTTCCCGGGCCGGGGTATCCGTGTCTGGGGTGGGCGCACCCTGTCGAGCGATCCGGCCTGGCGCTACATCAACGTCCGCCGCTTGTTCAACATGATCGAGGAAAGTATCGAACGTGGCACGCAGTGGGTGGTCTTTGAACCCAACGATCAGGATTTGTGGGCACGCGTCCGCCGCGATATTCGCGCTTTCCTGACCCTGGTATGGCGCAGTGGCGCGTTGTTCGGCACAACGCCGGAGCAGGCGTTCTACGTCAAGTGCGACGAAGAAACCAACCCGCCAGAAGTACGAGATGTCGGCCAGATGATTGTCGAGATTGGCCTCGCACCCGTTAAACCCGCAGAGTTCGTGATCTTCCGCATCAGCCAGTGGGCTGGGCCGGATGCTGAACAATAGAAATTTCGGAGGATAAAGCAGAATGGCACGCGAGACTGATCCTGCACTTGGTTTTCATTTTAAGCTCGAAGTTCAGGGCCGTATCACTGGTTTCTTTACCGAAATTAGTGGGCTTGGCTCCGAACATGAGGTGATTGAACACAAGGTCGTCGATGAGAACGGCAATGACCTGGTTCAGACGTTGCCGGGCCGCCTGAAGTGGCAGCCTATTACCCTGAAGCGCGGCATCACCAAAGTGCGTGATATCTGGGACTGGCGCAAGATGGTTGAGGATGGCAAGGTCGATGCCGCACGCAGTAACGGCACGATCACCATGTTCAATCAAGAATTGCAGCCGATTGCCAAATGGGATTTTATCAACGCCTGGCCGTCCAAGGTTACCGGCCCGCAGTTGCAGTCCGATTCCAACTCATTCGGAATCGAGGAAATGACTCTGGTACACGAGGGAATCGTAAGAACGCAATAAACGGCAGGGGCCGCTGTGCCCCTGCTGAATCCGAAATTATTGCTTGATGAAACTAGATTTTTTTGCTGATTGCATAAGGTTCAGAGTGGCTGGCGGTGGGCATAAAGCTCACTACCTTCACACCGGCAGTGATATAAACGGGCGGGAGAAAGGCATCGATGACGTTACAGGTACAGTTCGATTTCGTCTTGCCCAAGGGGTATATCGACGAGCATGGCAACATCCACCGCGAAGGCACAATGCGCATGGCGACGGCGTTGGACGAGATCAACCCGCTGCGCGACCCGCGTGTGCGCAACAACGAAGCCTATCTGGTGATCGTGCTGCTGTCGCAGGTCATAACCCGGCTGGGCACGCTGCCGCGCATCACGCCTGATATTGTCGAGAAGTTTTTCGCGGCAGATATCGCCTACCTGCAAAATCTGTACCGGGAAATCAACGATGTCGAGCCGCAGCACATGCAGGTCGTGTGTCCTAACTGTGGGCACGAACACGAGGTGGATATACCCCTGCTGGGGGAATTGTAAGCTACCCCCTCGAACGCCTGCACGAGGAGGTAGCCTTTATCGCCGTCGGGCTGGGCTGGAGCCATCAGGAAATTCTCAGCCTGACGCATCAGGAGCGGGCACGCTGGGTTCATCAGGTGAACCAGATCAACAGCCGGAGGAACCGGCAGGTCGCGCCGCCGCGCGAAGAGGCTTAGTGGAATGTTTAACCAACAGGGTGACGTGATCGAAAATAATAATTCTGCCACTCAAAACGGGAACCGGAACAACGTCAATGAAGCTGATTTGATCCGCCAGATTGCCGAGCGCGTCTGGGAACTCTGGCAGCAGGAACTGCGGCTGGAGCGCGAACGACGCGGCGGCATGAGGAGATAAGGACAAGATGCCCCCAACAGCGCAGCGTTACGAAGCCACCCTCAACTTTCTTTATCGCGTGAAGATCGACGGCATTAACCACGCCGTTTTTACGGAATGCAAGCTGCCGAGCTTTCAGGTCGAGACGCTGGAAATCAAAGAGGGCGGGCAAAACAATTTCACGCACCAGCTTCCGGTGCGGGTCAAGGCCGGGTCGATCACACTGAAGTACGGCCTCACCAAAAGTGACGTCATGCTCAATTGGTATCTGGATGTCCTCAAGGCGCTGATGAAGGGCAACCTGAAAGGCATCACGCGCAGCGTCAAGGTTGAACTGCTGGGGATCGATCATCAGGTAATGAGTACCTTCAATCTGGCCGAGGCTTATCCGAAGAAATGGTCTGGCCCCAACCTGAAGTCCGACGACCGGGTCGTGGCAATAGAGGAACTGGAGCTGGCCTTTACGAGTTTTACGGTGCAGTAGCGGATGATTATCAGACGACGCTTTCGCCCTCTGGGCCGGGTGTTGCAGCGTTTCGGGCGCGTGCGCATCAATAATTATACCGGCGTCACCAATCTGGCCTCGCGGGTCGAAGTGCCGCCGGTCTGGGAAGACAGCGTCCACGAGCCGCTGATCTGGCCGGATGCGGATGCCACTACAGCGCCGCCCGCATCTGAGCCGGAATATGAACCGGAAACCACACCGCCAGTCGGTGGACACCGCACACCGCGCGATCTGGCCCTGATTCTCGAACTGCACGAACAGCAGCTTGAACAGGAAGGTTACGAGCCGACTCCTTCACCATTTGCCAGCGCCGGGTTAAGTGTCTCCGGGCCGCCCCTGTCAATGGGCGCAGAACCTGCCATCCAGCGCCAGCCGGAACCGGAACCGGCCCCACCCCGCCGGCCCCGGCCCGTATCACCGCCGCCAGAGACCTCCCGCCGGCGTGGCAGTGCTATTGTGGAAATCACGCCGCCTCAGTCCGATAGTGTTGAGACCGGGCCGCCGCAGCCAGAGCCAGACGCGCCGGCCGAATGGGAAACCGAACTGGAAAGCGAAGCGGATCGGCCTGATCTGTACGAGGCGCTTGTCGCTGAGGGTATCGTCCAGCGCCGGCCAAATCCTGATCTGGACAGCGCCGAATTTTATACGCCGCAGTTTCGCCGCGCCGAACCTGCGGAGCCGCCCGCACCGGAATCGCGGACACAGCGGACAGAATCCCCCGCGCCGCCGCCGACTCCCGCGCCCCGGACTCCGCGACCAGCCGACGCGCCGCCGGTACAGCGCCAGTCGAGCCAGCCCTCCGCGCCGGAAACCGCCCAGCCGGACGTGCCGGTACAGCGCCAGCCGAGCCAGCCCGCTGGGCCGGTGCAGCGCCAGTCTGATACCACCCCGCCTCAGCCGCCTGACAGCAGCGAAGCGGATGACGAAGCTGAAACATACATTGCCGCCGAGCATTCGACGGAAGCCCGGATGCTCGCGGCGCTGGGTCTGCCACCCGATACGCCAATAACCGGTCTGCCGCCCGAAACCAGCCAACCTGACCCGGACAGGCCAGCACCCGTCCAGCGATCAGCGGCAGACACACCGGCCAGCCAGCCACCGTCAGCCCGGCCTGATCCCGCGACCCCGGCAGCAGGCCCGGCTGATAGCATCCCTCAAGCGCCACCTGAAACGCCGCGAACAGAGCGCCCGGCGGACAGCCAGCCGGTTGATAGCACGCCCGCTAAACCACCTGCGGCAGATACCCCGGTAGTGAGCCGATCCAGCGCGCCAGAGCAGCCCGCGCAGCCAACGCCACAGACTCAGGCTCCGCGCCAGGCTCAACCGGCAGCAGATCAGCCGCCAGCAGCGCCCTCGTCACCTTCACCTGCGCCGCTGCCGCCGGCGGACAGACCCACTCCGCCGCGCCCGGCGTCGCCAGCTTCGAGCCAGCCCTCGCCGGTGCAGCGCCGCCCATCTGCGCCGCCCGAATCGAGCCATCAGCCGCTGGCCCAGAATCTCGATGATGAATTTGCCGATACCCAGCCGATGGATGTGGTGGATATGCCATCTGCCGCGCCGTCCGCGCCGCCGGAAACGCACCGTCCCGCTGCGCCGACGCGGCCAGAGCCGCCGCAGCGGTTGGTGTCCCGGTCCGAATCGGAACCACCTGCGCCGGACAGCGCGCCTTTCCGGGCCGGGCCGCAGCCCGACACGCCCGGTCATACCGACACCAGCCCGCACGTTCGCCGGGCCAGCAGCGCCAGCGATGCGCCACCAGCCGCAGCGAATCCGACTGTGCCGCCGCGTCCGGCAGCGCCCAGCACCGGGCAGCAGCCGGCCGGTGTGCAGCGATCATCCGCGCCATCTCCCGCAGCGCCGGTGTCGGGCACTCCGCCCGCTGCAGCGGCAGATGATGCGCCCGCCGGCTACCGTATCGAAACTGCGCCATCCATCAGCCGGGCGACACCGCCGAATCAGGTCAGTCGTGCTGACAAACTGGGTGGCAAACTGGGTGGTAAAGCTGATATAGAACCGATGGACAGCAAGGTTAGCGGCCCAACCGTTCCTTCCGGGCTGGGGGATGCGCTGCCCGGCAAGGCGGACACCGGCTTTTCCAGTAAAGTTTCGGAAAGTGCGCCGGCACCGTCGAGTCCGACCAACAATGCGCCGCCGCCACAAACGAATGAATCACTTGATGAATTCGGGCTGTCGGAGTTGTTTGAAGACTGGTCACCGACCGACGAAACCGGCGGGCCGCCTTCCGAAACAACGGATACCGCGCCTTCAGATTCTGGTCCGGCGCCGGGCGACGAGACGATTTCTGAAGCGGGTGGCGAGCAGCAAGCCGCTGGTCCCGACATCGACAAAATGGCGCGTGAGGTTTATCACGTGCTGCGTGATCGGCTGCGTATAGAACAGGAGCGCCGCTCAAAACGTTAGCAGGCGGCAGGAGTTCAGACAATGACAACACCAATGACACGAGGCGGGTTGAAGCCTGCAAAAATCATCAATATCAACGCCGACGAAGTCGTGGAGTGTATGTTCAATCCGTTTGAGTACACCCTGACCAAGCAGAACCAGTGGGAAAAGAAACCCAGCAAGGGCACGAACACCCCGGAAGTGCGCTTCAAGCAGGGCGGTTCTCAGGTGCTCAAACTGAAGTTGTACTTCGATACGCTGTATCCGGGTTCGGATGTGCGCCAGTACACCGACAAGTTATGGAAGATGATGAGGGTGGATGACAGCACCCGTCACGCCCAGTCGGATAAAAGCGCGCCGCCCGAAGTCGCCTTCGAGTGGGGCCGGCTGTACTTCAAGGCGGTGCTGACCAACATGACGCAGAAGTTCACCCTGTTCGACGATCAGGGGACACCGCTGCGCTGCGAGGTGGACATCACCCTGGAGCAGATGATCGACATTGACGATTACGGCCCACAGTCTGCTGTCGCCTCCAGCGTGGCCCAGGCCGCGCCGCAGGTGGTTCAGATGACTTCCTCAGACCGGCCGGATACTGTCACGTCGCCTGATACCATGCGCGACATGCTGGCAGCCAACAACATCGACAATCCGCACAAGATTCCACCCGGCACACTGTTGAGTCTCCCAGGGAGTTAGTCCAGTATGCCAGAACTACCCGGAAAAAAGTGGGTTGAACAAATCCGCATCAAGGTCAACGGCCAGGACATCGAACACGAGATCATGGATAAAGTGATCGAGGTCGTAGTCGATTTGAGCCTGCAACTGCCCGATATGTTCATCATCCACTTGGCCGATAGCGACGACTTCAAGGTAATGGAATCCGGCCCCTTTGAGGTCGGCAGGTCGGTCGAAATCGAACTGGCGGAGAGCAAGGAGACTGACACCACTATTAGTGTGTTCAAGGGCGAAATCACGGCGATTGAACCCACCTTCGGCAGTGATGTAAGCGCCATACTGACTGTGCGTGGTTACGACAAAAGTCATCGGCTTAACCGGGGGACGAAAATACGGGCGATGCAGGATGTCACCGATGGCGACATTGTAAAACTAATCGCCGCAGAAAACGGACTCAGGCCGAAAGTCGAAGACCCCGGTCAGGTCTACAAGCACGTATATCAGCACAACCTGACCGATATGCAGTTTCTCACCCAGCGAGCGCAGCGTATTGGTTACGAAGTATTTGTGGATGATAATGAACTGTATTTCCGCAAGTTTAAAGGCAGACGCGGCCAGATTGAAATGGAGTGGGGGAAGGACCTGCGCAGCTTCAGGCCCCGGTTGTCCCTCTGGCGTCAGGTCAATACAGTTCTCGTCAAGGGCTGGGACCCGGAGGTCAAGCGGGAAATTGTGGGGCGGGCCACCTCTAGCGATGTGTCACCCAAAATCGGCTACGGAAAGACTGGCGGGCAGGCCGCCCAGTCGGCTATGGGGTCGTCGGCGGAAGAAGTCGTCGTGCGGCGGCCCGTCGCGACTCAGCGCGAAGCTGATATGCTGGCTCAGGCGCTGCTGGACGAAATCAACGCTGGGTTTATTGAAGCCGACGGCGTGGCAATCGGCCAGCCCAAACTCAAGGCCGGCATGAAGGTCAAAATCAAGAATGTGAGCAACAGGTTCGCTGGCGAGTATATAGTAACAGCAGCCCGGCACATCTACACCCTCGAAGGCTACGAGACTCACTTTAGCGTGCAGGGTGCGCGCACCCAGTTAATGACCGACCTGATCGAGAACCAGTCGGTGTTCAGCGATCGCGAACCCTACTGGGGCGGCGTTGTGCCCGCCATCGTGACCAACAACAATGACCCGGACAAGCAGGGCCGCATCAAGGTGAAATACCCCTGGCTGGATAACAATCTCGAAAGCCACTGGACGCGGGTAGCTGCCATCGGCGCGGGGAACGGGCGCGGGGTGGTGTGGATGCCAGAGATCAACGACGAGGTGCTGGTTGCCTTCGAGCATGGCGATTTCAACCGGCCCTATATCGTTGGGACCTTGTGGAACGGTAAGGACAAGCTCCCTGCTGAATGGAACGACGGAGGAGTCCAGGGCGGCAAGGTCGAAATTCGCATGTTAAAATCGCGCGTGGGCCACGTTATCAAGCTGGTGGATGGGCCGAGCGATCAGTATATCGAGATTGTGGATGCCAAGCAGGGTACAACCATCAGGCTGGACGCCAGCACCCAAAAACTGTCAATCGAGTCGAAAGATGAAATTTCGATCAAGACCAACACCAGCCTCAAGGTGACTACGACCAGCAATGTCGACATCACCAGCCAGGGCAACACGACTATCAAGGCTACTGGCAATGTATCAGTGCAGGCTACTGGCAACGCTGAGGTTACGGCCAGCGGCCAGTTGACCCTGCGCGGCTCGATAGTCAACATCAATTAGCAGAGGCGCAGCGGGGTGACATAAAACAAGGAAACCTTTACCTACCGGATGCATCGCTAAGTGGAGTTATTGAGAACAAGATGAGTTGCAGGGGGTATAGATGAATAGTTTTCTGGGACGCGGCTGGGCATTTCCGCCCCATCTGAATGACCGGGACCGCGTGTCGATGGTCGATGCTGATACCGACATCAAGCAGGCCATTTACATTATTCTGAACACCGCGCCCGGCGAGCGCGTCATGCACCCTGATTTCGGCTGCAATATTCACGATCTGATCTTCTGGCCGGCCAACGACCAGACCGCAGCAATCGTCGAGCGGTACGTCACCGAAGCCCTCACCCGGTGGGAACCGCGCATCCGTCTCCACGAGGTCAGCGCCGTGCCTGGGGCGGGTGACTACGGACAGATGCTCATCAACATCGTTTACGAAATCAAGCAGACACACGACAAACGCAGTATGGTCTATCCTTTTTACCTTAACCCGGCATAGAGAGGGACTCTTGTATGGGTTTTCAAGCACCACGCCTAGATGACCGGTCATTCACCGATATTGTGGCCGAGGCCCTCCAGCGTATCCCGCTTTATACGCCGGAATGGACGGATCATAACCTAAGTGATCCCGGCATTACGGTCATCGAATTATTCGCCTGGATGACCGATATTATCCTGTACCGCCTGAATCGCGTGCCGGATAAACACTTTATCAAGTTCATGGAACTGATTGGGATGCAACTGCGCGAAGCCGAACCGGCCCGCGCGCCGGTCACCTTCTGGCTGTCGGCCCCGGTAGAAACACCCATCAAGATTCCCAACGGGACCGAAGTTGCCACCACCCGCACCGAAGACGAACCGGCGATCACCTTCAGCACCGATGTCGAAGCGGTCATTCAGATTCCGACCCTGCGCCACGTCCTGACCCGCTCCGCTGCCGGCGGCAAGTTCCAGCCGCACAATCTGACGGCGTTGGCAAAGGGCGATGGCCGCCTGATGGTCTTTGAGTCGCAGCCGCCGACCACCGGCGACGCCGTGTATCTGTGCTTTGCCGAAGACCTGAGCAACCACATCATCGGTATCGACATGGAGGTGGACAAGGCCGAAGGTGCCGGCATCGACCCGGATAACCCGCCCTATGTCTGGGAAGTGCTGGGGCGCGAAGAAGGTGTCCCCTGGTCGACCTGTGATGTGGATTACGATGGGACGAAAGGCTTCAACGTTTCCGGCGTGGTGCGGCTGCACATGCCCCCGATGCAGGAAGGCGAACGCGACGGCAAGTCAGGTTTCTGGCTGCGCTGCCGGCTCGCTCCGCAGCAGGATATGCACGTCTACGAAGTCAGCCCGCGCGTGCGGCGCCTGGTCGCGGAGGCGTGGGGCATTACGGTGGATACGACTAACGTGACCACCGTACATAACGAGGTGGTAGGCCGTTCGGACGGTTCCCCCGGCCAGCGTTTTTATCTGGAACACACGCCGGTTGTGCCGCGCCTCCCGCGCGAGCGTCTGGTGGTGCGCCTGGAAGATGGCACCGAAGAAGTGTGGGAGGAAGTCAGCGATTTTTCCGATTCGGACAAAGACGACCCGCACTACACCCTCGACAGCCAGACCGGCGAGATTCGGCTTGGACCGGCGCTGCCACAGCGCAACGGTTCCATCCACCGTTATGGCAAAGTGCCGCCGCGCAACGCCATGCTGGTGATGCGCTCATACCGTTATGGCGGCGGGGTATCGGGCAATGTGGGCAAGAACACCCTTAATATCCTCAAAACCTCGCTGTCGCACATCGACCGTGTGTCGAATCGCGAGCCGGCCAGAGGCGGCCAGGATGCCGAAAGCCTCGAAGATGCCAAAGTGCGCGTGCCCGGTTACCTGCGCACGCTGCGCCGGGCAGTGACCGGAGCAGATTTTGAATATCTGGCGAACGAAGCCGCCCCCGGCGATCTTGGCCGCGTACACTGTCTGCAACCGCCATTCACCCAGGCCGGCGAGGTCAAGGTGCTGGTGATCCCGGCCATTTCCAACCCGGAAGTGTACATCCCGCCGGAAAATCTGGTGCTTTCGGATGAAGTGCGCGAACGTATCGAAACCTATCTGGACGAGCGCCGCCTGCTTTCGACCCGGCTGGAAGTCACTACACCAGTCTACCAGTGGGTGCAGACGATGGTGCGCTTCCGCGCCAGCCGCTTTGAAGACCCGGACATCGTCCGTGACCGCGTTCGCGCCCGCCTGTTCGCTTTCCTCAACCCGCTGACCGGTGGGCAGGATGGCAAAGGCTGGCCCTTCGGGCGCGACCTGTTTACCTCCGACATCATGGCGGCGCTGCTGACCGTGCCGGGGGTCGATTTTGTGCGCTCGGTGCGGCTGTTCCCCGTCATCTATCAGGACGGCCAGTTCAGCCGTATTGACGAAGTGAGCGAGATCGCACTTTCGGCGCAGGGCGTGATCGCCTCCTACGATCATGACGTGCGCGAGGAATAACGCATGGCCGATGAAATGAAAGCCATCTTTCGGCTCAGCGGGCCGGAAGTCCCGCAGGAACAGGTCACCGTCACCGCCGATGCTGAGGTGACGGTGGGTCGTGTGAGCGGTAATGATCTGGTGCTTGGTCATGCCCAGATTAGCCGCAAGCACCTGCGCCTGTATCTTGAGGATGGCGCGGTCTATGTCGAAGACCTCAAAAGCAGCAACGGCACGCGCGTCAATGAGGAACGCATTGAAGCCGAAACACCCCCAAAGCTCAATGTCGGTGACCGCGTAGGTCTGGGGCCGTTTGTCCTGACGCTGCAGGAAATCACCAGACCGGAACCGGCTGAACCTCCGTCGCTGCCCGAAGAAAAGCCGGAGCCGGCCCCGCCAGAACCGGAACCAGAGCCGCCGCGCGCCGAAGCCCCGGCGCCGGAACCGGAGCCAAAACCAGCCCCACCCACCCGGCGCAAACGCCAGCCAGAACCGGAGCCAGTGCCCGAACCACCGCCGCAGATCGAACGGGTGGAAGTTGAGGTTCCGTCGCTGGAACAACGGCGCAAGGCCTTCATTATTGCCGAACGCGGCGACAAACGTCTGAGCCGCGTGGATGGTTACGATCCACACGGCTATCTGATCGGTGTGCCCAAGCCGCCCGATAAAAGCACCTGGATGCAATACCTGCCGGCCCTGTATGACGAGGACGATTTTCTGGGGCGTTATCTGCTGATCGCCGAGTCGATCTTTGCCCCCATCGTTTGGATGGTTGATAATTTCGACATGTATCTGTCGCCGGAAGTCGCCCCGCCAGAATGGCTGATGTGGATGGCGAGCTGGTTCGACCTGCTGCTGCTGCCCGAACTGCCCGAAGCGCGGATGCGGGCGATTATGGATCAGGTCGGGTGGTTATTTCTGCGCCGGGGCACACGCGCCGGGATGGAACGCCTGCTGCAACTGTATTTCGGTGTGCGCCCGGAAATCATCGAAAGCAAGGACTCGTGCCACTTCACCGTCAAGCTGCGCTTGAGCGAAAGTGATGTTAAACTGAGTCAGGATGTGATCGAACGGCTGATTGCATCCCAGAAACCGGCCTTTGCAGCTTTCACGCTGGAAATTTCCTGAACGTCCGTCAGTTTTTGCGAGGAGTTATACCAATGGCAGGGCAGCATCTGGACAAGATTAATCAGAGTAAGAGCACATCCAAAAAGACGCAGGCGCAGCCAGAACTCGAACAGCATCACAAACCGTTCCGGCTGGAAGACGCCGATGTTATGGATTTGCAGCGGCAGCTTGGCAATCAGGCTACGCAGAACGTACTGGGCATCCAGCGCAAGGCCGATGCGGGTTTGCCGTCGCTGCCGGGTGTGATTCAAGCCAAGATGACCGTCAACGAGCCGGGCGACGAGTACGAGCATGAGGCGGATCGTGTGGCGCATGAAGTCATGACCATGCCCGACCCGGTCCAGCGCGAGATGGAAATGGAAGAAGACGAAATGATGATGAAACCCATCCAGCGCGAGATGGAAATGGAAGAAGACGAAATGATGATGAAACCCATTCAGCGCGAGATGGAAATGGAAGAAGACGAAATGATGATGAAGCCTATCCAGCGCGAGATGGAAATGGAAGAAGA
>Ga0079224_100003047_pt1 | contig 20834 bp, 22 predicted proteins | sample Stecom2015_FD_80414 | JGI IMG/M metagenome (GOLD analysis project Ga0079224, IMG submission 80414) | Agricultural soil microbial communities from Utah to study Nitrogen management - Steer compost 2015 | ecosystem: Environmental > Terrestrial > Soil > Agricultural land | place: USA: Utah...
CCATCGTCGCGGCGCCGTCGTGCACCTCGCCGAGCTTGTGATTGACGCCGGTGTAGAAGAGGATGCGCGCGGTGGTCGTGGTCTTGCCGGCGTCGATGTGCGCCGGGATTTCGATGTTCCGGTAGCGTTCGGTGGGAGTCTTGCGTGCCACGGCCGCTCAGTCCTTTTGCTTAGAAGCGGTAATGCGAGAAAGCCTTGTTCGCTTCGGCCATGCGATGGACTTCCTCGCGCTTCTTCATCGCACCACCGCGGCCCTCGGCCGCTTCCTGCAGCTCGCCGGCGAGGCGAACCATCATCGACTTCTCGCCGCGCTTCTGCGCCGCCTCGCGGATCCAGCGCATGGCGAGCGCGACGCGGCGCACCGGGCGCACCTCGACGGGGACCTGGTAGTTCGCGCCGCCGACGCGCCGGCTCTTCACCTCGACGATCGGCTTGACGTTCTGCACCGCCTGCGTGAAGACCTCGATCGGGTCCTTGCCCGACTTGGTCTTGATGGTGTCGAGCGCGCCGTAGATGATGCGCTCGGCCACCGATTTCTTCCCGCGCGTCATGAGGACGTTGACGAACTTCGCGACCTCGACGTTGTTGAACTTGGGATCCGGAAGGATCTCGCGCTTCGGGACTTCCCTGCGACGTGGCATGAATCGTTACCCCTCGGTTGCCGCTCAGCCTGCTTTCGGCGCCTTCGCGCCGTACTTGGACCGGCCCTGCTTGCGGTCCTTCACGCCCTGCGTATCGAGCGAGCCGCGCACGATGTGGTAGCGCACGCCCGGCAGGTCCTTCACGCGCCCCCCGCGGATGAGCACCACCGAGTGCTCCTGCAGGTTGTGGCCCTCGCCGCCGATGTAGCCGATCACCTCGAAGCCGTTGGTGAGGCGGATCTTGGCGACCTTGCGAAGCGCCGAGTTCGGCTTTTTCGGCGTGGTCGTATAGACGCGCGTGCATACCCCCCGCTTTTGCGGCGACCCGGCCAGCGCGGGCACCTTGGACTTGGGACGCTTGGCGACGCGCCCCTGACGCACTAACTGATTGACGGTTGGCATGTTTTTAAGATTCCAGAAACGAACCGGGCGGCCATTCCATCACCGAGAATAGCCGCCCAGGGGCCGAAAAAGAGGCCGGATTATAAAGAGGAAGTACCCCCCGCGCAAGGATTCGCGACGCGCCGCCGCAAAGCAGTTACGGCCGCGGGTCCGGGTCGAAACCGTACGCCTCGGCAAGGGTCGCGCGGGCCTTGACCGGCAGGCCGGCAGCCCCCGGCGCCTCGGAGAACCGCATCAGGTCGCGGTCGTCCAGCAGCGCGATGGTACCCGAGCCGGGAAAAAGGACCGACCCTTCGTCGTCCACGAACGGCGCCCCGGGGACGAAAGGGCGCCCGCAGTGGTCGACCAGGCGCTCGCCCTCGTAGCGCACCACGAGCGGCGTGTAGTCGAGCCTCACGAACACGCGCTGAGGGCCGTTCTGGAAGAACCAGCGGCCGCGCTCGTCGGGCTGATAGTTCCGCGCGATGAACTCGCGCAGCGCCGCGTTGCCGATGGTCTCGCCCTTGATGCGCCAGCGGCCGCGCCGGTCGAGCGAGAGCCACCCGTAGACGGCGGGCACGTTCGGCCACTTGGCGACACTGCGGGCGACGATCTCGTCCACGAGGCTACAATCGTTCGCGAGGAGCAACGAGAGGAGGCGGCGCAGGCATGGGCAGCATCACGGACACGGACAGCATCGGCGATTATCTGTCGAAGCCCTGGCTGAAGCACTATCCGCCGGGCGTGCCCGCCGAGGTCGAGGTGCCGCAGATGAGCGTGGTGCAGGCCTTCGACGAGGCGACCGAGCGCCACGGCAGCCGCACCGCCGTCGTCTTCTACGGCCGGCCGATCAGCTACCGGGCGCTGCGCGAGGCGACCGACCGGATGGCGAACGCGCTCGCCGCGAGCGGGGTGAAAAAGGGCGACCGGGTGGCGCTCTACCTCCTCAACAGCCCCCAGTTCATCATTGCCTACTTCGCCGCGCTGAAGTGCGGCGCGACCGTCACGCCGGTGAGCCCGGTGTACACGAGCCACGAGATCCGCTTCCAGCTCGAGGACAGCGGCGCACGCGTGCTCTTCTGCCAGGACATCCTCTACGAGAAGGTGCTGAAGGCCGAGGTGCCGCTCGATCTCGTCGTCGTCACGGCCGTCTCCGAGTACCTGCCGCGCCTGAAGCAGCTTTTCGCGAAGAAGCCGGCGCTGCCCGAAGGGCCGGCGCTGCGGCGCTTCCAGGACCTTCTGGCGAAGCACCCGCCCGAGCCCCCTGCCGTGGCGATCGATCCGGCGAGCGACCTCGCGGCCCTGCCCTATACCGGCGGCACGACGGGCAACCCCAAGGGCGTGATGCTCACCCACCGCAACATGATCGCCGCCTACGCCTGCTCGCAGTCCGCCTTCGCCGGCCTCGAGGCCGGCAAGGAGGTGGTGCTCGCGTTCCTGCCCTTCTTCCACATCTATGGGCAGGTGGTGATCATGCTGAACGGGCTGCTGCAGGGAAACCTGCTCGTGCTCTTCACCACGCCCGACACCGAGGAGATCCTGGCCGCCATGGAGCGCCACCGCGCCACCGTCTTCTACGGCGTGCCGACGCTCTACGAGTACCTGAAGGACCACAAGGACACGAACAAGGTCGACTGGAAGCGCCTGAAGCTGGTTCTCTCGGGCGCCGATACCCTGCACGAGTCGACGATGAGCGGCTGGGAGAAGCGCACCGGCTCGCGCATCACCGAGGGCTACGGCCTGTCGGAGACCTGCGCGGCGAGCCACGTGAACCCGGTGCAGCGGCCCAAGCCCGGATCGTTCGGCTGCCCGATCCCCAACGTGGGCGCCGGCGTCGTCGACGCCGAGAGCCTCGTTTTCGTGCCGCCGGGCGAAGTGGGCGAGCTCGTGCTCGCCGGGCCCGGCATCATGCAGGGCTACTGGAACAAGCCCGAGGAGACCGCTCGCGTCTTTTTCGAGCGCGAGGGCATCCGCTGGATGCGCACGGGCGACCTCGTGCGCATGGACGACGAGGGCTACTTCCACTTCTACGACCGCTCCAAGGACCTCATCAAGTACAAGGGCCACTCGATCTTCGCGAAGGACGTGGAGGACGTCCTCTACTCGCACCCGCAGGTGAAGGCGGCCGGCGTGATCGGCGTCGCCGACCCGGCGGTCGGCCAGCGCATCAAGGCCATCGTGGTGCTGCAGACCGAAGCGCGCGGGAAGGTGAACGAGGAAGAGATCAAGGCCTATTGCAGGGAGCGGCTCGCCGAATACAAGGTGCCGCACCTGGTGGAGTTCCGCGGCGAGCTGCCGAAGACCGACGTCGGCAAGGTCTCGCGGCGCGAGCTGCGGGAGGAAGCGGGCAGCTAGCTCGGAGAAGCGCCGGCCCGCCTGCCGGCCGCCGCTAGGCGGCGAACCGCTCGATCGGCTGCGGCTGCGCGATGCCGAAGCCCTGGGCGTAGTCGACGCCCTCGACCTTCAGGCGCGCGAGCACGTCCTGCTCTTCCACGCACTCGGCGATCACCTTCAGGTCGATCTCGCGGCCCAGCGCCTGGATCGAGCGCAGCTTTCCGAGCGCCAGCTCGCTCTTCAGGATCTTGCGCACGATGGAGCCGTCGACCTTGACGAAGTGCGCGCCGACCGTCCTGAGGGCGGCAAAGGACACCGACTTGCGCGCGAAGCCGTCGATCAGCACGCCGGCGCCGACGGTCTTCATGGCGCTGACGAAGCGGGCGACCGCCTCCGGCCGCTCGAGCACGTCCGCCTCCTCGATCTCGAAGACGAGCGAATCGACCGGCACGCCCGCGGCGCGGATGGTGTCCTTCACGAAGGCCGGGAATCCGCCCTCCTCGAGCGTCTGCCCGGAGACGTTCATGGTGAGGCAGGCGAGCCGGGAGCCGGCGGCCAGTCGCTTCGCCACGTGGCGCAGCACCCAGCGGTCGAGCTGCGGCATGAGCCGGTAGTGCTCGAGCACGGGCAGGAACTCGCCCGGCGGCAGCAGGGCCTGCTCTTCCTCGCGCATGCGGATGAGCGTTTCGCCCATCGGGAAGCGCTCCCCGCCGGCGAGGGCGAGGATCGGCTGGCAGAAGAGCGCGAACTCGTCGCGCTCGAGCGCCTGCTTGAGCCGCGCGGCGGCATCGTCCCACCCGGTCAGGCCGGGATCGGCTTGGTCGATCGGTTTCTCAGGCACGCTGTGGCAACTTTCGTTTCGCGGTTATTCTAGCGACATGGCGTCGCCGTTCTTCCGCGTCGAGGGATTGACCAAGCGCTTCGGCGGCCTGACGGCCGTCAACCAGGTGAGCTTCGAGCTCCGGCGGGACCAGATCGTGGGGCTCATCGGGCCGAACGGCGCGGGCAAGACGACGCTTCTGCGCCTGATCACCAAGATCCTGCGGCCTGACGCCGGGACCATTACGTTCAACGGCGAGGACATTACCGGCCTTCGGCCGTGGGAGGTCGTCGAGCGGGGCATCGCCGGCACGTTCCAGAACACGCGCCCCTTCCGCCATCTGCCGATCGTCGCGAACGTCATGGTGCCGCTGGTCGCGCCGCGCGCCCGCCGCAGCGGCGAGTGGGTGAAGCGCGTGGAGGCGAAGGCGATGGATGCGCTCGAGTTCGTCGGCATCTCCGACATGGCGCTCGAGCCCGCGTCGGCGCTCTCGCAGGGCGACCTCAAGCGCCTGGAAGTGGCGCGCGCGATCGCCACGGAGCCGGAGCTCCTGCTTCTCGACGAGCCTCTCGGCGGCCTGAACCCCGCCGAGTCCGAGCTCCTCGCCAAGTCGATTCGCCGCCTGCACAAGGGCGGGCGCTTCGGGCGGCTGCACTCGGAAGGCCCGGCGGTGCTGATGATCGAGCACAAGCTGAAGGAGCTCATGTCGATCGCCGACCGGGTCATCGTGGTCGACTACGGGCAGGTGATCGCCGACGGCGTGCCCGCCGAGGTGGTCAAGAACCCGCGCGTCATCGAGGCCTATCTGGGGACCGAGCATGCCGCTGCTTGAAGTCGAGCGGCTGAGCGTCCGCTACGACAAGGCGCAGATCCTGAACGGCGTGTCCCTGCGCGTCGAGGCGGGCGAGCTCGTCGGCCTGGTCGGGCCGAACGGCGCCGGGAAGTCGACGCTGCTGCGCGCCGTCTCCGGGCTCGTGCGCTTCGAGGAGCGCATGAAGCGCGGCACCACGGGCGACATCGTGCTCGAGGGCGAGGTGCGCTTCGCCGGCGAGCGCATCGACCGCCTTGCGCCGCACGAGATCCGGCGCCGCGGCCTCGTGCACTGCCCCGAGCGGCGCCGGCCGTTCCGGGAGCTCACGGTGCTCGAGAACCTTCTCGCGGGCGCCTATCTTTCCTCGAGCGCGGCGCAGACCGGGGAGCGGCTCGAGCACTGCTTCGCGCTCTTTCCGCGGCTGCGCGAGCGCCAGGCCCAGATTGCCGGAACGCTTTCCGGCGGCGAGCAGCAGATGCTCGCCACCGCGCGCGCGCTCATGTTCGAGGCGAAGCTCCTCGTCATCGACGAGCCCTCGCTCGGCCTCGCGCCGAAGATCCGCGAGGAGCTCTTCGCCGCCATCCGGCGCATCCACGAGGAGGGCGTGCCGGTGCTGCTGGTGGAGCAGGAGGTCGGACAGGTTTTCAAGATGGCGAGCCGCAACTACGTGCTCTCGCAGGGGCGAATCCTCGCCGAGGGGACTGCCGCCTCACTGATGGCCGACGAAACCCTTCGCGCCGGCTACCTGGGTCTTTAGGGCCGCTCCGCAAAGGCGGCACACGCTGCGCCAGGCGCCGTTTCGCTGCTTGCAGCGCGGGCAGGCGGTTTCCACCTTGTCGCGTACCCAGGGCGCGAGCCCGCGCGGCATGAAAAGGAGCACGAGGAGCACGATGACCGCGAAGATGAGCAGCCGCAGCTCGCCGAAGGTCCGGAACGTGCCGAGCCACTCCGTCAGCGGGTAGAGCACGAAGACCGCGGCGACCGGCCCGTAGATGGTCGCGAGGCCCCCGAAGATGCCCCAGATCACCACCTGGAACGAGAGCGCCGTCTCGAGCGTCGAGGGCCCCGCCACGCGCAGGGAGTGCGCGAAGAGCGCGCCGGCGAAGCCGGCCGCCGCGCCCGAGATCGCGAACACGATGAGCTTGTACTTCAGCGTGTTGATGCCCGAGGCGCGCACCGCCACCTCGTCGTCGCGGATGGCGTGGAGCACGATGCCGAACTTCGAGTCGGCCAGCAGCCAGAGCCCGAACACCACGGCCAGCATGGCGAGCACGGCAATGTAGTAGTTGGCCGTCGGCGAGACAGCCAGGCGGCGCAGCCCCGACATCCCCAGCTCGCCGCCCGAGAAGTCCGGGAAGGCGAAGAGGATCCCGAGCGCGATGAGCGGGAAGGCGAGCGTGGCGAGCGAGAGGTAGGAGCCGCGAAGCCGCAGGCACAGGAAGCCGACGACGAAGCCGAAAACCATCGCCACCGCGGCGCCGGCCCATACCGAGAGCCACGGGGGAATGCCGAGCCTGAGGGAGAGGAGCGCCGTGGTGTAGGCCCCTGCGCCGAAGAAGAGCGCATGGCCGAAGTTGACCTGCCCGGTATAGCCGGCAAGAAGGTCCCAGCTCGCGGCGACGATCGCGAAGAGGCACGTCATCGTCAGGATTCGCAGCACGTAGGCGTCGGCGTAGACCGCCGGCAGCGCGAGGAGCGCGAGCGCCCAGACGAGCACGAGCGTGCGAGAGGGCAGGACGAAGACCTCCGTCCTTAGCTCGGCCCAGGCACGGCGCAGCCAGTACATCTAGCGCTCCTCCTCGAAGGCGACGCCGAAGAGCCCTTCGGGGCGCACGAGAAGCACGATGACCATGATGAGGAGCGCCACCGCGCCCTTGAGGTAGGCGCCGCCGGGGAGCGCGAATACCGTGATCGCCTCGACGTACCCGATGATGATCGCGCCGATCAGGCTCCCCTTGATGCTGCCGAGGCCGCCCAGCACGACGATGGCGAGCATGGTGACGAGCGGCGCGAGCCACATGAACGGATCGACCACGAACACCGGCGACACCACCACGCCGGCGACGGCGGCGAGCGCCACCGAGATGGCCACGGTGACCATGGCGATGCGATGCACGTTCATTCCCATCAGGTTCGCGACCTCGATGTCGTTCGCCGTGGAGCGGATGGCGAGCCCGAGCCGCGTCCGGTAGAGGAGGTACCACACGCCGGCCAGCACGACGATCGCCACGACGAGGATGAGAAGGCGCTGGTAGGGCACGCTCACCCCGAAGACGCGCATGCTGCCCTCGAGCGTCGAGGGGACGCCGAGGAAGCTGCCGCCGAAGGTGTAGAGCATGAGCTCCTGGAAGATGAGCGCAAGGGCGATGGTGGCGATGAGCACGGCCGCCTCGTGCTCGCGCACGGGCTCGATGATGAGGCGATAGCAGAGCACCGAAAGCAGCGTCACGCCGCCGACGGCGAGGAGCGCCGCCGCCACGAAGTTCATGCCCACCTTCACGAGCAGCGTGTAGAAGCAGTAGGCGGCGAGCATGTAGAAGGCGGTGTGCGCGATGTTGACGATGCGCGCGACGCCGAAGATGAGGGAGAAGCCGATCGCGAGGAGCGCGTAGACGCCGCTGTTGACCAGCCCCGTGACGAAGATGTCCTGGATCATCGCGAACGAAAAACGGGGGCCTCGTCGGCCCCCGGCTTCTCCCCTGGATCGGCCGCTAGCGGGCCGGCATCTTGAACGGCTTCATGCCCTTCACGCTGGGCGGCCAGAACGGAACCTTCTTGCCGTCCTGCCACTGCACCGCGATGCCGGCCGTCTTGCCCACCGCCCAGATGAGGTCGTGGCGCTTGTCCCAGGTCGCCGTGGAGCCGGTGCCGACGTGCTCCATCTTCTCGATGACGGCGACCAGCTTGTCGGCGTCGGTCGTGCCGGCCTTCTCGATGGCCGACTTGAGGAGGTGGATCGCGTCGTAGGTGGCCGCCGTGTACGTCGGCGCCTTGTTGAAGCGCGCCTCGTAGGCTTTCACGAACGGGATGGTCTTCGGCGTCATCTCGACCTCGGCGTAGGTGTCGAGCGTGGAGACGAACTGCGCCTTGCCGGCGGCCGCCTGCCAGAACTCCTCCTTCTGCGCCTCCACGTTGATGCCCCAGGCGACGGCTTTCATGTTCCGCTCGCCCATCTGCCGGCCGACCGAGATGCCGACCGGGCCGGAGAGGATCGTGAAGACGATGTGCGCCCCCGAGCGATCGATGGCCGCGAGCTCGGCCGTCACGTCGGTCGCCGTGGCGGAGGGCTGCCACAGCCCGACCACCTCCATCTTCATCGCCGGGAGGTTCTTCTGCGCCGCCTTGATGAGGCCCTCGGTCCAGACCGCCTTCTCGGCGAGGAGCGCCACCTTCGGCGTCTCGGTCTTCAGCTCGCTGCGGATCTGCTGCGCGATCGAGCCCATCACGGCGAAGAGCGTGCGGGCAAGGTCGACGTCCTTGGTCGGCGCAACGCGGAACCAGTACTTGTAGCGGTCGTAGTCCGCCTCGACGTTCGCGCCGAGCTTGGAGTGCGCGGCGCCCACGCCGAGGAACAGCTTCTTGTGGTCCATCGCCACTTCCTGCATGGCGAGCACGGCCTCGGAGCGGAAGCCGCCGATCACGAAGTCGGCCCCGTCGCGCGTGATGACGCGCTCCATGGTGTTCGTGGCGTCGGGCACGGAGAGGATCTCGTTGGTGTCGCCGCGGATGAGCTCGATCTGCATGCGCTTGCCGCCGACGCTGATGCCGCCCGCCTTGTTGATCTCGTCGCGCGCCATCTGCGCGCCGTTCCAGTGATGCTCGCCCTGCACGAAGGCCATCGGCCCGACGATGGCGATCTTGATGGTGCCCTGCGCCCACGCGACCGACGTGGCGAGCGCGAGCGCTGCGGCCAGACCAATGCTGCGAATCATGAACTCCCCTCCTCCTTTGGATTACACTCGGCCCCGCTTCAACGAATCCATGTTGCCAGCAATTTCCACGACCGTCTAGGAATGGGAAGACCGGATTTCACCGGGCCGCGCCCGGGGGGCACGAGCTCCGATCGGGCGACGCTCTGGTGGGAAGACTTCGAGGTCGGGCAGACCGTGGAGATGGGCCGCCACACGTTCACGGAAGACGAGATCGTGTCGTTCGCGCGCCAGTTCGACCCGCAGCCGTTCCACATCGATCCGGCGGCCGCCCGCGAAAGCGCCTTCGGCGGGCTCATCGCGAGCGGCTGGCATACCTGCGCCATCGGCATGCGGCTGATGGTGGAGAGCTACGTGAACCGCACGCGGAGCCTCGGCTCGCCGGGCCTCGACAGCGTCCGGTGGCTGAAGCCGGTGCGGCCCGGCGACACCCTCACCTACACGCGCACCGCGCTGGAGCGCCGGGCGTCGGCGAGCCGGGCGGGCGTGGGGCTCGTCAAGACGCGCTGGGAGGCGACCAACCAGCACGGCGAGGTCGTTCTCACCATGGAAGGGTGGGGAATGTTCGGCCGGCGTCCGGCCGCCTGATGGAGCTCCATCACAAGCTCCACGTCCTCACGCGCAAGGAGGAGCTCGACGCGGTCCGCATCCCGGGAAAGGTCGTGGTCGTGCTCGACATCCTCTTCGCCACGACGACGATGGTAACGGCGCTCGCGCACGGCGCGAGCGAGGTGCTCCCGGTGCTCGACGAGGCCGCCGCGCGCGCCGCGGCGGCGCGCTGCGAGCCGGGGAGCTTCGTCCTTTCGGGCGAGCTCAATGCGCAGACGCTCCCAAGGTTTGCCCATCCAGCGCCCCTCGCCCTCGCCGCGCACGGCGTCCAAGGTCGCCGCGTCATCTACTCCACGACGAACGGCACGGTCGCCATGACGCACTGCAGCGGGGCGGCGCACGTCTACTGCGGCTCGCTTCTCAATGTGGGCGCCCTGACGAGCCACATCCTGCGCGCGCACCCGGACGACACCATCCTTATCGTGTGCGCCGGCTCGGCCGGCAACTTCAATCTCGAAGACTTCGTGGGCGCGGGCGCCTTCGTGGACCGGCTGGCGAGCCGGCTCGGTCCGGGCGCGGACGTGTCCGATGCCGCACGAGCGGCGCGGGCGGTCTTTCGGTCCGCGCGCCTGCCGCAGGCGCTGCACGAGTGCCGCGTCGGCCGCCTGATGGCCTCCCTCGGCCTCGCCCGCGAGGTCGAGTTCGCCTGCCGCCTGGACGAGTACGAGGTCGTGCCGGCGATGGCGGGAGAGCGGCTGATCGCGGCGCCGCGCGCCTAGGCGCGCCGCAGGACCGCGCTCACGGCGAGGTGGTCCGAGAGCATGGACCAGGGCTTGCCCATGTGCACCTGCGAGCTGACGACCTCGAAGCCGCGCACGTAGATGCGATCCAGGCGAAAGAGCGGCAGCACGCTCGGGTAGGTGCGCGGGGCGCGGCCGAGGTGCGCGACCGAGACCTCCTGCATGCCGAGGCGCCGCTCGAGGATCGCCGTGGCGCGGTGGCGCCAGTCGTTGAAGTCGCCGGCGACGATGATGGGGACGTTGTTCGAGGCGATCTCGGCGAGCCGCCCCGAGATCGCCTCGAGCTGGCGGCTCCGGCCTCCCTCGTGGAGCGAGAGGTGCACGCACACGCAATGCAGGTTGCGTCGCAGGCCGGGCACCGAGACGATGCAGTGCAGGAGCCCCCGGCGCTCGAAGCGATGGTCGGAGACGTCCTGGTTCTCGAAGGAGACGAAGGGAAAGCGCGAGAGCACCGCGTTGCCGTGGTGGCCGTGGTCGTAGACGGCGTTCACGCCGTAGACGTGCTGCCAGTCCTCGCCGGCGAGATACTCGTGCTGGCCCACGGCGGGATAGCTCTCGAAGCGCCGCCGGTGGCGCTGGTTGAGCCCCTGCACTTCCTGCAGGAAGACGATGTCCGGGTCGAGCGCGCGCAGGCCCTCGCGCAGCTCGCTGATGACCATCCGGCGGTTGAAATGCGAAAGCCCCTTGTGGATGTTGAGCGTCACGACGCGGATGGACCGGCTCACGGCGCGCCTCCCTGCAGCACGAGCGTGAACCGCCTCGCGACGAGATCCGCATCGTCGAAGTGCCGCCGTCCGACGAACGCCGTGGCGTGGCGCCCCCATTGCCGCATGGCGCCGGCGGAGCGCACGCCCGCCGGCCAGAGGAGGACCCGCTCGGCCCGCTCGGTGCCGGCGATCAGCCCGTCGGGGCCGAAGACGCTGCGGAAAGCGCCTTCCGGGCGCTCGAGCGAGCGCAGCTCGTCGTAGGGGCGAAGCTCGTAGCGCACGAGGCTCTCCTCGTCCGACACGCCGACGGCCGCGATGGCGTGGGTACCGGTGGCGAGCCGCACGACCGGCCGCTCGCCGTCGCGAACGCGCGGAAGCGACGCGGGCACGAACGCCCATTCCTCGGAGGGGTCGGGCGCGGGCTTGCGCCGCGCGCGCGGCGTAGGAAAGAACTCGTGGTAGCAGCCGCAGGCGTGCATGGCGTCGTACAGCACCGGCTCGCCATCGGGCGCGAGCGTGACGCGCCAGACGACGGCGTCGAGCGCACCGGCGAGGATGTCCACCGCGCCACGCGCGGGCCGCTCGGGAAACCACGCCGTGTAGACGAGCTGCAGGAGCACCGGCGCCTCCTCGCCCTCCCCGTACAACGTGTAGGCGGGATGCACGTAAACGGCAAGCCGGGACCCGTCCACCGTGGGAACGGACCGGCCTCTCGCCCATGCGAGCTCGCCGAACCGGTCGTAGTCCGCCGTCGTCTCCACTTCGAGCTGCGGCGCGTAGGCGATGGCGAGCCGGGCGAGATCGCGCTCGCCGAGCACCGGCCGGCCGAGCGCGTCTCGCCGCGCCAGGAGCTCGGCCACTTCGGCCCGCGACACCGGCGGCACGTGCGCCGTATGGGCGGGCGCCGAATAGCGGAGCACCTTGCGATCCGCCGGCTGGGTCCGGTACGCCGCGAAGGCCGCTCGCGTCTCGGACTCCCAGCGATCGACGCCCCCGGCGAGCGCGTGCCGGGTCAACGCATAGAAGCCGGCGAGCCGCGCAACGGTCGAATAGTCGTCGGGAACCCGCGCGGCCTGCAGCACGGCCGAACGAAGCTCGGGCTTTGCGAAGGCAAGCTCGCGCAGAAGCCGCCCGCATTCGGTCGTCCTTCGCAGCACCGCCGCCGGCCCGGCTCGGCCATCGTCCCCGGGAAGCGCCTCGAGGCTCGCGCGCGGGAGATTGCGGATCTCATGGCGGCGCGAAGCGAGATCCAGCTCGAGCAGGGCGTCACCGAAGGCCTGCAGCGCCACCTCGCTCGAGTTCGCCCTGCCGCGCAGCGCCGCGTGCAGCCGATCGACCCGCAGGTACGGGAATCCGTCGACCCGCGCGTATTGCGCATCCCGCACGCCGGCCGACTCGGTCTCGCGGTCGAGCGCCTGGTACCAGCGCGCGCATTCGGCTACGGGCTCGGCGCCGGATTCCAGGAACGGATCGGAAGGCGCCAGGCTCGCGCAGCCGCCGAGGAAGGCGAGCACTGCCGCGGACAGCCCGACGCGGAGTGCACACCACCTGCTCAGCATGCGCGCTCCCCCAGCAGGACGATGGCGTCGCGATTCGACCACGAGAAGCAGCGTGCGGCCGCCTCCGCCGCGGGCAGCCACGCGAACGCGACGTGCTCGTCCGGCGCGAGGCGCACCGGGACGCGCCCGGCAAGCGCGAGCCCGAAGACATGCTCGGTGTTGTGCGTGACCCCCGGCCCGAAGCGATGGCGCCAATGCGCGTAGATCTCGAACGTGTTCGTCACGTTCCATCGCGTGAGGCGCCCGCTCGCGGCGGCAATCCCGGTTTCCTCGAGCACCTCGCGCGCGGCCGCCTTCTCGAGCGGCTCCTCCGGCGTATCGAGGGAGCCCGTCACGGACTGCCAGAAGCCCCTGCGGTGCGCGCGCTCGAGGAGCAAGACCTCGTGCGCCGCCGTGTGCACGACGACCAGAACGGAAACGGGAATCTTGTACACGGTGGGGCCGCGCTGCCTCAGCCAGGGCGATGGAGGAGCGGCAGCGGGAGGGCGCCCTTCGGATCGACGAACACCGCAAAGAACGGCCTGCCCTTGGAGCGCCAGAAGTCGGCCGCCGCCGCAAGCACGTCGCAGAGCATGTCAATCTCGGCGGAGGGTTGCGCGTCCTCGAAGAGCAGCACTTGGACGGGCGCGCTCGGCCGCCACGAAAGATCGGCGAGGCAGTCTTCTGCGGCGTCCCAATTGCGGCCGAGCCAGGCCGGGAAGCCGAGGGCGGCCGCCAGCCGGTCGAGGACCTCGTCCTTGGTGTGCGCCGCACGCAGCGAAACGCGCGCCAGGTCGGCCTCGATCCCCTGCAACGCTTCCTCGATCGCGCGCGCGGCTTCCGCCCGGTACACGCCGGAGCGCTCGGAATCGGTGAGGCGCTGCAGCAGCTTGCTCATCGGGGCGACGGGTCGCGAATGCGTCGAAACGTGCGATAGTGGTCGGCGGTGTAATAAAGCTCGCCGCCTTCGCCAGCGACGATACGCCGCGCGCCGCGATCCGGCGCGCCCGGCGTCTTCACCGTGTACTCTCGATAATAGCCTCGCCTGCGAAGCGGCAGCCGCCGCTCGCGGTTATGGAAGATCCGGCCGTCCTGGACATGGGGAAACGGCCCGCCCGAGGCCATGAGCTCGAGCGTCTCGCGCGCCTGCGGCGGAAGCTCGGCCGGATCGACCTCCCCGCCCTCGAAGCCGAATGCCGCCCCGGCGAGGACGAGCGCAAGGCACGCGAGCCACTTCACGCCGGCGGCGGGTTCCTCAGCCGGATGTGCAGCTCGCGAAGCTGCTTCTCGGTGGCCGGGCTCGGCGCCCCGGTGAGGAGGTCCTGCCCGCGCTGCGTTTTCGGGAACGCGATGACGTCGCGGATCGCCTCGCACCCCGCCATGAGCGCCACCAGGCGGTCGAACCCGAAGGCAATGCCGCCGTGCGGCGGCGCCCCGTACTGCAGCGCATCCAGCAGGAAGCCGAACTTCGCGCGCTGATCCTCCATCGAGAGCCGCAGGGCCTCGAAGACCTTCTGCTGCCCCTCCTCGCGATGGATTCGCACCGAGCCGCCGGCGATTTCCCAGCCGTTCAGGACGAGGTCGTAGGCCTTGGCATAGGCCCGCTCGGGGGCCGAGCCGATGAACGCCTCATGGCCGTCCTTGGGACTCGTGAAGGGGTGATGGCGCGCCCTCCACTCCTTCGCCTCCTCGTCGTATTCGAACATCGGGAAGTCGACCACCCAGAGCGCGCGCCAGCCCTTTTCGGCGAGGCCGCGCTCGTGGCCGAGCTTCTGCCGCAGCGCGCCCATGTAGGCGTTGCAGGTGGCGGCGCGATCGGCGCCGAAGAAGATGAGGTCGCCGTCCGCGGCCTGCGTGCGCTCGAGCACCGCGGCGAGCGCCTTGGCGTGCAGGTTCTTCACGATCGGGGACTGCAAGCCCTCCGCGCCCTTCGCCTTTTCGTTCACCTTGATCCAGGCGAGGCCCTTGGCGCCCAGGCCCTTGACGTATTCGGTGTAGCCGTCGATCTCGCCCCGGGTGAGCGTCCCGCCGCCGGGCAGCCGCAGGCCGACCACGCGGCCGCCCGGCGTGCCGGCGGGTCCGGAGAACACCTTGAAGTCCACGTCGCGCATCACGTCGGTGAGCTCGGCGAGCTTGAGCGGCACGCGCAGGTCCGGCTTGTCGACGCCGTAGTCGCGCATCGCCTCGTCGTACGACATGACCGGGAACGGATCCGGCAGCGCGATGCCCGCCGCCTCGAGGAACATGTGGCGCGTGAGCCGCTCCATGAGCGCGCGGATCTCGCCCTCGTCGAGGAAGGACGTCTCGATGTCGATCTGCGTGAACTCGGGCTGCCGGTCCGCGCGCAGGTCCTCGTCGCGGAAGCACTTGACGATCTGGTAGTAGCGATCGAAGCCCGCGATCATCAGCATCTGCTTGAAGAGCTGCGGCGACTGCGGCAGCGCGTAGAAGTGGCCGTCGTGCAGCCGCGAGGGCACGAGGAACTCGCGCGCGCCTTCCGGCGTGGACTTGTAGAGAAACGGCGTCTCGATGTCGATGAAGCCCTCGCCGTCGAGGAAGCGCCGCGCCGCCATGGCGGCGCGGTGGCGCAGCCGGAGGTTGCGCTGCATCGGCTCGCGCCTGAGGTCGAGCACCCGGTGCTCGAGGCGCACCGTCTCGGACAGGTTGTCGTCGTCGAGCTGGAAAGGCGGCGTCGCCGAGGGGTTGAGCACCTCGAGCGTGCGCGCGACGAGCTCCACTTCGCCCGAGGGCAGGTCCGGATTGACCGTGCCCTCCGGGCGCCGCCGCACCGTGCCGGTGACCCGCAGCACGTACTCGCTTCGCACGCGCTCCGCGGCCGCGAACGCCTCGCCGGCGTCCGGGTTGCACACGACCTGCGCCAGCCCCGCGCGGTCGCGCAGGTCGATGAAGATCACGCCGCCGTGGTCGCGGCGCCGGTGCGCCCAGCCGCAGAGGCTGACGGTCTGGTCGACGTGCGCCGCGCTCAGCTCGCCGCAATAGTGTGTACGCATCATGGAAAGGGTTCCCGGAGGTTTAGCGCGGCAGCGGGGGCACCACGCCCATGGAGATGATGTACTTGAGCGCCTGGTCCACCGTCATGTCGAGCTCGATCACGTCCTTGCGCGGCACGATGACGAAGTAGCCGCCCGTCGGGTTCGGCGTCGTGGGCACGTAGACGCTCAGGCAGTCCTCGGGCACGTGGGTCGTCACTTCGCCGCTCGGCGCCCCGGTCAGGAAGGCGATGGTCCACGTGCCTTCGCGCGGCCACTGCACCAGAAGCGCCTTGCGAAAGGCCTGGCCGCTCGAGGAAAAGAGCGTATCGGAGATCTGCTTGACGCTGGAGTAGATGGAGTTGACCACCGGGATGCGATGGAGCACCTGGTGCCAGAGCTCGACCAGGCGCGCGCCGAAGAAGTTGCGGGCGAAGACGCCGGTGAGAAAGACGATCGCCACCGTCAGGATGGCGCCCATGCCCGGGACGTGCACGCCCAGCCAGTGCTCGGTGCGGAACCAGTCGGGCAGCAGGAGCAGCGACTGGTCGAGCGCATCGACGATGAGCTTCAGGACCCACAGCGTGATGACGAGCGGGATCCAGATCAGCAGGCCGGTGATGAAGTATTTCTTCACGTCCCTGAAACGAAAAAGCCCGGCTCGCGCCGGGCCGTCTGGCGGGCCCCCGTGAGGGTCAGTTGGTGGCGCCGGCGGCCGCCGGCGCCGACTTCGACTCGGACTTGGCGGTGTCCTTCGACGCCTCTTCCTTCGACGTCTCTTCCTTCTTCGAAGCGCCGGAAGACGGCTTTCCCGAGTTGCGGAAGTCGGTCGCGTACCAGCCGCTGCCCTTCAGCTGGAACCCGGCCGCGCTGAGGAGCTTGCGGTACGAGCTCTTCTGGCAGCTCGGGCAGGCCGTAAGCGGCGGCTCGGAGACTTTCTGCAGGTGTTCTTCCTGGTGGCCGCACGCGTCGCAACGATATTCGTAGATAGGCATGATGGTTGTTCCCTTGGACGCGATTATATCGTCGCCCAGATGGGGGCGCGCGGCACGATCTTCAAGCGCCCGGAGCGCGCGTGTTGCTGGGAACGCGCGCGCCGAGCGACAAGGTGGCCGACGACAGCTCAGAAAGGAATGTCGTCTTCCATGTCGTCGAACTTGCCCGCCGGCTTCTTGGCGGCGGGGCGTTCGGCCGCCGCGCGCGGCTCCGCGGCCCTGGGCGCGGCGGCATCGTCGCGCGGCCCGCCACCGCCTTCCCGGCGCCCGAGCATCTGCATGGCGTCGGCGCGGATCTCGGTGGTGTAGCGGTCCTGCCCGTCCTTGTCCTGCCACTTGCGGGTGCGCAGGCTTCCCTCGACATAGACCTGCGAGCCCTTCTTCAGGTACTCGCCCGCCACCTCCGCCAGCCGGCCGAAGAAGACGATGCGGTGCCACTCCGTGGCCTCCTTCATTTCTCCGGTCGCCTTGTCCTTCCAGCGGTCGGTCGTCGCGACCCGGATGTTGGTGACGGCATCGCCGCCGGGCGTATAGCGGGTCTCGGGGTCCGCCCCGAGGTTGCCGACGATGATGACCTTGTTTACCGAAGCCATGCCAGACCTCCCCTGGTTGTCACTTCACGCATCACGCCATTCTCGCTCACAACGCCGCTCGGGAAAGCCGGTTGACAGCGCCCGGCTGGCCCCGCATGCCGGCGGCGACGAGGAGCCAGGCGGCGCACAGCCCGGCGCACACCAGGAACACCCCCGTGGTCCCGTACAGGCGGGCGACCCATCCGCCGACGAGGCCGCCGAAGAAGACCCCCAGCGTCTGCGTCGTGTTGTACACGCCGATCGCCGTGCCCCGTCCTTCGGCCGGCGCAACCCGGGAGACGAGCGACGGCAGCATCGCCTCGAGCACGTTGAAGGCAAGAAAGAAACCCAGCATGAGCACGGCCAGCGCGCCCACCCCGGCGGGAACAAGCGCAAGGACGGCCAGCACGAGCATGAGCAAAGCGACCGCGCCGAGGAGCACCGGCTTGGGACGGTTTCGCCGGTCGACGTAAAGCACGAACGGCAGCATGAGGACGAAGGACCCGAGGATGACCGGCAGGTAGAGCTTCCAGTGGGCCGGGAGCGGCAGTCCCGCCTCCACCAAGAGCGGCGGCACGACCACGAACATGGCGTAAAGGACGATGTGCAGCACGAAGATGCCGACGTTCAGTCGCACGAGCTCGGCATCCAGCAGGCTCTCGCGAAGGGCCCCCGGCGCCCTCGGATCCCGGACGACCACGGGGACCTCCGGCACCTGGGTCTTCACGACCCAGACCGCGAGCAGCGAAAGCACGCCCGTCAGCGCGAAGAGCCCCTCCATGCCGATGGAGCGGTAGAGAACCGGCGCGCCGACGATCGACACCGCGAACATGAGGCCGATGGTCGAGCCGATCATCGCCATGACCTTCGTGCGGTGCTGCTCCCGCGTGAGGTCGGCGGCCGCCGCCATGGCGACCGACGAAATGGCGCCGGCGCCCTGCAGGGTGCGCGCCGCGATCGCGGTCCAGATATCGTCCGCGGCCACGCCGAGGAAGCTCCCGGCGGCGAAAACGAGCAGGCCCACGTACAGGACCGGCTTTCGCCCCCAGCGATCCGACGCCGCGCCGAACGGAATCTGCAGGATGCCCTGCGACAGGCCGTAGATGCCGAGCGCGATGCCCACGAGGGCGACATTGTCGCCGCCCTCGATGCGCGTCGCATGCACCGCGAACACGGGCAGGATGAAGAAGAGGCCGAGCATGCGCAGGCCGAAGACGCCCGCAAGGCTTACGCCAGCGCGAAGCTCCTGCGCGGTCATGCGTTCGGCGGACACGGATGGATCGGGTGCGACGGAAATGCGAAGCACGCTATAGTAACCGGTTTCGCCTCGCACCGACCCCTCGCGTCCCTTCCATGGACACCCTTCGCATCCGCGGCGCGCGGACGCACAACCTCAAGAACGTCAGCCTCGATCTCCCGCGCAACCGCCTCGTGGTCATCACGGGGCTCTCGGGCTCGGGCAAGAGCTCGCTCGCCTTCGACACGCTCTATGCCGAGGGCCAGCGCCGCTACGTCGAGTCGCTCTCGGCCTACGCGCGCCAGTTCCTGCAGCTGATGGAAAAGCCCGACGTCGACCTGATCGAGGGCCTTTCGCCCGCCATCGCGATCGAGCAGAAGTCGGCGAGCCACAACCCGCGCTCCACCGTCGGCACGGTGACCGAGATCCATGACTACCTGCGCCTGCTTTTCGCGCGCGCCGGGACGCCCTACTGCCCCGACCACGGGCTCGCCCTGCAGGCGCAATCGGTCGCGCAGATGGTCGACCACGCGCTTGCACTGCCGGCCGAGACGCGACTGCTCGTGCTCGCGCCGGTCGTCGCCGGCCGCAAGGGCGAGCAGTCGGAGCTCCTCGACGAGCTTCGCGCCCAGGGATTCACCCGCGTGCGGATCGACGGCGCGGTGCACGAGCTCGACGCTGCGCCGAGGCTTTCGAAGAACCGCAAGCACTCGGTCGACGTCGTCGTGGACCGCCTGCGCGTGCGGGAAGACGCGCGCCAGCGCCTGGCCGAGTCGCTCGAGACGGCGCTGCGCCACGCCGACGGGCGCGCCGTGGTGGTGGAGGCCGACAGCGGCCGCGAGCATCTCTTCTCCGCGCGCTTCGCCTGCCCGGCGTGCGACTACTCGCTATCCGAGCTCGAGCCGCGGCTTTTCTCGTTCAACAACCCCGTGGGCGCCTGTCCGCGCTGCGACGGGCTCGGGGCGGTGCAGTTCTTCGACCCGCAGCGCATCGTGGCGCACCCCAACCTCAGCCTCGCGAGCGGCGCGATCCGCGGCTGGGACCGGCGCAATGCGTTCTACTTCGCGATGCTCCAGTCGCTCGCGGCGCACTACCGCTTCGACCTCGAGCAGCCCTGGGAGATGCTTCCCGACGAGGTGCAGCAGGTGGTGCTGTACGGCTCGGGGACGCAGAAGATTTCGTTCCGCTACCCGTCGGATCGCGGGCGCAGCACGGTGAAGACGCATCCTTTCGAGGGCGTCGTGCCGAACCACGAGCGCCGCTACCGCGAGACCGACTCCGCGGTGGTGCGCGAGGAGCTGGCGAAGTACATCAACACCCGCACCTGCCCGGACTGCGGCGGCGCGCGCCTTCGCCGCGAGGCGCGCCACGTCCGCATGGCCGGCAAGACGCTCTACGACATCGCGTGCTGGCCGCTCGGGACAGCGCTCGATTTCTTCCGTGCCTTGCGGCTGCCGGGCGCGAAGGGCCAGATCGCCGAGCGCGTGGTGCACGAAGTGGCGACGCGCCTGGAGTTCCTGGTGAACGTCGGGCTCGACTACCTCACGCTCGAGCGCTCCGCGGAGACGCTCTCCGGGGGGGAGTCCCAGCGCATCCGCCTCGCGAGCCAGATCGGCTCCGGCCTGACCGGGGTCCTGTACGTGCTCGACGAGCCTTCGATCGGCCTGCACCAGCGCGACAACGCGCGGCTCATCGAGACGCTGAAGCGCCTGCGCGACCTCGGCAACTCCGTCATCGTGGTCGAGCACGACGAGGAAGCGATCCGCGAGGCCGATCACGTCGTCGACATGGGGCCGGGCGCCGGGGAAGCCGGCGGCCGGGTGGTGGCGGCGGGCAGGCCCGCCGACATAGCCGCGCACCCCGACTCGCTGACGGGCCGCTATCTCGCGGGGACGCTCCGCATCGAAGTGCCGCGCGTGCGCCGCCGTCCCGACGTCAAGCGCATCACCATCCGCGGCGCGCGCGGCCACAACCTGAAAGGCATCGACGTCGAGGTGCCACTCGGCCTTCTCGTGTGCGTGACCGGCGTGTCCGGCTCGGGCAAGTCCACGCTCGTGAACGACACGCTCTACGCCGCTACGGCGCGGCACCTCTACCGGTCGGCCACCGATCCGGCGCCGCACGACGCCATCGAGGGTCTCGAGCTCCTCGACAAGGTGGTGAGCGTGGACCAGAGCCCCATCGGCCGCACGCCGCGCTCCAATCCGGCGACCTACACGGGCCTCTTCACGCCGATCCGCGAGCTTTTCGCCGGCGTGCCGGAGGCGCGCGGGCGCGGGTACGACGCAGGGCGCTTCTCCTTCAACGTGAAGGGCGGGCGCTGCGAGGCCTGCCAGGGCGACGGCGTGACAAAGGTGGAAATGCATTTCCTGCCCGACATCTACGTCGCCTGCGATGTCTGCCACGGCAAGCGCTACAACCGCGAGACGCTCGAGATCCGCTACCGCGGGAAGAACATCCACGAGGTGCTCGAGATGACGACGGCGGAAGCGGCGGCCTTCTTTTCCGCCGTGCCGGCCATCGCCCGGCG
>Ga0079224_100003049_pt1 | contig 20820 bp, 10 predicted proteins | sample Stecom2015_FD_80414 | JGI IMG/M metagenome (GOLD analysis project Ga0079224, IMG submission 80414) | Agricultural soil microbial communities from Utah to study Nitrogen management - Steer compost 2015 | ecosystem: Environmental > Terrestrial > Soil > Agricultural land | place: USA: Utah...
AAAAAGGTACTACCGAAAAACCACGTATCAATCTAAATTCTTATTTCGGTAAATCAGATTTCGCTCATATTCCGAAATATTTAGATGCAGAGGGGTACCTCAGGGTTCGGGCTGATGCAGAAATTGCTGATGGAGGTCCGATTCCATTCAGCCCGCTTGAGCAAGCTAATATTGATGCGGGCAAAGTCATTGAACCTTTCGAGGAGATTAGGCAGGATGCCCCCATTTACAGTAATGAATTGAGCGTGTCCGGGAAAGGTAATGTTTTCAGTTATTATTTTTCTGGCTCTCACACCAGTGTAAAATCCCCGGTTTACGGGGATAATTTCCAGCGCCTAGGAGGACGATTAAACCTCAATGTTAATGTGACGGACTGGCTAAGTCTGGGAACTAATACCGGTTATACTTCAAAAGATAATTCTGGAACTCGTGCAGACCTTTCGCTTACTACTTTCATGAGTCCATATGCAGATTTGTATTATGAAGACGGGGTACCAAGACCTCTACCCATGAATGTGGGCCAGGCACGGAATCCAATGCTGTCAGCTCTACAGAATGAAAATCTTGACAAGACACACACTCTTTTTACTAATACCTACCTCGATATAAAATTGCCTTTAGATGGGTTAAGCTTTAGATTCAATACAGGCTATACTAAAAGAAATGGAAAGGTTTTCAATTACAGACCAACTTTCGATCGTGGTGAATTTTTTAATCTGGGTAGTGGAAGCCAGTCTTTTTCGGAGTCCCGGAATCTGACAGTCGAGAACATACTGCGGTACGATCAGGTTTTTGCACTGAATCATATCTTCAACGTGACATTAATGTACGGGGTTTATACATCAGCTGCTGAATCAGCCTCTCTGAGCAGTGACAATATCTTCAACGATGCCCTCGGTTTCCATGCTTTGGAAATCGGCGAGAATTTTGATATAAATACAGGTGCAGGTAAGGACCAGCAACTGTCCATGATGGGAAGAATAGGTTATCGATTCAAGGGGAAATATATTTTGGACGCTACCCTGAGGCGGGATGGTTACTCGGCATTTGGTGCAGGAAAAAAATACGGTTTGTTCCCCTCAGTAGGTGCAAGGTGGATCCTGACAGAGGAAAACTTTCTCCGTGATGCTTCTTCCATCAACAATCTTAAATTACGACTTTCATGGGGTAAAAATGGAAACCGAGGTGTAAGCCGGTACTCTTCCCTTAGTAATGTACGTCAGACCAATTACGTTTTTGGGGATGGCGGACCCTCGTCAGTAGGGCTTTATACCTCTTCGATCGGGAATCCAAATCTCGGCTGGGAAACTACGACCAGCACCAACCTTGGTGTGGATTTTGAGCTATTTTCATATCGTGTAAATGGATCGCTGGAACTGTATCATTCCAATACCTATGATCTTTTGCTCAACCAAAGAATTCCGAATCTTTCCGGATTTACATCCTTCCTGAGAAATATCGGAGAAACAGAAAACAAAGGATTTGAAATATCGCTCAACACGCTTAATATCTCTAAAGGAAATTTTGAATGGGATACTAGAATCGTTTTCTCGAGGAACTACAACAAAATACTCAAACTAACCGGTAATGATTTGAATGGGGATGGGGTAGAAGATGATGACATTGCCAGCGGTTGGTTTATAGGACATCCGCTAGCCTCTAATTTTGATTACGTATTTGACGGAATTTACCAGGAGGGAGACACGGATTTTGATCTGTTGCCCGGCTCCAAGCCTGGTGATGTAAAGTTTAAGGATATCAATGGAGACGGGGCTATCACACCTGCTGACCGTGTGGTATTGAGCACCTCCCAGCCTGATTTTCTGGCCGGGCTCACGAATACCTTCAAATACAAAGATCTTACATTGATGGTCATGTTCAACATCAGGCATGGCGGTGAAAGTGCGAATCCTTCCATTAACATAGGTAGAAATTTCTATTACGAATCCAATACGCTTGATGTACCCTACTGGACCCAGGCCAATCCCATAAATACCCATCCGGCAATCAATTATGGGAATCCCCTTGGATATGGATTCTACCAATCCAGGAGTTTTGTCCGACTCCAGGATGTGTCTCTGGGATATGATCTTCCACAAGCCCTACTGAATAAAATCGGTATTGCAAATCTGAAGATTTACCTCAGCGGTAAAAACCTCATTACCTGGACAAAATGGAATGGATGGGATCCGGAATATGGTGGGGGTGGTAGAGGTCCTGGTAACAACGGCCCGATTTTGAAATCCTATACGCTCGGATTAAATGTTCAACTATAAACCTCTGACACGATGAAAAAAATAATATACATATTAAAGGCATTCAGTGCATTTTTATTTGTTTTTAGTCTTTCCGGCTGTAGTGATTCTTTTCTGGATGAAGTACCACTGGATCGGTTTAGTCCGGAAAACTTACTGGTCAATGAGGCCGGGTTTGAAGCAGCCACAATTGCTTTATATCAGGCAGCCAGACAGGAACATGCCCTGGGTGGTGCAAATTTCGATTACATGAACCTGGGAACGGACTTGGTGGAATGGGGTCGATATGATTCACGGGGTTTCAAGGATTATCACCTGCTCAATTCCCAGCACGATGCTGTGGAAGGTTACTGGCGATGGGCGTATACTAACATGATCCGTCAGGCCAATCTCATCCTCGACAATCTGGATGATCCCGAAGTGGCACTCAGTGAAGATTCCCGGCGAAATTTCTCCGGCCAAGCCCGATTTTTCCGTGGATATACTTATTATGTACTAGCGACATTGTATGGAGGCGTCCCTATCGTAAGTTCCACTGTGGAAGAGCCAAAATTTGATTTTACCAAATCCACCAAAGTGGAAGTATTGCAATTTGTACTCGATGATCTTCAGACTGCTGCTCAGGAATTGCCTTCTATGCAAAACGTGAACGATGGCCGGATCTATAAAGCCGCGGCCTATCATCTAATGGCTGAAGTGTATCTATCTATGGCATTCGAAACCGGAAATGAATCCTACTATGACCAGGCTATTCAGGCTGCTAATACAGTTATCAATGGACAGGTGGGAGATTATAGAATAATGACGGAAAGATTCGGAGATCTGTCCAGGGAGGGAGATGTTTTTTCAGATCTGTTCTTTCACAATCAGCAAAACCTGAGTTCTGGCAACAGAGAGGTGATCTGGGCCTGGCAGTACGAAAGTTTTACCACAGGAGGAGCCAGTTCCACTGGTGGAAATTATACACCTCGATGGTGGTATCCTGAGCAGGAAAAAATCAGGTCACCCAACGGATTTTTCAATATCGCCGCAGATAGCTTGATTCGTGGAATTGGTGTGAATTCATTGTTGAATTATGTCAAATATGACATTTGGACCATGGACCCTGCTGACATGAGGAATTCTAAATACAACATTCGAAGGGTGTTTTTTTATAACAATCCCGCAGATCCGGAATATTTTGGCAAACCCATCATTACCGCATTGAACAGTAATGGTGCTCGTGTGATTGTCCGGGACGATGGAACACTTACCTCATTTGTAGTGGATACCTTACGGGAATATTATCCTCTGGTCAGGAAAGGAGATGGACAGCCTTTTAATGATAATATCGTATCCGGACAATCTGCCAACGACTTTATAAGGATGAGACTGGCAGAAACCTATCTGTACAGAGCCGAAGCCTATCTTATGAAGGGAGATCTGGAAAATGCTGCTGCAGATATCAATGTGTTGCGAAACCGAGCTCAAGCCACACCAGTAACTCCGGATCAAGTGGATATTGACTTTCTCCTGGATGAACGTGCCAGGGAATTGCTGGTGGAGGAACCACGACGGAGAACGCTGATGCGACTCAATTTGCTTTATGACAGGGTAACCAGGTACAATCCTTCATCAGCAAGTTCTGTCCAGCCACATCACAATCTATGGCCTTTACCTCAGAGCGTCATTGATTCAAATATAGGAGAAGTTTTGGCCCAGAACCCTGGCTATTGATACAAAATAAAACGGCTATTACCATATTCAGAAAAATCTATTTTATCTTATACCGAAATATAAATTTACCATTATGAAAAGACGTGACTTCCTCAGTATCAGCTTACCCGCAACAGGAGCAGTACTCTTGGGACAGGGTTTTATGGATAGAAAAATCTTCCGGGAAATAAACAACCAATTCCTCGGAACCGAATCTTTCAGCCATTATGACCTTGTGATAAACGGTGCCGGTCTCGGCGGGTATTTTGCAGCCCTGGAGGCTGTTTCTAAAGGCAAACGCGTCCTCGTAGTGGAAAAACGCACGAGCCCCGGATACGATATTTGGGCCCGACGAAAGTTGTGGATCGGACAACAAGGAACCGAAAGATTTGATGAAGAATTAAACCAGCTGTTTTTTCCCGAAGGTGAAAAAATTGAGGTGTTTAATGGAAGTGGCAAGGGTCCCAATGGCAGCCTCCATGATGATGAACTTGCTTTGTTCTCTGGTAGTATCCGGAAAGGACTCGTTCGCAATTTATTGTTGCACAAAGTACATCTCCTTCTCATGACAGATGTCTGTGGAGTGCTTACCAACGGGAAAACGGTGACTGGAGTCGTGATTGCAGGGAAGCATGGATTGCATACCATCCCCTGTACCCAGTTTCTGGATGCATCGGATAACCTGATGTTCACCAGAAGACTTACAAAGGATAAAATACAGGGTGAAAAGTCGAATTTTGTGGTGGAATTAATCAACGTAGATAACAATAAGAAGCGGAAAATTAAGGCACCTTCGCTGGGTGTGATCGGCGATGAAATCATCATTCATCCCGGAAAGAGGGATCCCAATCAGGCTTTTCTGGAATTTAGTTTTCAGATCGATGGAGATGATTACAGCAACTGGGAGAATAAGGCCCGTTTCATAGCAGCAGATATCGGTACTGCACTTCCCGGACTGGCTGATGGATTTGACAAAGCCAGGATACATCAATTTGCCATCGAAAGCACCATATATCTGAAGGATAAGACAGCACCGGCTCCGGAATTGTCCGGATATCACACTTTTACCGTGGATAACGTGGACCTTGACGGTCACAAAATTTTATCCATTCAACGCATGGCAAAAGAAGTTGTCGGTGGTATCCGGTTTAGAAATAACAACCAGGAGAGTACTGCACTGAGAATGCCTGGACAGGAAATTCCTATTTCGGAATTGGTGTTGACAGCGGTTGATGAACCCGGATTGATCATCCCATTGAAGCAGGTTTCATTTGATTATAAGCGACATGTACCCATTCGGGAAAATTGCCAGGTGCTGGTTGCCGGAGCGGGTACAGCCGGTGCCATGGCAGCGATGGGAGCAGCTGAAAAGGGCGCCAATACTATCATCCTCGATTATTTTAATGATTTAGGGGGTACGAAAACCATGGGAAGTGTAATGGGATATTACCATGGCGTCAAAGACAATGGATTCTTCAAATCTCACATCGATGAAGCTGCCAGCCTATCCACTGAAACCAATATGAACTTACGGTCCGGCCGGATTCTGCATCACCTGAAAAGTCTGACCGAGTTGAATGGCAGGGTGTTGGGAAGTTCTATTATATGCGGTGCAATAGTGGATAGCGGACAAGTACAGGGTGTACTTGTTTGTCGCAATGGCAGACTGGAAACCATTCTTGCTCAAAAAACCATCGATGGTACCGGGGATGGGGACGTTGCATATTTTGCAGGTGCTGCCTACAAATTTGGGGACGATCGCTATGGCCAGACCCAGAATTACAGCCAATGGGATATGACTGGATTTAAGAACAATCCTTCCAGTCACAGTAGGGATTATGATATCATAGACAATACAAAGATCACAGACTTGCAACGTGGTTTTTTCCTCACCCATTATGAGGCGCATTTTTATGACTTCAACCCCATGCTGACCGTGCGGGAATCACGGCGGATAGAGGGTTTGTACGAACTCAACTTAATCGATGTGGTCGAAAAAACCCATTTTGAGGATATGATTTCAGAGGCCAGCAGTGACTATGATCCACATCATGTCGGTGTGACACCCTATACCAGGTGTGGTTTTTTGCTCCCTCATTCCAATGTGGTTCGACTTGAAATTCCATATCGTTGTATCGTTCCCAAAACCCTGGAAGGATTATTAATTTCCGGGCGTGGATTTAGCCAGACCCACAATGCCCTGCAGTTTACCCGGATGACTGCTGATTTAATTGTCCTTGGTTACCTTACAGGCCAGATTGCAGCTGATCAGGTATGGAAGAACGTGGGCACCCACGAATATGACCTTTCCGAACTACAGAACGAATGGCGGGAGCTTGGGTATCTTCCGGAAGATTTCACCAGAAGAAAGAAAGGTAACCTCAATGCCGATCCTCAGGAGATTAAACGTAGGATCCATAATCTGTCGATGGGTAAGGAGGAGTATTTGTATGAGGTAGTAAGGGTGCCAAAGGATAAAGCCGTTCCTGGGTTGAAGTCTGCCTTTAAAGATGGGGGGCTGTCAGAAGACGGTCGTTTGCTGGTCGCTAAAGCCCTGGCTTGGTTTGGGGAAAGTGAGGGCAACGATCTTATTGAAGAGGAATTGAAAGTCATGTTTGAAGAGGAAATGGCTGATGGTTATCCGGATGGCTATGTGGACAATTATGATTTTATCCGGGGTCGTGAAAAGAATGTTCTAGAAGGTTTGTTCTGGAAAATCAATCAGAATATTGCTCTTTTGGGGATGGCCTCCAATTCAGCTTGTAAAAACACTATTAAGCACATCCTTGAGAATACGAGGTCAGGCGGAGGAATGGTCATGCGTGATTCAGAATATTATAATGGTCGAATTGATTTAAAGATTGTTCCCTTCCACAATCGAATTCTGAATCTGGCATTTTACGCTGAAAGGGTTCCCGATCCTGTGTTCATCAAGGGATTTGAAGAGTTGTTGAAAGATGAGAATGTAGGAGGCTTCAAAACCACGGAATATCAGAAAGTACGATGGAGGGTGTTTGGTGCTACGCTGGAGTTATCGGTAGCTGCTGCTATGGCCAGGTGCGGATCCAGGGCGGGGTATTTGTTGCTTACCGATTATCTGGAGGATATTCATTACCTGTTCAAGAAGTTTGCTGCAGAAGAACTGCAAAGTATAACCAAAATGAATTATGGATATGACAGCAAAAGATGGTTGGGTCAAATTGACAGACTGTCTTTTCCCGCCAGTCCGAAAAAACTCGTTGCAGATGAGGTGGAAGTTTAGAGATTCCCCTTTTTGAATATCGATGTATCGAAATGAAAGCTTATGTGGTTTGTTATTTGGCTAGTGGCCTTCTTTGCGAAGGGCATGGATGCATATGATGTTTATTATCGAAGCGAGCTGCTTCAACCTCTGGAATTGAAGCCTTATGGAAGAAACATCACCATATTGGATGACCAGTTGGATTCAGTGGAAATAATTAGTTTGACCGATGCGTCGGGATTGCTTTATTGGCACAGAAAAATTTATACGCCCGTCTGTCAAACTGGTGAATGCAAGGAAATCGATGTAGGCATTTACTGGAAATGCAATGGTGAATTTCTGGGCCTGGAAGTTTATAACGAGCATTTGACCAAAACGGACCACAGCGTTTTCTCTGATACGGATTATCTTAAGCTGGTCGATGTTTTGATGAATGATTGGTCCATATTACGCGAATACGAATACGATGATCTTTTGTCAGAACCGTTGTATGAAACGGAGGGAAGCGATACGGATGCTGTGACCGGTGCCACCCGAAAAGAGATTGCGGATGAAACCGTGGCTGATGCAGTGTATACCACCTACACTTTGTGGCATTTAATCCATGTGGGGGAGAAGGAACAACTCCGGTCTGGCACTGCAGATTTGCTAAATGGGGATTCGAAAATGTTGGGTTTGCTGTTGGAGGCAGGTGATACACAATATCTTAGTATGATCATGGAATTATTCGCAGATGGAAAGTTGGCCTTTTCTTCTGAAGTGGGTGAATTAATCTCCCGATCCCTGTTATCGGAACATCGTGTCCATCGGGAATTGGCTTTTAAATCCTTGTCCAAATTCAATTTTCAAGATTTATCCATTCAGGATCAACTGGCAGATATATATCCGGAGTTGCAGCCCAATGAAAAAATCAGGGTATTGAACTATATGAAGAACCCGAACCAGCTTTCAGCATTATGGTATAATACGTTGATAAAAGATCTCGATAAAAGTGAGGAATGGCTGGTCAGCCGAACCTTGGATGCGGTAAAAAAATATAAACCACAAAACCCCAATATCGTAAAGTTGGCACAGGCCCTAACAACCAATTCAAATTCCTTCACTAAACAGGCTGCAATCGATTTTCTGAAGTATGCGTACCCTGAAGGGGAACCGTAAGAATGGATTCTCAATCAGGTCAAATTTGAGAGTATCAGTACCGCCAAAAATTCTTTCCAATAAACCCGAATATTTTCTAAGCCCTTGGACATATGTTTATCTACTGATATGACCAAAATATTGAGTTCATGCACTCCTTATGGTATTCCAACCCTTCAGTTCTGGTTTTAATCTTTCCTTGAAAATCAGGCATATATCAATAACGTTCCTAAACCTATAGGTATTCCACTCATTGAAATTAAAGTAACAAAAATAAGTAAATCCGAATGAGAGATTAGCGAGCGTATGTTTTTATGGGCCTGATAAAGATGATTTCGAACGGTATGCGGAGAGATTTTCAATTGCTCTGCAATTCTTTTATTGGAGAGCCCTTCGATTTTGCTGAAGGATGAAAGCGGACATGCGCGGGAGATTATTTTCAGCGCCAAGGACGATTCAGGCCATGGAGACTGGACCTCTATTCCCACGGCTGCCATCCGGGCCGGCGGGGCGGATTATGTGCACTATTTTAACATGAAAAACTGGAATGGATGGATTACCAATTATTCGGGCCTGTACAAATCCGAAGACAATGGGCAGACCTGGTCCCGGAGCGAAAATATTGAATTTGGATCGAATAGTAATTTTGGTCAGGGGGGATATTTTAAAAAGGATGGTTACATTTATATGATAGGGACACAAACGGGCAGAGACCATCCTGCTTTCCTGGCCCGGTTTGTGGAGGAAGATATCGAAAACAAAGATAGGTATGAATTTTGGAACGGGGATCAGGGGGCTTGGTTGAAGGGAGATGAGGACCTTGCCACGGTCATTATTGATGATAGAGTGGGAGAGTTGTCTTTTATTTACAATAGAAAACACGAAAAATGGTTTATCGCCTATTTCAGTGCGGATCGGTACAATATAACATTGCGGACGGCGGAACATATTACCGGGCCCTGGAGTAAACCATACGAACTGGCTGCGGGCACCGAGTATAGTCAGTTGTATGGATCGTATTTCCATCCCGCTTCTGCGGATGGCGACGAGCTTTATTTTACGATGTCAATGTGGTTACCCTACAATGTGTTTTTGATGAAAGTGACGATGGCAGATATGGGGGAATTTTGACCTGCATTTTGGGCGCAGCATTCCCTTTTTGTGGAAACAGAACCGCCATATTCAAGCATGCTGTAAATCTACAGCAACACCGACAAAAACTCTTTCAAATACACACGCATGTGTTTCAAAGCCCTGGTCATATGGCTTTCCACCGTTTTGACCGAAATATTGAGCTCATTCGCGGCCTCACGGTACTTCAGCCCTTCAATTCTCGTTTTGAGGAAAACTGCCTTGCAGGCCTCGGGCAATAATTCGATGGCCTCATTGATGCTTTTTTCCAGTTCAGTTTCTATCAAACGAGAGGCTCCTTCATCTTGTAAAGCGTGGTAATTGAGCATGCGTTCAATGTCTTCATCGTCTGCTTCGATAAAAACTGTCGACCGGGGTTTTCGGAGGTGATCCAGGCATTTGTTCCTGATCATCATGAACAGATACCCATTGATATTCGAACTTATATTGAGTCTTTCTCTGTTTTCCCACAAACGGACAAATACCTCCTGTACCAGGTCTTCAGCCAGATATTTGTCTGAAATATACGAATATGCAATAATGTATAAATTATTGGAATAAAGCCGGTAAATTGCTTCAAATGCCTTACGGTCACCCGCTTCCAGCAAAGGAAGAATATCTGATGGCTTCATATCTTTCACAACAGTATTATGCACTTAAATTGTTAGCTATACCTTGGATAAATTTACATAAATCTAACAATAAATTCAAGTATCTTTAGAATTCCCGATGCAGATTGTGAAAATCTCTACAAAAAATTTCAAAATCCAGTCAGGGTAGTTTCCTTTTTTTACGTCTTTATCATAGAAGGGTCGTCTGAACTCATCTGACGAACCAAAAAAAATGGGAATGTTCACAAAACATGACACATGAATGAAAAGACCCTCATCGATTTTGTGCACGGAAGATTGCACCGTGAAAAACACAAAGCAGTGGTCAAATGGCTGGGAGAATCTGAGGAAAACAGACAGCGATTTAATCAAATCAAAGCCCGGGAAACCACCGCCAACTTTAATACCCCGCATCTTGATGTGGATCGGGGATTCGACGACGTGCAGCATCGCCTGTTCAGGCAGCGGAGGAACCTAAGGATTGCCCTAAGGACCGCAGCAGCGGTGCTTCTGTTGATATCGATCGGTCTGGTGTGGAGGTATTCCACGCCCACTTCCCAGTCGCCCTTCGCACCGGTGGACATCACCTATGATCAGACGACTACCACCGATCGGGGGGAAAATCACGAAATCGTGCTGCCGGACGGAAGTACCGTGTGGCTCAACGCAGACAGCAAGCTGACCTGGAAGTCGGATTTTCTCGGAGGATCTCGCGATATCCACCTTGTCGGGGAAGCTTTTTTTGACGTGGTGTCAGACCCTGGTCGGCCATTTATCGTCCATACCGGAAATATGGATGTGAAAGTCCTGGGCACCCAATTCAATGTCCGGGCCTACCCGGAAGACCATGAACCCGTGACCACCCTGGTTACAGGTTCGGTAGAAATCACGGGGGAAGCACAGGAAAAAGTTACCCTTCGGCCGATGCAAACAGCAGTGCTGGATCGGTCCGGCGAACGATTTGAAATTTTTAATATCACCAAAGATGAGGCAGCACCATGGCGGGAAGGCAAACTGGTGTTTCGGGACACTCCACTGGAACAAGTGATTCGGGATATCGAGCGAAAATACGACGTGGAATGCCACGCCAACGCTCTGGATATGAAGGATTTTTTGTTTACAGGAACTTTTGACAACCTGACTATCGAGGAAGTGCTCAGGGTGCTCAAGATTTCCTCAAATATCGACTCCCGAATTGAAGGGGATCAAGTCGAATTGTATTGAGTGCGGATCGATCCGCAGGGAATAAAAGAAGCTAATTGCGGCGGATGTTCTTAAGCCACAAACACCCAACCCCGGGTTTGGGGCCCACGAATCATCAATGATCCCGCTAAGATTATGGCCAAAATAAAAACGACTGCACCCGAAAATTCATTGGCGTGAGTTCGGGAGCAGCCGGATTGTGAACATAAAAAATGAAAATTATGAAAAAAAGCTACCATTGGAAAATGATGTGGTGTGATTTTTTCACAAAAAAGACCATCCTGATCATGAAGATGTATGCCATCATCTTATTTATGACACTTGGGGAGCTGATGGCCACAGACGTCCTGACCCAGAATATTACACTGGATATAAAGGATAAGCCCTTGGCACAGGCGATAACAGAAATCGAAAAACTGACGGATTACCATGTATTTTATAATTCAAAGTTGGTTGATTTGTCCGAAAAAATTACGGTTCAGATTCAGGATGCTACTCTGGTAGAAGCCCTGGACCAATTGTTTTCAAACAAAAAAATCGATTATCTGCTGATCAAGAACCTGATTGTTCTCTTCAGAAGGGGGGATCCGGATGCGGAAAAGTGGATAGAGACCATCCTGGAAGCCCAGCCTGCTCCAGAGGACAGGATGATTTCCCAACGGGTCGTTCCCCGTCTGACCAGGGAATCACTGGCGTTACAGGAAATCAAATTTACCCTTTCGGGACAGGTGGTGGATCAGGATGGAGAACCGCTCATCGGGGTCAATGTCGTAGTGAAAGGTACCAATCAGGGTACCGCAACAGACCTGGATGGACGCTTTGTCCTCGAAGATATTGACGAAAATGCTGTATTGGTGGTTTCGTATATCGGCTATCAAACTCAGGAAATATCAGCCGCTGGCAGATCAACCATTACCATTACCCTGCTGTCGGATTCACAATTACTCGATGAAGTAGTGGTGATCGGATACGGTACCCAACGCCGTAGAGACCTGACCGGTGCAGTTTCCTCCATCAGTGCAGAGGATATTGCCCGGACTTCTTCCAGCAATGCTATGCAGGCCATGCAGGCCAAAGTGCCAGGCCTCGACATCCAGCAATCCGACGGACGGGCTGGTTCCGGAGTAAGCCTCAATCTTCGCGGACATCGATCTATTTCTGCTTCCAACAGTCCTCTGATTCTTGTAGATGGAATTGAGTACGGGTCCACCCTGGATATCAATCCCTCCGACATCGAATCCATGGATATCCTGAAAGATGCCTCCTCGACGGCTATCTATGGAACCAAAGGAGCAAATGGGGTCATCATCATTACCACCAAGCGGGGAACACCAGGAAAAACGAAGATCAATTTCAATTCCTTCATTTCTTCTAATTTCCCAACCCATATCCCCCGTGTGATGTATGGTGAAAGGGAGGTCCAATGGTTGATTGACAAGTCCAATTATCAGGCAGATGTGGCTTCAGGTAATTGGGGTTCCAGCAACCTGACTATTGATCAGGTGCTGACCGAATCGCTCGACGATGGTACCACCGAAAGGGAAATTTATAACAATGATTCCTATACCAACTGGCTGGATATCATTTTGCAAAACGGTTTGACGCAAAACTATGAGCTTTCTGCCTCCGGGGGTAATGACAAAACAACCTTTAATTTGTCCGTAGGTGCCATGTACGAAGAGGGTCTGATGAAAAATGATGCGCTGGACCGGTACAATCTGAAAACGGTGGTGGACCACGAGATCAACGACTATTTTAAAATAGGACTCAACGCCTTATTGACATATAAAAATCATGATGCAAGGAGTTCCAGTGTTTTTGGTCAGTCCCTGAAAATGACCACCATAACGCATCCATATCTAAGTAACGGTGAGATTTATGAGAATCCAAACCCCCGTTATGCGGCGCACGTAAATCCATTAATGGATGAGATTCCTGGCAACCATCAGAATAATATTGAAAGCACCCGGGTTTTTTCTAATGGATATGTCCAGATCAAACCCATCCAGGATGTAGTCTTTAAATCGACCTTTGCTATTGATCGGTCCAATTCCCGAGATGGTTTGTATCAGGATTATAAAAGTGTTGCACGTCACCAGTCTCCGGGGACGAGCAATATCTCCGCTACCTGGAACGAATTCACACGTTATACCTGGGAAAACACCCTGACGTACAACACGCGTTTTGGCGGATCCATACACGACATGACCCTCCTGGCCGGACATAGTATGAATCAATCGATCAGGGAAAATACCTCCACTTTTGGGGATGCAGGGGCAGAACATTATTATCAGAGTGCATTCTACGATTTATCGAAAATTAATAACCCCACTACCAGGACAAACTATGTTCAGCAATCCCTGATGTCTTATTTCGGAAGGTTGAATTACATCCTCATGGATAAGTACCTGTTCACAGCATCGCTGCGTGCGGATGGTTCATCTACTCTCGCGGAGGGCAATAAGTGGGGATACTTCCCTTCAGCTGCAGTGGCCTGGCGTATCAGTGAGGAATCTTTCCTGGAAAATGCCCCCTGGCTTGACAATCTCAAAGCCAGAGTGAGCTGGGGTATATCCGGAAATGCAGCTATAGGACCATACCAGACCCTTCAAGCCCTGAGTACCTACCCTGTTTACTACCACTTAGGAGGTAAGGATGTCTCAGGTAAGATCCCGGATCAACTCGGGAATAAAGACCTAAAGTGGGAAACAACCCGATCCACAAATTTCGGAGTGGATTTTGGTATCATAAACAGTCGGATTTATGGAAGTATCGATTATTACCTGAGTCATACCTCTGATTTGCTGTTGTACCGATCGGTACCTGGTTCTTCCGTATTTCCCACAGTTATTGCCAATATAGGAGAAACAAAAGGTCATGGGTTGGAAATAGCCCTCGGTACATCGGTGGTTCGATCCAATACCTTCAATTGGGATATCAGCTGGAGTTATTCCACTTTCAAGGATGAGGTTTCCAGGTTATATGAAGGGGTGGATAAGGACATCAATGGAAATGTAGCTTACATTGTTGGTCAGCCAGTCAATGCCTTTTATGATTATCAGGCAGAAGGCAATTGGAACGTGGGTGAGTATGAAAAATATCTGGCCACGCTCGGTGTGGATCCCAGTTACATTTCGAGCTATGGCACTCCGGGGACCATCAAAATTACCGATATGAATCGTGATGGAATTCTCGATGACGACGATAAGATCATATACAACCGAAGCCCCAAACATATAGTAGGTATGAACAATACCCTGGGATACAAAGATTTTTCATTATCTGTTTTGGTTTTTGCCCGTACCGGAGGATATATTTCCTACGATTTGAATACACAGCTGAATTTTGAATCAGCCAATTGGGCTGACCTGGATTACTGGACCTTAAATAATCCCAATGGAAAGTTTCCCAGTCCGGGATCAGTGAGTGCTCCACATACCAATTATGGTAGTGCCCTACGCTATGAAGTGGCTGATTATGTCAAAATCAAAGACATCACGTTGGGGTATACCCTGCCCAGATCCGTACTTGGTCAGGTGGGCATAGGGAACCTCAAAATTTATGGTTCGCTTAAAAATTACCTGACGTTCAGCAGCATAGATAATTATGATCCTGAACGAGGGGGAGCAATAAGCTTCCCGCTGGCGAAGCAATTGGTCTTTGGTGTGAACCTTGAATTCTAATCCATAAAAACGTAAGCAATGAAAAATACAATATACACATATCTACTTATCGGTATTTTGATCACGTTTTGTGTTACTTCCTGCCAAAAGGAATTTTTGGAGGAAGTGAACAAGACCGGTGAAACCGCTGACCTCACCTATTCTTCCAAAACAGGGATCGAAGGTCTGGTCGCATCCTGTTATTCTTTTGCGCGTGGCTGGTACGGTAAAGAGGCTGGTCTGGGCCTTTCAGAAATGGGAACAGATCTGTTCTATTATGGGTACGACAATAAGCAAAAATCACTGAATTCGTACAACATTACCCCGGTAAGTCTGGATGGGAACTCAAGCGATAATGCCAGTTTGGACCACTACTGGGAAATGTTTTATGCAGCTACCGATGTTTGCAATAACGCGCTTTTTTACCTTGCCGAAAATGTGGCTATTACAGAGTCTGCAAAGCTGCAATATACAGCTGAAGCCCATTTTATGCGTGCCTTTTATTATTTTCATATGGTCAATATCTGGGGTCCAATTCCGTACAATAGTGAACCGGTGTCTTCTATTGTAACCGATCCTGAAAGGATGTCAGAAGAGGAAGTATACAGCAATGTCTTGGCTGATCTTGATCAGGCCATCCAGTTGTTTGATCAGGTGGGATATACCACCAAAGAAGATGGGCGTGCTAATTATTGGGCTGCACGTGCATTGAAAGCCAGAGTTTTACTGTATGCTGCTTCCTGGCTCGGAGAGACAAGTATTTCCTCGAATCCGTCCTATTCCGGTAAAAATCTTTATACACTGGCCCAGGCGGAAGCCCAGGCTGTGATCGACAGCGATGTAGCTTCCTTTTATGCCACATATGAGGATACCTGGTCGATGAACAATGAGGACGTAGCAGACAACCGTGAAGCTATTTTTGGCATCACTTACTCATCGGATATCTCCACTGCAGCCAATATCATTCCCCGACGATATAAAACCAATAAATCGGGAAGTAAACTGGATTACAATTCCCTGATCACCAGAACTGGGTATAGCAGAGGCGGCAGCGCTATGTTGCTGATGTTTGTGGGGCTATGGAACAACGGTGCAAATGATCTGGGAGGCAATGGCAAGGAGATCTTTGTTCGCTCCCTCGCATCCGAAAGTACCCAATATATCACAAACACCAAAACCGGGCAAAGTGTATATGTAGCAGAAACCTACTCCCCCTATGGAAGAGGCTTTACCCGGTATTTACCCTCCCTGTATCTGTGGCAATTGCTGGAAGAACATCGGGCTACAGACCAGCGTACAGAGGCTACCCTCCTGGATGCTTACACTATAGCTCCAGGCCTGGAAGGAAGTGCGACCTTGTATCCACTGATTCAAGATACCGCCATATTTTATGCTGGTGTGGATGGTGATTCCCCCGAAGGCCAGGCAATGCAGGCATGGGCCAAAGACCGGTATCGAATTCAGTTTATGACAGGTGGTGATATTCCCATCTATACATCCACTGATCTTTCCAAAGCACTTCCCACGGAAGCTGCAAAGCCCGTATCGGATGTATATGGTGATGATCGTTTCAATACGTATAAAATCGGGGGTTGGTGCTCATTCCCTGGAATCAAAAAATTCCTGGACAATGTCTATGATCCGGCATTTCCTACCCACGATATTTCATCCAGAGATGCGATTGTAATACGTTTGGCCGAAATGTACCTGATCAAAGCGGAGGCCCAGCTTTATACACAGAATGGAACTGCAGCCATGGCCACCATCAATGAATTGCGTCAGGTTCGTGCCAAACCTGGTACTGACAACACCTTGTCCGGTGATGCCACCCTTGAAACTATCCTGGAAGAGCGTGCTATCGAACTTTGTGGCGAACAGCAACGATGGTTTGATCTTAAGCGTACACGCACTCTGGTTCCACGCGTGAAAGCCTACAATGCACAAGCAGGCTCCAATATAAAGGACTTCCATCTATGGCGTCCTATACCTCAGGCGCAAATCGATGCGGTAACCAATTTGAGTTCTTCACCGGGTCAGGGATTTTGGCAAAATGAGGGTTATTAACCGGATTAAAATATTATTTTAGGCCTGCGTTGAAAAGTACGTTTAAAATCAGAACATAATAATCTTAAAAATCAAGTATGAAAAGAAGAAATTTCCTGGGGGCAGTGGCCATGTTGGCAGCCGGTTCCATGGTCACCGTACCCAGGCAAGCTTTTGGATTGGGAAGTAGAAAACTTAAAGTAGTATTGGTGGGAACCGGAGTTCGCGGGACCAGTTTTTGGGGGAAACGTCTGGTAGATCAATATCCGGATATTCTGGAGTTTGTGGGCTTGTCTGACCACAATCCCGGCCGACTTGCATATGCCAAAGAGTATATGGGCGTAGATTGTTCCACTTATTTGGATTTCGAGGCCATGTTGAAGGAACAGAATCCAGATCTCGTAATCGTGACCACAATGGACTCCAATCACCATGAATTTATAATCAAAGGATTGGATTACGGATGCGATGTGCTTACTGAAAAACCATTGACCACCGATGAGGACAAATGTCAGGCAATTCTTGACGCCGAACGTCGCTCGAAAAAGAACCTCATCGTTGGCTTTAATTACCGATGGAGCCCTTATGCGACCAAAATCAAAGAACTGATTCATGACGGAGCCATAGGAGAGGTCACTTCCGTGGATTTCCATTGGTATCTTAACAATTTCCATGGTGCCAGCTATTTCAGACGGTGGCATGGTTTGCGGCAGTATGGTGGAACCCTATGGGTTCATAAAGCCACCCACCATTTTGATTTGCTCAACTGGTGGCTGGATTCAGACCCTGAAGAAGTTTTTGCCTATGGTGCACTGGAACATTATGGATCGAATGGACCTTTCAGAGGGGAAAGTTGTCGTAAGTGCGATCATAAATCCGATTGTAACTATTTCTACGACATCTCCAGGAGTCAGCGAGATATGGATCTCTATGTGAAAAATGAAGAGCATGACGGATACATCCGTGATAATTGCCTTTTTAGACATGAGATCAATATCTACGATAAGATGTCAGCACAGATCAAGTATGCCAATCAGACTGTAGTGAATTATTCCCTGACAACTTACTCCCCGTATGAAGGTTACAAAATCGCATTTAATGGACGAAAAGGAAGGATTGAAGCATGGCAGGATGTCCCTTATTATGATAATAATATGATCAGCCAGGCAGATCTCCATGCCGCTGAAATGGATCAAAGCGGTGACTCTGAGATCCAGCTGGCACCCATTATCGTACACAAGAATTTTGAAGACTTCAAAGTGGAGCAGGTCAAATTTGAACGTGGCGGACATGGAGGAGGAGATAAGCGGTTACACGATAAAATATTTGTCAATCCGGAGAGTCCCGATCCATTGAAGCATACAGCTGGTGTGAGAGATGGTGCTATGTCCGTTTTGATCGGTGTGGCAGCACGAAAAAGTATTGAAACTGGCCTTCCTGTGAAAATCGGTGGACTCACAGATTTGGTACCGAGGGCGAAACGAATATAGTGGATTCATGAAGCTCAGCAGCTAAGAGGGAGAGAAACTAGAGATAGAGGACCCCCGGGGTACTCTTGAGTTGAAACGCAAGGCTGAGTACCGAACCAGCCGCGACTGTCTCTTGTGATTGTTGTGGTGAATGGATTATAATAGAAAATCGTGTCAGTTCAGAAATATGGGTGGTGAAGGATTATAAGGGGTGAAATTTGACACGGCTCACGAAAATCAAAGGATACCGTTTAGCGGGAATGGGCGAATCGTAGATCGTAATATTTTTGCCGATTGGAATGGATGTTTTAAATTTCAGAAAATATTACACTGCGTCATGTCCATTTTCCGTTTGACCGTCATTTTTGTCATGTTGGTTTTAATTTCAGGGTGCCTGGGAATGATCTCCGGTCGGGTTTCTGATGTCGTAGATTATTACGTGTCACCACAAGGTAGTGACGCTGCATCAGGAACCCGGGAGGCACCACTCCAAACGCTTCACCATGCCATGGAAAGAGCGGTGGCCACCATTCAGGAATCTAGCCCGGAGTCCGTGACCATATGGCTTACGGAGGGTATTCATACCCTTTCCAGGACTTTGGAAATTTTCCCCGAAGACAATTTACAGGGAAAAAGCAAATTGGTGTTTAAAGCTTTTCCTGGTACTGGATCGGTGGTGTCCGGAGGTGTTAAACTTTCGGAATGGTCCGGGAACGGGCAGGGAATTTGGCAAACCACGCTGTCGGGCCAGTATAATCCCAGTGAGTTGTTCGTGGATGGATCGAGAGCCATAAAAGCCCGTCATCCCAATACAGGGTATTTGCGAGTCAGGCAGGCAGGCGAAGACCGGCGAACGAATTTTTTATTCGAGCCCGGGGATTTTCCAGTTCCTGCACAGCTATCCGATGTACATGTGGTGCTTTTTCATGACTGGTCCATATCTAGGATGCCCCTTGCTAATATCGACATCCATAATAATCGAATTACTGCGATCGATTCGATCGGGGTGAAGGGCCTGCCATTCTTCAATCTGGACAATTGGGAAGCTCATCCCAGGTATTATCTTGAAGGTGCCCCTGAATTCCTGGATATGGAAATGGAGTGGGTTTTTGACGCGGAATCCCGTATTCTTTCACTTAAGTTGCCAGAGGGTGTAGACCCTGCCTCTATGAATATCACTATTCCTGTCCTTGAGGGTCTGATCCGGTTCAACGGCAATCCGGGAAACCCCGTCAGAAATATTTCTTTTGAGGGTCTTACCTTTAGTCACAGTGCATGGAATGTACCTGAATGGGGATACAATGGTGTCCAGGCCTGTCATTTCGACGATCGGTCCCATCCCGGAAAACCCTGGTCCGTGGTCTCTGCCGCCATTTCAGGGGATTGGATGTCCTCATGTCGGTTTGATGGATGCAAATTTACCCATCTTGGCGGGTCCGGATTGTGGATTGGATCGGGCTCAGAGGAATGTACGGTTTCCAGATGTCATTTTGAAGACATTTCCGGCAATGGTATCATGATAGGAGAAGGCAGTGACCGGAAGGTGGATCAGCGTCCATGGTACGAAGTGGTACCCGACCAGGTTGCCAGGGGTAATACCGTGGAATATTCCATGATACAAAAATGCGGAGCCCGGTTATTTGGAGCTGTGGGAATCTGGTGCGGACTTACCGCGGAAACGACGATTCAAGGAAATGAAATCAGTGACCTGCCATATACGGCAATATCCATCGGATGGATGTGGAATGATACTCCCACTCCGGCGAGGGACAACGTCATTGAGAACAACCACATATATCATATATTACAAAAATTGAGCGATGGTGGTGGGATTTATTCGCTTGGGCTCCAACCCGGAAGTCGACTGACGGGGAATCATATCCACGATGTTAAGATCAATACGGGTAGAGCGGAGAGCAATGGGATGTTCCTCGATGAAGGCACCACCGATATCGTGGTCTCTCATAATCTGATTTACAACATTGCCAGGTCACCCCTTCGATTTCATCGGGCTGGTCAAAATAAGGTAGAGAACAATTTTTTGTTTACAACAGCGGATGTCCCTCCAATCATGTACAATGCCACACCGGAGGAAAATATCCTCAAAGTTTCAAATAGGATTTTTGATGTGGAGCCTGATATCTCACCCAATTTTTTTGAATCCTATATAGCCCAATGGATGGAAGAAAAAGATCACTGACCATAGTTATGCAAATATTGGTTGCGGTGGAATATTTGTGTCAGGTCCGACCTAGCCCGAACTATTCACCACATACAGTTCAAAAACGATGTATGTATTTGATTGTCAATCTATTATTTGTACAAAATTGAGAAATTTCATTCCTCAATTTTGGGTATGTTTGGTATTTGCTT
>Ga0079224_100003051_pt1 | contig 20818 bp, 20 predicted proteins | sample Stecom2015_FD_80414 | JGI IMG/M metagenome (GOLD analysis project Ga0079224, IMG submission 80414) | Agricultural soil microbial communities from Utah to study Nitrogen management - Steer compost 2015 | ecosystem: Environmental > Terrestrial > Soil > Agricultural land | place: USA: Utah...
AATGATGCAAAAAAACATCAGCGTAGATAATTTATACAATTCCAAAAAAAATATGTTGACGTTTGCCAGCACCTTGTTGATCGTGAATTTTGCTTTTTTATTTTTGGGCGGACTTCTTTATTTATATGCAATGCAGAACGGTGCAGTTTACGGAGAGGGTAGTTTCGGATTTAAAAATGGGGCGGGCGAAATTCAGAATATAATGGGCGACGACATCTTTCCGGCGCTCTCGCTTCAAGGCTTTTTTCCGTTATTTATTGCGGTAATTTTTATCATAGGATTGATTTCAGCTTTGTTTCCTTCGGCAGACGGTGCTTTGACTTCGTTGACCAGTTCCTTTTGTGTGGATTTATTGAAAATGAATGAGAACAACGAATTATCTGAAAAACAAAAGAAAAAAACACGTATCACGGTTCATCTTATTTTCACCCTGATTTTCTTTTTGCTCATTCTGATTTTTAAATGGATCAATGATAAATCAATCGTTTACCTCATTATGAATGTTGCCGGATATACCTATGGACCATTGTTGGGGTTATTCGCTTTTGGCATTTTAACCAAAAGAAAAATTTCCCTGAAATTTGCTATACTTAGTGTCGCGCTTATCGCGCCGGTAGTGACTTATACCATCAATGAATTGTTTATCAATTATACGGATTATAGAATCGGTGTCGAACTCATCGTATTGAACGGTTTACTTACTTTTACAGGTCTTTGGATTGTGAGTAATAAGAATTCTCAAAAGGAAGAATCTTTCTGATTTTTAATTCTGAATTGAATTCAGTCTTTATACCAACTACTGTATTTCATATAATTATTGGCAATGCGTTCGATTTCTCCTTCTTTTAGTTCTTGGGAAACCATTCCGATTTTCTTTGCCGGAATTCCTGCCCAAAGTTCTCCTTCTTTGATATGGGTGCCTTGGGTTACCACAGCTCCGGCCGCAACAATTGAATAAGATTCCACTACACAATCATCCATCACAATGGCGCCCATTCCTATCAGTACATTGTCGTGAATGGTACAACCATGCACAATTGCATTATGCCCTACCGAAACATTGTTTCCAAGCGTAGTCGGGAATTTTTGGTAGGTACAATGAACCATTGCATTGTCTTGGATATTTACTTTATTTCCCATTTTTATGTAATTCACATCACCTCGAAGTACGGCATTGTACCAAATACTGCAATCCTCGCCCATTTCTACATCACCGATTATTACTGCTGTTTCTGCCAAAAAACAGTTTTTTCCGAATTGAGGTTTTTTCCCCAATAATTCTCTCATTAAAGCCATAAAATTAAACTATCAAAATTTGGCTTAAATATAGCGAAAGAAGCCGTATTTTTGCAGCATGATGAGAGTTTATATAGACCCAACGCCCAATCCAAACATTATGAAATTTGTTTGTGATGAAACCCTGACCACAGGCGGACTTGAATTAGGAAAAGGAGACGCTGCCGAAGAATCCCTTCTGGCACAGGAACTTCTACAGTTTCCATTTGTATCAAAAATTTATATAACCGGCAATTTCGTGGCGGTTCAAAAGATAGACGGAATCGAATGGGAAATGGTAGCAGACGAAATCAAGGAAATCGTGAATCGTCACTTAAAGGAAGGTACAATTCTTTTGCTACCTCAAAAAGAAGATCCTTTTACTTTGTATGTTGAAATGACGCCCAATCCGGCGGTAATGAAATTCGTGACCAATAAATTACTTTACAAAGGAATTGCAGAAGCCAAAAACCCCGAAGATATCCGAGAATTTCCACTCGCCCAAGCCTTATTTGATTTTGATTATGTAAAAGAGGTTTTCGTGACAGAAAATTATATTTCAATTACAAAAATAGAGAAAGCCGATTGGAATGAAATCGCATTGGAATTACGTTATTTCCTCTTGGATTATTTAGAATCGGGAAAAGAAATTCTGACTGAAAATTACATTCCGGTTCAAAATCCTTACGAAAAGACATTCGTCAAAAAAGATTATACAGATGTCGAATTGGAAATCAGCGATATTATCGCAGAATACATCCAACCTGCAGTTGCCGGTGATGGCGGAAATATACAACTAATTGAATTCGAAGAAGATACCAAAACAGCACGTATGTTATTGCAAGGTGCTTGTTCGGGTTGTCCTTCCTCCACCATTACCCTTAAAAACGGGATTGAAACCATGCTCAAGCAAATGATGCCCGGAAAAGTGGAAAATGTGGAAGCGGTAAATGGATAAATTTTGTTTCAGGTTTTAGGTTTAAAGTTCATAGTTTATGGAAAGGCTAAACACTGAAAACAAACTCGATTCTATTTTTAATGGAACTCATAAAATAGACACAGACATTTTAATTTTGACAGAATTCGATGATTTGAAATTAACGGACTACCCATTTATTGGTGTAACGGATCAATTAAATTAAATAAGGGATAAAAAATTATCGGATCACAAAGAAATTGGCATAAAACTTTAAACTTTGGACTTTAAAATATTTGTAATCACCTTATTATCAACTTTTTGTTTCGCTCAAAACACAAAAACAGATTATGCTCGATCCGTCATTACAACTTTGACTTCAGAAGAATTTGCAGGACGCGGATATGTTGAGGAGGGCATGAACAAAGCGGCAGATTTCGTTGCAAATGAATTTGCTAAATTAGGTTTAGAAAAAGTGAAAGGATCTTATTTTCAGGAATTCACGATGCCGATCAATGTGATTCAAAATGCAGAATTGACTTTGAACGGAAAAGAACTTCAATACGGAATTGACTTTATTGTCAAGCCCAATTCAAAAAGTCAAAATTTTCATCAAAAAGAAATTTACTTTTTTGATCCTTTGGATTATGCAGGTTCATTGCAGTTTGAATCTGCATTTATCGATTTTATTTACCGGGATATGGAAGCACAAAAAGAGAAACATATTGTTTTTCCGCCGCATCATTTTGAAGTAGATTCATTGAATCAATATTACAAAAATTGGGCATCATTTTACAAACCCCAAGAAAACCGAAATCGTGCGATTTTTTATTTTACAAAAGATAAATTGACCTCGTCCCTTTCTCAAGCTCAAGATAGTATTGCAGCGTTTTTTGTAAATGACAAATATTATAGTGATAATTTAAGTATTGATGATTATCTAATTGTAAATCAATTTGTTTATGATTATAAAACAAAAAATATAGTTGGACAAATAGAAGGAGAAAACAAGGATTCGTTGATTTTGATTACTGCCCATTTTGATCATCTTGGGAAAGTTGGGAATTCGCTGTTTCCCGGCGCAAGTGACAATGCAAGCGGGACGGCATTTTTGTTGGAATTGGCGAAACATTTCAGTAAAAATCCTCCCAAATATTCTTTGGTTTTTATTGGTTTTGCAGGAGAAGAAGCGGGACTTGTAGGTTCTCAATATTTTGTGGAAAATCCACTTGTTGATTTGTCCAAAATTAAATTTTTACTGAATTTCGACATTATGGGCGCAGGCGAAGACGGGATCCAAATCGTTAACAGTTCGGTTTTTACAAAAGAATATGATTTGCTGAACAGAATAAATTCGGATAAAAATTATATCAAACAAATCAAAAAACGCGGAGAAGCCTGTAATTCAGACCATTGTCCGTTTTATAAAAAGGGTGTTCCCTCCTTTTTTGTTTATACATTGGGCGGAGCGGGGTTTTATCACGATGTGTTCGATACGGCCGATTCCTTGAGTCTGAGTGAATTTCAGGATCTAAAAAAATTATTTATTGAATTCATCGATCAGATTTAGTGGCCGAAATGGAATAAACCAAAGGTAATTTATTGTCAAATTTCTTCACCCGGAATTTTCCCGGCTCATCCTCTACCGAATCTGCAAATATGTCATAAGGCGAATAATCAAATTCATCCAAAGAATTAATTTTTAAACCATTAAAAATCAATGTATTTATCACTTCACTTAAAGCATGATTCCAACTCACATCTTCCAGTTTTCCGGGGAGTTTTCCATCGGTATAAGAAGCATCTTTGATTTCAACAATCGGTTTATCTTTGAAATAATTATAAGTAATTTCCGATAAATTGTCGTCAAACATCCAGACAAAGGGATGGAATTCTACAAAAATAAATTGTCCGTTTGGATTTAAAAATCTGGTAATCAATTTTGCCCATTTATCCAAATCCGGAAGCCATCCAATCGTTCCATAAGAAGTAAAAACAATGTCAAATGTTTCATCCAGATGGTTGGGTAAATCATAAATATCACAACAAATAAACTTTGCCGATGAATTGTCTTTTTTAGCCAATTCTTTTGCCAGTGCAATCGCCTTGTCTGACAAATCCACGCCGGTTACTTCCGCTCCCAAACGAGAAAGCGAAATGGTATCTTGCCCAAAATGACATTGAAGATGTAAAATGGATTTATCTGAAATATCACCTAAAAGCCTGAGTTCAATTGGGTTTAAAGAGGATTTTCCCTCCAAAAATCCTTTCACGTCATAGAAATCTGAATTTATGTGTAATTCAGCTCTTTTGTTCCACGCGTCGCGGTTTTTGTCTATATAATTTTCCATTTATTCCGTAATGTCAGCTTCAAACACTTCAGCAAAATATTTTTTCACTTTTTCTTTCACTTCATCCATCGGAAGTTTTTCGCCTACTTCTCTTTCCAATGAAGTCACGGCTTTGTCTTTGATTCCGCAGGGAATGATGTATTCGAAATATTTTAAATCCGAATTTACATTTAGCGCAAAACCGTGCATGGTAACCCAACGCGAAGCCTTTACACCCATTGCGCAAATCTTTCTGGCAAAAGGCTTCCCGACATCAAGCCAAACGCCTGTTTCACCTTGGGAACGTTCGCCTTTTAAACCATAATCTGCAATCGTGCGAATAATAACTTCTTCCAAACTGCGCATATACCAATGGATATCGGGTTTGAAATTATCCAAATCAAAAATGGGATAACCCACCAATTGACCGGGACCATGATAGGTAATATCTCCTCCCCGATTGGTTTTCACAAATTTGGCTTTGATTTGACTGAGAAAATCCTGGCTTGCCAGTAAGTTTTCTATATGTCCGCTTTTTCCTAAGGTATAAACGTGCGGATGTTCTACGAAGAACAAATGATTTTGCGTGGGTTCAAAATTAGACTCTCCGTTTTTTTCTTTTACGCGATTTCCGGATTTTATGACCACTGTTTCTGCTAGGAGTTCTTCTTGGAAATCCCAGGTTTCTTGATAGTCCTGATTTGTGCCTAAATCTTTAAACAAAATCTCTTTCATTAATTCTTATTTTTAAATCCGCAATCATTGCAGTAATAATGTCTTTTTATGTTGCCAAAAGGTTCGCCAATGAGGGCTGAAAACAAGGAAACCAATATTTCGCGTGTTCCTTTTTTGCCATAGCTAAATACTATATTTTCTGAATTACAATTGGCACAAAGTATTTTTTCTTTTTCCTGAAATTCAAGAATTTTAATGGCGGTGTCATAATCTTCTTCTTTTACCCTGAGTTCAATGCCTGCGTCTAAAATCCCGGACAAATTGGGAACCACACTCATAAAATTATTTCCAAAAATGAAAGCCTTGATTCCATTTTCTTCCAAAAGTCCTTTGTGGATATGGGCCAAATGGGACTGGTTGTATTTGGCTATGAGTTTGGTATTCATCTTTTTGGATTATTTAAAATAACCAATGCTGCAATGACACCCGGAATCCATCCGAGGAAAGTCAGAATTGTCACGATGATTATGGAGCCGCAACCTTTGTCAAGTACGGCCAAAGGCGGAAAAATGATGGACAATATGACCCTTCCGAGACCCATTTATTCTAATTCTACTGTAAAATTATATTTTTCCGTGTTTTCCAATAATTCTGACATAGGGACATCAATGGTCATGGTTTTCCCGTCAATGCTGAAAGTAGCATTTTCGAGTGAAGTATTTTTGACTCTTTTGGGGAAATGGTATTCCATTTTGTATTCAAACATATTCATCATTTGTCTTGTTGCTTCTGCGGTGCTATCGTCCAGTTCATTTAGGAAATCATTTTGGTTCATGGCAATGCGTTGGAAATTTTTACCGTCAAATTTGAATTCCAATGATTTCATTAATCCGGATTGTCCCATTTCTGCGGCGGCGGCTGGGTCTTCTTTTTCTAATTTAGCCAGTGCTGTGTTCGTTTCTTTTAGGTAATCATTTAAGGCATTGATATTTTTTTCTTCAATTCTCATAATCATTTTTCCTTCTGTATCATTCATGACCATGTGTACTTTTGTTTTGTCCATGGAGCGCATAAATGCAAGTTGGGCGTCGCTTATACTATCGGGGCTTATTTGGTCAAAATCTTCTAAATCTGCAAAATTCAGGAGGGTATCAATTGGGTATTCCCCTATTTGCCGTAAGGAGTCTTTGGTGGGCTCATCATACATAAAAGCCATCATTTCTGAGAAGTTGATTTCGGTTTCATATTTGACCATTCCGGATTCTTGTAAATAAAATCTTTCGGTGATTTGGCAAGACACTAATGTAATAGCTGCCACAAAGAGTAAAAGTAGTTTTTTCATTTTATTAATTAAAGGGGTAAAGTTATTAATTCCGTTTCAATCATCCTTATAAATAAGGGTTTAAATCACAATGGATTTTATATTATTTTGAATGTTAAACTAATGAGTTTGATGTTCTATACTGAAATAATTTTGTAATTTCAACACAATTTTTAACTCATAATTATTATAAACATGAAAAAACTTTTATTTTCTTTAGGGTTAATGCTGTGCTATTGCTTGAATGTTTCCGCTCAGGAACAGATTGCAGTAATTCAGGATCCCTACGTTGCGCTTTTGAACGCGGAAACAGGTGCAATGGAAAATCCGCAATTTATTGATTTAACCCCGCTTAACCCCACAACGCCCAAAGGGATTATTCAAGTAGGGTCAGAAATCTGGGTAACAGATCAGATTGAAGATGCTATTTTCCGTTTTGACATGAGCGGAACTTACATCAGCACCATTACAGGTAATATGGATAACATCAAAGGACTTGCTGTAGTTAACAATGAAGTATGGATAACCAATGCGGGCACTGCAAACGGCGCTCCGGGTGATGCCATCGTTAGGTTTGACACCAGTGGAAATTACTTGGGAAATTATCCTACCACTGAATCATCCTTTGACATAATAGATGTGGGGAATGGAGAAGTATTTATTTCTTTTATTGGTGGAGGCTCACCCATTGAAAGATGGGATTATGAAGGTAATTTTATTGATTATGTTGTTGAACCTTCCGTTTTAAATTTTGTTCAACAGTTATGGATGATGGATTCCGGTAATTTACTGGTCGGAACTTTCAGTTCCCCATCGGGCATTTACATTTTTGACCCGGCTACGGGTACCCAAGTTGATTACTGGAACGAAAGCAGTGTTCGTGGCGTAATTGAAACCGGCGACGGAAATATTCTCTGGACAAGTGGAAATGGGATTTATAAACTGGATACCACAACTGGAACAAGCACCCTTCTTGTAGACGGAGCAGCTCAGTTTTTCACCTTACTCAATCCGGAAGATTCTGAATGTACTACTCCAACTTTAAGTGTTGAAGATGCGGAAATATGTTCAGGAACCAGTGCGACTTTAAATGCAACTTCGAATGGTGACGAAGTGAATTGGTATGATTCTGCCACGGCCACTACGCCGATTTTTACCGGAACAACCTTTGTAACCCCTGAATTGACCGAAACCACTTCTTATTGGGTACAAGCCGTTACTCAAGGTGCCAGTGAAGGGGAAGTTATTGAAGGCGGAGCCAGACTTGCTCCTGCATCCAATTCTAGTTCTTCAGTGGTGGATGCGACAAGTCCTTGGGGCCTTTCATTTGACACCACTTCTGATTTCACCATTACTTCGGTAGATGTATACCTTGCTTCTTCCACACCGGGAGATTTGGTCATGCAATTATTGGATGAAAACTGGACGGTACTTGACGAAACAACTGTTGCTTGTCCGGCAGGAAGTTCTTCTAATCCTGTACAATTTGAAGTTCCTTTGAATTTCACGGTAGAAGCCGGAAATACCTATCGTTTAGTTGCAGCTTCAAGTCCAACTATGGTAAGAGAATTCTCTAGTGAACATCCGGGATTCCCTTATCCGATTGGTGATGTTGGAACGGTAACGGGCGGCACTATTAATAATTCCAATACCAATAATACGGTTTATTATTTCTTCTATAATTGGACGGTGCAAACCGGTGAAATTTCCACTTGTGAATCAGAATTAATGGAAGTTGTGGTAACCGTTAATCCGACACCTGCTGCACCGCTTGCCGTTGGTGATTTCTATTTTGAAGACGGTGAAACACTTGCTGATTTGGAAGATTCGCTTGATTTTGAAGGCGATTTGACTTGGTATGCAGACCAAGAATTGACCATTGAATTGCCTGACACTACTGTAATTGTAGATGAAACCACTTATTGGGTAACCCAAACGGTTAATGGATGTGAAAGTGATGCCTTGGAAGTCTTCGCGGAAACGTTAGGAATGATGGATATCAATTCTTCTTCATTTGCGGTTTATCCAAATCCGGTAAAAGATGTATTGAACATCACAGGTAAAAACCAAATTGATTCCGTAGAAATTTATGATTTAGCGGGTAGAAAACTTATGAATGTTTCAGAAGTTCAGCAAAATCAAATAGATTTCCGCTCTTTCGGACAAGGAACTTATCTGGTTAAAATCACAACCGGGAAAGATATTCAAATAGTGAAAGTGATAAAAAAGTAAAATAATTAAAACATAGAAAGAAAGGGTTTCCGCAATGGAAGCCCTTTTTTGTTTAAGGTTCCATATTTTTATGTAGTTTTGGGGAAAATGACCAAAAATGATAAGAATTAAATTAATTACACTCATTGCGCTTTTCTGTAGTGGATTTTCATTTGGCCAACAAAGTGGTGGAATGTGGATTCCCACGGAACTCAATGAAGCCGAAATGAAACAAATGGGCATGAAAATTTCGGCTGAAGATATTTTCAATCCCAATTCGCCCAGTATAAAAGATGCCATAGCCCATTTCGGCGGCGGTTGTACTTCAGAAGTTATATCTTCCAGAGGTTTGCTCCTTACGAATCACCATTGTGGCTATGGACAGATTCAGGCGCATTCAAGTGTGGAAAATGATTATTTAAAAGAGGGTTTCTGGGCGATGAATGCTTCGGAAGAATTACCCAATAAAGGTTTGACAGCCACTTTCATCATTGACATCAAAGATGTAACCGATAAAGTTTTGCAAGGAGTTTCTGATGATATAAGCGAAGAAAAACGTCAGGAATTTGTGAAATCCAATATTGAAATTATTTCTAAAAATGTTGTAAAAGAAGCTTATCAAGATGTATTCATTCGCCCTTTTTACAAAGGAAATAAATACTATCAATTCATTACAGAAACCTACCGTGATGTAAGATTGGTTGGAGCGCCTCCGGGTGGAATCGGGAATTTCGGGATGGACACCGATAACTGGTCATGGCCGCGTCATACCGGTGATTTCTCTTTGTTTAGAATTTATGCAGACAAGAACAATAAACCCGCTGAATATTCACCCGATAACGTTCCTTATCAGCCGAAACATTTCTTACCTATTTCCATCAAAGGGATTAAAGAAGGAGATTTCACTTTTGTATTTGGATTTCCGGGTGCGACAGATGAATATTTACCTGCTTCAGCATTGGAGCAAATATTAACAACTACAAATCCTTCGCGTATTGGAATTCGTGAAGTTGCCTTAAAGATTTTGGATTCAAAAATGCGTAAAGACAATGCGACGCGGATTAAATATGCTTCAAAGTATGCAAGGATTTCCAATTACCATAAAAAATGGAGCGGCGAAAGTTTAGGGTTGAAAAAGTCAAATGCAGTAGAAAAACGAAAGAATTATGAAAATGAATTCAGCAAAAGAATTGAAGCCAATCCGCAATGGAAGACCCAATACGGAAGTTTATTAAAGGAATTCGGAGAATTGTATGCGACCAATGCAGCTTATCAGACCGCAGAAATTTATTTTGACGAAGCGATTTACAGAAATTCCGAAACTTTCAGGGTTGCTTTGTTAATGCAGAATTTACTCAAAGCCAAAGGAACTCCCGAATTCAATGGCTTAAAAGAAAGATATATGAACCATTTGATGGGTTTGTACAAAGATTATGATGCCGATTTGGACCAAGAAGTTTCATTGGCTTTGATTGAATTGTACAAAAAGAATGTACCGGGTCAGTTTTTACCGGAAAATGCCATTCACATCAATACTTCTACATTTGAAAATTCCATATTGACCGGAAAACAAAAGGTCAATGGTGTGAGTATTTTGGAGGATACGGCCAAAGCGTTTGAAAACAATGAAGCCCTTTTGGAAGCTCTTGAAAGCGATCCGTTGGTACAGGAAATCGGATTGATTTTGAAGGCTTATGAAGAAAAAGTTTCTCCTAAATATACTGCAATTCAAAATCAGTTGAATCAATTGCAAAGAACTTATATGAAGGCACAACTGGAAGTTTTTCCTGATAAAAAATTCTTCCCGGACGCCAATTCCACTCTTCGTGTAACCTATGGAAAAGTGGACGGATATAAACCCGAAGACAAGCCTCGTTATCCTGCCCAAACTTATTTAGATGAAGCTGTAGCCAAACATATTCCGGGCGATTATGAATTTAATATGCCTGAAAAATTAATCGAATTGGAAAAAAATAAAGATTACGGCATGTATGGAGAAGGCAAAAAGAAAAATGCGAGAATGCCGGTGAATTTCATTGCGACCAATCATACAACAGGCGGAAATTCGGGAAGTCCTGCTTTGGACAAAGACGGAAATCTCATTGGATTGAACTTTGACCGCGTTTGGGAAGGAACCATGAGTGATTTGAACTACGATCCGGAAATTTGTCGAAACATCATGGTAGATATCCGTTACGTCCTCTTTTTGATTGACAAATTTGCCAATGCCGGCTATTTGCTTGATGAAATGGAGATTGTGAAATAAGAATTATATTATTTAAAATAAAAACGGTGGCTTCGGTCGCCGTTTTTTGTGGGGTAAATTATTTTAAAACGCATTTTCAACGCTCTAACACATATTTTCTCACAATGTATTTTGTGACAGGTTTTAATTCTTTTCCATTAATCGGATGATTGCCGGGTGCTGAGAAAAACTCGATCTCACCATCGGTTTTTGAATACCAAACAGCTGCTTTTCCAGCTTTGAAAAAACTTGTGGTGTCGGTGGGTTCTATTTTTAAAAAGTATTTTGCCAATTGTTCATCGTATGCCAAAACGGGCGTTTCGGGATGCAGTTTTTTATCACAGTCAATTTGGGTATAATGGGTTTTTTCCCAATACATACATTGGCTGTTATCCAATCCATTGAAAGTAATTGCACCAATTCCCAAGACGGTTGCCGTTCCGATTCCAATCAAGCCTTTGTAGAGTTTAGATTTTTTTTGGTTGGAATTATTTGATTTATTTCCCCTCTCCGTCCCCATTTCGGGGAAATAGTTCCGGCAAAAATCCCCAAAATTTTCATATCCTAAATATTTTGCCGCATTGTTGAGATTATAATGACTGAGACTCGGTTGTGAATCATCGCCCATGATATATCGGTCAAACCCCCGCACCAGTGTTTTTTCTTTTAGTTCCGCATCGGTCATTTCTTCGATATGTCTGGCAAGCGGATATTTGGAAGTTTGTTTTGAATCTTTTTTGGCTTTTTCAAATACCAGTTCAATCAGCTTTTTCTTTTCTTTTTCAAAACCCTTTATTTCTTCTGACATAGGTAAATATTTAGGTTAATCCTGAACGACAACTACTCTGAAATCCTTTTCGGGACTGTGTCTGTAAGATGTCCATCATTTGTCCGCAGAATGACTATAACGGCGAAATGTTCGGTTGTTTCTTTGTAGCGGATTCGTCCAAAAGTTTCAAACTGCAGAGGAAACAAATGTACAAAACGAATCCATAATGAGACCGGTGCTTCCAGCCAAAGGGAAGTAACTGAAATCGTCGGTCTTATTTCTTCCCAAATTAATGTTCATCTCATAGCGCTGCCAAAGCCTGTGCCGAGGAAACCTATGTCTTTTAAAAATTCAAATTCAAAAAAAATGAGAAGTAAATTATTTATTGGGGTCATTTTATTGGGCAGTATTGGTATTTATTCATGTCTTGACAGTGAAGATTCTGTTTTTTATCCGACGGTCGCCCAAACCAATCATGCATATTATGGAAAAGGTGAAAAAGATTCGCTGCCACCCAATGACCATGACAGTATTACCCGACCCGACACCGGCGGTGAAACCGGGCAAAATCCCGTTAAGCCTTAATCAAAATTTTGTTTAATTTAGGAGGTATGAAAACTCGCATAATTTCTTACCTCCTTTATTTTATTCTGATCATCTTATTTTCATGCGAAAAAAACGAAAAAATCTCATCAGACACCTCTCCTACTGCTTCTTTGGATTTCGAAGTGGAAAAATTAAACCCATTAATAGAAGAAAATAAAACCGAGAGTCTCAAGTTAGAACTGAACCGCTTCCATAAACTGGCAGAAGAAAGTCAAAACAATTTTTATTTAGGGAAAGTCTATTCCATCAAGGGATATCTCAATTTGAGGGAATACCAAAATGATTCTGCTTTTTATCACCTGAATCTTGCCAAGCGTTATTTCAGTGAGATAAAAGATTCATTGAACATTGCGAAATCGCTTACCAATATGGCGATCATTCAATCCGATTTGGGTGATTATTCGGGGAGTGAACTGACGGCAACGGAAGCACTTGGTTTTTTAGAAAATCAATCCGATCAAAGTTTTATTTCTTCGGTTTATAATTGTTTAGCGATTTCTTCTTTCTCCCAGAAAAATTATGAAGAAGCCGTTTATTGGTACAAACTTGCCCTCAATTCAACCGATGATTTGTACAGCAAACAGTTGTATAAAAACAACCTGGCAGCAGCTTATTTGCACAACGGAAATTATTCAAATGCCATTTCGGAATTCATCAGTTTATTGAAACAAAAAAGTCTGAAAGAAAGTCCTAAACTCTATTCCAAAGTAATCGATAATTTGGCGTATGCCCAATGGAAACAAAATCCCGCCCTGAATCCCGAAGCGGATTTAAAAAAGGCTTTGAAATTAAGAGAATCCCTTGAAGATCAATGGGGACTGATTGCCAGTCATTCGCATCTTTCGGATTTTTTCGCTTCAACATCCAAAGAAAAATCCCTTTTCCATGCAGAGAAAATGTATGAAAATGCGAGTAGGCTGAATAGTCCCAACGACAAATTGGAGGCGCTTCAAAAAATGATATACGCTGCAGAACCCCAAAAGGCAAAGGGCTATGCCATGCTCTATACCGAACTCAATGATAGCCTCACAAAGACACGTAATTTGTCGAGAGATAAATTTGCCAAAATCCGGTATGATTCGGATCGGAATCGGGAGGAAAACGAAATCCTGAGAGCTGAAACGGCCGAACAGGAATTGGAAATCGAAAGGAGAAAAGTCAACGGTGTAATTTTAATTTCGGCTATTGTTTTGATTTGTGGCAGTGCTTTTGCATTTTTCAGAATTCAGAAAATCAAAAATCAGAAAAGAATCAACGATGAAATTTATGCGACGGAATCTAAAATTGCCGGGAAAATCCACGACAATCTTGCCAATAATATTTACCGGATCATGTCGGATTTGGAAAATACGTCCGACCAAAATTTAACCGAAAAGAAAAATGAGCTTTTGAATCAATTGGATTCGGTTTATAAATTGGCGCGCGATATTTCAAGAGAAAATGCGCCCATAGAGATCGGTGAACATTTTGAAGAAGAACTTCTTTCCTTGATTTCTTCTTATAAAAACGAAAATACAAATCTAGTTTTGATGGGATTTTCAGATGTGAACTGGAAAATGCTTGAAATCGAAAAACAAATTCAACTCCACAAGGTTTTGCAGGAATTGCTGACCAATATGAAAAAACACAGTCAGGCAAGTTTAGTAGTTCTCTCTTTTCAGTCAGAAAAAAATAATTTGCAAATTTTTTACACAGATAATGGAATTGGAATTACTGAAAATCAATTGAATACGAAAAACGGTCTCAGAATTACGGAAAACCGCATTGAAAAACTAAAAGGTAGCATTAATTTTGTCTGTGAACCTCACAAAGGTTTGAAAGTAAACATAAAAATCCCTTTATGAACCCAACTGTAGAAATCAGGAAAATTATAATTACGGAAGATGTAGAAAGCATCAGCGCGGGCGTTGAAAAAAATCTGAACAAGATTTCCAAAGTTTCGGTTACACACGCACGGTATTGCGATGATGCCTGGTTGAAAATGAAAAAAGCCGAATTTGACGGCGAACCATTTGATTTATTGATTACCGATTTGTCGTTCCGGCAGGACCATCGGGATGTGACTTTGAAAGGCGGTGAAGATTTGATTCAAGCCCTTAGAAATGACGGAATTAAATGTAAAATCATTGTTTTTTCGATTGAAGACAAACCGCTGAAAGTCCAAAATTTTTTCAATAAATTCGGAATTGATGCCTATATTTTAAAGGGGCGTTCTGACAGTCGCGAATTTGTAAAAGCTTTTAAAGCGCTGCAATCGGGTGAAAATTATGTTTCGGAAGAAATCAAAGAAAAAATTCATTCAAAAAGGAATATGGCGAAGGTGGAAGAAATCGATTTATTGATCATCCGACATCTTTGCGAGGGGAAAACGCAGGATGAAATCAGCTTTTTTCTTCAACAAAAAGACATCAAACCCAATAGTGTCAGCACGATTGAAAAACGTTTGAAAAGCCTTCGGGAAGATTTTTCTGCCAGAACCAATATAGAACTGGCGTTGATTTTCAAGGAATTGGGATTGGTTTAAATTTCACAGTTCTCAGCGCATCACTTCTTGCAACTTTTACTATTTTTCATGACCTAGAAATTCAAATAAAAAAGGTTTTGAAAAGAAATCCAGAAAATTTTTAAAATATTTTGTCTAATTACGGAAAACCGTAAGGAAAGTAAAAACTGGTGCCCTAAGTTTGCTTTCCCTATAAAATTGTGTGTGTATCCTAACGCGCCTAATCCCAGAACCATCTTTTTTAAAAGGTGGTTCTTTTTTGTTTGTATACCAAATATTTTATGTAAAAATAATTCTCTGATTATTAGCGAATTAAATATTAAAATAAAAAAATATTTGCAGATTACGGAAAACCGTAAGGAAATTATATTGACAATTTATAATTTTGATTGTTCTACTAAAAAACGTGACATGAAAAGGCTTTTTCTATTCTCAGACAATCTTTATTCATTTTATTTAAATATAAATTTCTCCTTTATCAAAGTGATAAGGGTAATAAAATTATTTTTTCACTCAAGAAGAACTCTTGAAAAAATTTCAATTGACTATTACAAAAACTGGCATTTTGATAATGCCTACCTCATTGTCGATTTGAAATTCGAAAATGCAGTTTGGTATAGGATCCAAAAAATGAGAAGTACAGATTTCACAAAGCCAATTATTTTAAATCTTCAAAATGTAAAAACGGGAACTATAAAATTAGAGGTGTTTGGATTTTTTCAGAAACAGACATTTTTGATTGAATTAAATCGGGAAAATCAACGCTTGAATATTCCTCAAATTGAACCATTATCACAAATTAAAACCATTTCAATTCATCAATTTGAACCTAAATTAGAAAACATAGGGTTTAAAATCCCTCAAATTTCAACCAACCTTAATATAATTCAAATCGAAACATAACTCATTTAAAACTCAAGATCATCTATGAAAAGAGATTATTACGTAACACCCAAGTCAGGTAAAATAATGCGTTTTCTATGGAAAGCCGCAGGTGGTGACCGCTATATTTTAGAACGAGCTACATATAGCGACCAAATAAAATATATGTGTTTGGGAGGTATTGTATTTGCAACCGGAGCGATGGCAGGACTCGCAGGAGGTTATGCCTTTTATACAATTTTTTCTCCCAAAGGCTCTGCTTTAGTGGATGAAGTTCACTATCCAACAGTTGCTATGTCTATTGGCTTTGGTATTGTTTGGGGATTGATGATATTAAATATTGACCGCTTTATTGTTACAAGTACCGGAAAAGGTGACGGAACTGAAAAAATTACCTGGGATGAATTTAAAAGTGCTATTCCTCGTATCATAATGGGAGCAATTATCGCTATCACTATTTCAAAGCCGATTGAAATCAGAATGTTTCAAACTGAGATAAATATTAAATTAAAAGAAAAGCAAATTGAACAGCAAACAGCTTATATAGAAAAGACTAAAAAAAATTTCCAAATTGAATTAGATAGAAATTCAAAAGATTTGATAAAATATGAACAAGAAATTCAAGATAAAATTGCAAGACATAAGTTTCTTGAATCACAATACATAGAAGAGGCGAGGATTATTACCGTTGGACCAAGAGCCTTAGCTTTAAAAGCGCAGATGGAAAAAGTTGATGAAGAAATTAAAAAAGATAAACAAAATAATGAATATTTAAAATTATTGAAAGAGAAAGAAGATATTGAAAAAAGATTAAATAATGCATTGAAAGAAAGTCAAAAAACGGCTGATGGTTTAGATGGGCTTCTTGAGCGAATAAAATTAGCCCACGAAGTTGCCGGATTTTGGATAACACTTTTTATAACTCTACTATTCCTTGCAATCGAATTAACCCCGATTTTCTTTAAACTTATGCTCAATAAAACACCTTATGATTATTTGGCAGAAAATCGAGATGAATTAATAAAAGCCGAAAACGGCATTGAAATCCGATATGATTATTACAAAGACAAAGAAGGCGTTGAAAGGCATTTAATCATAAATCATGAAGTTGAAAAAATGATTTTTGAGAAAATGAAAATAACGGAAATCCAGAAAGAACTTACCGAATATGCCATTGAAAAATATAAGGAAAGAGAAAAAGGTAGAATTGAAACTAATTTAGATGAGTATATCAAAAAGATAAATTCTAATGAAAACAATTCTTGAAGCAATAAGAAACCGTCTTTGTAAGTTGTCCGGTGAAGACTATGCCATAATCCAAAAATGCAATAAAAAAATACAACTTTATTTTTCGATGATTGGATTATTGGTCTTAATCATTCTGATTTGCAGTTTTGCGAGTGCTCTTTATTTTACGGAATATATGTTTCATAGTCTCATTGCAGATATAGGCATTGGTATTGTCTGGGGATACATTGTTACAAATATGTACATTCTGTTGCTTTATACAATTTCCCCTACCCTTTTACCTACAAAAGTGAGGAAAAAACAAGTGATTAAAACATATAATTTCAGGCTTTCATTTTCAATGGGATTTAGAATTTTCATAGTAATATTACTTGCTACAATAATAGTACAACCACTTAATGTTTTGATCTTAAAACCCGATTCTAAAAAATTAACTTCTGAAATTGAGATGTTTTTAAGAAAAAAAAACGAATATGTACTTATTACAGATATTGAGAATATTTTAAGTGATAATTCAAATTCATTATTAGCATCAGATATCAAGGAGTTAATTTCAAAAAACAATCACAAACTATTAATATCAGACATCAATAAAGAATTAGAAAAAAATTCTAAAAGTAGATTAGCATCAGAAATCCAATTTGTATTAACTACAAAATATTTAGCAACGATTATTTCAATAGCGGTTATTTCCATTTTCTTAATACCCATTTATTTAAAATATCGCATTAGGCAATTAGGTGAATTTTATGAAAAAAAGGCAGCCATAAAGAAAAGGTTTATCCAAGATGATTATCAGGATTTTAAGAAAGAGTACAAACAACTTTTAGAAGCAAACATTGCCAATTACAATAAAGTTGTATGGGAAAATCTGATGCCTTATTTAAATCAATTAGAAAAAATTAATACCGCTCTATATCAACAATACCTTTCTCAAATAGAAAAAGAATTAATGAATGAAAAATTTGATAAATATGAATATTGGGCTGACCCGCCTTATCGCACAAAACATAAACCACGTACAAAAAGAATTCTTTCTGAACAAGATTTATTAAACAACATTTATCCGGAAACTAATTGACTATTATTATCGTCATAATTGTAATTGCAGTTTCTCTGTATTTTCTGTTTTGGAAAAAGAAAGCGGATAATAAAGATATTACCGTAACAAAAGAAAATTTTTCAAAAGAAGAAGTTATAGAACCTGAAGATTTTGAAGAAATTATTTATAGAGATGAAAACGGAGAACAATATAAATTAGTTGAAAAGACTCAGGAAATACCGAGGCGCACCTACATTAAAGCAAATCTAAATGGAAAATATTGGGGTGAGATAGAACAAAATTTGTCTGAAAGTTTTGAGCATTCTAAATTTTTCGATTTCAACATTTATGAAGTCACATTGTCAAATGCTGACTATTCTAGAATGCCCTACAATGTAGAGCCTGACTACAAAATTCCCAGAGAAAAGCTGCCTAAACTTTTAAATACCATCCTTAAAAAAGACGGAAAAGAATATGAAGTTAATTTACACGAACCTTTATTCGAATTAGGTTCTATAAAATTTAACAGAAAGCTACATCAAGACGAAGGATATGAAGTCTTTGGAACCATTGATGCGATTGTTTCCGGCTATATTCTCGATTTCACAAAAGAAATCTATTATGAGAAAGAATATATTATTGAAAATGATATCCATCCAAATAAAGTTGAAAATGAAATAAATACAAAAACAAAAATTCCTACCGGAAATGTTGAATACAAGGGAAATTACACACGAACCGAATATTATTATTCAGACTTCAAAAAGACATATTGGGACGATTGGAAATATAAAAAGGCACCTACAACAAATAATGAAGGGTGTTTTTCATCATTATTAGGAATAATCCTAAGCATAATAGGAATAGCATTTTTGCTTATGATGCTACCCCAAATGGCTTTTATATTACCATTCATTTTAATTTTATTCTTATTGAATTTAATTCCCAAAAGATTTTTTAATTGGTTATTTGGAGTGATAGGAATTTTGATTTTGATTGGTTTTATAATGAGTTTATTTCAAATTTACAACAATTCTAATTCTACTCAGACTTACATTCCCAAACCCAGAGTAACAGAAAAACCGGCAGAGAGAGTACAGGAATTTAAACCTATATTGGATACGATCGACAACAAACCAATAAATGATACACTTATAAAACATTTTAGAATTTGGCAGGATTATGATGGAAAACAATATGAAGGTACAATCTGGACTAAAGTCAGTGATTTTAAGAATGCAAAAAGTTATAAAAACAATTTAGAATTAACTCAAAATGCTGATTTTGCATACGATGAAATGATTTTCAGATTAAAAGAATATGATAAAAACAATCTAAATGGCATTTATCAATTATTTGACAGCATAAGACAAAAAGAAGAATTCTCCCAAATAAAATTTGCAGAATTAATTGTTTCTTTCGTTCAAGATATTCCTTATTCAGTTGTTCTTCCTGACGATTGTAATCCAAACTTATACGATGATGATTTTATCAGGGAATATCTTTCATCTTATGATGCGCAATGTGATGGATTTGAGAAATTTGGAATTAACTCCCCAGTTGAATTTATGTCAACTTTAAGCGGTGATTGCGACACAAGAACATTACTTTTATACACTATTTTGGCACATTATGGATACGACGTTGCGCTATTAAGTAGTGAATATTACGCACATTCCTTAATCGGAATAAATTTACCAATTAACGGAGCTGCTTATCAATATAAAGACCAACGTTGTGTACTTTGGGAAACAACGGCACAAAACACAAAAGCAGGCATTTTACCTAACGAAATTTCAAATTTAAATTATTGGAGAATATCACTAAAATCAAAATAATATGGATACAACTAAAATAATTACGCTTACCATAATTGGAATTATTGCCATAGCAATATCATTAACCATTACACAACTTTTCTTACGAAAGGCAAAGAAAAAGTCTGAAAAAGATAATAAAATAAACTTGGCTTATGGAATCCTTTTTCTAACTTGGATTGTAGCATTTTCCTTATTGAATCTTCAGTCAATATCAATATTAAATGAATTTATTGATACCGTTTATAAAACTAAATCAACAAATCCGTTATTGGACATATCAAAAACAAGTATTTTATTTATAGGTCTTACTAATACTTGGCTAATTCTTTGCTTTTTTATCACAAAAATATTTTCTGTCGTTTTTGCAGGAAATAGAGTTACAGCACAAGAAATAGAAAATAATCATTATACATATTTTTTAATAAAAGGTTTTATTTTCGTCACCTTTATTTATTGTTTATTACCTGTGTTTGAAATGTTATTAAGGATGTTTTTACCAAAAATTGAAATCCCTTTTTATCGCTAATTTAATGAATAAACTACTCAAACTCACGCTCGCCGTTCTCTTCTTGCTCTGTCTGTTAGATATGCCTTACGGTTATTTTCAGTTGGTGCGGATTTTAGCGATGGCGGGATTCACTTATTTGGCGTATGACAGCTACAAGGAAAAACGAGAAAAAGAAGTTATTCTCTACATTGCATTAGCAATTTTATTTCAACCAATATTCAAAATCGCTTTAGGCAGAACCATTTGGAACATTGTAGATGTCATTATAGCCATTTATCTTGTTATTTCAACCTTTCAAAAAACAAAGAAATGAAACGATTAAAACTCACTACCTTACTAGCTTTTACCGTTTTAATATTTTCATCATTTACGGAAGAAAAGACTTTTTCGCCCCAAACTTCCGTTTATCTTTGCGATAGTTCGGGCGGTAAGAAATATCATTTTCGTGAAAACTGCCGAGGGCTTTC